>CAJDVJ010000028.1_pt1 | contig 9644 bp, 9 predicted proteins | sample 7391371 | NCBI WGS metagenome assembly CAJDVJ01 (sample SAMEA7055699, study PRJEB34461) | soil metagenome | biome: terrestrial ecosystem; feature: Peninsula; material: soil | place: Antarctica | collected 2016 | reverse complement strand
AAGAACGCTTTGCTTTACCTCGTTCGGACCCTTCGGCCCGGATTTCGGCCTGCAAATGTAGTAACAAACCTTACACCTCCAAACATCAAAGGCCACGATATTCATCGCGGCCTTTGAAAAAGTGTTACGGGAGTGAAAAAAACTGCTCTTCACCCTCCTATCAGGAGACGCTGCGCAAGCGCTCCTTGGTGCGCTCCACCTGAGTTCTCAAGGCTTCCACGGTACCCGCGGCAGCCTCTTCGAAACTTTTGCCCTGACGTTTTGCAAAATGTTCCCGTCCGGGTACCGCAAGGCGAATATCCACCACTTTGTTCTCCCTGTTCTCACCATCATGCTCCAAGCGAAGGAACACTTCGGCCGAAATGATGCTGTCGTGGAACTGGGTGAGCTTTCCCAGTTTGTCCTTGATGAAGGTCACCAGTTTGGTATCCGCGTCGAAATGGATGGAGTGCACGTTGACATTCATGGTCTCAAGTCGTGTTTGGTTGTTTTGATGACCGCCTACTCCCCTCCTCTCGGGTGGGCCTTGGCGTGAACTTTACGGAGTTTGTCCACTGTGTTGTGGGTATAGACCTGCGTGGCGGCCAGGCTCGCATGGCCCAGGATCTCCTTTACTGCATTCAGGTCCGCACCGTGTTCCAACATATGCGTGGCGAAAGAATGGCGCAGCACGTGTGGGCTGCGTTTTTGTTGTGAGGTGACCGCACTAAGGTAGTGCACGACCAAGCGTTGTACGCCGCGCCTCGTCATTGGTTGTCCCCGCTCGTCCACTAACAACTTTCCCGCATGTTCGGGTACAGCACCCAAGGCCTCTGTCAAGCCCTGGACATAGGCGTTGATGTGCTCCGCCAAGGCATCGCTCATGGGTATTATGCGTTCCTTGTTCCGCTTGCCCAAGACCTTCAGGGTACGGGCACGGGTATCGGCATCACCTATAGTAAGGCCCAGCAGTTCGGCCAAGCGCATACCGGTGCCATAGAGCAGTTCCAGCACCAAGCGGTGGGTGCGTCCCTTGTGGCCATCGGGCCATGGGAGTTCATCGAGCAGTACCCCCATGCTCTTCTCCTCCACGAATTCGGGTAGGCGCTTCGGTGTCTTTGGAGGATCGATAAGGGCAGTGGGCTCCGTGCTAATGATGCCGAGCGTGCGCGCAAAGCGGAAGAAGCCCCTAAGGGCACTGAGCTTCCTATTGATGCTGCGTGCACCGATGCCCTGTTCCATCAGGTGCATCATCCAGCCGCGAACTAATCTATCAGGGGCCTGCTCGGGTTCATTCAGGCCGAATTCCAGGGCATAGGCGGTGAACTGGCCCAGGTCCATGCGGTAGGCCGCGGCCGTGTGCGGGCTACAGCGCTTCTCATGCAGAAGGTGGTCGAGATAACGTTCTGTGAGCATACAACGCAAAGAAGGCGAAAGATCCGCTTGGATCCTCCGCCTTCTGGAACGACCGTTGAAGGTCGCTTATTGCTCTTCTGTCTGCAAGGTCAGTTTGTAGGCCGCGCGGATGTTCTGCTTGCGGGTTACAACTGATGGCTTGATGAACGCCTGGCGACGGCGCAGTTGGCGCATGGTCTGGGTGCGCTCGAATTTCTTCTTGAACTTCTTCAGCACCTTATCGATGCTTTCGCCTTCTTTGACCGGGATGATCAGCATGGGTCTATTTATTCTTTCGGGGCCGCAAAGATAGTAGCACTTTCCAATGATGCAAGCTCTGAAGAGCGCTTCTCTTGAAAAGGGTTGTACACCTTGGCGGAAACCTTGTTTTGTTCTACAAATGGATCAGTCACGGAGCACGTTGCGGCTGATCACCAGCTTCTGGATCTCGCTGGTGCCTTCGCCGATGGTGCAGAGCTTGCTATCGCGGTAGAATTTCTCCACCGGATAGTCCTTGGTGTAGCCATAGCCACCGAAGATCTGTACCGCCTCGTTGCTGGCCCAAACGGCCACTTCGCTGGCGTAGTACTTCGCCATGGCGCTCTCCTTGGTCATCTTCTTGCCGCGGTTCTTCAGGTCGGCTGCCTGCAGGATGAGAAGCTCGGCCGCTTCGATGCGCGTGGCCATGTCCGCCAGTTTGAAAGCGATCGCCTGGAAGTTGGCGATCGGCTGACCGAACTGCTCGCGCTCCTTGGCGTACTTCACGCTGGCGTCGAACGCGCCTTTTGCAATACCCAAGCTCAATGCAGCGATGCTGATGCGTCCGCCGTCCAGGATCTTCATGGCCTGTTGGAATCCCTCTCCCACTTCGCCCAGGATGTTCGCTTCAGGCACGCGGCAATTCTCGAAGATCACTTCGGCCGTCTCGCTCGCGCGCATGCCCAGCTTGTTCTCCTTCTTACCGGCCTTCAGTCCTGGGGTTCCACGCTCGATCACGAAGGCGGTCATGCCCTTGCTGTCCAACAGATCGCCGGTGCGCACGATGGCCACTACCACATCACTGCTGCTCCCGTGTGTGATCCAGCTCTTCGCCCCGTTTATCACCCACTCGTTGCCTTCCTTGCGTGCGGTACACTGCATGCGCATCGCATCGCTTCCGGTGTTGGGCTCGGTGAGTGCCCATGCGCCCAACCATTCGCCGGTGGCGAGCTTGGTGAGCCACTTCTTCTTCTGCTCGGCATTGCCGAATTCCTTGATATGGCCGGTGCAGAGGCTGTTGTGGGCGGCCACGCTGAGGCCTACGCTACCGCAGATACGCGATGTTTCCACGATGGTGGTGACGTATTCGAAATAGCCCAGACCGGCTCCTCCATACTCCTCGGGCACCAGCACACCCAGCATACCTGCCGGACCGAAATGTTTCTTGAACAGGTCGATCGGCATATGCTGCGCTTCGTCCCACTCCATCAACTTGGGTCGCAATTCGCGTTCGCAGAGGTCGCGCACGGCCTGTGCGATCATGGTCTGGCTTTCGGTGGTAGTGAATTCCATGGTCTTAATAGGTCACAAGGCGGATGATATCCGTGTTGTAGGATGATAGACGGCGCACGCCGTCCAAGAATGAAAGTTCGATCAAGAAACTGAAGCCGGCCACTATGCCCCCTTGGGAGCGGATCAGTTCGGCGGAGGCTGCAGCGGTGCCTCCCGTTGCGAGGAGGTCATCGTGTACATGGACACGCATACCGGCATCAACCGCGTCCGCGTGCATCTCTATCTCCGCGCTACCATATTCCAGCTCGTACTTATGACTCACTGTGTGGTACGGCAACTTGCCCTTTTTACGCACCGTGATGAATGGCACACCGAGCTTCATGGCCAAGGGCATTCCGAAGAGAAAACCCCTGCTCTCGATGCCTGCAATGGCATCCACTCCTTTGGCGCGCAACGCTTCCGCGAAGGCATCCACTGTGGCATGGCACAACACGGGATCCTCAAGCACGGGCGTGATGTCCCTGAAGAGAATACCCGGTTTTGGAAAATCCGGTACGTCGCGGATGGCCGCTTTCAACCGGGCTTGCAGATCGCTCACTGTACGCTGAGATAGGGCGCAAGTTTACGGAACGCTTCCTCATCGATGAGGACACAGCCGCGTATATCGGCTACCGTCCTGAACGGGCCATGCTGTGCGCGGTAGGCGATCAAGGGTTTGGCGAGCCTCCAGCGAGCGTAGGGGTGCTCTGCCAATTCCTCCACGGTGCAGGTGTTTATGGGGATCCGCTTGATGGCCAGCGTATCGATAAAGAGCAGTTCGAGCATGCGCTCCAGCGCATCTGGCTTGTCTTTCAGCACATATACCTCGGCCAGCTGCTCGTGCGACGCGAAACCTCCCAGCCGATCGCGGTAGGCCAAAATGCCCTTCGCGAATGATGGACCTATGCCGGGCAGAGCGACCAACATTGCCGAGTCAGCGGTATTCACCTCCACTTTGCTCACAGTGCGCTTTTCCCAGCCCTGGGCGCTGTTAGTGCTCCTGGGCTCATAGGACTTTCGCTCCGGCCACGGCTTGAAGCTGCTTTTCTTCCGGCTTTGACGCGGCGGCAGGCTCACCGGTAACTGGATGTAAGGCTCCAAGCGCTCGTAGTCAGCCGGGCTCAGCGCATACAACTTGGACACATCGCTCTTGACGCGGAAGCTTCCCCCTTTGGATGTATAGCGCAGGATGCCGTCCACTTGCCTTTCGCTAAGGCCGAGCGCAAGCCAGCCCTCGCGGTCCATGTTGTTGGGGTCGAAGTTGAAAGGCTGATAGGCCAGAAGATTTTTTTCGTTTGCAGCCTTGCGCATAAGCACCCACTGCGCCATTTCGGCCTCAATGGAGGCAAGGTCGGGATCCGGTGGTGTACGTATCCATTGCACATGGACCACCCATGCCAACAGCACCAATAATATAGCCATAAGAAAGAGGCTTCCGCGGCGTTCTCCGCGGTGCAGGTAGAACAGGTCCTTGAGCTGTTCCTTGGCCGGCTTATGGGCACGTTTCATGGCCGATCTTTTCAACCAAACACGATGATGGTTGGAAAAGATAAGGACAGAAAAGCGCAATAGGATACTCCCACTCTCCGCTATGGTCTCCTATCAACTCCGATATTCTGATATCAGTGGAAGGATCCCGTTCATGAAATGCAGGGGCGTGAAATGCTCATTTTCATCTCTATCGAGCACTGCGGTGGACGCAGGAAAGTCCCTGAGAGCTTAGGGCTCAAGGACTGAGCTGATGCGATACGCACCCGACGACCGGACCAGAACACATCCATGGCGCAGGACCGGGAAATGAGATAAGGAGTCGAGCAGTGCTCGGCTGCACATTACGGTACGCGATATTCGGACTCCGGCCCTTCTGCGGAACTCCGACCTCCGGATGAGCCGCCCATTTGGCACGAATTCGTTCTTGCCCTTAGCGTGGGTCGTCGTCGTTGTCCGTATAGCTGTCCGGCTCCGGTTTTGGTGGAGCGGTGAGCACGAGGTAGTAGAAATAGGCAACGCAGCAGGTCACGGCGAGCTGCACAGTTACCATTAGGATGATGGCGCTCGTGTTCATGCTTTGACAGGATCCTGTTCGTTCTTGGCGCGGCGACGTCCTGCAATGTATACCAAGGCGCAGAGGCCCAGGAAAGTAAGGGTGAGCAGCACACGGGCCATATTGGTGTAGAAACGGCGGTCCTTGAGCTTCTCCAATTGTTCGGCATCGGTAGCTGCGGCGATCTGCTTGTGCAGTCCGGTATTGGCAACCATGCTCACCAAGGAAGAGTCGTCCAAGGGCCAGCCATCACCAGCGAAAAGCGATGCCACTGCACCCTGCCATTCATTGCCCACCGGCGTGAACAGCGAGCCCAGGAATACCACCGTGAGCATTGCGGGTGTAACGTACTTGATGATGGGGCGATAGATGGACGGCAGTTTGATGTCCGAACCGCTCTTCAGTTCGTCCCAACCTCGGTGGATACCGAAGATCCATGCGAAGAGTATGGTCTCTGCCAGAGCGAAGACCACCAGACTCACCGTCCCGGCCCAGTAATCGTATTCATCGAACACACCGTACTCGAAGAAGAGTACCGTAGGCAGGCCCAAGGCGAGCACAACAAGTCCGAAGGTCACGGCTCCTTTGCCCCTTCCCCAGCCGAATTCGTCGCGCATGAAGCCCATCCACGGAGTACCCATGGCCAGCGAGGAGGTGATCCCTGCAAAGAACAGGAGCCCGAACCACATCACACCGGCCATAGTGCTCAGAATGGGACCCCATTTCTGGAACAGGAAGGGCATGGTCTGGAAGGCCATACCGAACCCGGCGTTCTCCTTCACCCAATCCAAGCCCAAGTAACCTGCAGCGATCGGGATCACGATAAGGCTACCGAGAACAACCTCCACGAATTCATTGGTGAAGCCACTGGTCAATGCGTTGAGAGCGATATCGTCCTTGCTACGCACGTAGGCCGCGTAGCAATGGATGGTTCCCATGCCCACACTCAGGGTGAAGAAGATCTGACCTGCCGCAGCAAGCCACACCTTGGGATTGCTAAGGCTATCGAACTGCGGGGTCCAAAGGAAATTGAGTCCATCCCAAGCACTCGCGCCAGGCACTTCGGCGCTAGCACCGCTGGTACCCAAGGTAAGTCCGCGGTAGGCCAGGAAGATGCCGAAGAGAATGAGCAGCGGCATACCGATCTGCGCAGCGCGCTCCACGCCGCGCAAGCCTCTGGAGAGGATGAAGGTATTGAGCGCCAAACAGAGGATATAGAACACCACGGCCTCGTAAGGAATACCTGTGGTGCTATGTCCGATGTCCACATAGTTCGCGAAGAACTGTGCCACCTGCGTCTGGCTCATTCCTTCGAAGGTGCCTCTTATACTGTGCCACACGTAGCTCATGGTCCAGCTCTCGATGTAGCAGTAGTAGGCGGCCACGGCGATGTTGGTGAAGATGCCGAACACACCGAAATACTTCCAGAAGGCGCGCTTGGTCATATTGTCCAGGATGAAGGGCGTGCTGTGGTTGCCATTGCGCCCTCCGAACCGTCCCATGCTCCACTCGATCCAGAGCAGCGGTATGCCCATGAGCAGGAAACACACCAAGTAAGGAATGATGAATGCTCCGCCTCCGTTGTTCACCGCTTGCACGGGGAACCGGAGGAAGTTGCCGAGGCCAACGGCATTACCTGCCATTGCCAGGATCAGTCCCACACGGGTGCCCCAAGCCTCGGTCTGTTTGATCGCCATACGTTGCTATTTGCGGGTGGCCAAGATAGAGGAATTGTGAAAGGTGCTAGGCAATAAGATCAGTGCGGAAATATCCCACCAACGTGCTGTGCAGCATATGGACATCAAGTGATGGAGCCCACGATCCAGTGATGGAAAAAGCATTCGGGATCGGCAATTCACAAACCACACTCTTCCTCTTCGCCCTTCTCGGTGAAGCACGAGGAACCGCTTGGGGGCCGCGTATGTTCCGAGCAGCTTCCTCGTTAGCAGCACAGGTATCCGCAGTCTCCGATATCCGATCGCCATTGGAACCGAAAGTTCCCGTGCGTCAGCCCAAGGGCCAATTACCAAAGTACCGATCAGAAATGCTTCAGCCTTTGTTCACTGCAAGCTGATCGCGCAAGATTGCAAGACCTTCTTCGAAGCCGCGTGGGGCATATCCAAGTTCGGCACGGGCCTTGTCCAACACGAAGTCCGTGTGCGGCGGTCGCTTGGCGGGCTGGCCGAGGCTGTCACTCTTGATGGGCGTTACCACGGAAGTATCGAGACCGAAGAACGCGCCTACACGATGGACCAGCTCCAGGATGCTCATGCCATCGGGGCCGCTAAGGTGAAAGATGCCCGTGGCCTTCTGCTTGGCAATGCGGATGCATCCATCGGCAAGGTCCTCCGCCAAGGTGGGCATGCGCCACTGGTCGTCAACGACGGTGATGGGCTGGCCTTTCTCCAAGGCTCCTTTGGCCCAGAGCACCACGTTGCTGCGACTCAAGCCTTCGGCCACGCCGTACACAATGATCGTACGGGCTATGGCCCAATGGTCAAGGCCACTTTCCATCACCAGCTTCTCGCCGTCCAGCTTACTGTGGCCATACACGCTAAGTGGTGCTGGAATGTCATGTTCCGAATAAGGCCCGGCAAGACCATCGAAAATGAAGTCGGTACCGAGGAAGATGAAATGGCTCTGGTGACGCTTGGCGGCAGCGATCAGGATCTCCGTAGCGCGCACATTCTGCAAGGCGCAGGCTGCAGGGTCCAGTTCGCAGGCATCCACGTTGGTCATGGCAGCGGTGTGGATCACCACCTGCGGCATCGTCCCGTCGAACACCGCATCCACATCAGATGATGAAGTGATGTCCATGCTGCGGTACCGGGACCCGAGTGGCTCCGGGCTGCGGTCCTCTCCCCTGCTGGTGGCGATAAGCTCCACCGAGGGGTCGTTGCGCAAGGCTGAGATGAGTTTTTGACCCAGCAGACCATTGCTGCCGGTAATCAGGATGCGAAGTGCGGCGGACATGGTGGGCGAAAGTAGCAGGGATGGATCGGTAGGCAGGAAGTTACGGGTCGGAAAGAACAACCGGTCCGCTCACTCTTCCAGTTTCAACCATGCCTGCACCATGCGGATCTGGTTGTAGCTGTAGGTTTCGCCGAAATGGGCGCGCACATCGTTGCTGCCTTTGTCCGGATTCTCGCGCATCCAATCCGCCATGGCATCGCGGGCTTCTGTAGCGAGCACCAACTCGATCGGCACTTCTCCTTCGGCGATGCCTTTGGCGGCGTGACCTTCAATGGTGGCCAGCGAGAGTACCCGCTCGGCAGCCACCTCCACCAAGCTCTTGCCGGCGTTCAGCAAGGCGAATGTCTTGATGTAGGTCTCGCCCTTCACCGGCTTGGTTCCCTTCTTCTTCTTTTCGGTGCTAGGCAGCTCCCATTCGTCCTCGTCTGCACGGCGGCGCTTACGGCCGGTCCTGGTGCTCACTTTAGGGCGGTTCTCCACGGCCCAGGTCTTCACCTCCTCCACCAAAGCCTTGCGCTGCTCCACCAAGCTCCGCTCCAGCTCGGCATCCTTCACCACTTCCTTGCCTTGCAGGATGCAGGTGGTGACGTGGGCCGCCTTGGCGATCATGCCGACCTTCTTCACCAGCATGGCGTCCAGCTCGCGGAGGTCCTCGCTGTACTGCTTGCTACGCCCCAGCAATTCCACTTGTGACAAATGCTGGAGCAGGTCCTTCATACTCTCTTTGAGGAACAACGAATAGTACTCCGCGCCCTTTCCGATGCGTGCCAGAAGCGTTTCCCGGTCCTGCTCTTGGATCAATCGAAGGAGTTGGCCTTGGAATTTCCGGCTGTTGACCTCCTCACTGCGCAGCTTGTCCATGAACCGAACGAGAGCCGTCTTCATGCTCAGGTCCTCGAACTCGTTCGAGGTATCGTGATCCTTCTGGATCATCTCGGCGCGCTTGAGCATATCGCCCAGATCGAAGGTGCTGGTGAGCACCATCCGGAGATAGTACTGCTGCTGCTCCTTCAGCTGTTCCGGCAAGGGCTGCTGTCCGTGGCGCCGTTCGGTGAAGGCCACCACATCGCGATCGGTGCTCACCACGCTGGGCGATATCCGCGTACGGAGGATCAGACCTTGCAGGGAGCGCAAACGGGAAAGCGCCACATACACCTGTCCCGGCGCAAAGGCCTGCCCCACGTCGATGATCGCTTTATCGAAGGTGAGGCCTTGGCTCTTGTGAACGGTGATCGCCCAAGCGAGCTTCACCGGGAACTGGGTGAAGGTGCCCAGCACCTGCTCCTTCTGCTCTTTGGTGACGGGATCCACCACGTAGCGCTTGTTCTCCCATTCGGCTTCGCGCAACATGTACTGCAGATCGCCATCCACCATTCTCACAGTGATACCCTTTTCGGTGATACTTTCCACCCGCGCCAGCTTTCCGTTGAAGTAGGCCTTCTCCTGGTCGTTGCGGATGAACATGATCTGCGCGCCGACCTTCAGCTCCAGCTCCGGCAGCACGGGATACATGCTCTGCGGGAAATCTTCCTTGATCTCAGCCTGGAAGTAATGCACCTTACCCGGCAGCTTCGCCAACGCCTGCTGGTTCAGCTCGTCCGCACTGCGGTTATGCGTGGTGAGCGTGATTACACCTTCGGCCAAGCTGGGAGGAATGATCGCCCGGTAGTGCGCGTTGAGCGTTTCCACATCCTGCTTGGTCACCGTGTTGTTGCGCAGGTTG
>CAJDVJ010000036.1_pt1 | contig 9657 bp, 6 predicted proteins | sample 7391371 | NCBI WGS metagenome assembly CAJDVJ01 (sample SAMEA7055699, study PRJEB34461) | soil metagenome | biome: terrestrial ecosystem; feature: Peninsula; material: soil | place: Antarctica | collected 2016 | reverse complement strand
AAGCTGCGTGCAGGGAGCACAAGAAGCAAAAGGGCCGCAAAGCGCCATGCCCTTTTCCGTTGTGCCATGGTATCCGCCGCGAAGGCGAAGAGCAGAATGGCCAAGGGCACGAGATGCAGCGCTGAACGGTCCTCAGGGTAGTTCACCTTCAGCAGCAGAGCCATGGCGATCCGCATGCAGACGTCTGCCCAAAACAACGCGGCGATCACCGCCAACGGACCCTTCCATGCAGGACGAACGAACAAGACCGCACTGGACGCAAATACCGACCCTGCAACAGTCATAAGCATCAGCGGATGCGCGCTGCCCAGCACGAAGCGGCAGAGTGAGGCCAGCGTTACTAAAGCAAAGCCATCGAGCGAGCCGTGATAGAGCAACCCACGCCGTCGCATTTCCCAAGAAAGCAGCAGTCCGAAGAGCAGTGGGACCACGCCCAACAGGAGCCACAGAATTGCCTTTCGCACCTGCAGCGTTCGCGTTCTACGCCAGTTCAAGCCAAGGTCCACGCCAAGTGCTGCAACGACCAATGCCCACAATGGCAACAAGGAAAGCACAGCGAAGTCGGCCAATGCGAAGCCCAGAAGAAGCTGCACCAAGTGATGGGCCGTGGGTTGTGAGCGGTAGCGAATGGCGCCATCCAACGCGACCATGAAGAAGGCCATCCCAAGGCCATAGCCACGGAACAGGGAGAAGAAATCCAGCAGGAAAGGGCAAGCCAGCAAGGCCGACCAAGCAGACCAGCGCACCGTACCGTTTTTCAGCTGAGAGCCGATGCGATAGACCGCCCAAGCATAGATCGGAAAAGCCAGCACGCTACCCACCCTGGACCCAAAGAGCGAAAGGCCCCAAAGCTTGTGGCCCAGTACACCGATGGCCGAGCTCAGGAAGTGGTTGCCGGCATCCCAAAGCGCCACGTAAGGCAGGAAGGTCTCGCGCTCCAAGAACCAGTAGATCGAGGTGCACTCGTCGTGTACCCACGGAACCAGCGCTGCGCGTAGAGCTACGTAGAGCCAGATCAGTGAAGCGAAGGCTATGAATGCTTTTCGCTCACCGGAAATTCCGATGTGGAAACGCCTCGAAGCTTCGACTCCGCTCAGCGCAGGTGTAGGAATGTGAGTTGCAGGCACGAGATCCGCGAGGTTGCGTTCGATCAATGCCAAAGGTGCTGATGATCGCGGACTATCTGAATAGCTCTGATCTGGCAAGCAGCAATCGCTTCAACACGACTTTGCCTGAGCTGAGTCGAAGGCCAACTTTTCAAGCAGAGAGCGATCTTCTAGGCCACCCTTCGACTCCGCTCAGGGCAGGCTGTGAAGATCTCTCGTTGTAAGACCCTCCGCTCCGCACTAGCTGTAAAGATCTCCCGTGGTACGCCCCCCTGAGCGGAGTCGAAGGGCGGGCTCGCATCTCAGCGCTTGCGCACTGTGCGTTGCTCAATACGCTTCTCATAGTTCACGCCTTCAAAGATCCTCTGCACAAAGATGCCCGGTGTGTGGATCTCGTTGGGGTCCAGTTCTCCGGGTTCCACCAAGTGCTCCACCTCGGCCACGGTAATGGTGCCGGCCATGGCCATCATGGGGTTGAAGTTGCGTGCGGTTGACTTGAAGACCAGGTTGCCGAAACGATCTCCTTTCCAGGCTTTCACCAGGGCGAAGTCGGCGCGAAGCCACTCCTCCATCACGTACATCTTGCCATGGAACTCGCGGGTCTCCTTGCCTTCGGCCACTTCGGTGCCGTAGCCTGCGGGAGTGAAGAATGCTGGGATACCAGCGCCACCAGCGCGGCAACGCTCGGCCAAGGTTCCTTGGGGGATCAGCTCCACTTCCAGTTCACCGCTCAGCAGCTGGCGCTCGAACTCGGCGTTCTCGCCCACATAGCTGCTGATCATCTTGCGGATCTGCTTGGTCTGCAACAGCAGACCCAATCCGAAGTCGTCCACTCCGGCGTTGTTGCTGATGCAGGTAAGGCCCTTCACGCCGGTCTTCACCAGTGCGTTGATGCCGTTCTCCGGAATGCCGCAAAGACCGAAACCGCCCACCATCAGGGTCATGTTGTCCTTGATCCCTTCGAGTGCCGCTTCGGCATTGGCCACCACCTTGTTCATTGTGCTTGCGTGTTGTAGTGCGACGAAGATAGCAGGCCCGAAAGACGGCGGGCCGCGGTACACCTAATCCCAAGTGGGCTTCGTGCCTCCTGGCTTTGTGCCACCGCCTTTGGAGCGCTGTCTGCAATCGATGGTGGATGGATCGAAGCCGATCGGCACCTCGAAATCACCCTTGCTGATGGTGATGGTGCTATCGGCGTACACCTTGTTCATGTAGTAGCCGTAGATGGGCAGTGCCATGTTCGCTCCCTGTCCTTTGTCGGTGGAGCTGAAACGCACGCTGCGGTCATCGGCACCGGTCCACACACCCGTCACCAGGTCCGGCGTGATGCCGATGAACCAGCCATCGGAGTTGTTCTGCGTGGTGCCGGTCTTGCCCGCCGTGGGGTATTTGATGTTGGCGTAGCGAGCGCGGTTGCCCCAGCTGGTACGCAGGCGCAACCCTGTGCCTACCACCTTGCCCGTACTCGGATTGTAGGCTCCATCGGTCACCCCTTTCAGGATCTTCAGCATGATGTAGGCCGTTACCTCGTCCAAGGCCTCGTAGGTAGTTGGTACCACATCGAAGATGGCGTTACCGTTCTTGTCCTCGATGCGGGTGAAGACGATGGGCTCGATGTAAACACCTTGGTTGGCGAAGGAGGAGAACGCACCGGTCATCTCCATCAGGGTAAGATCGGCCACGCCCAAGCAGAGGGAGGGAACGGCATCCATAGGGCTTTTCACACCCATGTGGCGGGCCAGCACGGTAACCGCTTGTGGACCGTACTGCTTCATCAACCAGGCCGTGATCGTGTTCATGGAGTTGGCCAAAGCGTACTCCACGGTCACCATTCCGCCATACTTCGCATCGCTGTTCTGTGGGCACCATTCGGGCTGTCCCGGTGGCATATCGAAGCACACGCGCTGGTTCGGTAACTCGCGGCACAGGTCCATGCCTTCGCGGATGGCCGTGGCGTAAACGAAGGGCTTGAAGGTGGAACCCACCTGCCTGCGGGCCTGTTCCACGTGATCGAACTGGAAGTGCTTGAAGTCGATACCTCCCACCCAGGCTTTCACGAAGCCCGTGCGGGGGTCCATGCTCAAGAGACCGCTCTGCAGGAAGCCCTTGTAGTAGCGGATGGAATCCATCGGTGACATCACGGTATCCACCTCGCCCTTCCAGGAGAAAACGCGCATGGGCACCGGCTTCTCGAACTCCTTGGGAATATCCTCCTCCTTCAGCTTCGGCCAATAGTGGTCACATCCGCCCAGTGCCGGATCGCAGTGGTACTGCTTGATCCCATCGTGCGTCACCGAGCGTATGTAGCTCGCCGGGCGCTCGCAATTGCCGCACTGCTTTCCGGAAAGGATGCGGTAGCGCGTGCTCCGCTTCATGGCGGTGTTCATGATACCATCGATCTCGGCCTGGCTCACGCGGAAGTCGAAGGGGCGGTTCTTCTTCTTTCCGAGGTCTTTGATGAAGTCGGGCTGTAGTTCGGTGGCCAAGTGCTCCTTCAGGCCCCACTCACCGTAGTTCTGCATACGGCGGTCCAGGGTGGTGTAGATCCGCAATCCATCGGTGTAGATATCGTAGGGCTTGCCATCGGCCTTGGCGATCTTGTAGTTGCCCTCCTCGTCCTTCTCGGTGAGCATCTTCTGCAGCTTGGAGCGAAGCACTTCACGGAAGTAGGGTGCAGGGCCTTCGGTATGGTCCACCCGCTGGAATCGCAGGCCCATGGGCAGAGCACGGAGCGAATCGTACTCCACCTGTGTGATCATGTCCTGCTTGCGCATCTGGCCCAGCACCACCATACGGCGGTGCATCGTGGTATCAGGTCGTCGCAGCGGGTTGAATAGTGCGGGGTTCTTGCACATACCCACCAGCAGGGCGGCCTCCTCGATCTTCAGCGAATCGGGCGAAGTATCGAAATAGACCCGTGCCGCACTGTTGATACCCACCGCTTGGTTGATCCAATCGAAACGATTGAGGTACATGGCAATGATCTCGTCCTTGGTATACTGACGCTCCAGCTTGGCGCTGATGATCCACTCCTGGAACTTCTGGAACGTACGCTTGAGGAAGTTGGAAGAACGGTTGGTGAACAGCATTTTGCTGAGCTGTTGCGTAAGGGTGCTGGCACCTCCCTTCTTACCCAAGTAGACCGCCGCACGGGCCGTACCGCGCAGGTCCACTCCGCTGTGCTGGCGGAAACGCTGGTCCTCCGTGGCGATCAGCGCGTTCACCACGTTGGGACTTATGCGGTCGTAGGTCACCGGGATCCGGTTCTCGCGGTAATACTGTCCCATCTGGGTACCATCGCTGAACAGGATGGCCGTGGCCAGATCACTTCGCGGGTTCTCCAGGTCCTCGGTACTGGGCAGCTCGGTGTTGGCCGCAAGCGCTAAAAGGCCGATCAGGGCCAGTATCGGTGAGAGCACCATGGCCCACCATAGCAACCACCAAGGGCGCTTTCGGGTCTGATCGGGGCTTGCCATGGTCCGGTTACTTCTGCTATTTGGAACGTTCCACACTAACGCCTACATCGATCACGCCGGGGAGTTCCTCGGTGCGCATGGCCTGTTCAAGTCGCATGGTATAACGGCCGGCACGGGGGAACCTATTGCCCAGCCTGTACAGTACATGCGCCTCGTAACGATCGGCAAAGATGAAGCCCAGTCCTTTCCCGTACCAGCGGCCCGTGGGGTCGGCCAGAAGGCACTCCACAGTATCGCGCATGTGGCGGTTGTCCGGACCGCGAAGGTCCACGAACAGATAGAGGTCACTGAACCGGTAATCGCCGGTGTGCCGTATGTCGATGAAGAGGTCGTGCTTGCTCACGGTATCGACCACATCGAACGTGAATTCCGGCGCGAACCCGCGCTCCCACATCTCTGCAGGAACAGGCTCCGAAGCCTGGAAAACCACATTCTCTGTGCAGCCCACCAGGCACCCGGCCAGAAGCAGCAATGTCGCGCTACGCGTGATCAAGCCTCGGATGGTTTGGGTGCATCACCACCGGCAGGACGGTCGCCGCGACCTCGGCCGCGACCACGACTCCTGCGGCGCTTGGCTTCTTCGCCTCCCGCCTCGGCCGATGGTGGGCGGGGAGTTCCATCAACCGGTTTTCCTTCTGGCCGCGGACGTCGCTCGGGACGTGGGCCGCGCTCTGGGCGTGGGCCACGTTCCGGCTTGGGTCCGGGCGTGCGTGCTTCGGCACCTTCCACGCGTGGCTTGCGCTCACCGTCGCGGGTGGGCTTGCCCTTGGAACGCTTCTTTCCACTCTTGGCCTTGGTATCGAAACGGGTCAGATCGTCCTGTCCCACTACGTTCTCGTAATCAGGACCTACCACCACCGGCTTGGGCACATCGGCCATCTTCAGGTCCACCTCGGGGATGATCCCTTCCTTGTTCTGTGCCAGGATCTCGCGCACCTTTTCCACCGGGAAACCGGCCATGATGAAGGGCGAACCGGGCATCTTGAAGCCGTACCACATACGGTCGGTGAAGATGTCGGTCTTCATGTGGGCACCAACGCCCTGCATGGTCTTCAACTTGGCGTTCTGGCTGGGGTAGCTCTTGATCGCCTCGATGTACATATCGAGCTCGTAGTTCAGGCAGCACTTCAGCTTGCCACATTGGCCTGCGAGCTTCTGCGGGTTCAGCGCCAGTTGCTGGTAACGGGCGGCGCTGGTGGTAACGCTGCGGAAGTCCGTGAGCCACGTGCTGCAACAAAGTTCGCGCCCGCAGCTGCCGATGCCACCGATGCGACCGGCCTCCTGCCGTGCACCGATCTGCTTCATCTCCACGCGCACCTTGAAGCTATCGGCCATGGTGCGCACGATGCCCCGGAAATCGATCCGGTCCTCGGCCACGTAGTAGAGTGTGGCCTTGGTACCATCGCCTTGGTACTCCACATCCGTCACTTTCATGTCCAGTCGCGCTTCGCGCACCATGTTCCGTGCGGCGAACATGGTCTCGTCCTCCAGTTTGCGGGCGGTGTGCCAGCGGTCTATCTCTTCTTGTGTGCTCTTGTGCAGCACCTTGCGCAGGTCGTAGGTCTCGGTAGCCATCTTGCGACGCTCCATCTGGGCGCGCACCAGCTCTCCGCTCAGGCTCACCATGCCGATGTCGTAGCCGGGGGCGGCATCCACGGTGATCAGGTCACCGGGCATCAGTTGAAGTCCCGTGGTATTGCGGTAGAAGCCCTTTCGTGTGTTCTTGAAACGCACCTCGACCCCATCGAAGGGTTGCTGGGCACCCGGAATGGGAACTCCGGAGAGCCAATCGAAGGTTCCCAGCTTATTGCAACCGCTGCTGCTGCAATACCCGTTGCTCTTGCATCCGGCAGGTTTACCACCTTCGCCACTGCTACATCCTGTACATGCCATATCCTAATGTGCCTGTGCCCCCCTGAAGTGGGCTAAGGTGCGAAGATAGGTGGCGATGACGGCCGATCTGTACCAGCGCGAGTGTCGTGGTCTGCCTTGGCACTTTGCTTCGCGAATGACCAGAAGCATATGGATACGGGCTGCAAAGGCGGAATTGCGCTCTGGTCCGCGGTCTACTAACTTTAACTGTTCACCGAGAAGGCAACCGACCATGACCACACACGGACCCAACAGCCTAAAATGCCAGATGGGTGCTTTGACCGCGCTGGGATTGCTCTTGTCCCTCAGTAGTTTGCAAGCGCAAACAGCCATTCAGGTGAATGTGGACGCCTCGGTGGTGACCGGGACAATGGCCCCGATCTGGAGGGACCATTACGAGAACCACCTCATGTTCGGCTATGGTGGGAACCCAAGCATCCTGGGCCCGCACACCTCAATAGTCGCCGATCCGGCTTTCGCTTCGGAGATGGCCCGTGTCCAGCCCCGCTTCATTCGGGTCTCCATCGGCCGGGCCGATAATCCACCGAACACGGACTACTACTCCATGGATCCCGCCGTGCTGAAGAACCTGCCTTACGAGTTCTACAAAGGCGGGAACAGCCTGGCGGCTGCCAACGAGCTCGGCAACTACGATTTCTCGTTCCTTGACTCCACGATCGACCTGGTGCGTTCCATTGGTGCGGAACCCTTCATCACCATGGACTATATGCCCTTCACCCTGAGCTCCGATACCACACCGGAATACCAAGCGGCCATGGGCCTGATCTACAACTTGGCCTACGATAACACCATCCGGAACTCGCCGCCTGCGAACAATGCCGTCTACGGCAGGGTCATGTACCACCTGATCAAGCACTGCTATGACACGTTCGGGGTCACCTATTTCGAACATTGGAACGAACCCGATCAACAATGGCTGAATCCCATCATGGTGAAGTTCTTCTGGAAAGGTGATGAGAACCAACTTTTCGCTGCTTACAAAGCCATTGCGGACGAGCTCTCCGCAGACCCCGCTCTGGCTACTTCGGTGAAACTCGGCGGATGCAGTTTCGCCTTCTATTCCTTGGCGAACCTGATCCCGATCCGCTTCCTGCAATTCGTGCAGACCAACGCAACGAAATTCGATTTCCTGTCCTTCCATTCATACTCGGATACACAGTTCAGAGGAGGGTACGACAGCGTCAAGGTCGCTCTGGCCACGCAGTGGCGGGATACCTACGTCCCTTCTGCAGAGCTGATCAATGGCGAATGGGGGCGCTTGGATGTGACCACCGATACATGGGGCAGCTTGGACTACGGCCTCTACAAAGTGGAGCACATCATCGACATGCTGGACCGCGATGTGGCCATGTCCTTCGAGGTGGCCTTGTTCGATCAGGAGACCAGCACCGATAACAACGCCTTCCTCGGCATGTACCGCGTGGGGCCCATAGTTCCGAAGCCAGCAGCATTCGTCTTCTTCAACATGAACCGAATGAACGGAACGCTGAACAGGCTGCAATTGTCGATCAATAGCGGCATGTACGCCTTAGCGGGAATGAACGATGCACAGGACAAGCTCGTGGTCGTACTGCCAGCGCCGGACCCGGGTTCCGGGAACAACACGGTTGAACTGAACGTCTCGAACCTACCCTGGGGAACGGGAGACTACCATGTGGAACGCTTCGAACTAACGGATGCGGCGTACCAACAAGGCCTGGTGAGCGAGGCCACCTTCTCCGTTGCGGGTACTGGAGGCTCCTTCGCGGACAGCTTCAGCACCCCTGCGGTGAACGGAAACGGTAGGCTCATTGTATGGGAGATCAGCGCCGGTCCATTGACCGTTGGCACAACAGAACTGAAGTCCACACGCTTTTCGATCCATCCCAATCCGGCATCGGACCGGGTCACACTGCTGTTCGGCGGAGCTAGTTCCAGCAAGTACACCATCTCCATCTTGAATGCCTTGGGAGCACAGGTGCATTCTGAGGAAGTGAGGAATTCTGATGAACAGCATACAATTACTCTGGACCTGGACAACGGCCTTTACGTGGTCCAGGTGCTTCGGGATGGAGAAATCTTCACCGGAAAAGTGCTTATTGAGCGCTAGTTTCCAAGTGGGATGAGCCTTGGCCTGAGGCCCCAGGTTCGGTAGCTGATCGGACAATACTTGAACCCCGGTTGGCATCAGGAAGCAAAGGCAGGTCTTAAAAGTATGCGCAATCGTACCTCTACTTTGCACCATGCCCAGCTTCGAGCAGTTCCGCGATCGCGTGCAGGATCTTCGCAAAGAAGGGAAGAAGCTCTTCGCCAGCACCAGCTTCCAGACCCATAGCATACCCATGCTGCACATGCTCACGCGAATCGACCCCACGGTGCCGGTCTACTACGTGAACACGGGCTACCTCTTTCCGGAGACCCTGCGCTTCCGCGATACCCTGAAGGACCTGCTGGGCTTGAATTTCGTGGGGCTGCGACCCTTGATACCGAAGAGCCAGCAGCTGAACGCCGAAGGCGCCCTGATGTACAGCTGGGATCCCGACCGTTGCTCGTACCTGAACAAGGTGCAACCCATGGAGCGCGTGCTGGCGGAGCATGATGTGTGGATCAACGGCGTGCGTGCCGATCAGAGTGCCGCGCGCAAGGCCATGAAGATCGAACAGCCCGCTGCCTACGGTTGTCTGCGCTACCACCCCATGTTGGACTGGAATGCCAAAATGGTGCATGCCTACATCAAGGAGCACAACATGCCGCCGCACCCTTTGGATGCCGAGGGCTATGTGAGCATCGGCGACATGCCCTACACCCGCAAGGCGATGGAAGGCTACGATGAGCGGACGAGCCGCTGGTACGGCCTGAAGAAGACGGAATGCGGGCTGAACACGGACCTGGGAGCCGACCTTACCCGGAAAGGATGAGCCGATCCCTTCTGCAGAGTGAGTGCTCAGTGGGTTTTCCGCAGATGTCGCAGGACCTGTTCCACCATAGCGGAATGTCACAGATGCTGCCGACGGCGGCTTTACTGGGCGCTGGGAACGGACAGCGGCCAAATATGGGATGCCTTATACACTGTTCGGTCGATCCCTTCAACGCGGTATCATCTGCGTCATCTGCGACATCTGTGGATAAGAATTTCCTGAAGAGACCATCAAACGAGCAAGCATGAAAGTAGTCGTGACCGGAGGTGCCGGATACATCGGTGC
>CAJDVJ010000217.1_pt1 | contig 9702 bp, 8 predicted proteins | sample 7391371 | NCBI WGS metagenome assembly CAJDVJ01 (sample SAMEA7055699, study PRJEB34461) | soil metagenome | biome: terrestrial ecosystem; feature: Peninsula; material: soil | place: Antarctica | collected 2016 | reverse complement strand
CTCTGCCCTGGCGATGATGTGGTGCTTAGCGCTACCGGTGCCGATACCTTCCAATGGTCCACGGGCTCTAGCGCAGCGGCCATCGTGGTCACACAACCGGGTACGTATTCGGTAACGGGTACCACGGCCTGTGGAACGGGCACGGCAAATGTCACGGTGATCTCCAGTCCGGGGCCGTTGATGAGCATCACTGGCAATACCACTCCCTGTATCGGCAGCACTACGCAACTCAGCGCCAGCGGCGCGGACAGCTATGTCTGGAGTAACGGGGAAACCGGATCCAGCATCACGGTATCGATGCAGGGTACTTACAGCGTAACGGGTACTTCGTCCTGCGGTACAGCACAAGCTTCTACCACCGTCACTTTCACGGAGCTGCCGGAAGTGAGCATCATCGGATCGGAATTCGCATGTCCGCTGTCGGTCCTTACTGCCACGGGTGCCGACAGCTACCTCTGGAGCACCGGAGCGAGCGGTGCAAGCATCACTGTGGATACTCCCGGCACCTACAGCGTTACGGCAAGCAATGCCTGTGGAACTTCCACGGCCAGCATCACGGTGCAGGCTTCATCCGCGAGTGTGGCCATTCAAGCAAGCACGGTAGAGGGTACAGCACCACTTCCAGTGCAGTTCACAAGCGTTCTTCAGCCAACATCCGCGAGTGTGCTTTGGGCCTTCGGCGATGGTGCCACAAGCACAGTGAATGATCCCCTGCACGTCTACAGCGAAGCCGGGGTCTACACGGTGACGCTCACCGCCAGCGACAACGGTTGTTCAGCATCGGCCCAGCTTACCATCATCGTGAACGAGACTGCTTCGGAACCGAGCACGGTACGCGTACCCAACGTATTCAGCCCCAACGGCGATGGCGTGAACGATCAGTTCCAGGTTGAAAGCACCGGTCTACGCAGTTTGGACATGACCATTCTGAACCGTTGGGGACAGGTGGTAGCTCAACTGGACCGCGTGGAGGAAGTGTGGAGCGGTAGAAGTCCAGCCGGTGAGACGCTCGCCGAAGGCACGTACTTCTACGTGCTGAAGGCCGAGGGAAAGGATGATATCCGCTATGACCTGAGCGGTAGCATAACGCTTCTCCGCTAAGGCTCTGTTATACTTTTGTTCCTTGCCGTCTTCGCAGCGCTCGCAGTGGGCTGAAGGCGATCTTGCGCCAGGGGAACGGAGGCATCCTTGTTTTATTTTCCGCTTTTCCGACGATGGTTATCTTTCCCAGCGCTCTACCATTCAAGGGCCTTGGCATCCATGTCGTCCATCCGCCTATCGTTCCTTTTTGTTGCGCTGCTTTCCGCCTTCGCAACACGAGCCCAGAACCTTGTCATCAACCCCAGTTTCGAAACGGTCAGCTCCTGCCCGCAGGGACCGAGTGAACTGAGCAAGGCTGCACCTTGGCGCGATGCGCACGAGAACCTGATCGGCGATACCTGCTCCACCTCGGATCTCTTCAATTCGTGCAATGCATTCGGGGCCCTCGGCGTGGGTGTTCCGGCCAACATCCTTGGCAACCAGACCGCCCGCACCGGCAACGGCTATGCGGGGATCATTGTCTATGAGGCCTTCGCACTGACCGGATGCCAAACGCTCTTCGGTAGCGGCTGGCGCGAATATCTGCAAGGCACACTTTCCACACCCTTGGTGGCCGGACAGACCTACTGCGTCACGTTCTACGTGAGCCTTGCCGATGGTGTGAAGTTCGCCTCCAACAACATCGGGGTGTACTTCTCCAACACTCTTGTGAACGTGAATTGTGCTACCGTGAGTGGTGCTTCCAACCTGCCCTTCACTCCACAGCTGGTGTACAGTGGTCCGGACCTTATTACCACCAACGGATGGCAGCGTCTGCAATGGGATTACACCGCCACCGGTGGTGAACAGTTTCTGGTGATCGGAAACTACAACGACGATGCTGGCACCTCCTATACCTGCGTCAACGGCACTGCCTTCAACCCCTACGCCTACTACTACGTGGACGATGTGAGCGTGCTGCCGGAGCCATGCTGCGAGGCCGAGGTGGCTCCCGTGCCTTCGCTGTGTGTGGGCGACCCCGCTGTTGCCCTTCAGCCGGTAACACCTGGTGGTACCTGGAGTGGACCAGGCATTGCCGACCCTGCTGTGGCCAGTTTCGATCCAAGCCTTGCAGGTGTTGGTCTGCACACGGTTTATCACACCATCCCTTGTGGAACCGATTCTGTGATCATCGCCGTAAGCCCTTGCGCTGCGCTGGAGGTCTGCGTCAACGTCGATGGCACGTGGACCGCGTCCAACGGTGTCGCGCCCTATGTGTGGCAACAAGAGACCACGGTCCAGGATTGTAGCGGCTGTTTCATTGGTTGTGCATTCCCTCCGGGCTGCGCCGTGAACACTACCGCCTTCGGCACTTTCGCTACTGGCAATAACATTGCGGCGAGCACCAGCTTCCCGATACTGTTGATCGATGCGGCCGGCGATTCGCTGCTCATCACTTCCTTGGCTCTGATCCCAGCCTGCGCGCTGTGCCCGGCGATCGACGTGGCGTTGGTTTCCAGCAACAACGTGGCCTGCAAAGGGGAGAGTAGCGGTGCTGCCACGGTAGAGGCCACCGGCGGCGTAGGACCATACACTTACACCTGGACGCCCGGTAACCTGAGCGGTGCTGTACAGAGTACACTTGCAGCCGGCACCTACACTGTGTTGGCCACCGATGCTGATGACTGCACTGGAACACTCTCAGTGCTGATCAGCGAGCCCGCTCAAGCTCTGCAAGCCAACATTGTGGGCATTGCGGAAACCGACTGTGGTGGGGCCAACGGTATCGCAGTGGTCCAAGTTACGGGCGGAACCATACCGTACACATACGCTTGGAGCCCTTCTGGTGGAACACAGGCCCAGGCCAACGGACTCGCCGAAGGAACTTATACCGTGGTGGTGACCGATGACAATGGATGTACTGTCCAAGCAAGCGCCGAAGTGCAAAGTCTGCCCACCGTGGCCAGTCTTAGCGGTGGTACTGCACTTTGCACAGGTGATAGCTTGATCCTGACGGCTGGCGGTGGGAACGTGTTCCAATGGAACACAGGTGCCACAACGGCGAGCATCACGGTCAGTGCAGGAGGCACGTATACGGTGTTCGTCTCAGGCTGCGGAACCGATTCGGCAAGCGTAACTGTCTCGGAAACAACGGTGATCGCTGATATCTCGGCGAACCCGCTCTCCGGGGGGCCACCCTTGGAGGTCACCTTCAGCAACAACTCCACGCCTTCCAGCGGAAGCTTCGTCTGGGATCTGGGCGATGGTACCAGCAGCAATGTGAGCGCACCGGTCCATACCTACGGGGATCCTGGCGTTTACACGGTGGTGCTTACCGCATCCAGCAACGGCTGCAGCGCTTCCGATAGCCTGATCATCGCAGTTGATTCCCCCATCGTGGATAGCGGGATCTCCGTACCCAACGTCTTCAGCCCCAATGGCGATGGCCTGAACGATACCTGGGGTGTCATCGGTACTGGATTGGTGAGCCTGGATGCTGTGGTCTTCAACCGCTGGGGACAGGAAGTGGCCAAGCTGCAGAACACGGCGCAGGTCTGGGACGGTCGCACCGGAGCAGGCGAACCGGTCAGCGACGGAACCTATTTCTACATCCTGAAAGCGAAAGGAGCCGATGGACGTGAATACGAGTTCACGGGCACGGTCACGCTATTGCGATAATGTGACCGAAGGACATAGGCCGAAGCGAGCGCGGTAAGCCAAGGAGTGCCACCTTTGTACTCCCGCAGGAGCGCTGAACACCGATAGGTTCCAGCTGTTCTCTTGCGGAACCAAGGATCGTCGATGTCGAGGACCCGTATCGCTGTAGTTCGCATAGTGCTTCTGCTCTTGGCTTTTGGGCCGGAACTGGTGCAAGCGCAGTGTGGTATCACAGTAAGTTCGTTCCCCTACAACGAAGGCTTCGAGGCCGCTCCGGCATGGACCGCTGGTGGCAACGCTTCCGACTGGACCTGGGGAACCCCGAACAAGCCTGTGATCGATGGACCGGGTGGCGGCAACCGCTGTTGGACCGTGGGCGGGCTGGTCGGTTCGGCGCGGGTGGTGGCCAGGCGCAGCATGGGGGATAGGTGGGGCCGGTTTCTATTGGGTCCGGTAGATTATTTGCGGCACCAGCACTGGGTAAAGAAGATTTTCGCAATCTCGGAAAACGCGCCGTATAAGTATCCGTACACAGCGGGGCTGTTGAGTCTGGTGCCGGGTGTGGGACATTGGTATGCAGGGCAGGCGATTAAGGGCGCGTTGCTATTTGCTGTGGGGGCGGTGATGGCAGCACGGATTGGCTCACGGCATCGCAATGCCTTACCCAGCTTGAAGGACAGAACAGTGTGAAGTTCCGCTTCATCTTTGGTGCAGGCACCGTGTGCAACGGTTTCGATGGTGTTGCTGTGGACGACATCTTCATCGGAGAAGCACCCGCCAACGAAGCCGCCTTCGCCTTCGCGTGCAACGGTAACACGGTGGAATTCCAGAACCAGAGCGCGCTTTGCCCCACATCGTCCACTTGGAATTTCGGTGATCCGGCCTCGGGCGCTGCCAACACGGCCACAGGCGCTGCTGCGTAACTGACCACCGTCGATCCCACGTGTGGCGACGCTAACGGAAGCATCGCAGTGGAGCTGCCCGGTGCGCCGTCAGGTGTGCTATACACATGGTCCAATGGTGCTTCTGGTCCTACACAGAACGATCTGGCGGCGGGCTCCTATTCGGTAACCGTTTCCGGTACGGATGTCTGCGGATCCCAGAGCAGCGCGGTACTGGTGGACAATGCGTCACCCTTGGTGGTGAATACTACTGTGACACCGGTATCCTGCGCAGGCGATAACGACGGAACCGCCAGCTTGAGTGTGAGCGGTGGAACGGCACCTTACACCTACGACTGGTCGCCAACTGCCGGCAGCACCAACGTGCAGGGTGCGCTTGCCGCAGGGAATTACAGCTGCGAGGTTTCGGATGCTGTGGGATGCAGCCAACAGGTCGAGGTGCTGATCGTCGAACCAGAGCCCTTGTCGCTCTTGCCGCAGGCGGATCTCACGATCTGTACCGGAGAGAGTATCGTTCTTGCAGCCACGGCCCAAGGCGGCAGCGCACCGTACACCTTCGCATGGTCACCTTCCGGTCCGGCCGTAACACCAATCGCCACCACCACATTTACTGCGGTCGTTACGGATGCGAACGGGTGCTCCTCCTTGCCGGGCAGCGTCACCGTTACCGTAGTGGATGCGGTGCAACCTTCTTTCGTGCTGGATGAACCGCTTGGCTGCACGCCGCATTGCGTCACGTTCACCGCGCAGAATGTTGATCCGGGTTCCACTATGCTCTGGAATTTCGGAGATGGTGCTACCTCGATCGATCAGCCGCTGGCCCAACACTGCTACGGTTCTGAAGGTCTCTTCGATGTCTCGCTCAGCGTTACCGATGCCGCCGGATGTACTGGCGCTTTCACGCTGGCCGAAGCGGTAACAGCCGTGGCTTCACCAGTGGCGCAATTCTTCGCAACACCCGCTGTGGCGACCATCGACGAGCCCTTCTTCACTTTCCGTGATGCTTCTTCCGGAGCTATGGAGTGGCTCTGGGACTTCGGCGATGGAACCGGGGCCACAAGTACCGTTACCGATCCAAGCTATGCCTATAGCGCCGTGGGCTGCTACCCTGTGGAACTGCATGTGGAGAATGCCTTGGGCTGCGCCGATAGCACCAGCACCGAAGTATGCGTGGAGGATGCTTTTGTGCTCTGGGTGCCCAATGCCTTCACACCCAACAACGATGGGTTCAACGACCGCTTCGGGGTAGTGACCACTGTGAGTTCCACTGATCTCTTCGAGCTCTTGGTGTTCGATCGTTGGGGCCAGCAGGTCTTCGTGGGCAAAAGCCTGGAGGAGGCTTGGGACGGGACCGTATCAGGCACGGATGCTGCTGACGGGATCTACGCTTGGATCTTGTCGCTACGCGATAGAACGGGTCTTGTGCAGAGCGCACGAGGCCATGTGCTCCTGCTCCGCTGAGAACAGTAACGCAAAAGCCCGGCACATTGCTGCGCCGGGCTTACTGCTCTTGATCTGCTTAACGTGCTTAGCGGATGTTGTCCTGCTTGCGCTTCAGTTCGGTCACGATGCGCAGCAGATCACCCTTGCCTTCGGTACGGTCATCCGCCTTCTTGCTGTAGCTGTCCAAGGAATCCTGGTACTTGTTGATGGAGCTCTGGTACTTGGCTTCCTGCTGCATCAGTTTGGCTTGTGCCTTTTCGCTTTTAGCGAGCTTCGTGCGCGCCGAGGTCAATTTCTTCAGGTCCTTGGGATCGTTGCTCAGAGCGAAGGTGCGCTCAAGTCCGGAGATGGTTCCATGTAAAGTAGCGCTCTGCCTTTCGGTCTTGCTGCGCTTGGACATGGTCTTCTGAAGATCGCTGTTCGCCTTGGAAAGCTTCTTCTTCGATTTGGCAACATCCTTTTGGGTATCGCCCAGCTTCTTGCCCTCCTTCTCCAGATCTTTCTGGTAACCATCTATCTGCCTCTGCACCACGGCCCTGTTCAGGCGCACGGCCAGTTCGCGCATGGTCCGTGCCTGCTCGCCATTGTCCGGCAGAACGGTGGGATCATCGCTCATGAAGGTCACCGACAGGCGAGCAAGCTTTGCTTTCTTGTCGGTAGTGGCCGTCACCAGAAGGTCCACAGGTGCCTCGGAGACCGCGGGTAATTTGGCTCCGGTCACCTTCAAGGGATTTCCAGTGATGTTGGTGGAAATGGGGGCGTATTCGATCTTCAACAGGTCGAGGGCCGTTTTAGCATCGGTCTCGAACACGGTGATAACATGCGCGGGGAATTCCGTGACTTTTGTTTTGATGGTGCCCGGAACCACGATCAATTCACGGTTCCAGCTCAGCGCGATGCCATCTTTGGTAAGGTCTTGAGCTTGCACCAAGGTGGATCCAGAAAGCAGGGCGATAAAAGCGAAAAGGGCAATGGATCTGTTCTTCATGACTACGGGCTTCAAATGTGGAGCAAAGGTACTCTCTCTGCTTCCAGCAGTGTCTTCGAACTGTCTATTTGCGAGGTTCGCGTGGCAGCATGGCATCCACGTTCTTCCGAGTGCCTTCGGGTCTGTATATGCGCTGTGTTCCATCGAACAGGCCGAAGCCCAGGCTCACCACCACCAGGTTGCTATTGAGTCCAGCGTAAGGGCGTGATACCACGTTGTCCTTGTACTCCATGAAATCGGTGTTGTGGAAATTGCTCAGGTAGTAGCGCAACGTCAGGGTGCTCTTGCCGGGACCTTGTACTCCGATAAAAACCGACTGGAAGAAAGGTTCGGTACGGTCACTGAACCACGCGTTGAACTTGTCCTCCTTACGCTCGTTCGCGAAGCGCTTCTCCTTGTAGTTGAAGGGAAGTTCCAGCTCGTAACCTGCGAAGAACAGGGTCTCGTGCATGCGACCCAGTTTGAAGCCGATGGGAATGCCGCCGTTATAGGTGCGGAACTTGTAACGGAAACCATCCGGGGCATCATAGATGAAACCCAGGTTGCGTACGGATAGACCGATGAACAGACCGGCATGTTCGCTCAGGTCATAGTTCAGCATGCTCTGCACATTCACGAAAGGTGCGAAGCGGACCACGCCGCCACGATCGCTCCCGTACACGTCCAAGATGGGAGAACTCAGCAGCCATTCGCCTCCGCTGCTCCCGTAGAGGGTGCGCGACTTGGGAACAGTGGTCTCGAAGCTGTCAAGACCTTGTGCGCTTCCCGATACCGCGCTCAGAACTAGGAGAATACCGAACAAAAAGCGCATGGTCCTGATCTATGTATGAACGAATTTACTCCCAGCAGCTCAGTGTGGTCGTGGTAGCTGTTTCAAAGCCCGATGCACGCGGTGCATCGGCAGGCCCATCACGGTGTAGAAACTGCCCTCCAAGCGTTCCACGCCGATATACCCGATCCAGTCCTGCACGCCATAAGCGCCGGCCTTGTCCAAGGGATTGTAGCGCTGCACGTAGTAGGCGATCTCTTCAGAGTCCAAGACGCTGAAGGTGACATGGGCCACATCGTCGAAGGAATGGATGGCGGTGGCGCTGCGCAAGCATACTCCGGTGATCACTCGGTGCGTTCTGCCGGACAAGATGCTCAGCATACGCCGCGCATCCGCAGCATTCTCGGGCTTGTTCAGCAAGAGCGGCGCTTCGCCATCCGCAGCGTCCAAGAGCACGGTGGTATCGGCAGTGATCAGCACTTGGTCTGGTGCCAGTTCGCCGTTCCATGCTTCGGCTTTCTTGCGTGCCAGGTATTCGGCCACATCGGCGCTGGGCATACCCGAAGGCGGCGTTTCGTCAACGTCCACGCTGGTGATCTCCACAGAAAGATCCAAGCCTTGCAGGAGTTGCCGGCGGCGGGGGGAAGCGGAGGCCAGAACGAGGCGCCAAGGGAAGAGGGGCGGGAGAGGGCTTTCCATCAGTGGGTGAAGCGAATGAGCATGGCGTAGGCAACGGCCAGCACCATGGCCAGTTTCATAAGGTTGCCGGCACGCACGTGTTCCTTGCGACTGTGTGCGCTGTAGGTGAAGCCGGCCGAGAGCAGCAAGGGGACCACCACTGCTATGCCGACGTACCAGAAGGAGAAGGGATCACGCAAGAAGGTGGCACGCAGGAGCAGTGCGCCAAGCACCAGCACCACGATATAGAACAGGCTCAGGCCACGGGCCCAGCTCATGCCCCAAGCAATTGGAACGGTGCGGCAACCATCGGCCTCGTCGCCTTTCACATCGGCCATGTCCTTCTGAAGCTCACGCACCAAGGTGCTGATGAACGCGAAGGCGGTGTATACCAGGATCCACGCCCAGAGATCGCCGAAAGCAGGCTCCATCTCGAAGGCTTCGCCAGTAGGAAAGGTGACCACTTGTGCTGTGCTGATCAGTGGGATCTCGTAAAGCCCAACGGTCAAAGGCACCAATCCAGTAAGTGTGGCCACCGCTCCGTTACCGATGAAGAGGCGCCGTTTGAAGGTGGTGCTGTAGCTCCATAGAGCACCGATCGCGAACGCAGGGATCAAAGCGAGATAGGGAAGGCGAGCCTGCCAAGCGACGAAGATCCCGATGATCAATCCCGAACCACTCAATATCAAGTGACCCATCATGGCCTCACGGCGTTTCACTTGGCGCCCCACGATCACTTCGTCGGGCTTGTTGATGCGGTCGATACGGGTATCGAAATAGTCGTTGATCACGTTGCCGCCGGCAGCGATCAACACGGTGCTCAGGATCAGCAGAATGAACAGCTGTAAGGGTAGTCCTGGGCCGAAACCCGATGGCAGCATGAGTGCTTCGCGCGCCACATCGCTCTCCAAGGCCAAGAGCAGGTCGTTCAGGCTTTTCTCCAGATTACCCACGATCACTCCGTAACGCATGGCGACCATCGTGAGCACGATGATCAGAAGGTTCAATGGACGGGTAAGGCGGAGGAAGTGGAGCATGGGTCACCAGATGTGTGCCGCCTCGCTCATCCACATACCCTGTACTTTCAGGGTCTGTTCCAGCAGGTCGCGAACGCAACCGCCACCGCCGGGAAAGCGGCTGATGTAAGCGCTGACGGCCTTGATCTCCTCGGCGCCATCGCTGGGGGTGCAAGGGAATGCCACGCGCTGCATCACACGCATGTCGGGGATATCGTCGCCCATGTA
>CAJDVJ010000027.1_pt1 | contig 9712 bp, 6 predicted proteins | sample 7391371 | NCBI WGS metagenome assembly CAJDVJ01 (sample SAMEA7055699, study PRJEB34461) | soil metagenome | biome: terrestrial ecosystem; feature: Peninsula; material: soil | place: Antarctica | collected 2016 | reverse complement strand
CAGGACATTGGCTGGGTATCGCCCATGGCCCTGCATCTCGGTGTCGCCGCGCTACTGTCCAAGCCGGCGACCAGCGGATCACTCATGTGCCAAGCCTTCACGGTCAAGGCATCCGGACGCCGGAACTGCGGGTTTCTTCGGTTTCTCAGTGCACGCCGAGCGCCAGAGCATCGGGTCGGCGCGTGTCGGCAGCGCCCAGGAACAGGCCGTCCTTGATCTGGATCGTCTGGGTACTGCCCATGGTCATGGAAGGTTCGGTCCTGTGGCCCCGTGCGCGCAGCAGTCGCTCGACGTCGGGCGAAAATCCGCCTTCCAGTTCAAGCGTCGTATCGGCGCCTCGCTGGTTGATGCGCGGACGCATGGCGGCCTCGGCGATGTTGAGCCTGTGGTTCCCATTGTACGCCTCACCATGCGCGGTGCTACGGGAAACTGGAGCGACCAAGCGGCGATCCTGTTCCAGGATGGAGTACCCGCTTTGGATGGGGGCGATGCCGTGAAGGTGGATCTCAGCCACCCGGATGCGCCACGTATCGCCACACGCACTTCCGACGGGCATGATCTGATCCTGAACCGTTTCGGGTCCTATAGTACTTCGGTAAGCATCCCGGTCACAGTGCGTGTACCCGCCAACGGCACCTACACCATCACAACCAGCATGAGCGGCCTGCAGGGCTTGAGCTGCTTCACCTTGTTGGATCTGCTCACCGGCACCATCACCGCCCTGAGCGATGGTGCGGTATACAGCTTCAGTATGAATACTACCGCCAATGTGGTTGCCGACCGCTTCGTACTCCAGGCCAGTGCTCCTGTGGATTACGCAGTGAGCGATGTGCTTTGCGGCGGAACGGCCACGGGCGCTGTTGCGGTGCAACTCACAGAGGCCACGGACCTGCTCACCTTGGGTAATGCCTTTGGCGAGCCTGTGCAACAGGCCACCAACGTACCGGCCGGCGAATACGTCTTCAGTGGCATTGAGGCCGGCAACTACACAGTGAGCATGAGCAGCAGCAGCACTTGCGGCACCCTGAGCGGAAGCGTGCTCATCTCGGAGCCTTTCGAGCTGGGATCCACAGTAGATGTGGTCGAGAGCACCTGTGGAACCGAGGATGACGGTCGATTGGATGTGAGTGTACAAGGTGGTGTGGCACCATACACTTACGAGTGGAACAATGGCTCTACGGAAGCATTCATCACCGGAGCTGCCGGTAGTTACTACACCGTGGTGATCGACGCGGTGGGTTGTAGCATGTATGTCGAGCATGATATTCCTGCGGGTGGTCTGCCCGATGCCCTCTTCCAGAGCAGCGCCACCACCGTTCTGGTGAACGAGCCTGTTGCCTTCACCAACCTCAGCAGCGCCGGAGCCGACCACATCTGGAACTTCGGCGATGGTACCACCAGCACCGACCTGGATGCTACCCACAGCTACGCACTCCCCGGATCGTACACCGTGGTGCTCACCGCCAACAACGGTACCTGCGAAGCCAGCGTGAGCCAGGACATCAACGTCCAGCTCACCACCTCTGTCACTACAACACCGGCATCCTTCGTGCTCAACGCATGGAGCGCCGGCGATCAGTTGATCGTGGAGCACGGCTTCGACCACGGCAGGCCCGTGCTCGTTGATGTGCTCGATGCTGTGGGTCGTGTACACATGCAGAAGCAGTTCGTCGGCACACCCGGCCGTGTTGGTCTTCCCGCCAACACGCTCAGCACCGGTATCTGGTTCGTGCGCGTCACCAGTGGTAATGTGCAGCGCACCTTCCGTGTCCCTGTGCTCCGCTAAGCGTCCATAGAAGCGAATTATCGCTGCCCCGCTCCGTTCGTTCGGAGCGGGGCAGTGTGTTTTTGGGCACTGCCGTTTCGCATTGTTCCGCAGGGCGGAAGGGTAGGTTCACCGGGAATGGACGGGAATGGACGGAAATGAGTGCCAAGCTCATTTCCATTCATTCACGCCCATTACTGTCCATTCCCGGTGAACATTGGGAGAGGAACTATTCACGGTGAATACAACCCATCATTCTGCAGACCGCACTGAGCGAAGCGTCGGCTTCCTACCTTGTGCGGCCTTAGACCAAACGCAAGTCATGCAGTCGAATCTTTTCCGGTTCCCACACTTATTGTTAGTCCTTGGCCTGGTGCTGTTCACCGGTTGCCTTACCATCGAAGAGAACTACAGCTTCAAGAAGAACGGGAGCGGTACCATGGAGTATGTGGTGGACCTCAGCGAGATGGGAGGCCTGATGGAGAGCTTCGGCGAAATGGGCGAAGGTGGGAGCAAGGACCTCGGTGTAATGGAGATGAGCGAACAGGTGCAGACACTGAAGTCCATTCCCGGCATCCGCAAGGTGAAGCTGAACAACAAGAAGAAGTGGATACAACGCGTGAGCTTCTCCTTCAAGGATGTTGCAGCGCTGAACAGTGCGCTGAACGTACTAATGCCCGATAGCACCAATGCGCAACACGAATTCTTCCGCTGGGACGGTGCCACCCTGGTGCGTACGAACAACCGCCACGCCCATGATCTTGGCGCCAGCTTGGCCAAGACCGATGAGAACGAAGGCGCCGACGGTGAGGAGAGCGCCATGAAGATGACGGACATCCTTGCGAGCATGAAGTACAAGTACAGCTTCAAGTTCGCGGACGGCATTGCGGCCAACACCGCCGCCGAAGGAGTGAACAAGGAGACCGTTAGCCGCAAGGCCATGCGCTTCGATACCGACTTTTCTGTCATTGGCCGCGACCCCAAGGCCCTTGACCTGACCATTCAGCTCGACCGGTGAGTCCCTCCACCACCACCACACGGGATCATCTGTTGGAAACAGCGATCCGTATAGCCGCCAAGGTCCATAAGGGCCAGGTGGACCGCTTCGAGAAGCCTTATATCCTCCATGTGCTGCGCGTGATGATGGCCGGGCACGACTTCGAGGAACAGGTGCTGGGTGCCCTGCACGACGTGCTGGAACGATCCGAGTACACCGTTGAGGAACTGGCCAAGAAAGGATTCAGTGAACGGGTGCTGAAAGGATTGGTGCATATTTCCCGCCGCACCGAAGAGACCTACGAGCAGTACATCGATCGGGTGATGGAAGACAACCTCGCCATACGGGTGAAGCTGCACGACCTGGCGGACAAGATGGACCTGCTCCATGTTCCCGCCCTCAACCATGCCGACCTGAAGCGCTACAACAAGCAGCTGGTGGCCTATCACCGCATGAAGAAGCTGGTGGAAGAGGCCAAGGCGAACATGTCCCTGAAGGTGGTCCCGAAGCCCACTGTCTGACGCTCTGCCGGTAGCCTGCCTTCGATCAAGGGCTTCCGCAGCAATGGTATCTTGCGCATTCAATTCCCTCGAACAACCTTTCACCGAACTATGAGAACACTGCTCCCTGCCATGCTCGCGATCCCGATGCTCGCTGCATGCGGTAACGCCCCGGAAAAAGTGGCCGAAGTACCACAGGCCGATACCACGTTCCAGTGGGAAGTGGACCAGTTCGAGGACCTGCGGATCCTTCGCTACCAGATCCCCGGGTTCGAGTCGATACCGCTCCAGCAGAAGAAACTCGCCTACTACCTCACCATGAGCGGACTCTCCGGCCGCGACATCATGTGGGACCAGAACTACCGCCACAACCTGCGCATCCGCAAGGCGCTGGAGACCATCGTTGCCGCCAAGGACGGCGAGGACAAGGGTGCCGAGTGGGATGCTTTCATGAACTACGCCAAGCAGGTATGGTTCGCCAACGGCATCCACCACCACTACAGCAACGCCAAGTTCATTCCCGCTTTCTCGCGCCAGTGGTTCGAGCTGCGTTTGGGACGTGCCGGCCATGCGCTGCCGACCGAAGTGATCGATGCCATGTTCGATCCAACGATCGATGCCATCAAAGTGAGCCAAGCGGCCGACCGTGACCTTGTGCTGGGCAGTGCCAGCAACTTCTACGGTGAGGATGTGTCCCAGAAGGAAGTGGAGATGCTCTATGCCGCAATGGGAAAGGCCGGCCAGGAACACCCGCTGAGCTACGGCATCAATAGCAAAGTGGTGCGCGGTGCCGACGGCAAGGTGATGGAGTCGTTCTGGAAAGTGGGTGGTCTCTACGGTCCAGCATTGGAGAGGACCGTGTACTGGCTCGAACTGGCCAAGGGCGTTGCGCTCAATCCCCAGCAAGAGAAGGCCATCGGTCTGCTGATCGAGTTCTACAAGACCGGTTCTGTTCAGACCTGGGACGATTTCAACGTGGCCTGGGTGCAGGACACCAAGAGCGATGTGGACTTTATCCACGGTTTTGTGGAAGTGTACAACGATCCGATGGGCATGAAGGGCAGCTACGAAGTGATCGTGCAGATGAAGGATCCGGAGGCCAGCGCCACCATGAGCGTGCTGATGGACTATGCCGGATGGTTCGAGGAGAACAGCCCCATCCTGCCCCAGCACAAGCGTTCGGATGTGGTGGGCATCACCTACAACTTCATCAACGTGATAGGGGAGGCCGGCGATGCCAGCCCGAGCACTCCTCTCGGAGTGAACCTGCCCAACGCGGACTGGATCCGTGCGAAGCATGGTAGCAAGAGTGTGAGCCTGGGCAACATCGGCGAAGCTTACGAGAAGGCCAGCGGCAGTGAGATGATGAAGGAGTTCGCCTACGACGATGCCGAGCGCGACCGTGCAACGGAACACGGCTCCTTGGCCGGCAAACTGCACACCGCACTGCATGAAGTGATCGGTCACGCGAGCGGTATTCTGGAGAAAGGTGTGAGCCCCGATGTGCTGAAGAACTACGCGAGCCCCTTGGAGGAGGCACGTGCCGACCTGGTGGCACTGTACTACATCACCGACCCCAAGTTGCAGGAGATGGGCCTGGTCACGACACCCGACGTGGGACGCACCGAGTACGAAGGCTACCTGCGCAATGGTCTCATGCTGCAGCTCCGCCGCCTGAAATTGGGCGATGATGTGCAACAGGCACACATGCGCAACCGCCAGATGGTGAGCAAGTGGGTGCTGGAAAGAGGCGCCCCGAGCGGCGCTGTCACCATGGAAGTGCGAGATGGTAAACACTTCGTGCGTGTCAACGACGTGGAAGCATTACGCGGTCTGTTCGGTGATCTGCTCCGCGAGGTACAGCGGATCAAGAGCCAAGGCGACCACGCAGCGGCCAAGGCCCTGTTCGAGACCTACGGCGTGAAGGTGGACCAAGAGATCCATGCCGAAGTGCTCAAGCGCAGTGAGAATGTGAAGAGCGCCCCCTACAGCGGTTTCGTGAACCCCGATCTGGAACCCGTGCTCGATGCCGATGGCAACATCATCGACATCAAGGTGGTGCAGCCCAAAGGTTTCGTGGAGCAGATGCTGGACTACGGAAAGCGTTTCAGCTTCCTGCCGGAAGTGAACTGATCGACCACCGACTTGCGAAAGCGCGGACCCTCTTCCGGTGGAGGACGGTCCGCGCTTCGTGCTTCAGTAAAGTTGCTTTTCGAGCGCCCACCTTGTGAGAGCGTAAGCACCCACATGGTTCAAATGGCTCGCATCGTTGAACAGGCTGTCATGCCATACCATCAGGTTGCCGTTCACGAAGTGGTGACCATCGGGTTCCAGAATACTGCGGAGCCTGGCGGCGTGCTTCGCGTTCAGGTCCCTCACCGCTGTGTCCAAAAGACCTTTTCGGTAAGGGCTCTGGATCACGATGAGATCCATATCGCGCTCGCGGAGCAGTGCGGAGAACGAGGCGAATGCCTCATAGAAGGGTTCCTCCAGTTGCTCGGGACGGGGAGGTGGTTCATTGTACCGCGTGGGGAGCATGCGCTCCACAGGTACTTCCAAAGTTGCAGCACCGTATTCATCGAAGCCCAAGAATTCGTAGTTGCCCGGATCGGTGAACCGGATCCTGTTCAGGTCCATCTGGCGTAGGAAGAATGGCGCATCCCAATAGCGGAGATAGTTCCATGCGGATCCTCCGTCCTTCAGATACCTGCCCACGGCCATGGTCTCCTGCGGAGTGAGGAGCGAGCCGGGCTGGAAATCCATCAAGTTCGTTACCATGATCACCTGCTTCGGCGCGAGCCTGTCCAAAAGGACGGGCGCGATGCTCAATGTCTCTTTCACACCCATGCCCCATGCGCCGATGTTGAGGTAGGAGTTCGTGCCGAAATGCTTCACCACGGGCTCGCTGCTCAGGTTGTTCAGGGTCATGGAAGAACCCATCGCCAGCACTTGCACATGCGTTCCATCGAGCTTCGCGATCCGCTTCATCTGCTCGTTCAGCGACACGTTGTGACTGAGCTTGGGCGCGGGTACATAGGCACTGTTCACCAATATGTAGATAGCGAGTCCCCCGAATATGGGCAGCGACCAGAGGAAACAGTGGAGGAGGAAGCGCTGCACCATCAGAACTGGAAGTAGATGAAGCTGCCGCCCGTTATCGGGGCGAAAGCGATGATCAGGGCGACCACACCGTAGTAGAGGGTCCTTCGCGCCCAACGGGGAAGCATCCCTTCCAGTTGCAGCCCGTACTGCCGCTCGCGGGCGCTCCATTCTATCACCAGCAACAGCCCGATGCAGAGCAGGGTGTAGAACATGTATCCGGAGCGCAGCTTGAACGGCGTTACCAGCAGGCTACTGGAGAAGATGTTCTTGAGGATACCCAAGGCGGCAGTAAGATCGTCCGCACGGAAGAACACCCAGGCGATGCACACCAAGGTGAAAGTGAAGAGCATGTCGTAGACATCACGCAAGCTTGGCAGCCAAGTTCCCTGTGCTACCACCGGGAGCTTATGGCGCTTGCTGCCTCTGATCAGATGCGGAACAAAGTACAGAGCATTGAGCAGGCCCCATACCAGGAATGTCCATGAGGCACCGTGCCAGAAGCCACTTACCGCGAACACGATGATCGAATTGCGGATCTGCTTGAATTTGGAGCCACGGTTGCCACCCAGGGGGATATAGAGGTAGTCGCGGAACCAGCTGTTGAGGCTGATGTGCCAGCGACGCCAGAACTCTGCGATGTCGCGGGAAAAATAGGGATATGCGAAATTACGCATGAGGTCGAAACCCATCAGGCGGGCCGTACCGATCGCCATGTCGGAGTAGCCGCTGAAATCGCCGTATATCTGGAACGCGAAGAGGATCGTGGCAAGTGCCATGGTGCTTCCGTCCATAAGGTCCGATGAGGCGTAGGCATCGTTCACATAGCGTGCGCAGTTGTCGGCGACCACCACTTTTTTGAAAAGACCCCAGAGGATCTGGCGCAGACCATCGCGTGCCTTGGCCATGTCGAAGGTGCGTTCGCGATGGAACTGTGGCAGCAGGGCGCTGGCCCGTTCGATGGGACCTGCAACGAGTTGTGGGAAGAAGAGCACGAAGGCCGAGAATGCCACCGGATCGTGGCTGGCTTTGATGTTCCGGCGGTAGAGGTCTATGGTGTAACTGAGGGTCTGGAACGTATAGAAGCTGATCCCCACGGGTAACACGATGCTGAGTGTGCGCAGGCCTACGGGCATGCCCAGCAGGGTGAACGCCTCGTTGAAGTTGACGACGAAGAAATCGTAGTACTTGAAAAAGCCCAGCATACCCAGATTGGCGACCATGCTTATGGCCATGAGCAGCTTACGCGTTCGTGGCGCTTCGGCACGCTCCATGGACCTACCCACTTGATAATCGACCGCGGCACTGAAGAACACCAAGCTCAGGAAGCGCCAATCCCACCAAGCGTAGAATACTACGCTGGCCATGAGCAGGAAGAAGTTCTGGATCTTGATGGAACGGTTGAACACCTTCCAGTACAGCAGGAAGACAACAGGTAGGAAGAGCGCGAAATCAATGGAATTGAAGAGCATATTCTTCGTCCGGCTTCGGCCTGTACAGATGGGCGATGGCCCTTAACGCATCGATCAGAGGTAAGTTATCCCCAGTTCGTTCGGCACATACGTCGACAAATATACTTGATTCGTCGATATGGTATGGGTGCTGGGCATCTGCTCATGAATTTCCGGTATCTATTTCTGGTCGTTGTAACCTTCTATCGGAACTCCCCGTTACAATGCCTGTCCAAGTAGTTTCAGAGGTCTATCTGAAGAGTCACGAGCCCTCGTTCCGTTCATTCGGAACGGGGGTGTCGTGCTTTTGGGAGCTTCTTTATGCGTGAGATCGGAGATATCGCATTCGGGTTCTCTTGCGAATGTGGGGAACAGCTATATTTGCGGCCCCTGCGAAGAAAAAGTTCAGCACTTGCCGAAGTGGCGGAATTGGTAGACGCGCACGTTTCAGGGGCGTGTGAGAGTAATCTTGTGCGGGTTCGAGTCCCGCCTTCGGCACCAAGGAAAGCGGCCCCAGAGGCCGCTTTCCGCATTAAGGGCCATACCTTCGCCCTGTCGATAATGGCGTCAAAACGGTTCAGGAGCAGAAGGCAGTGGTACAACGTGACACTCGTGTTGTGGACATCGCCGTTCGCGTTGCTCATCGGCGTGATCACCTTTGCGGCTCTGGGCAATACCACGGTCCTGTACGCTGTTGTCTCGTTCACCATCCTTGCGCTAAGCATCGCACTTGCCCGTGACTTCGGGGGGCGGGGCACTTACACCCTTGATGGAGAACGGCTGATACTGGAGAACCGTAGCAAGAGGGAGGAGATCATGTTGAGCGAGATCCTGGACGTGAGCCTGATCGATCGCGCCGGAGCGCGCGAATACATTCTGAGCGACCTCCGAGGTAAGGGTGTCACCGGCTTCTTCAAGATGCGCCATCGCGCACTGTACTACGTTCAGTTCTCGTCCGTGGATATCGGCCTACGATCCTACACCTTGGGTATCGGTAGAAGAATGACGGACCAGATGCCTGATGCTCGTTTGGACCTCGTGCTGTTGCGCTTACGCAATGGAAAGGTCCACTTCCTCACGCCGGTGTACAACCAGGAAATGGTGTCGGCCATCACCCGGAGAACAGCGGAAGACTGATGAGCAAAGCTGGGTAGGCTGTACGATCGGGCGATCGACGCCGTCCGAGCTTCCTTACGCGAGCAGTATGAATGCAAGGCCCTCCGGCCGTGCTGCAAGGATCAGCTATAACGCAAGCGCTGACCGGGACGGATGATCGATGTTGTCTTCAATCCGTTCAGCTTGCACAAGGTGTTCACGTTGGAACCGTAGCGACGTGCGATGGCGGAAAGGGTTTCGCCGCTGCGTACCGTGTGGTACTTCCGTGCGCTGGCTTCCACGCGTGCCCTTGCGATGGCCTCGAATGTGCCCTTGTGCAGGTCGAAGGTCATGGCCTTGAGTTCGCCACTCTCCAGGTCGAAGATCTCCTTAGGGTCGATCGGCTGGTCCATGAAACGCACCTCGAAATGGAGGTGGCTTCCGTAGCTACGTCCGGTATTGCCACCCAGGCCGATCAGATCACCGGCTTCGATGATATCCCCCGGCTTTACTTCTCGTTTGCTCAAGTGGGCGTAAAGGGTCTCCAGACCATTGTAGTGGCGCACCACCACCACGTGTCCGAAGGAAGGGTTGTAGCGTGAAATGCGCACCATGCCAGCGAAAGCTGAAACCACCGGATCTCCGGTCTCGAGCTTCAGGTCCACACCATAGTGCATACGGCCTTTGCGCGGACCGTAAGGTGAGCTGATATGGCCCTGGCTCGGCAAGGCATGATCACAATCCGCATGGCCCAGCACCAGACGTAGCGTATCGCGCACAGGAATGATGCCCTTCTGACTGTGGA
>CAJDVJ010000026.1_pt1 | contig 9721 bp, 5 predicted proteins | sample 7391371 | NCBI WGS metagenome assembly CAJDVJ01 (sample SAMEA7055699, study PRJEB34461) | soil metagenome | biome: terrestrial ecosystem; feature: Peninsula; material: soil | place: Antarctica | collected 2016 | reverse complement strand
AATCCACTCCGAAGGGAATGGTGTCCACGCCAGCGTCCATGTAGGAGAAATGCATGCCCTCCACGGCGAATGTCCTGACATGGATACGCCACTGGGCATCGCTGGATGTACTATCACTGCTCGCGAGCTTATCAAGAAGGTTGGTGAGGTTACTATGCGCATCGCCAGCGGCCTTGGCCAAGGCAAAGCGGCCCGTACGCACCTCGAACGCCCCCACGTTCACGATCTGTGCGCGTGGATGGATGGTCACCCTCTCGAGTTTCAAGCGCCCTACTGCGAAGAGCGTATCCCCACGCAGGTCCCCCACATACACTTCCTCCAGAAGCACTTGACCGAAGACACTGATGGCGACATTCCCGATCCGGACCTCGGCGCCGAGCTGTTCGGTGGCCCAACCCGCCAACTGCTGTGCCACGTAGCGCTGCACCCGGGGTATGAGCATGAGCAGCAAAAAGAGCACTACTGCGACCAAGAATACAAGTACCACACGGCCCAATGCGCGTAAGATGGCCTTGACCCAGCGGTATTTGCCTGCTTCCTTCAGCTTGCCCTTAGTTTTGACGCCTTGCTGAGCAAGTACCGCGCCCAACCCTCAAAAGTAGCTTCCTACCCATGCAGACCGGCAAACCTCTGGTGATATTAGGCATTGAAAGCAGTTGTGATGAAACAGCTGCCGCGGTGCTGGTGGATGGTGTGGTGCGCAGCAACAGCATTGCGGGTCAGGAGGTGCACAGGCATTGGGGCGGTGTGGTGCCAGAGCTTGCCAGCCGCGCCCATCAAGAGCACATAGTGCCGGTGGTGCATGACGCACTGGAGGCGGCCGGTGTTCGCAAGGAGGATATTTCGGCGGTGGCGTTCACACAGGGGCCGGGTCTTATGGGTGCTTTGTTGGTAGGCACCTGTTTCGCACGCTCCTTCGCACAGGCGTTGGACGTACCCTTGATAGCTGTGGACCACATCAAGGCCCACGTGCTGGCACATTTCATCCAGGACGGCACGCCCCGACCGATGCCGGAATTCCCTTTTGTGAACCTTACCGTGAGCGGTGGGCATACACTCCTGATACTTGTGCGAGGCCCGCTCGATATGGAAATACTGGGCGGCACGCTGGACGATGCTGCCGGTGAAGCTTTCGATAAAGGCGCCAAGGTGCTCGGTCTGGACTACCCCGGCGGACCTTTGGTGGACCATCATGCACTGCATGGCGACCCCACACGCTTCAAAATGCCCACGCCGCAAGTGGGTGGTCTGGACATGAGCTTCAGTGGCATCAAAACGGCATTCAGGAACCTGGTGCTGTACAGCGAGCAGAAGGATCCGGGTTTTGTGGACCGCGAACTGCCGCACCTCTGCGCAAGTTTGCAGAACAGCATCGTGGATGTACTGCTCCGCAAGCTGTCCAAAGCTGCCAATGTGCATGGTGTAACACGGATCGGCATCTCCGGTGGAGTGAGCGCCAACTCCGCCCTGCGCTCCGGTGTGCTCGCAATGGCGGAGCGCGAAGGATGGGAAGCCTTCATTCCCCCCTTCGCCTACTGCACGGACAATGCCGCCATGATCGCGATGGCCGGCCACTATCTGCACGCAGCAGGTGTACATGCCACTTTGGACACCGTTCCCATCCCCCGTCACTGATCGGCACGAACTCTGCAACACTCGGTCCGCTACATTTGCTATCATGTTCCAGTTCCTAACACTTATGCGCACCGCACTTTGCGTTGCTGCCATTTCGATACTTGGCGATGTTTCCGCACAGAACGCTGCGATGATCATCGCCGAAGGAAACTCCTTGCTGGAACAGGGTCGTGGCAGCAAGGCGCTGGAACAGTTCGACAAGGCTGTGAACATGGAGCGCAGTGCTCGCACCTTCACCGCTCGGGCGAATGCGTACTACTCACTGAGCCGCATGGACCGCTTCCTGCTGGATGTGGACCAGGCGCTGAAACTGGACAGCTCTTATGCACCGGCCCACTACCAGATGGCTCTATACGCACAGCGTGGAAAGGACCCCGAAACGGCGATCCTGCACAGCACCAAGGTCATTGCGACAGCACAGGACAGTACAACGCGTGCCAATGCCCACCTTATCCGCGGCGAAGCACGAGCAGAGCAGAAGTTGACCAGCGCAGCGATATCCGATCTGGAGATAGGCACCGCCACTATTCTGGACGCCACCACGAGCATGAGCACCTTGGCGCAACTCTATGATGCGGCCGGCCGTCCGGCCGATGCCCTGATCATACTTGAGCGCCTATGTTCCATGGAGCCGGACGACATCGGTCATTGGAGCAACCGCAGCTTCGAGCTGGTACAGCTGGGACGCTACGATGACGCCATGAGCATGGTGCAGCGTGCCTTGCTCATGGACAAGGACGAGCCTGTGGCCTTGAGCAACCGAGCCTACATCAACATGATGATGGGCCGCAACGACGAGGCGATGTCCGACGTGAGCCGCAGCTTGAAGAATTTCCCGCAGAACCCCTACGCGCTACGTACCCGCGCTATGCTCCGCCTCAAGAACGGAGACCGGGTGAAAGCATGCGATGACCTGAGTCTGGCCAAAATACTCGGCGATATTCCCGAGGTGGACCAGTTGCTACAGGAGCATTGCGAAGGCGGTGCAAGCCCGCGCCGAAAGTGATCACGTTCAGTGCGTGATCACCACGCTACGGCTCGAACGTACACCATTATCGGTGGTCACACGGGCCACGTAGATGCCTGCCGGAAGGGCTACTTCCAGCTCGAAAGCACCAGCTTGGGAACGCAACGGACCTGCTACGGTACGACCTGCCGCATCCATCAGTTCCGCAGATCCTTCCTGCCCCGCTCCGAGTTCGATCCGGAAGCTGCCATCGGACGGGTTCGGCCAAAGCCTGAAGCTCTGCTCAGCACTTGCCTCGTCCATTCCTACGGTGCTGGACGAAACGATGGAGAAGCGATCGAAACCACCTTCCACCAAGTGCCCTGGGTTATCGTCCGTGATGTAGACGATGAGGCGCATGGTGCTGGTGGGTGTGATGAGATCCTCGATACGGTAACTGCGTGCTACCCAAGCAGAAGCCGATGTGGTGACCTCCTCGACCACGACCGTGTTCGTGCCGTTGTTCAAGGAGATGCGCATGCGATCGTTCGGGTTACCGCTGCCTCCGGCATTGTAGAACCAACGGTGGTACCGTAGTTCGGCACCCCAGACCCCTGTAATATCGAATAGCGGCGAGGTGAGCACGGTGTTACCATTGTCAAGATCATCACCACCGGCCTGTCCACCCGCGTTGCCGGTGATATAGGCCTGGTCGCGACAATCACCCGTTGCATCGGCACCCGGATTGCTTTGCGCGTTGTTGTAGAAAGTGCCTTCCGGAACGCCCCGCTCCCACTGGCCAGCGTCCGCCGTTGAGGCCACGGTCCAGCCGAAGTCCAAGGCGAAATCATCGTAGTACGTACGCTCCAGAGTAACCACCAACGCAGGTGCGGACGCGCTCAAGAGGCGATCATCCTGGCAGTTGGTGATCCAACCCCACTTGCCCACCGTAACATCATAAGCACCTGCGAAGAATGCTGGAAAGGTGACATTGCCCGAAGCATCACTCACCGCCGAGAGGGTGAAATCGCTGTTACTGAGATGCACTTGAGCACCCGGAAGCGGATCACCGCTGAGGGCATCGAGCACCACACCTACCAGTTCGAAAGGGACCAGGGGTTGGAGGTCGATGTCCAGGTCGGTGACCACACCGTTCTCCAGCACAACGCCCGTGATGGTCTGGCCCACATAGCCCGGTGCAGAAGCGAACACCGTGTAGGTGCCGCCCGTGTGGTAGCCCGTGGCGTAGATGCCATCGAAGCCCGTAGTGCTGGCGGTAACGATGTCCACGATGCTCACCGTAGCGTTCTGAACAGGACCTGCGGTGATCGCGTTCCGCACGGTGCCTTCCAGCCAACAGGCACGCACGTAGTTCGCATCGAACACGAAGAGACCGCGTTCGATGTCCGAACTGATGATCTTTCCGCTGGGCAGATAGGGATAGGTACCCCATGCGCCGTTGAAGCCATCACCGGCCAAAGGGCAATGGTCGTAGTTGCCCACCTCGACCACGTTCCATGGGCGTGAAACATCATGGATCACTGTGCCCAAGCGGTAATAACTGGTAACGAGGTAGTCGTTGATGAAGTGGGCGTTGTGGGGAATGGTGAGGGAACCAGGGTCGCTCTTGAAGATCTGAAGCTCCTGTATGTCCGTGGGGTCGCTGATGTCGTAGCTGCCCATCCAACCACTGCTCACCTCATCGGTGGTATAGAGGTAACGGCCATTGTCCGAGACCCAGCAGTTGTGGCTGAAGTTGTTCCCGGTGTTCTTCGTGCCCAGAATGACGGGAGCCTGTTTGTTGCTCACGTCAACGATGGAGAAGAAGCCTTCATAAACGTGTGCCGCGTACATGGTATCGCCGCGCACCATGCAATCATGCGAGTACCACTGGTCGAACTGCCCCACCTCCACGGGCTGGAACGGGTTCTGGGTGAGGTCGAGGAAGATCACGCCTCCATTGCCGCGGTTGGCACCGGATATGTACGCGATGCCGTTCTCGTCGATGTAGATGTTGTGGGCGGAGGTCCAGCCACCTGTTGTCCAGTTCGCTCCGGTGAGTGCATTGCTCTGCGGCAAAGGCGAAAGATCCAGAATGGCCAAGCCGTTGCCACCTTCATTGGTAACGTACACGTGGTCGTTCCATACTTTGAGGTCACGCCAGATGGAGTTGCCTCCGGGATGGAAGAAGACCTCCACGGGATTGGCCGGATCGGCAAGGCTCACCACCGAAATACCCGCCTGGTTGACACCGATAAGCGCGTATTCGATACCGGTCTCGTCCACATAGCCCCAGATATCGCTGATGTCACTGCCGTGAATGGACTGATAGTCCAATTGGCCCACCAATGACATGTTGAGTTGCGCGTGGGCCGCGATAAAAGTGACGAGGAATGCGAGGGTCGAAAGGATTCTCATGGAGGAGGACTTGCAGGTTGGGGGCAGCAATTTAGAACATGATGGCGGATCGCCGAACTGCCGGAAGCAGAAATTAAAATAGCCGAAATTCTGCCATCGGAAGCTACTGGACCAAGGCCCTGCTGCTATTATCTTGCACACAATATCACATACCATGGACGATCTCCTTTGTACGCATGACCTCTCCAGCGTCTCCGATGCTGCTTTGACCTTCGCGCTTCCATTGGCCGACAGGATCGGAGCGAGAGTGAAGATGCTCCATGTGGTACGTGCAGGATCACCGGAATCGGAGCATACCGAAGTGCGCAAGAAGATCCAAGGATCGGTGGACAGTATAGGCGGCTCGGAGGTCGTGAGCATCAAGCTGGTGGAAGGGCATTTCATGAAGGCCATCGCCGACGAGAGCACCAAGGGTTACAGCCTTGCCGTAGTAGGGACCCATGGACCGCGCGGCCTGCGCCAGAACCTTTTCGGTTCCGATATCCTGAAGTTGGTGCGTGCCATGGCCATACCCGTTCTGGTGGTGCAGGAAGGTACCGATTGCGTGTCGGGTATAGAACGGATCGTGATGCCGGTGGCCGCCCATGCGGAGATCGATGAGCTGCTGGATGCCGTGTGCTATCTGGCCAAAGTGTACGCAGCAGAAGTGCACATCTACCAGCTTATCCGCCCTAAGGAAGAGCCTTCAAAGGAACTCCTGAACAACAAACTGCGCATGTTGCAGCGTTTGCGGGCCGAAGGGATCCGGTATGTGGAGGCGAACGAGCCCAGCAACACGTTCAGCGTTGGTTTCGCCGGCCCTACTGCCCTGTACGCACAGAGTGTGGACGCAGGCTGCATCGCGATCATGTCGCATGCTTCCGAAGATTACCGCTACATAGCCGACGCTGAAAAAGAACGCATGCTGACCAACGAGGCCAAGATCCCGGTGCTCTGCGTGTGAGGCTTTTAGCGATCAAGTTCCCAAGACCTTCAGGCCACCTACCTTTGCTATCCTTCAGAAGCCGCTTCATGCGCATTACCATAGCGTTCATCGCACTACTGCTCCACTTGGTCGGCCATGCCCAGTTCGGTGCAGCCCTCCCGGTACACTCCATTCCCTATGGCCCCGCTTTGGAGGCCCATGATCTGGATGGTGATGGGGATATGGACCTGATCGCGATATCCAATGGCACCACCGTCATCGCTTGGATCAATACGGATGGCAACGGCACATTCGGTGGAGCGGACACGGTGTTGGTGCTTTCCGAATCTCCCGGACTCTATCTCTTCCAGGACCTCAATGGCGACGGCGCCGCCGATCTGCTCTTCGTTACAGCAAGTGGTACCCGCTTGGCGACAGCGTGGAACAACGGATCCGGATCGCTGAACTCGCCTTCGGTGATCGCCCAATTGAGCTCCGTTCCCGGTGCGCTACAAGTGGGTGATATCACCGGCAACGGCTGGCTCGATCCGGTGATCACTTTCTCCGAGGATGACCAGGCCGGCATCGCGTTCTGGCCTAACCAACAGGGCGTTTTTTCTGCGGAGGTCCGTATTGCGAACCTGATCTCCGGCGAGGCACCCACCGTGATGGCCGTTGGCGATCTGGATGGCAGCGGTGGTAACGACGTCTTCGTGGTGGCCAGCGACCTGGCCGCTGTTGGGTTGATGAACGGCGATGGCGATGGAAGCGCATGGGATGTGATCACGCTGTTCTACAACTTCGACTATCCCCTGATCAAGCCGCAACTGATAGACGTGGATGGCGATGGTGATCTGGACCTTGCAGAAGCGAACGCTACATCCGTACAGTGGGTTGAGAACCGGTTGAACACGACAACAGCGAACTTCAAGATCCAGCTCCTGGCACCCTTCACCAGCGGAGGCATGGGAAAATTCGGTCTCTTGGGCTGCAACAATTCCACCGGTGTGGTTTTCGTGCCCTCCAACCCCGTTCTGCCGGTCAACTGGTCGCATCACCTGCCCGAGATCGAAGGCTTTGCGCCGCGCATAGTACTGCCCGATGTTCCACGCGGTCAGTACCCGTTGCTCGCCGACCTGGATGGCGATGGCCGACCCGACCTACTTCTGGTGCAGCCCAATGGCACCCAGTGGTATCCCAATACCATAACGCCAGCGACCACTGTGGTTGTTGTGCCGGAGTTCGATACTCTTTGCATCCAAGGCCCACCACTGGAACTGCCGGAAGTACAGCCTACAAATGGCGCATGGTCCGGGAACTGGGTACAGAACGGCTTCCTCTACCGCTCGAATGCGGCGAGCAGCATTGTGCTGCCCTTGGATTACACGCTTTACGAAGAGAAAGGCTGCCCCGTGGGTGATCGCTCCAGACTCAGTTTGATCTCCGGACCTACCTTGACGACCACTCTCGGACCTGTGTTCTGCAGCTGTCAAGGTGCGGTGACATTGGAGACACAACCTTCCAATGTGGAGTGGTCGGGGATACCTCAAACGGGCATTCTGGATCCCAACATCTTCAATGGCGGCATCATCGTGTGCGCTTACACGGATCCAACGAACAGCTCTTGCGTGAGCTTCGTGGGGCCGATATCCGTTTGGTCCACGGTGCAGGCCAGCATCCAAGATGCCGGACCGTTCTGCACCAATTCGGGTGTGCAGACCATTGCGCCAGTTGTGGTCCTGCCCGGCACCACTTGGAGCGGTGACATCCTTTCCTCCACCAACAGTGCGGCCCTCTTCGACCCTTCCCAGGGTGCGGGTCAATACACAGTGGTCCTGGACCGCGTTCCGAGCAGTCCGCAGCAGTGTGCCAATAGCGACACGTTGTTGATCACCGTGCTGGACGACATTCCCGTTGTATCCATTGCGCCACTGCCAGTGTACTGTGCGGATGGGCCTGTTGTGGAGCTCTCCGGAGGCTTGCCCGTGGGCGGAGAATGGAGCGGAGCCGGGGTAGTGAACGGCGAACTGGACCCCAGCTTGGTAGGCCCCGGAGCGCAACCGGTGATCTACAGCTACACGAACGACGCTGGTTGCACTGCCGATGCGGTCCTGTTCGTGGAACTGGCTACTAGCGCCGTAGTACAGAACACGGAGCGAATTTTCTGCCTGGAGGATGAACAGGTCCTGTTCATTGCTTTGCCTGCGGGCGGTACTTGGAATGCACCATTGAACCCTTCCGGCAACTTCTCCCCCGCCCTTGCCGGCGTGGGCAGCCACCCTTTGAACTATACCTACACCGCTCCGAACGGCTGCATCTTGGAAAACACTCCGGAGCAACTCCTCGTGGATGCGCCGACCTTCGTGGAGATCGATGCTCTGCCAGCGTATTGCCTCAACGATGGTGCGGTGTTCCTGAACGGTTCACTACCCGGTGTGTGGAGCGGCGCGGTGAGCGGCGTTGGCACTTCGGTCCTTTTCGATCCAGCAGCCTTGGGCCTTGGAACTTGGGATGTGACCTTGACCGTTACCCCGGATGACGGATGCAAGGGCGAAACCACCATTTCGATCATCGTGGACGGATGTTCCGGTATGGGCGACGATGTGGCAGCGTCTTTCGCCACCGTTGCTCCCAACCCCTTCGTGGATGAGTTCCAGGTAGTGATGGACCGTCCGGGCACCTACGCCATGCACATCGTGGATGCCATGGGCCGCAGGGTGCAGAGCTCCGAGTTCAGCACCTTGGGCAGGTCGTGGATCACGGTGGACCTTACCGGCGAGGCGAGTGGCTACTACACGGTATTCCTCCAGAGCGATACCGCACTGGAACGTCTCCGCGTGGTGAAAGCGGATCGCTAAGTGTCGCTTTTCCAAAAAAGCTGGGTCAATCCAGTCCCAAGGTGATCTGCTTGCCAGGTTCATAGCCGCCCAAAGGATCATCGGGAGAACGCTCCGTGACCTGCTTCGCCTGATCCTTGCGGAACTGCTTCATGGGGCTCTCCTCCAGTCCTTCCTCTTCGGGAGCTTCCAGATTGCCGATCTCATCTTCACTGATGAGCATGCGTTGGGCCTCTTCTATTTCCGGCGTCATAGGAACGAAGACCGGATCGAGGAGTTGCAGCTCCTTCACCTTGAACGGTGTGAGGCGGTTGCCCAGGGCCTTCACCCCTTTCACAGCGATGAAAGTTTCCAGATCGATCTCTTCGTCCTCGCGCGGATTGGCCCGCTTATCGAAGGAAAGACGCACGCGCGGATTGCCCACCAAACTATGGATGCTCAGCTTGCTGTCCGCGTGTTCGGTAATGAACGACACGGCGTCCTTGGCAGCTTCCGGAATGAAACGCTTCACGTTGTACTGCTGCTTCTCCCCTTCCCAGTACACTGCGCTCACCGCTTGCTTGGGGTCGAACTTCACCAAGGTGATGGCGTCATCAGGGAAGTGGGTGCTGAGCACATAGGGGAACAACTGGTACGTACCGTTGCGCATGATGGCGAGAATGCGGTCCTCGCCACCGAAGCGGCCCAGGTATCGCCCGTGACCTGACTCGTTCAAACGACGCACGGTCTCATCGAACCAGATGGGTATGGCGCCCAGGGTACTCGCGCCACGCTCCTTCTGGGTGATCTTGCTCACCATGTAGCGCGTGAGCAGGTTGCCCTTGCTACCACGCCCTTTCACGGCGAGCGATGCGAAGTCCACATCGAACTTCGGTTTGCGCAGGTTGGGTCGTGGACGTAACACCACGTGGATCACTTCCGCAGCCCCGTCCGGGTTCGCGGTGAAGTACTCCACCTTGGAACCCTTGGCTCCGCTGGTAA
>CAJDVJ010000134.1_pt1 | contig 9731 bp, 10 predicted proteins | sample 7391371 | NCBI WGS metagenome assembly CAJDVJ01 (sample SAMEA7055699, study PRJEB34461) | soil metagenome | biome: terrestrial ecosystem; feature: Peninsula; material: soil | place: Antarctica | collected 2016 | reverse complement strand
GAAAGGTTGGCCTTGAAGGCACTGCTGGTGAAGGAATCCTTCCAGCCGGACAGCACTTCGTTGCCTTCGATCTTCTGCAGCGTGGCCTGTAATGCGGTGGGGTAATCGATGGGCTCCACGCCGAGGATCCCGTTCAGATCGGTGTTGCGGCACACCACTTCCACCTTCATGCTGTCCACCAAGGAAGCGGCCAAGCGGTACGAGGTGGATGTGACGAAGTAGAGCCAGTAGGACGATAGTTTCGGCGTCATCACAGGCACGATGCCGATCCAGCGTTTCAGGCCACGCACCTTGGCATAGCCGAGCAGCATTTCCTTGTAGGTGTAGATGCCCGGACCACCGATATCGAAGTCGCGATCGTAGGTGGCCGCGTTGCCCAGCGACTTGGTGAGGAAGGCGATCACATCCCGTATCGCGATCGGCTGGCAGCGGGTGCGCAACCAGACCGGCGCGATCATCACAGGCAGCTTTTCCACCAGGTCGCGAATGATCTCGAACGATGCACTGCCCGAACCGATGATGATGCCCGCCCGCAAGCTGGTCAAGTGGTAGCTACCGCGCTTCAGTTCGTCTTCCACAGCCTTGCGCGATGCGAGGTGTACCGACAATTCATCCTCGTTGACGATGCCGGTCAGATAGATCGCTTGCTTTGCTTTCGTGGTGGAGATCACCTCTCGGAAGTTGGTGGCCGAGCGCAACTCCGCTTCCTGGAAGTCGGTGGACGAGGCCATGGAATGCATCAGGTAGTAGGCCGCATCGATGTCCGTAGGAAGTGCTGCCAGCGATGCGCGGTCCAGGAAATCCACTTCCACCACGGTGATGTGGTCCAGCAGGGCGGTTGGCGAGTGAAAGCGGCCCTTGTCGCGCGTGCAGCAGATCACATGGTGCCCTTCGGCGACCAACACGGGAAGCAGCCGTTTGCCGATATAGCCTGTAGCACCGGTGAGGAGAATGCGCATTCTGAAAGGTAAGGGCAGGGAGTGCGGGGATATCTCCCCTCACGCTTTTTGCTGGTGTGCCGGGATAACACCTCAGTGCTGCTTTTGGGTCGTTCCTGATCAGGCATTCCTGATCAGCGCTTCCGCAGAACCACAGAAAACCTTGGACCTCTGGTAAGATCAACGCAGTGAACCAGACCCGCATTGGTCCAAACCCCTCGAATTCGAGGGAATTAGGTTCCACGTTTCTTCTTGCTCGCCTTCGCCAATGGATTGAAGGCCAAGCAGCGATCCACCCAGAACTCAAGATCGTCTTCCATATCGTAACCGGCCGGATCGATCCAGAGGAAACCCTTCATAGTCCGTCCAGCGCTGCCCATCTGCTGGGCGCCTTCGCGCTTGGCAAGTTCCGCAAGTGCTTCGGGGCCTACACGCGCCATTAGGCCACCCCTGAAACTGCCCAAACACATCTTATCGTCCACGAGGTAGATGTAGCCACCGAACATGCGCTTGCCGGCGAACTTCACCTTGCGCCGGGTAAGGATGAGGTTGATGCGTTCGACGAGGTATTCATCCACGGCCATGGCACTAAGCTACATGGGCGAAGAGGTAGGTCCATGCGCAGCACTCTGGATATCTTGCCCCGCATATGCCCATCGACAAAGCCACCCTGATCGCCCACCTGCGCAGCACTTTGCAAGAGCGCATCGCTGCTACGGAAACGGAGATCGCTTCCACACTTCACGCGCGCAACAGCGATACCAAGAGCAGCGCTGGAGACAAGCACGAGGTGGGCCGCGCCATGGTGCAGCAGGAGCTGGATCAGCTGGAAGGGCAGTTGGCCAACACGCGCGGACTGCTGCAGGAATTGGAGCGGGTGCCTATGGAACGTGCCTTCGATCGGGTGGGCTTCGGAAGTCTGGTGAGCACCGATAAGGGGCTCTTCTTCATCGCCATTGGAATGGGCGCACTGGAAGTGAAGGGGGAGCGCTGCTTCGTGATCTCACTGGTATCGCCGATCGGGCAAGTGCTGAAGGGCTTGCAAGCGGGCGATCAGGCGAGCTTCAACGGCAAGGCCTACAGCGTTCTGCAGGTGGAATAAGCATCAAGAGCAGGGCGGAGCGGAGGCGCTGGGTTCAGCGCTTCATCTTCTCGCGCCGGGCCTTGGCCAGCACTTCACTCACGAACTCGGTCTTGTGCTTGGTGTAAGATTCGCGGTCCTTGGGGAAGCGCTTCGCGAGGTCGTGCTTGTGTGCTTCGTACTCCTTCAGTGCATCCGGGTGTTCGCGGAGGTAATCCCGGAAGATGATGCGGTCCACACTGGACTGGCCGCTTTCCACCATGTGTACGTGTACGCTGCGTTCATCGCTATCGTCGCGCTTGATGAACCACGCGTAGAAGGGCGCGTCATCACCCATGGTGGGCCGCCAGATGAACTCATAGCCCACCTCCACCATCTTAGGCACTACTTCCACCTTCACTGCTTCGAGGTCGCTCACCTCGACCTGCACATCGATGATGGGCTTGGCGCTGAGGCCCGGCACCGCAGTGCTGCCGATGTGCGCGATGCGCTGCATGAGCATGCGTGGCAGAATGGACTTGAGCTCCGACTCTACCTGGGCATAACGCTCGGCCCACTTGGCGTCGTAGGGGGCCAGGATGATCTGCTCCTTTGTCAGGACCTTGATACGCCGTTCGTGCTGCTTGTCCATGTTACAATGCTAAGGTCTATTCCACTGGGGCGTACAGATTGAACTTGGGCCCTCTCAAGAATCCGATCAAGGTAAGGCCACTTGTGCGAGCCAGATCTACGCCAATGGATGACGGAGCTCCCACGGCGGCCATCAGCGGAATGCCCGCCACCACGCATTTCTGCACCAGCTCGAAGCCCGCGCGACCGCTGACGAGGAGTTGGTATCCATCGCCTCCGCTCAGGAAACCGGGGATGCCACGAAGTGCCGCACCGATCACTTTGTCCACGGCGTTGTGCCTTCCGATATCCTCGCGCAACAAGAGCAAGTTACCCGCACGGTCGAAGAGCGCGGCCGCGTGGATGCCGCCCGTATGCCTGAACACGGTCTGTGCTTCGCGCATGCGATCGGGCAGTGCGGTGATCACTGCGGGATCAACAGGACCCCATGGAACAATGGCTTTGTTGCACTGCACTTTCACCGCATCGATGCTGCTCTTGCCGCACACACCGCAGCTGCTTGTGGTGTAGAAGTTGCGCTGCCAGCGGGCGGGATCCAGCGCCACATCGGCCCCAAGCTCCACGCGCACCACGTTGCCGCGCTCTTCGGGCTTCACGCTGGAACAATGCTCCACGCGGAGCACATCATCCGGTGTACTGATCAATCCTTCGGTGAAGAGAAAACCCAAGGCAAGCTCCTGGTCGTTGCCCGGCGTGCGCATGGTAACGCTGAGACGGAACTCCTTACGGTCATCCAGTAGCCCATGGCCCAGACGGATCTCCAGCGGCTCCTCGGTGGCCAGGATATCGTCGGTATGGATATCGTTGCCGCTATCGTGGCGTAGGATGCGTGCAGGGGCGACGGGAGCGTTCATTGGTCACTTCTTGTTGCACGTATGCTTCCAAAACTAAGCTCCCCTTCGCCAACAACTCAGCAGGTGATCGTCCACCATGCCAACGGCTTGCATGAAAGCGTAGACGATGGTAGTGCCCACGAAGCTGAAGCCGGCCTTCTTAAGGTCCTTGCTCATGGCATCGCTCTCGGGGGTGCTGGTGGGCACTTGGCGCATGTCGGTCCAGTGGTTCACGATGGGCTGGTGGCCCACGTGCTTCCATAGGAAATGGGCGAATGAACCGGCGCCACCTTCCATGATCCGCAGGTAGGCTTGTGCATTCTTGATGGCACTGGCCACCTTGGCCTTGTTGCGGATGATGCCCGGATCGTTCAGCAGGCGTTCCACGTCCTTGGGGCCGTAGCGCGCGATGCGCTCCGCGTCCCAATCATGGAATGCTTCGCGGTAGCTCTCGGTGCGCACGAGAATGGTGTACCAGCTCAGCCCCGCCTGCGCACCATCCAGCACCAGCTTGGCGAAAAGCGCCTTGTCATCGTGCTCCGGCACACCCCAAGCGGTATCGTGGTAATGCTTGTAGATGTCATCCTTCAGGCACCAAGGACAGCGTTCGAGATCTGACATGGATGCGGTAATGTGATCGCTTTGACGGACAAGATAACTGGAACCACAAGCTGACCGGAGTGCTTTGCTAGGACTGAATGGCCCGCAGTGAACCGAAGAAAACCAACCGTGAATGAACAGGAATGAACGGAAATTGGATCCGGCATTTATTCACGCCCGCCTGCCGGCCGGCAAGTTGATCAACGTCCATTCACGGTTAAGAAAGCTCTGGGACCGAGGCTGGTCGATACCGCCATAATGCTGTGGCGATGCACTGGGGTAGCTTTGTCGCGTGTCCCACACTCCCCTCACCGACAAGCATCAACGCACCCACCGCAGTCTGCGGTTGAGCATCGTGGACAAGTGCGACCTGCGTTGCACCTATTGCATGCCCGAGGACCAGCACTTCCTGAAGCGAGAGGAGCTGATGACCCGGGAAGAGATCGGCACCATCACGCGCCTTTTCGTTGAGCGCTACGGCATCACCAAGATCCGCCTTACCGGTGGCGAACCCTTGGTAAGACCCGATGTGGTGGACATTGTGAGGGACATGTCCCAACTGCCCGTGAAGCTGGGGCTCACCACCAACGCCATGTCGCTGCACAAGCACTTGGACAGCTTGATCGATGCCGGTCTGAAGAGCATCAACATCAGCTTGGACACCTTCGATGCAGAGCGCTTCAGGACCATTGCCCGGCGCGATGGCTTCGACACGGTCTGGCGCAACATCCAGCTTGCTTTGGAACGTGGCCTGCATGTGAAGGTCAATATGGTGGTGATGCGTGGCATCAACGACGATGAACTGCTGCGCTTCGTGGAACTTACCCGTGATCATCCGGTGCATGTGCGCTTCATCGAATTCATGCCTTTCGCTGGCAACGGCTGGGGGCGCGAGCGGGTGTACACCTATGCCGAAATGCTTGGGCACATCGGCTCCGTACACTCCTTCGAGAAGCTGAGCGATGATCCACACAGCACTGCGAAAGCCTACCGCGTACCCGGCTGGAAAGGCACATTCGCAGTGATCAGCACCGTAACGGAACCATTCTGCGGAAACTGCGATCGTCTGCGGATCACTGCGGAAGGAAAGATGCGCAACTGCCTCTTCTCCCGCGATGAAACCGACCTGTTATCCGCACTGCGCAGGGGCGAGGACATCGCCGCATTGATCGAGATTAACGTGCTCGCGAAGCATGCGATGCTCGGCGGTCTGCCGCAGTTCAAGCCCGAAAGTCAAGAAGAAGTGCTGCACGACCTGAGCTCACGACCGATGGTGAGCATTGGGGGATAGTGTGATCACTGGCACGTATCAAAAGTGTTCGGCACGTGCTATCTTTGGAAGTATGAAGCCAAGCAGCCCTGCTCCTCGCAGTAAGAAGACTTCGAGCGCTAAGAGCAAGCTCACACTCAGCGTTAGGCCGAAGTATGTGAGCATGTTGCGCCGTGCAAGTGCTCGGCGTGGGCAGTCCATCACCGAACTGGTGGAACATATCGCCGAACAGATCGAGGCCGGGGCGTTCGTGCCCCACGTCGACACGTGGCTGACCCGGTCCGCGGATGCATTCAGCGAGGCCGACTACCTGCGCCTTGACATGATAGGTGGCCTTCTGCGGAAGCACTTGCCAAACAAGGGCGCATGAAGCACATTCTGCTGGATACCAACATCCTGCTGGACCGCTCTTTCCGGCAAATGCCGGATAACGCCGCCAGCATCCAGGTGTTGCGCGGGTGTCAACTGCGCACGTGGAACGGCTACGCCACGCCATGGAGCGTGATGACCATGATGTACCTGATGGATGCTGCCCGCGACCCCACTGATAAGCGCATCTGGACCAAGGCTCAGATCATGACCGAGGTGGCCGGTCTTCTCACCTTCATCACCTTGGTGGAAGGCAACAACGGCGCATTCGCTGCGGGTTTCTCGTTGGGATGGGCGGACTGGGAGGATGCGGTGCTCTACAGCATCGCAGAAAGCCACCCACAGATAGAAGCCATCATCACCAACGACAATGCCTTTGTTACGCGCACCAAAAAGCTTCCTGGTGTGAAGGCCATTACACCTGCCGAACTGGTGCAGAGTGCCGCTCAGAAGTAGCACTGACGAGGCACCTGACCGATGGTGAGCATTGGCGGATAATGTCACCCCGGGGCTCTTCCCCGTGGATCCTTACAGCTCCAACTCGTAGTAGATCTTGTAGAATTTCCGGCCGCTCTCGTCCACGCCCTGCTCGATCTTGTTGCGGTCGCCGTGGATGTAGATGTGGAAGTTCTTGTCCAACTTCAGTACACTCTTGAACACGCGGGCCTGCTTCTTCACGGCATCGGCGGAAATGGCGAAGTGGTCCTGCAGTTCCACATCGCGGTCCTCCTGGAAGCGATCGCCGAAACGCTGGAAGGAATCCATCACAGCATCCGTCTGGAACACCTCCTGTGCGAACTGGCCGCGGTCGAATTCGGTGTTGTCTTGAAGTACTGCACCGAACGGTTCAGCAGATCGATCTGGTCGGCCTTGGGGATCTCGTAGTCCTGCGGCAACTGTTCGGTGATGAAGTTCTTGGTCATCTCCAGCAGGTTGCGGGTGCTGTTCACGTGGTCCTTCTTGGGCTGCAGGCCGATGAAGTCGCGCTGCCAGAAACCTGTCTGGGGCTTATCGTCGATGACGAAGAGCGTGTGCGACAAGGGCGTGAAGAGCACCAGCAGGGCCTGATCGGGCTTGCGACCGCCGAGGCCGCGCTTCAGTTGCATGGCAAGCTTGTCGCCTTCAGCACGGCTTTCCAGGAACACATCCTTGTCATCGAACTTGTAGAGGCCAACGCCGTCGTAATGCGCGCCGCCCATTTCCACGCCATGGAACCGCACCACGAAGAAATCGCCGGTGCGCACATCGTGCTGTTCGGCCACTTCGATCAGGTGCTGGGCCATGGAACGTGAGATCCCTACCAGGTCCTCGCCCTTTTCCAGCTCGGTGCAAAGGCCTTGCAATGCGTTATCCACCGATGCCACCTGCTCGGTGAACTCATTGGTCTGCGCTTGGGTGGAGAAGGGCTTCAAGAAGAGTTTTCGCAGGAATTCCTGCTCCTCCAAGCCCTGCAGCACTGCGCTGTAATCACTCAGGATGCTGGGCGCACCCTCCGTACCGATGCGGTGGAGCACGAACTCCTCCACCATGGCCTCCTTGCCGTTGATCATGACCGCAAAAGTAGCGCAGCCGCTTCTGGCAGGTCTGTGCCAATGGCTTGCTCGCTGCAGCTCAACGGTGCTTGAACCAGGCCGCCATGAAGGGGTTGTAGGCTGCGTAGATCGGCTTGCCGCTATCGGCGATATGGCCGGTGATGTAGATCAACTCGCGATCGATCAGCGCTTGCAGTGCGTGTACCACAGCAGCTGAGGATGAAAGGCCATACTTGCGGATGAAGGCACCACCTGTGGGTGTATCAACCTCGCCCTCCATGGAAACCGCCGCGAAAAGATCCCACTGGCCTTTGCTCAGGGCACAGCGTAGGGTGGCCATAATGGCGTCCTGCTCTCGGATGATGCTGAGGAAGACCTCAACGATGGTAGCCCTTTCCAAGGCTCTCGCATCACCGAACAGGCGATTGAAAAGCACCTGCACATAGTAGGTGTGACCTCGGCACAGGTCGTAGCAGAAGAGGGCATCCTCCAGCTTCAAGATGCGTTTATGGCGCTTCATCAGAGCGCAAGCGAAGGTGGCATAGACCTGGCGATCAATGCGGTGCAGTTCTACCTGATCGGCGCTGCCATAAAACGGTTTCGAGGCGTTGTTGAACAGATCCAGTAGGATGTGTCGTTGACTTCCGGAGAAGATGCAACGGACCTTGTTGCTGCGCTGGAGTTCGGTGCGTAACACGGCATCCATGCGCACTCCCGGGAATGTCGCGATCTGCTGGAATTCGTCGATCGCAAGAAAGATGGTGTGGTCCTGCTCTTGAAGGATCCGCATGATCTCGCGGGTCGTGGTCGTATCCTTCGCTGGTGTGCCACGCTCCAGGGAAATGCTCGGCCTGCCGGATAGCTCGTCCATGCTCACCACGGGGCGCAAGGCGGAGAACCAGGTCATAGCGTTCTGCAGGAATTGCTTGGGCGTCGGGTTGAGCGCCTCGTGTACAGCGTTCAGCAATATGGTGTTGAAATCGTGCGCATCCCGGGCCGAGTAGATGTCAGCGAACACCGTGCGCGCACCACGTTGCTTGGCCAGTCCATTGAAGACGTGATGTATGAGCCCTGTCTTGCCATAGCGACGTGGACTGTAGAGCATCACGTGCCTTCCATTGCGCAGTGCGGATGAGACCTTCTCGGTCTCGGCCTCGCGGTCGCAGAAGAGTTGCGGCGAGGAATAGGCGTTCACCACGAAGGGGTTGTCCACTAACATGGCACTAAGGTAAGTTCGATTTAGTTAATATAGTTTAGTAAACTTTATTTAGTAATATTCATTCAGTTGACCCGGAAAGCGTAGGCCGCAAGGCCGCGTCTTGCACCGTCGGAGCTGATCGAGTTCGAATCCGGAGCACCGAACAATAGCCAGTGAACTGCAACGAATATCCAACGAACCTCGGTCGAAATGCTCAGTGGCTCTTCCATCCGAAGGTGCATTGAGGCCGGTGGCCGGAGTGCTGTGGTCCTACTTTCGCTCCATGAAGCTTCTGCTACTGAACCTCGGCCTACTGTGGGCGGTCCTTCCCGGTATGGCCCAAAGCACTCGGGTGCTCTTCATCGGCAACAGCTACATAGGCGTCAATAACCTTCCGGAAATGACCCGCCAACTGGCCCTTTCCTTGGGCGATACGCTGGCTGTACAGTCCTCATCGCCGGGCGGAACCACCTTCCAAGGGCACACCACCAACGCCACCACACAGTCCCTGATCGCTCAAGGCGGCTGGGACCGGGTGGTACTGCAAGAGCAGAGCCAGCTCCCCTCCTTCCCGCCCGGCCAAGTGGCTTCGGAATGCTTGCCCTACGCCACTGCTCTGGTGGATGCTATCCGCAGCACTTCGCCCTGCGCCGAAACGGTGTTCTACATGACCTGGGGACGGGAGAACGGCGACGCACAGAACTGCAGTTCATGGCCACCGGTATGCACTTACGAGGGCATGCAGCAGCGGCTGCGCGAAAGCTACCTGCAGATGGCCCAGGACAACAGCGCCGAATGTGCTCCGGCCGGCGTGGCGTGGAAGCGCGTCCGCGAACAACACCCCAGTATCCAACTGTACTCCTCGGACGGTAGCCACCCGAGCGTGGCCGGCTCCTACCTGGTGGCCTGCACCATGTACAGCACTTTCTTCCGCCGCAGTGCGGTGGGTGCCAGCTTCACTTCCTCCTTGGATCCCGCTACGGCAGCAACGCTGCAAGCGGTGGCCGCATCGGTGGTGCTGGATAGTCTGGCAGCGTGGAACATCGGCATCAACGATCCCGTGGCGCTGCCCACACATACCGTGATCGGTGGTGGTGAAGTGGCCTTCAGTGAGAACTCCACGAACGCGACCAGCCATCTCTGGGACCTCGGCGACGGCAGCACAAGCACGGCGAGTTCCTTCACGCACACCTATGCCACCACCGGCATTTTCGAGGTGAACTACCAGGCCATGGACAGCTGTGGCCGAAGCAGCAGCAGCGCATTCCTCCGGAGGTGGG
>CAJDVJ010000081.1_pt1 | contig 9762 bp, 10 predicted proteins | sample 7391371 | NCBI WGS metagenome assembly CAJDVJ01 (sample SAMEA7055699, study PRJEB34461) | soil metagenome | biome: terrestrial ecosystem; feature: Peninsula; material: soil | place: Antarctica | collected 2016 | reverse complement strand
GCCTGATCGGAAAGACCTTGGGCCGGAACCTGCGAAGAGAACAGCAGGCAGAGGCATAAGCACGGGAACGCCAAAGACCGCTGGCTGATCCGGGGAATGCGCTCCGTTCTCATTTGTGTATCGCAAGGATAGCGAGGAACACGGATCCGCCGACGATCTCCGCCATTGGTGCGGAAAAATCAATGTCGGTCACGGTAAAGGACCGAACGCGGTACTGCCGGGACTATCCAGCTTGCTCCGCGAAGAGCGTGTGCCTTCTTCCGCCGATGGATTCCGGTTTCTGCAACAGGTCCATCAAGGCGCTGGTGATACCGGGGTAGCGGAAAGTGAAGCCTTCGCGCAGCAATCTTGTGGGAACCACGCGTCGGCTCTTCAGCACCAGCTCGGTCTCGGTGCGCAGGAAGAAGGCGCCAAGTTCCAGCATCCAGCGCGGTTTGGGCAAGGCGATCAGTGGCCTGAAGCGCGCTCCCAGTTGGGCCATCAGGTAGCCGTCGCGGCAGGGTTCCGGCGCGGCCATATCGTAGATGCCCTCCGCATCGGGGCGGTCGGTAATGTGTTGCACAGCACGGCAGAGGTCCTCCCCATGGATCCAGCTCACGTACTGTTCGCCCGTGGCGTGTTTTCCGCCCATGCCAGCGCGTGTTAGCTGCACCAGCCTTGGCAGCACACCGCCAGCGCGGCTCATCACCATGGCGCAGCGCAGGATCACCATGCGCGTGTTGGGCAATATGAAGCTCTGTGCCGCAGCCTCCCAAGTGCGGGCCACTTCCACGCTGAAGCCGCTTCCGAGTTCACCGTTGTACTGGTCCATGGGGCGGTCTTCCGCATGGCGGTAGATGGTGGCCGTGCTGAGCTGGAGCCAGAGCTGGGGCGGATCGATGCAACGCTGGATGGCATCGCCCACGGCAAGGGTGCTGCTGGTCCTGCTGTGCATGATGTTCCACTTGCCTTTCGCCGTGTAGCGGCGGTCCACCGTTGCACCGGCCAGGCCGATCACCGCATGGCTGCCTTCCAACAGGAGGTGCAGGTCCTTGGGCTCTTCGGGGTTCCAGTGGCGGTATTCTGTGTTGTTGCGCCTGCCATCGGTACCGCGTGTAAGGATGGTCACAGGGTGGCCTTGCTCTTTGAAGTGATCTGCCAGAAGGCGACCGATAAGGCCGCTGCCGCCGGCAAGTATGATGGGCTTTTTCATCGGGTCAAGCATTGATGATGACAGGTTGGACGGGACGTGCCTGGCCGTGCTCGCGTGCCTTGCGGCGGCCACGGAAGAAGAGGAAGAGGTGCAGGAAGAGCACTACGCCGAGGTAGATGGCGAACCCGCCCACCTTGCCGGCGAGCACCTCCACCAGTTCCTGGTTGTCGTCCACTCCAGAGTAGATCTCCATGATGTACAGGGCGAAGCCCATGTTCAGGAGGTAGAATCCCACCTCGAAGAGGCGGTTGGTGCTGTCGGCGAGTTCCTGCTTTCCACCAAGGATGTCGAGCATGAACACGCGTGCATTCCGGAAGAGGATGCGGGCCACGTAGAGTGTGAGCAGAAGAACCACGGGCAGGTAGATGAAGTAGGCAACTACGGTCAGGTCTTTCATGGCTTTGAAGTGTTGGTTGAACGTTGACTTTTGAAGCGGCTCCAGAGCAGGAGTACGCTGATGTTGCTGAAGTGGACAAGGGCCAGGGTGAGCAGGATGATGGACATGTAGCGGCATAACAAGGCGAGCATCTCTGGCAGGTCGTGGATCGCTTCCCACTGGCTCACTACCACGCTCACGTAGCCAAGGTTCAAGGTGTAGCAGGCTATCAGCAGTACGTTGTTCACGGCATCCACGAAGGCGGCGTCACCATCGAACAGGCCCATCATCCACACCCTGCCGTTGCGGTGACAGGAGCGCGCCGTCCACATCGCCACGATCAACATGGCGGGCAGAAAGAGGAGGTAGCTGAGGATGTTGAGGTTCATCTTGCTTGCTGAAGTTTCAGGAAGTAGTGAAACATTTTGACAAATGAAAGAAGGCTACCTCAAGAGGGTGGAGGCGGCCTTCAAGAACCATTGTACATCACTCTTTAGGCTGCGCTCCAGCATGGCGTCCAAGCGGCTGGTCAGATCGTGGAGGTCGGCGGTGGTCTTCCGGAAGGCCTTTGCATCGGCGCTGTTGCCTTCGGTCGCTTTCAGGTCGTTCAGGATCAGGAGCATGGGTTCCAGTTCGCGCTTCTTGCGCTCGCGGGCTATGGCAGTGGCCACTTTCCACACATCCTTCTCGGCTTCGAAGAACTCCATGCGCTCACCGGACTTCAGCACCTTGCGTGCAAGTGTCCAATCGATCAAGGCACGCAGGTTCATGTTGGCATTGCCACGGCTGATGTTGAGCTGTTCCATCACATCCTCGGTGCTCAAAGGCTCAGCGCTCACCAGCAGCAGCGCATGCACCTGGGCCATGCTCCGGTTGATGCCCCACTGGCTACCGAACCCGCCCCAAGCTTGGATGAACTTCTCTTTGGCTTCGTGCAGTTCCATGGCGGTTTGTTCCTTTCGGATACAAATATGCAACGATCTATCGGAACTTTCAAATAGTATTGAAAATAAGATCTTCCGTAACGCGTAGCGCCATCCTCACCGTCACTCCGGAACAGATCAAAAATTAGATCTTCTCTAACGCGTAGCGCCACCATCACCATCACTCTGGAACCGACCAAAGGGAGGTGTCCGGAGTCTCACTACGGCTACCTCTGTGAGACTCCGGATAGACCCTTACGCGGGTCTTCCGGAGTGACTATGGACATTACGTTGTTCGGACCAGCGCGCTTACGCGAACGTCACTCCGGAACCGACCAAAGGGAGGTATCCGGAGTCTCACTACGGCTACCTCTGTGAGACTCCGGATAGACCCTTACGCGGGTCTTCCGGAGTGACATTGACATAGCGTTGGTCGGACCTGCGCGCTTACGCGAACGTCACTCCGGAACCGATCAAAGGGAGGTGTCTGGAGTCTCACTACGGCTACCTCGGAGTCTCACTACGGCTACCTCTGTGAGACTCCGGATAGACCCTTACGCGGGTCTTCCGGAGTGACGATGACATAGCGTTGGTACTTGAAACCAATGCACCTGAGCGCACATTCCACCCATTCCAGTGTTCTGGAACTGTGGCTTCCTTCATCGGAGCGATCAATGACCTTCCTACATTCACCATCCTGAACCCAAGACCATGACCACCAACGTTGGAACCCTGGACCGTGTAGTGCGCATCGCACTGGCTGTTGTTTTCTCCATCCTCTATTTCACGGGTACGGTTTCGGGCCCGGCGGGCGTTGTGCTGCTGATCCTGGGCGGGGCATTGCTGGTGACCGCCGTGGTGGGAACCTGCGGGCTGTATGCCTTGTTCGGCATCAATACCTGCGCGGTGAAAAAGTGACATTACCAGTTGGGCGGAGGCCTGATACCGGGCCTGAACGCTCTGTCGGAGAGGGCAGGTAACATCGGGACGGGGTAATGCGTATCCTTGCCCCGAAATCCGGAAACGCCCTACCCATGTACATTCTAATGGCTGTGATCTTCGTGCTTGGCTATGTGGCCATCGCACTGGAGCATCCTCTTCGTGTCAACAAGGCTGCAACCGCCATCCTTACCGCTGCGCTGGTATGGGCCGTGTTGATGCTCGGAATGGATTCGATCTTCCCGGAAGGTCTTGAAGGCGGGCAGGAATCCCTGATCCATCAGTTGCTGGAACATCTGGGAGATGTTGCCGGTATCCTCTTCTTCCTGATGGGTGCCATGACCATTGTGGAACTCATTGATGTACACGGTGGATTCAGTGTGATCACCGATCAGATCACCTCCACCAAGAAGACCACGCTGCTGTGGCTCATCTGCATCCTCACGTTCTTCATGTCCGCCGCACTGGACAACCTTACCACGACCATAGTGATGTGTGCGCTGCTGCGCAAACTGATCAAGGACAAGGAGACGCTGTGGACCTTTGCCGGTATGGTCGTGATCAGTGCCAACGCGGGTGGAGCATGGTCGCCCATCGGTGACGTTACCACCATCATGCTCTGGATCGGTGGCCAGGTGACCACCATGAACATCATCGCGAAGCTGATCCTGCCGAGCTTGGTGTGCTTGATACTGCCCATCCTCTACATGCTGCCCAAGATGAAGGGTAACATAGAGCGTCCGGATACCCTCGTGGGCGCTGGTGCCCATGGCGATCGGGTCACCAACTTCGAACGCAAGTTGGTGTTCGGTCTTGGTGTTGGTGCCCTGTTGTTCGTTCCGGTATTCAAGGCTGTTACCCACCTGCCACCGTTCATGGGGATCATGCTCGGCCTCGGTATCCTGTGGATCGTTACAGAATTGATCCATGTGCGCCACGGTGTGGAAAAGCGTGGAGATCTGATGGTTTCTGAGGTATTGCGCCGGATCGACATGCCCAGTGTGCTGTTCTTTCTGGGTATTCTGGTGGCAGTGGCCGCTCTGCAGGTGGCAGGCCACCTCAATACGCTCGCACACGGTCTGGACCAAGCGCTCGGTAACATCTACTTGGTGAACGGAGCCATCGGTATCCTTTCATCCATTGTGGACAACGTGCCGTTGGTGGCTGCTGCCATGGGTATGTACCCCATGACCCAGTACCCGGTCGACCACCTGTTCTGGGAATTGCTGGCCCTGTGTGCCGGTACCGGAGGAAGCCTGCTCATCATCGGTTCTGCCGCCGGTGTTGCTGCCATGGGCATCATGCACATCGACTTCGTGTGGTACCTGAAGAAAATGACCATCCCGGCCGCCATCGGCTACTTCGGAGGGATCGGCACCTTCTTGTTGCTGGACATCCTCTTCTGGTCCTGATCGACGATCAGCTCAGGGTACGCCTGTAAGTAGGCCACGTCGGGCCATATTTCCGCAGTGACAGCTGTCCAGAAGGATGTGGTGCATGATGGACATGCCCAGATGGTTTTCCGCAGGAAAAGGAGGCGTGAACGAGCCGGCACAGGTACCGTTCTGGCCTGCTCCAATGCATCGTTCATCCCGGGATCCCATACACTGCGGGAGCATTTGAGGGAACAACACCCGTGTTGCCGGTCGCGTACGATCGCTATTAGGGAAGCAGCACTACCTTCTGGCTGCATTGGAGTTCAGCCCTTGGTGAAGCGCACTAACAGCGGTTCATAACTATTCTTGGAGGTGGCGTTCAGGCAGTGCCTCGCGCGGTTGACATTTGGCGCACCAAACCAAGCGTCCATGTATACGCTCATTGCCGTGATCTTCGTGATAGGCTACCTGGCCATTGCCTTGGAGCATCCGCTACACATCAACAAGGCCGCTTCCGCACTGGTCACCGGCGTGCTCATCTGGGTGATGATCATGGTGGGCCAGCATGAACTGTTCCCCGGTGGTGACCATGGAGGTCATACGGCCATTACGGCCCACCTGCTGGAGAACCTCGGCGAGATCGCCAGCATCCTCTTCTTCCTGATGGGTGCCATGACCATCGTAGAACTCATTGATGCCCATGAAGGCTTCCGTGTGATCACCGACCGGATCAAAGGCACCAACAAGGTGTCGCTCATGTGGATCCTGAGCATCATCACCTTCTTCCTGAGTGCGGCCCTGGACAACATGACCACGGCCATTGTGGTGTGCGCCTTGTTGCGCAAGCTGATACGCGACAAGCACGACCTCTGGACATTCGCCGGCATGGTGATCATAGCCGCCAATGCAGGTGGTGCGTGGAGCCCTATTGGCGACGTAACCACCATCATGCTCTGGATCGGAGGCCAAGTGACTGCGGCCAACATCGTGGTGAAGCTCATCCTTCCAAGTCTCGTTTGCCTGGTGCTTCCCCTCATCTGGTTCTCGTTCACCTTCAAAGGCACCATCCAGCGTCCAGAGGTGCTTTCGGACGATAACGTAGGGCACAAGCCCGTTTCTTCAGGTCAACAGAAGTTCGTGTTGGCCATGGGCCTGATCGCCCTGCTCGGAGTTCCTGTCTTCAAGACCTACACCCACCTACCTCCGTACATGGGTGTGCTGCTTGGTCTGGGACTCATGTGGATAGTGACCGAGTTGATGCACAAGAACACCGTGGAGAGCGACAAGGGCCACTTGATGGTAACCTCCGTGCTTCGCCGGATCGATGTGTCCAGCATTCTCTTTTTCCTCGGGATCCTTACCGCCGTTGCAGGCCTTCAGGTTGCCGGACACCTCACCGATGCCGCACATCTATTGGATGAGAAATTGGGAAGCATGTATGCTGTGAACACGGTGATCGGCCTGCTGAGCTCGGTGGTGGACAACGTGCCCTTGGTGGCCGCATCCATGGGTATGTACCCCATGACACAGTATCATGTGGATCACCCGTTCTGGGAATTGCTGGCCTTCTGCGCCGGTACGGGAGGTAGTATCCTCATCATCGGCTCGGCCGCTGGTGTGGCCGCCATGGGCATCCTGGGCATCGACTTCATCTGGTACCTGCGCCGCATGGCTTTCCCAGCGGCACTCGGCTACTTCGGTGGTATCGCCACGTTCTGGCTGTTGTGGCACAACATGCACTAAGAGCTCCGGAGCGAACGGTACCTAATTGTTGCTGGATATTCTCCTCGGTACTGATCACCGATCAGCGGATAGCGCGACCACACAGACTGCACAGTGAGGCAAGTTGGCCGCAATGGCCGCTCTCGTGCAGAATGTGGTGCATGATGATCGTGCGCACATCATTTCCGGCAGGGAGTTCCATCAGCGCCTGATGAGGAGCTGATAGCGCATCGTGATCGAGCGTGAGCACATGGGCCATGCTGGCCTGATGCACCTCTTCGTAGATGGCCAAGAATTCCTCCACTGACGGAACGTCCGCGGGAACATCGCCCGTGCTGCCCATACCGAAGTGCTTCGCCCAGGAGTACTTGCTGAAGGGTCCACCGCTACCGCGAAGCACCAGCCAGTTCTGCGAGCCGCACAAGTGCGCCAGGATCCAGTACGCACTGTTCAAGCGCTGCTCGCCGACCTCGAAGCGGCGATGAGGATCCTGCCCATCCAGTTGCCCAAGAGCTTCCAGTATCGCCTTGTGCGATCGGTCCATCAAACTGGCGAGAGTAGTGGCTTCGGAGTTCATGTGTGTTGGTGTAGGGGCGCAATATCGCTGATCGAGCGAACACATAGGGCCTTGGTGCGCACAGGCTTCTATATTTGCCGCCCCTTCGGAGAGGTGCCAGAGTGGTCGAATGGGTCTGTCTCGAAAACAGAAGTACTCGCAAGGGTACCGGGGGTTCGAATCCCTCCCTCTCCGCCAATGCCCGCCGCGAAGCGGCCTTCAAACTTCCCTCCGCAGGGCTGAGCTCGCTCAAAGCCCAGCGGAGGGAAGTTTGAACAGAGGCGCGAAGCGCCACCAGGCATTGAAGCCACCCCCCAAGGGATGGCCGCACCGTAGCGCAAGCGGAGGAGCGGCAATCCCTTTCCACGAGATCTGTGTTCCACCGCGCGCGCTCAAAGCCCTGCGGAGGGAAGTTTGAACAGAGGCGCGAAGCGCCACCAGGCATTGAAGCCACCCCCGAAGGGATTGCCGCTCCGTAGCGCAAGTGGAGGAGCGGCAATCCCTTTACTCCAGGTTCCGCCTCTAGAGAGCTTGCTCAAAGCCCTGCGGAGGGAAGTTCGAACAGGAGCGCGCAGCGATCCCAGGCATTGAAGCCCTCCCCCAAGGGATGGCCGCACCGTAGCTCAAGCGGAGGAGCGGCAATCCCTTTCCGCGAGATCACTTTTGCACCGAGCTCGCTCAAAGCCCAGTGGATTGAAGTTCGAACAGGAGCGCGCAGCGGTCCCGAGTATTCAAGCCTGCGAGCCACGGCGCTTTCGGTCAGGACCTGGCATTCCTTGCTGAAAAGATGCAAGCGGAGAACCTTGACCCAGCGTCGCCCTTCTTCGGTAAGGTGGCACCTGCCACAGCGTTGATGGGGCATAGCATGGGTGGCGGCGCGAGCTTCCTCGGTGCGGCGAACAACAGCAATATCCAAGCCCTGGTGAACTACGCTCCGGCAGAGACCAACCCCAGCGCTATCGCAGCAGCAGCCTTGGTGCAAGTGCCGACGATGGTGATCGCCGGAGCGAACGATTGCGTTACTCCGATCCCTGCGAACCAAGCGCCGATGTTCGCCGCGCTCACCACCTGCCGTGCTTTCATCAACATCACCGGAGCCAGCCACTGCCAGTTCGCGGAGAGTAACTTCAATTGCAATTTCGGTGAGTTCACCTGCAGCCCCAGCCCTGCGATCTCGCGCTGAGCACAGCATGCCATCGCAAACGAGATGGCAGGCCTTTGGTTGGACCATTTCCTGAAAGGTGATCCTGATGGCCTCAATGCCGTTCAGGACAGCGTTGCTACCAGCACACGCTTGACCGGTGAGGTGGTCTGCCTTTCCACAGGCATTTCTGAAGTCGATCAGCAGGACTGGAGCATGGCACCTGTGCCCGCATCCGACCGTTTGATGGTGCGTGGTGTGCTTTCAGGTGATCTGATCCGTGTGGTGGATGTCCTGGGTCGCGAGCTATCGACCAGTTCCGTCACAGGTTCCATGCACGAACTGAACGTGAGCGATCTGCCTGCCGGTACCTACCGCTTGCTCATCGAGCGTCAGGGAAGTCTGCGCTCAAAGGCGTTCGTGGTAGCGCGATAGGATCGTCAAAGTTGTTCGGGGGGTCATTGGTCATGCCAGTGATCCCCTTTTTCATGCCCGAACAGGTGCTTCCAACATGAGGTCCTGTTGCTGGGAAGCAGTTCCCATAGGGCCAGCTATCGATCCGCCTCTGCGGGCTTGCACAGGTGATCGACAGGCCAGCGTATTGATACGGGCATTGCTCGAGCAGCCCCCGAAGAGAACTCGGTACTATCCGGAAAGGATCAGCGAGGAAGGGTAGGAGGCGCAGCGTGCTTGTCACGCAAGGCACCTCTCACCATCAGGTATTCGGTAAGGTTCTCCCTTTCCAGAACGCCAAGGATCCGGTCGTTCTCCATAACTGGCATCAGCGGGTGCTGGCCCGTGAGCAGCGTGGTGTAGGCGGTGTTGACGGCATCACCTGGTGCCACCGTCGGTGGACGAGAGAAACTCAAGGACCCCAGCGTCTGCTCTTGTTTTGAACTCGACAGTGCTTCCACAAGATCGCGCCGCGTCAGTACGCCTATGTAAGCGCCATCGGCCGTGGTGAGCACAAGGTCCTTATCACCACCGGCCAGCAAAGCGTCCACGGCCTGCTGGACCGTGGAATCGGTGGTCATGGTCCAGTACATGGTGCGCATCACATCGCGAACACGCAGTCCGCGGAGTGCGGTCTGCTGCTCCACCATTTTGGTTTCGGCACCTGCGGCAAAGTAGATGAACACACCGATCAGCGCAAGGAAGGGCTGTCCGTTCATAAGCCCGAAGACCACGAACGCGATGGAGAAGAAACGGCCCACGCTCGCTGCGATGCGGGTGGCCTTATCGCGTGGCATGCGCATGCTCAACAGCGAGCGCAGGATACGTCCACCATCCATGGGGAAAGCGGGTATCAGGTTGAAGAGGAAAAGCGTGAGGTTCGCCGCGAAGAGGAAGAGCAGCACCTGTGTTCCGGAGGTAGCGTTCAGCAGCACATCGCTGCTCCGAACGTCAAGCCCGATGATGGCGATAGCGACGAAGGTGAGCAGTGCGATCACCAGGTTCACCGCAGGCCCTGCCACCGTGATCCAGAATTCCTGCTTGGGCTCCTCAGGCATGCGCTTCAGGTTGGCAACGCCACCTA
>CAJDVJ010000075.1_pt1 | contig 9786 bp, 9 predicted proteins | sample 7391371 | NCBI WGS metagenome assembly CAJDVJ01 (sample SAMEA7055699, study PRJEB34461) | soil metagenome | biome: terrestrial ecosystem; feature: Peninsula; material: soil | place: Antarctica | collected 2016 | reverse complement strand
ACCATGACCGTTGCCGTTGCCGTTCACGTGGCCGTTGCCGTTGCCCTTGCTCTTGCCAGGGATGTCGACCGACGACAGCGGCCGACGGACCTGGTCGGCAGCGGCCGTCGCCTTCTTCTTCTTGGTGGCGTACTCGTTCACGTACTCCTGACCCGACAGCTCACGGATCTCGTACATGACCTCGTCGATGATCTGGCGGTAGACGAGGTGGTCGTCGGCGCGTTCGAGGTAGCGCTCGATGCTGATCGGCCGGCCGAAGCGGATGGTCACCGGTTTGCGCAGCTTCGGGAACCTGGCATCGGGGGGCATCACCTCCCGGGTTCCGATGAGGCCGATGGGAATGATCGGAACCTTGGCTCGCAGGGCCAAGCGAGCCGGTCCGGTGTGGCCCCGGTAGAGCCGACCGTCGCGACTGCGGGTTCCTTCGGGGTAGATGCCGAAGAGCTCGCCGCGTTCGAGCACTCGCTGGGCGGTGGCCAGAGCCCGCTCGCCGGAGTCGCCACCTTCGCGGTCGATGGGGATCATCCCGAGGGCCGGGAAGAGCCGCCGGGTCTTCCAGCTGTCCATGTACTCGGCCTTGCCCACGTAGGTCACCCGTCGGGGAAGGAGCGCAGGAACCATGAACGAGTCGAGCACCGACGTGTGGTTCGGGCACAAGATGGCGCCACCGGTGGTCGGGATGTTCTCCACGCCCTCCAGGGTGAAGCGCCACGAGGCCCGGAAGAGCGGCGTGATGATGGCCTTGGCGACCGGATAGAGCTTGCCGACCTCGTCTGGCTCCATGACGAGATCATGCCTCACGGGAGGCGACCGCGTGAGCCGATGGTCATTCGGCCAGGTCGACGCCCAGGATGGCGGCCGCCGTGGCAACGCCGATACCGCCAGCCGCCGCTTCGTCGATGGCTGCCAGCGCTCTGGCGGTGTCGAGATCGTCGTCGAGTGCCGCCCGAACCTCGACCAGGGCCCCGTCGCCCGGCCCGGCGTTCTGCCATGCCTTCAGACGAGCGGCAGCCGTGGGCAGAAGCGTGTCGTTCCACTCCCACTCGATCCGATAGTGGTGGGCCAGGGCCACCAGGCGTATGGCCCGGGGGTCCCATTCCTTGCGCAGTTCGCTCACGAACACCAGGTTGCCCAGGGACTTGGACATCTTCTCGCCGTCCATGCTGACCATGGCCTGGTGCATCCAGTGACGCACGAACGGTTCGCCGGTGGCCGCCTCCGATTGGGCCGCTTCGCATTCGTGGTGGGGGTCACTACGCCCAACTTCGGTGCATTGGTGCGCTTCAAGATCCCCATGATCCCTTTCTTCGTCGCATCTATGTATCTCATCCGTTTTCTTACCGAACGCAAGCGCATGGCGGACCGCAACGGCCTTCCTTTCTCGCTTAGTTACTACAAGTACGGTGATCCTTTTCGCCAAACGACGACCAAGAAAGGCACGTCTCCGAGTACACGGCGAGGAAGGGCTTTCGTTGGCATTTGATGTCCTTTCGGATCAGAGGCATGGAGAATAGAGCAGCATACTGCGACAGCATCCCTTCGGACAAGGGCCTCGTTGTGTTGTGCAGTCACTCTGTGCATGATCCGCTCGTATCCACTCTTATTCTGGATTATATGGTCCGGGCTCAGAAGGGGAGATTCCGACGACCTGTGCTGTTCGTTACCGAAGAGCCTACTTTCAGGGGCGATCATGCTATTACCACCGAGCGTCTTGCGGAGCACGGATTGCAGTGGTCTCCTTTGAAATATGATCATCGGAAACCCTTCCAGTGGTGGCATAAATTGGCAAATGCGGTTCGCGTGCTACGCCGTTCGGCCCGTTTCCGAAAGGATCACCCGGATTGTGCGGTCCTCGGCTTTCTTGCTTTTGCCGGGGGATACGCACTGTTGGTGAAGGTGCTGCTGGGATTCCGGACGGGTATCACCCTATGCTTTGAACCCCACAGCCTGTATATGCGCGAAGTGGGCGTATGGCCGCATAATGGGGTCAAATACCGCTTCGCCTCTTGGATGGAAAGGCAACAAGTGCGAAAGATGGATGTTCTGGTCGTGCCCACACAGGCCGGACTTCAACAAGCAATGCAATTGGGGAGGACCGGTCCTACGGAACTATTGGGAGTGACCATCGATGTGGAAAGCGGAGCGTTCAACAGCGATGCACGAGTGAAGTACCGGACAGAACTGGAATGGGGGGAAGATCCGGTGTTCATGTACGTAGGCAAATTCGGAGGCATATACCATACTGTGGAGCAGTACTTGATCTTTGCGCAGCGTGTTCTCCAAGTGCTTCCTCAAGCGCGTTTCGCGATCATTACACACCTGGAATGGAAGCGTAGCCTTGAAGCACAACTTTCCATGCTCGACATCGCTGATCGCTTCACGATACTACCTCCAGTAGCTCCAGAAGGACTGTCCGCCTTGCTTTCGGCGGGCGATTTCGGTGTGGTGGCCATTCCGCCAACCCCTTCGCAAATTTTTCGCACACCGGTAAAGACCGCCCACTATTGGGCGGCTGGAATGCCCATCGTCATCCCTCGCGGTGTTTCGGATGATGGGGACCTGGCTTTGGAGCACGGTACGGGTATCGTGGTGGAAGACCTGCCCGAGGCAGGACAACATCGCTTTGTGGAGCAAGTGATGCTTTTTATGGCCATGGACGAGCACACCCGTCGTAAAGCGTGTATGGATTGTGCGATGCGCTACCGGGATTCTTCATTGACCGTTGACCTTTTGAACCGGATACTACCATGAAGGTGGTGATCACCGGAGCCACCGGATCCATTGGCCAAGCTTTTCTGCAGCGCCTTGCGCAGCAGAACGTGATGGCTGCCCATCCGTTGCTGATCCATGCAATTACCAGTTCCCATCAAGGCGAGGCATCGCTGGGGGAACAGTTCCCCCACATCCTGGTTACGCGCCATTCGGAGTGGCAGGGTATAGAGGAAGCTCTATCGGGTGCAGATGTATTGGTGCATCTGGCTTGGAGTAGTGTGCCCAACACGGCTGCTCTGGATCCCGCGGAAGACCTTCGCGCGAATGTGGAACTGGGTAGGGTTCTGCTCGATCAGGTCGCAGCCCGCGGTGTTGGCCGTGTGGTGTTCTTGTCTTCGGGCGGCACGGTGTATGGGCCGGTGGAGCATGCAGAACCGATAACGGAGGACCATCCTGCTGCTCCTTCCACGGCCTATGGAAGATCCAAGCTGGTTTTCGAACGTTTGCTGAGCTCGCATGCAGTGACCAAGGGATATGGCGCACTTGTGCTCAGGCCCTCCAACGTGTATGGCATGCCCATTTCGGATAGCAGGCCTCAAGGCGTGGTACACCACTGGATGAAAGCCGTTCTGGATGGTAGGCCTATTGAACTTTGGAACGAAGGATCCACGGTGCGTGACCTGATCCATATCGATGACATGGTCGATGCGCTCATGCTGGGCATCGGATATAGAGGACCGAACGAGATCGTGAACGTGGGTACCGGTGTGGGCACCTCGCTCGCTGAACTTTTAGCAGCGATGGAAGATCTTGTAGGACACCCGCTGGATATAGTAGCTCGCACGGGACCTGATGGAGCGGTGGGCCGCAACGTGCTCTCCACGGTCCGTGCCAAGGAACGGATAGGCTTCGAGGCCAAGGTGACCGTTGCGCAAGGGCTGGGCCGCACTTGGCGCGATATGCAAAAAGGGGCTAGTTGAAAAGCGCCATGAGCGCTTTCCAATACTTCCCTTGATGATAGTAGGTGCCTACGATTATCCGCCTACGCCGCCATGCGAACTTCCGCACCTCCGATCCAGGCACCTGCGGAAGGTCCTTCCTCATCCAGTTTTCCAGATAGCGCAAGGAATTTGAAAGCCCCGCAATGTTGCTCATACTTGAGTGACCAGTGACCCTATAGTGGTAGACATCGGCATCCACATGGATGAACTTTCTGCCATGCGCAATGGACATGAAGAACATCAGGTCTTCCGCATGTGTCACATCGGTATTGAAAACCAGTTCCATACCAGGGTCCAAACGGATCATCCAAGTGCCGTTCAAAAAGCAAGAGCCCGTCATACGGACCAGCTCCATGAGCGGCTCCCCGGTAAAGCTCGGCCTGAACACTCGTGTCACCGTTTCCATTTCTCGATCGTACACATGTGAGATGCCAGAGGCGAAACTCGCGCTGGGATCTGCCAATAAGCCGTTCAAACAGGCCAGCACGCTATCGGGCGGCAGCCTGTCGTCCGAATCGCAGAAGCTGAGATATGTACCTCGAATGTGTGCGAGAGCAAGGTTTCGCGCACTGCCGATTCCTCCATTGGGCTGAGTGAACAAACGTATGCGCGGATCGCTATAGCGTTCCAGGACATCCGCAGTTCCATCGGTACTTCCGTCGTTCACTACTAATAGCTCCCAATTGGTGTAGCTCTGGGCCAGAACGGAATCAATTGCGGTCGCTATGTACTGCTCCGCATTGTACGTAGGCATTACGATGGAGACCAATGGTCGTGTTCCTTCATTCATCTCATAGCAGTTTCTCGATGCGCTCGAAGAACCTGGGATAGATATGCTGACCCGCGAACGCGACACGGGCATCGCTCATTGCCTTGCTGTTCAATGTAGCATACTGCTGTACGGCCTGTTCGAAATGAGCAACTATGTTCTCGCCTTTCGGTGCCATTACCAATACATCGGACCGTTGGCGATAAGCGCTGATATGACTCGAGACCACGACATTTCCCGTGGACAGATATTCCAGCAATTTATGAGAATTGGAACACTGGTCTTCCGAAAGATCGTCGCGGTAGCATAGCACCAGAATGTCGGCACTATGCAATGCCGGCATCAGCTCGCTTTTATCCACCCTTCCGTGGAAATGGGTGTTGGGCAGGTCGAACAATGCCTTGAACGCAAGATGTGGATGATCTGCGCTGTAGGGTCCGTAGAAGTGGAACTCCAGTTCGCGATGGTTGCTCGCGATGGTCCGTAGAGCGACCCAATCCACGTAGTTCCATTGCATCTGGCCAGCGTAAGCGACGCTCTTGAGCCTGTCATCGCTAAGTACCCGGTCCTTCTTCGCAAAGGCGATCCATCGCTCATCAAGGGCATGGCCCACATTTTTGACCGACGCTCGGGGTACCACCTCCAAAGCTTTGGCCCGTATCGCATCAGAAACAGTAAGTACCAAGGAGGCACCTTCGAGCAGTCCCTTGCCATTTTCGACAATATCGATATCGGCCAAGTGCAATAAGGGGTAGCCCATATCCTTGGGGAACCATTTCATTCTACTGGTATCGAAGCACCATAGCACATCGAACGGTCCTCCGCTCGCATCGGCAAGTCGGCGTAGCAGCCTTCGGTAATACCACATGTGCAGGAAACGTGGTGATCTGTTCACACCGCGTAGCCAATGATCGTAAGTCGCTACGGTGATAGAGCCATGTCGGATCAGTGAGATGCCAGCTGCATCTGGTCGAGGTGGATCCAAGTAGACCACCGTATTTCCGCGCTCGGCAAGTGCCTGTGCTAGATGGTGCTTGCTCATATGCAGTCCCTCCCACGCTTGCGGACTGATGATAAGGATGCGTTTGCCTTTTAATTGCATGGTAACACGGCCTAGCTCATGAAACAACGGAGCATGCTGGCATGGTCAGCGCGCAAAGGTCCGAATAGCCTTCCATTCAAGAACTTCTGCCCTCATTACCAATATTCCATGGTATACCCCCCGAAAAGCACGTTACGCAGCAGTGAACAGAGAACCACGGCAACAGCGAGCAGGAGTAACGAGTTTATCAGCTTGCGCCGCCATGGAACTCCCGATAGGTGGAGGATGTGCGCACTTAGATATCCGTACATAAAAGCCCCCGTAGCCCCGAAAAGCATCAGCGCTTGGTTCACGTTCTTCAATACATAGAGGCCAAAGTACAGGGAGACCGCTGCCAACACGACGTTAGCGAAGTGGAACAGGAACAGGCGGCGCTCCAAGCTCAATACCGAGAACATACTTTCCATAGGCTCGGAGAGGAGCCTGAAGAAGAAATACAAGCCAAGGAGCGAAGAGAAGACGCCGGCCTCAGCCCAGTCGGCACCCAGGAACATACTGAAGATCAGATCTCCGAAAACGATGAGCACCGCGAATGGCACGATCCCGATGATCATCAAACGATCGAACAAGCGCGAGGTGATGGATGCCAGTTTGTTCGGGTCGGACCGTAGTGTTTCGTTCGCTTTTTGCATGAACATCGTTGTCAGCCCATGCCCGAACAAGCGAAGTGGGATAACGAGCATGGCCGTGGCCATAGCGTACTGGCCAATGGAAGCGGGGTTCTTGTCCGTGGCCAGAAAGTACAAGGGAAGCTGACCGAACAGCAGGCCGAGGAACCTGGTAGGAAGCACAAAGCGCGGATACCTACTGTACAGTCTCAGCATGACAATGGCGCGCCCGGGTTTGCGAAGGGTAAGCACCTTGCCCAAGCCGAATGATCGAAGCGGCTTGATGAACAACCCCAACAATACCCCACGTACCATTACCTCACTTAGGATCAGGCCGTAGATGGCACCGCTGCTTACCCAACCGAAAAGTGCATTGAACACGCGCACAACTACATTGAACGCAGCATTGAAGGTCGTATTCACGGTGAACTGCTTGTACCGACCTGCACTCTGCCCGAACAGGAACAAAAGACCCTGGAGAAGAATGGACAAGGGCAGCAGCAAGGCCCATGGACCCAGGATGCCCCATCCCGGCACCAAGGTGTAGAAGCTGTTGTGAAAAGGCACAAGAAGCATGGATACTACCACCACCGACAGCAATATCATGAGCGTGCCTCGGAAGAGTTCCCTGAAATGGTCCTCACGCGCCGGTAGGATGAACGCGAAGTGGTAGCCAGCAGTGGCCAGAATGGCCACGTTGGTACTTATCGCCAGGAATAGTCCGTACACACCATAGGCTTCAGGCCGATCACCGCACCGGAAAGAGTCACGGTGGCATTCCTGGCGAAACTCCCAGGGCTGCGCACCATGCGAAGGTCTCGACGCCAAGCTTCCCACTGTTCACGCACCTTGATCTCCTTGTAAGTCGCCAAATGTAGCCGATGCAAAGCCTCTGCCTCACTCGGCAGTTCCATGGCTCGCTATCGTTTGGACGGCCCTGATGATCGTGATTGTAGAAAAACAAGGACCGGCATGATCGGATCATACAACTTGATCAGTGCATACGGCCGGATGCGTTCACATCCTGCTCGGTGTACGAAAGCATGCTCTCGGATAGTGTGTGGCGGAGAAGACCCCTCTGCGATCTTGGGCGGGCCTATGAACAACTAAGAACTTCAAGCGTGCTTGGTGGAATGCAGTATGAACTACGACCAGATGTAAGTCTACTGACCGGTCTGATTTTAGGTTGCTGCCTTAGGTTCGCGCAATGAATACTCAATGGTTGAACAGAAAATGAAGCATTCCAAGTCTTCTCGGCCAACAGTTTCGTCACTGCTTCTTGCTTCGGGCAACCTGGGCAAGCTGAAGGAGCTTCGCGCGTTGATGCCTTCCCATGTGGCAGTCCATGCTCCTGCGGATATGGGTGTTCCAGAAGACCTTCCTGAAGATGGTGTAACACTTCGTCAGAATGCCATCCAGAAAGCCACAATGGCCTTCGAGCTATTTGGGCTGCCGTGCTTGGCGGACGACAGCGGGCTCGAGGTGGATGCGCTGGGTGGCGCACCGGGTGTCTATTCTGCACGCTTTGCCGGTCCGGAGAAGAACGACAAGGCCAACATGGAGTTGCTGCTCCAGAAGTTGGGTGATCGCAAAGATCGGAGCGCACGCTTCCGCACGGTGCTGGCCTATGTGGATGCCAATGAGACCCGATACTTCGAAGGTGTCGTGGAGGGCACGATCGCGATGCAGGGTAGGGGGGAAGGTGGCTTCGGATATGATCCGATCTTCATCCCTGATGGAGAGCAGCGCAGCTTCGCGGAGATGGAAGCCCCGGAGAAGAATTCCATGAGCCACCGGGCAAAGGCAATGCAAGCCTTCCTGCAGTACCTGCTGAACAGGAGCTGAGTTCCCTGGTCGATCGAAAACGCCTGAAGGACCAGTTCCTGCTGTTTTCGTGATAACGGCACAAGCACAACGGCTGCTCAGCGCTGCAGAATGCGTTCGATCAGGTCGTTGATGAAGGCATCGATGCTGATGTTCGCTGCCGCGAGCATCTTGGGGAGAATGCTGGCTTCGGAAAAGCCCGGTACGGTGTTCACTTCAATGGTGTTGAGCGGATCGCCACCCACTTGGTTCTCGTTCCACATGTGGTCCACACGTACGGGTCCTCTGCAATTCAGTGCGCGGTAGATCGCCACGGAACGCTCTTGTACCAAGTTGCTAACCTCCTCTGGGATCGGCGCGGGCACTAACTCCTGTGTGTCGTTTGCGTGGTACTTGGCTTCGTAGTCGAAGAATTCGTGGGATGTGCGGATCTCGCAGACCGGAAGTGCCTGAGCCATGCCGTGCATGTGGATCACGCCGCAGGTGAGTTCTCGTCCGGTGAGCATACCCTCCACCATCACCGTATCGCATTCGGCGAAAGCCTTGTCAAGCGCTGCCTGCATGGCCTCGGCGGCATTTACCTTGGTGATCCCCAAGCTGCTGCCTGCTTGATCAGGCTTCACGAAGCTGGGCAGGCCAACCGTTGCCGCCAGTGCCAGCGGCTCGGCCATATCCTTGGTGAGCTTCACGGACGGTGCCACCGAGAATCCCATGCTGCGCAGCAGGGCGGTGGTGGTGAATTTGCTGAAGGTCAGGGCCATGTTCAGCAAGTTGCCGGTCTGGTAGGGTATGCCCAGCATTTCCAGCTGGCCTTGCAGGTGTCCGTCCTCTCCGGGTGTGCCGTGGATGATCACCAGGGCGGCATCAACTCTCCGGGAGCCTTCGGGTGTGCTTACTGTGAAGCTGCCACGGTCCAGTTCCAGAGCTTCTCCTGAAATGCTCTCACAGCTCCATCCTGCTCGTTCGATGCTGATGTAGACCGCCTCGAAACGCTCGCGGTCGATCGCCTTCATCATGCATGACGCGCTCTTGTGACTTATCACGGATTCACCGGAATAGCCGCCGCGGATCACCGCGATCAATGGTTTTTGCATTGCACAGCTTGTGGAGTTGTAGCGGATCAGTGTTCAAGTAGCACAAAAGGGCGCTTGCTAAGCTTCGGGTCAAGGCTTTGGACGGCCTTCGGTCCGTGCCGAAAGCACCTCTTATGTCGGGCGTTGTTGTTCCCCGAAGCAGCAAGCAGGCTTCGGGAAGCGCACATCTGTGCGCAAAGAAAGGCAAAGAAGCAGCGTTCAGCGTGCTGTGTGAAGCACTCTCTGGCTAACTTTGGCGGATAGCCCAACGCGACGAAAAGCTTGGGCGTCCGACTCCGTGTTCAAGCGCTATATCCTACCTGTTCTGATCCTCGTTCTTCTTTTATTGGGAGGATGGTGGTGGCTGAGGACCTACACGTTGCACAACGTGACCATCAGGGTGCCGGATCTTGTTGGACTCTCGCTCGCAGAATCCGAGGCTATGCTGGAGGGGCGCGAGCTGCATGCCCTGGTGATCGATTCGGTATACATCGAGGAGCAGCCCAAGGGTGCCGTTGTGGACCAGTCGCCCAAGGCAGGCTTGGAGGTGAAGCCCGATCGCAAGGTCTACTTGGTACTCAACGCCAGCCAGCCCAAAATGATCGATATGCCACGCTTGGTGGACCTGTCCAAGCGGCAGGCCATGTCGGTCCTGGAGATCATCGGGCTCAAGGTGAAGGAGCTACAGTACAAGCCG
>CAJDVJ010000059.1_pt1 | contig 9869 bp, 9 predicted proteins | sample 7391371 | NCBI WGS metagenome assembly CAJDVJ01 (sample SAMEA7055699, study PRJEB34461) | soil metagenome | biome: terrestrial ecosystem; feature: Peninsula; material: soil | place: Antarctica | collected 2016 | reverse complement strand
GATCTGCTTTGCCTGTGGGCCATAAGCTCCTGACAGCGCCACCATGTTCAACTGGAACATCACGCCACGATCCTTGAGGTCGGTGAAGCGCTCGAACTCGTTGTGCCAAAAGCTATAGCGTTCAGGATGAGCGAGCACGGGCCTGTAGCCCTGGGTCTGCATCTGGAACACCACCTGACGAAGCATGGCCGGTTCACCGATGAAGGGAAGTTCGAAAAGCAAGTAGTTATTCCCGAAAGTGAGCACGGTCTCGGCCACTACCTGCTGCTCCAAAGCGTGGTCCAGATAGTATTCCGCGGCGGCATCCACTTCGATGTTGATGCCGGCTTCGCGCACTCCGGCCCGTAATTTCTCGAGGCCACCCAAGATGATCTCAGGTGAGTTCTTGTAGCCATCGGCCATGCTGTGTGGCGTGGTGATCACCTTGCGGTAACCGAGTTCGGCCATGCTGGCGAGGAGCTCAAGACTCTGCTCCAAGGTCTGGGCGCCATCATCGATGCCCGGAATGAAGTGCGAGTGGATATCGGTACCCAGAACCGAAAGATCGACCAGACCGAGGTCTGGTTCCTTGTTTCCGAAAAGCTTGCTGAAGACTCCCATGCTCAGCGGGCGTATTGAGCGTCGTAGTAGGTGAGGTAGGCACCGCTGGTAACACTGTCCAGCCATTCGGCATTGGCCAAGTACCACTCTACGGTGCGCTCCAGGCCCACTTCGAACGTGATGCTGGGCTTCCACCCGAGATCGCGCTCGATCTTGCCTGCGTCAATGGCATAGCGCAGGTCGTGCCCCGCACGGTCGGTGACATAGCTGATGAGCTTCGCACTCTCGCCTTCGGCACGGCCGAGCTTCTGATCCATGATCCGGCACAACAGGTGCACCAGATCGATGTTCTTCCACTCGTTATGCCCGCCGATGTTGTAGGTCTCGCCGTTCACTCCCTTGTGGAACACCGTATCGATCGCGCTCGCGTGATCCTCCACCCACAACCAGTCGCGGACGTTCTCGCCCTTGCCGTAAACCGGCAGCGGCTTGTTGTTACGGATGTTGTTGATCATCAGTGGGATCAACTTCTCCGGAAAGTGGTGGCTGCCGTAGTTGTTGCTGCAGTTGCTGATCACAAAGGGCAGCTTGTAGGTGTTGCCGTACGCACGAACGAAGTGGTCGCTGGCCGCCTTGCTGGCGCTGTAAGGGCTTTGTGGGTCGTAGGAGGTGGTCTCCAGGAATAGGCTGTCGTCGTGGAGGGAACCGTAAACCTCGTCGGTACTTACATGGTAGAAGAGGACCTCATCCCCCAGCCGCTTCTCCCGGGGAACAGGGGACGGATCCGTACCAAGACGATCTTTCCAAGCTTCCTTGGCCACGTTGAGCATGGTGACCGTGCCGATCACGTTGGTCTCCACGAAGGCCATGGGGTCACTGATGCTGCGGTCCACGTGGCTCTCTGCCGCGAGGTGGATCACGGCATCGATGGAATGATCAGCGAAGACCCTGCGCACGGCTTCCGCATCGCGGATATCGGCCTTCACGAAGGTGTAGTTGGGCGCGTTCTCCACATCGCGCAGGTTCTCCAGATTGCCCGCATAGGTGAGGGCATCGAGGTTCACGATGTGGTACTGCGGGTACTTCGTTACGAAGCGACGCACCACGTGACTGCCGATGAAACCGGCACCGCCGGTGATGAGGATGTTGCGCTTTGCCATTACAGACTCCAATAGGTCAGGTCCTTGATCCGACTGCGGAAGATACCCTTCAGGTCCACCAGCACGCCCTTCGGTGTCATCATGCTCTTGAACCACTCCTCGTCCTTGGAGGCGTATTCGCTGTGGTTAACGGCAACGATGATGGCGTCGTAAGGGCCTTTCATTTCCGGTACCAGATCGTAGCCGTATTCGTGCTTCACCTCGGCGGCATCGGCATGCGGATCGGCAATGTCCACGTAAACGCTGAAGCTCTTCAGTTCGTTCACCACATCGGCCACCTTACTGTTGCGGATGTCGGTGACGTTCTCTTTGAAGGTGGCGCCCATCACCAGGATGCGAGCATCAGTGGGGTTGATTCCTGCGGAGATCACTTTCTTCACGGTCTGCTTGGCCACATAACCGCCCATGCTGTCGTTCACGAAACGACCTGCATCGATGATCTGGGCGTGGTAGCCGAGTTCCTTGGCTTTGTACACCAGGTAGTAGGGATCCACGCCGATGCAGTGGCCGCCCACCAGACCGGGTGAGAATTTCAGGAAATTCCACTTTGTGCCTGCAGCTTCCAACACATCGTAGGTGTTGATGCCCATGCGGTTGAAGATGATGGAAAGCTCGTTGATCAGGGCGATGTTCACGTCGCGCTGGGTGTTCTCGATGATCTTGGCCGCCTCGGCCACTTTGATGCTCGTAGCGCGGTGTACGCCAGCGGTCACCACCAGTTCGTAGACCTTGGCGATGATCTCGGCACTCTCGGGATCGCAGCCGCTGCTCACCTTCACGATGCTGGACAGCGTATGCTCCTTGTCTCCCGGATTGATGCGTTCGGGGCTGTAACCCACCTTGAAGTCGTCGATGTACTTCAGCTTGCTGAGCTCTTCCAACAAGGGCACGCAATCCTCTTCGGTGCAACCGGGATAGACGGTGCTTTCATACACCACGAAATCGCCTTTCTTAAGCACTTGACCCACGGTCTTTGATGCGCCCAGCAACGGGGTAAGGTCGGGGATGTTCTGGCTGTCGATGGGTGTAGGAACGGCCACGATGAAGAACTCGACATCCTTCAGGTCGTTGATATCCGCAGTGAAGTGGATGTCGCAACCTGCGAAATCCTCCGCGGTCAGTTCGTCACTCGGATCCTCGTTGCGGCGCATCATGTCCACGCGCTGCTCGTTGATGTCGAAGCCTACCACCTTCACTTTGCGAGCGAAGGCAAGTGCGATGGGAAGTCCAACGTAACCCAGACCGATCACGGCCAGTTTCGCCTCCTTCTTCAACAGGCGCTCATACAGGTTGCTCATGCTTTATCGTTGTGTCCGTGGCTATGACGGAAATAGTAGTGTGTGGATGCTTCCGAGGGCTGTAATGTTCAGCCCCGTTGTGCATAGATGCGTTCGATGATCTCCACCACTTTCAGACCTTCCAAGGCATTGGTGGTGAGCGTGGACCTCCCTCTCAAGGTATCCACCACGTTGTCGATGATGTAGCCGTGGTTGTTCGCACTGCCCTTGTAATAGCCGTAGTCGTTGGCGGGGTTGGTGGGTGCCAGTTCTGGCATGGTGTAGCCCTCGATGTGGCAATATTCCACCTGGTCCATGTACTGCCCTCCCACCTTGATGCTGCCCTTGGAGCCGATGATGGTCATGCTGCTCTCCAGGTTGGTGTCCCACACGGCGGTGCTGTAGTTCAAGCAACCCATTCCGCCATTGAGGAAGCGGAAAGTGACCAGTCCGCTGTCCTCGAATGCAGTAAGGTCCTTGTGGCTGAAATCGGCGAATTTGCCCTGGATGTCGTTGATGTCGCCGAAGAGCCAGTACATGATGTCGATGAAGTGACTGAACTGGGTGAAGAGCGTTCCGCCATCGAGGTCCGCGGTGCCTTTCCAGGAGCCGGGCTTGTAGTAACGGGCATCGCGGTTCCAGTAGCAGTTCACCTGCACCATATGGATCTCGCCAAGAACGCCGCCATCCACCACCTGCTTCAGCCATTGGCTGGGCGGGCTGAAGCGGTTCTGCATTACGCAGAACACGGTGCGGTGCATCTGTAGAGCCTTGTAGATCACCGACTCGCAATCCACTTTGGTAAGTGCCATGGGCTTCTCCACCACCACATGCTTGCGTCCTTCCAGCGCCTTGATGCACTGTGAGCCATGCAGACCGTTGGGGGTGCAGATGTTCACTACTTCGATCTCCGGCACCTCCTTCAACATGGTGGCCATGTCCTGGAACACGGGAACCTTGAGGTGATCCACGCCGAGCTCGGCTTCCGGGCGGATATCGCAGAGGGCGACAAGCTCACCTTCTGCATGGCGGCTCACCATCTCTGCGTGGCGCTTACCGATGTGGCCGCAGCCTACAACGGCGAACTTGATCTTGTTCTCGGAGGGAAGGGACATGCGCTGAATGGATCAGACGATCAGAAGATCAGACAATGAGAAAATGGAAGTGAATTGGATCATCGGATCCGAGTTACACGGCCTTCGGCCAGTTGGTACTGTTGCCCGCTCTCGGGGCATTCGGCCCTGCCTTGTTCATCGAACTTCAGCTTGTGGCCGTACTCGCTCATCCAGCCGGTCTGCCGGGCGGGATTACCTACCACCAGAGCGAAGTCCGGCACTTCCTTGGTCACTACGGCACCTGCGCCAATGAAGGCGAAGCGACCGATATCGTGCCCGCAAACGATAGTGGCATTGGCGCCGATGGAGGCACCATGCTTCACCAAGGTGCGCAGGTATTGATCGCGTCGAGCAATGGCGCTGCGCGGATTGATCACGTTGGTGAACACCATGCTGGGCCCGAGGAACACATCGTCCTCACACTCAACTCCAGTGTAGATGCTCACGTTGTTCTGCACCTTCACGTTGTTGCCCAGCTTCACGCCGGGGCTCACCACCACGTTCTGCCCAAGGTTGCAGCCGGCACCGATGGTACAGCCGGGCATGATGTGGCTGAAATGCCAAATGCGGGTACCCTCACCAATGGTGCAGCCTTCATCGATGACGGCAGTAGGATGTGCGGTGTAGGACATGCTTGAGCAGTGACCGCAATTCCTTGTGGATCCTGCGGGGGCGCGAAGATACCTATGGTGTGCGGGATGAGGAAAACGCCGTCACGAAGCGGACCCTACCGTACGACCATGGTGGCAAGCCTGCTTTCCAGCTCTTCTTGGGACACAGATATCCCTGTGGCGATAAGCTCTTCGGCCACATGGCGAAGCATGCCATCTTCCAGCGTAGCGCCGGTATTCCACTGGGTCTGAGCGAACCAGGCTTTGGCATCCTCCAACTGCAGGCCATAGCGGTGGGCCACCATTTCCGGCGCGGTCCGTTTGCTCATAAGGCCCTTGGCCTGATCACGAACCACCTTCAGCATACGACCCAATGCGGGGCCTTGCTCTTGCACAATGGCTTCCGATGCCACGATCACGAATGCAGGCCAGGTGTTGCGGAACTCGTCCACCAGGCGGAACACACCACGGTCCACCAAGGGCTTGGTAGTGTAGCGCTCCCAGAGGAAGGCCACAGGATCGGCACCGGCCATCATGGTCTCGGCACCTGGAAGATCGTTCACCGTGAGCAGTTCGTTCTCGGCAAGAGGGAGGTCCTTTTCACGGGCATAGGCCAAAGCGGCCAAGTGACTTCCGGAATTCGGGCGGCTTATGGCGAAGCGAGCGCCTTTCAGCTGTGCTGCTTCATTCACTTCGATGGTGGCACCCACATGAACACCCCAGGTCAGGGACGAATCCACATAACCGGCGAGGATCTTCCCTTTACCGCCGTTCAAGAGGTAGCGAACGGCACCTTCGGTAACCATCAGGGCCACATCGATAGCTCCCTCATCAAGCATCTGGCTCATGGCCCCGGTGCCCTCGGGAACGGTGCTCCAATGGAGTTCGATACCTGCACGCACAAAGGCGCGGCGCTCCAAACCCAGCATCCAAGGCAGGTTGAAATGCTCCGGCACACCCGCAATGCGGATGGGGACGAGTTCGCGCTGCTCGTCGGCGGCAGCTGCGGGAGGGGTCTTCTTCTTGGCTTTCACGTGAGCGGAACTGGAGTGCAAAGGTCTGTGATACATCGCAAATCGAGTTCGGTCCGATCGGCAATGCAGAACGACGAAGGCGGCGCACACCATCGTACCTTGTACTATGGAGCGTAAAACGCTCGAATAAAGGTCTTCACCTGAACCTCATACCCATGCGCACGTTCCTGCTATTCCTGTCGCTGACCTCGATGTTCGTTGCCCAAGCACAGCAGTGGAGCCCACCCGGTGCCGTTTGGACCTACCACTACGACGGCTGGGGTGTGGACTACAGATCTGAATACCGCTACCTGTCCGATACGTTGATCGAAGGACGCGTGGCGCACAAGTCCTTGGTGACCATGGAGGGAACCTCAATGGGCGGATCACCGATCTCGAACACAGGGTTCGAATACACAGCGACCCAGGACGGCGTGGTGTGGAGCTGGAACAACACGGTCGGGCAGGTCGGTTGGGACACCCTCTATTGGTTCGGTGCCCAAGTGGGAGAGCGCTGGTGGCCGATAGGCCATCCGCAGAATTGCCCGCCACACGGCATGATCGAGGTAGTGGCGGTAGGAGATAGTATTGTTCAGGGCATCACGCTCGCAACGCTCACCGTGGTGATCATTGATGAGAACAGCGAGCCGATCTCGGCTCCGTGGACCATCATCGAGCGGTTCGGCATGACGCCACGCGATCCCTTCATCGACGACTGCGAGCTCATCATCGACTACTACTTCCCGCACTTCGTGTGCTACAGTGACAATGAGATCCAGGTTCCGGAAGGTGGGGATTGCTTTCTGACACTCGGGGTTTCGGACGGGGCATCGAATAGCATGGCACTCAGCATCCACCCCAACCCAAGCAGCACTTTTCAGCTCACCGGCTTGGGCGAACGGCCTGCCATGCTCCGGATGCTGGACATGCAGGGCCGCAGCGTACGGGACGGCATTGTGGCCACAGACCAAGTTGCTGTGGATACGGGAGACCTCCGGCCCGGGACATACCTCGTTGAGGTGCGAACCGCCGATGGCCAGCACCGCATGTTGCGCTGGATAAAGGAGTAAGCCTCTACTACCGAGAATACTTCTCGAAGCTGAAGTGCTCCTTCTCGTTCAACTCCGCCTTGGACAAGGACTTGAAGTATTCGAAGGCGCGCTTCATGCCTTCGGCACGATCCACTTTGGGCTCCCAACCGAGGAGTTTACGGGCCAGGGTGATGTCCGGTTGACGTTGCATGGGATCATCGCTGGGCAGCGGCTTGTAGATGAGCTTCTGCTTGGTACCCGTAAGCTTCAGGATCTCCTGAGCGAATTGCTTGATCGTGATCTCTTTCGGGTTGCCGATGTTCACCGGTCCTGAATAGTCGCTGAGCAGCAGGCGGTAGATCCCTTCGATGAGATCGTCCACGTAGCAGAAGCTGCGCGTCTGATCGCCTTTGCCGAAGATGGTGAGGTCCTCGCCACGGAGCGCTTGGCCCATGAAGGCGGGCACCACACGACCGTCGTTCAGGCGCATGCGAGGGCCGTAGGTGTTGAAGATCCGAACCATGCGCGTCTCCAAGCCGTGGTAGTGGTGGTAGGCCATGGTCATGGCTTCCTGAAAGCGCTTGGCCTCATCGTACATGCTGCGCTTGCCCACGGGATTCACGTGACCCCAATAGCTTTCGGTCTGCGGATGCACTTGTGGGTCGCCGTAGACCTCGCTGGTGCGTACTTCAGCTCGCCGGGCACGAACACGAACTTGCTTACATCGTGGTGGTAGAACTCGAAATCCTCCAGCTTGAAGAGGTGCTCGATGTTCTTCAGGCTTCCGGTGATCAGGTTGTCCATGCCGATGACATGGTACCCTTCCTTGATGAAGCGATCACACAGGTGCGAACCGAGGAAACCTGCAGCACCAGTGATGAGCACACGCTCCTTGCGGGCACTTTGCTTGCGGCCGACCACAGCTTTCGCTGCGGGCTTCGCCACTTTGGACGGAGCTTTAGCCTTAACGACCACCTTGGCCTTCGGAGCAACGCTGGCCTTCGCCTTTACGGCCACTTTGGCTTTCGGCTTCGGTACAGCGCTTGCTTTCGGCTTAGCGGCCACTTTGGCCTTGGGCTTCGGCGCAACGCTAGCCTTTGCCTTGCTCTTCACTGCTTTGGTGCTCTTGGTCGCCATGATCAAACTGTCGCTTTAACGTTCGCGTTCACCGGCTGGCGACCTACGCTCTCGTAGTGGTAGCCAAGTTCCTTCATCTCTTCGAGGTCGTAGAGGTTACGGCCGTCGAAGATCACTTTTGCCTTCATCAGCTCCTCGGCCCGTTTGAAGTCGGGGGTGCGGAACAGGGCCCACTCAGTGGCCACGATGAGCGCGTCGGCACCCTTGAGTGCTTCGTACTCGTCCTTCGCGAAGCTGAGCTTATCACCCATCACTTTCTTCACGTTGTCCATGGCCTCCGGATCGAAGGCGGTAACGGTTGCGCCTGCTGCGACCAGTGCGTCGATCACATACAAGGCAGGTGCTTCGCGGATGTCATCGGTATCAGGCTTGAAAGCAAGTCCCCAAATGGCGAAATGCTTGCCCTTGAGGTTGCCGTCGAAGTACGCTTTCACCTTGGGGATGATCGAGGTCTTCTGGAGTTCGTTCACCTCCATCACGCTCTTGATGATCTGGAACTCGTAGCCGGCATCGCTTCCACTCTTGGCCAGTGCCTGCACGTCCTTCGGGAAGCAGCTACCGCCGTAGCCGATACCGGGGAAGAGGAAACGCTTGCCGATGCGGGAGTCGGTACCCATGCCGATGCGCACTTTGTCCACGTCGGCACCCACACGCTCGCAGAAGTTCGCGATCTCGTTCATGAAGGTGATCTTGGTGGCCAAGAAAGCGTTGGCGGCGTACTTGGTAAGCTCCGCACTGCGCTCGTCCATGAAGATGATGGGGTTGCCCTGGCGCACAAAAGGCTTGTACAGGTCCTCCATCACTTTCTGCGCACGGGCGCTGCTGGTTCCCACCACCACGCGATCGGGCTTCAGGAAATCATCCACTGCGAAACCTTCGCGCAGGAATTCGGGGTTGCTCACCACATCGAAGAGCTCCTCCTTGGCGTTCTTGGCAAGGGCGGCGTGCACTTTCTCGGCTGTTCCTACGGGCACGGTGCTCTTGTCCACGATCACCTTGTAGTCGGTGATGATCTTGCCCAGATCGTCGGCAACACCAAGCACGTACTTCAGGTCGGCACTGCCATCCTCGCCCGGAGGCGTTGGCAGAGCAAGGAAGATGATCTGTGCATCCTTGATGGCGCTGGCCAGATCGGTGGTGAAGCTCAGGCGGCCTTGGCGGATGTTGCGCTCGAACAGCACATCGAGATGTGGTTCGTAGATGGGCACTTTGCCATCCTTCAGCATCTGCACCTTGGCGGCGTCGATGTCCACGCAGATAACGTGGTTACCTGTTTCAGCGAAGCAGGTACCTGTTACCAGTCCTACGTATCCTGTTCCTACTACTGCGATGTTCATTCTGTGGGTTGTTTGGGCCGATGATCATCGGCCCTTACTTACTGGTTGAAAAAGCTTTTTACTGTCGCGGCGATGTATACGAGCTGCTCGCGATCTAGTTCCGTGCTCATGGGCAAGCTCAGCACTTCGTCCATCAACATCTCGGTGATGGGCAGGTCGCCACGCTTGATCCCACAGCCTTCGTAGGCTTTCTGCAAGTGCAAAGGCACGGGGTAATAGATCATGGCCGGAACGTCGTTCTTTTCCAGGTGAGCACGCAAGGCATCACGGTGTCCGCCGGAGATGCGCAAGGTGTACTGGTGGAACACATGGCTGCTATCGGGGCTGCGCTGGGGAGTTTGCACATGCTCCATTCCCGCGAATGCCTGATCGTAGAACGCGGCGGCTTCGTTGCGCGCAGTGTTGTACTCCGCCATGCGCCTCAGTTTGATGCGCAAGATGGCGGCCTGAATGCTGTCCAGACGGCTGTTAACGCCCACCACGTCGTGGTAGTAGCGCACTTCGCTGCCGTGGTTGCAAACCTGACGGATGCGTTTGCCAAGGGCTGCGTCGTTGGTGAAGATGGCACCGCCATCGCCGTAGCAGCCCAGGTTCTTGCTGGGGAAGAAGCTGGTGGTGCCGATGTGTCCGATGGTGCCGGTCTTCTGC
>CAJDVJ010000145.1_pt1 | contig 9875 bp, 9 predicted proteins | sample 7391371 | NCBI WGS metagenome assembly CAJDVJ01 (sample SAMEA7055699, study PRJEB34461) | soil metagenome | biome: terrestrial ecosystem; feature: Peninsula; material: soil | place: Antarctica | collected 2016 | reverse complement strand
CGCCGGCCGCGGCGGCTGCCATGTCGTCACGGCGCGCGACGATCACGGTGAGCGGGCCTGGCCAGAAATCGTTGGAACCGCCCTGACGGTAGAGCACAGCAGCGATCTTCAGCTGGTTGTCCGCAGAAAGACCACCCATCCAAAGTCCACCGGCGTAGATCGCATTGGGGCCTGTGAAATCTGGGGTGCGTGGAACTTCGTAGCCAGCACGACCAGTGCCACCACGTCGGGTCCACATGTTACCACCGTTCTCGATCACCGCACGAACGTTGTTGAAGTTCAGCTGGGTGACCTGTGAGGCCGGTGAACAGCTTGCTGCCTTGGGGGCTCCTGCGGCCTGCGTCGCCGCCGGCTTCAACCCCGATCCCGGTACAGGATCAGGTTCCCGGGCCTGTGAAACGAGGCCGAGGGCAAGAACGAGGCTCAGAGCGAAAGTTCTGGTCAGGAGTGCGCTGAGTGTGCCTTTCATGGTATACAGTTGTGCGTTCATCAGAAGTCGAAACGTACCCCAAGACGGATCTGGCGGGGCAAGCCATAATTGAATGGATCGTTCACCTTGAATGCGTACAGGTCACGGAACGAATCAGGATCGACCTGAGTGCGGTCCGTCAGCTCGGCCAAGAAACCATCGTTGTTGGGTGATCCGGTGTAGCGGAACACGTTAACGATGTTACGGCTGTTGAACACGTTGGTAACAAGCACGAAGATGTTGAGGTTGGCGCTCTTCGCCTTGTCACCCTCCTTGCCACCGAAGCTCAATGGAATGTCGCGGTCCAGCTGCAGGTCGGCGGTATACTGCCAAGGCAGTCGCGCACCGTTCAAAGTACCATCAAGACGGTAGTTGGTGGCACCTGCACCTTCGTTCACCACCAAGCTGCTGCGGCTGTACGGGGTACCGCTGGCGAGGATGTTGGTCATGTTCAGACCGGTGTTCTGGAAGATCTGCTTGCCACCGATCATCGGGCCGTTGTAGTCCTTGCCTCCACCGTAGCGGAAGTCGAAGTTCACCTGGAAACGGTGGCGTTGGTCGAAATCCAAAGGAGCGATGGTACGCAGGTTCGGCTGGCCGGTGTTCACCAGGTTCAGACCTGTGCTCGGACCAGAGCCCGTACCGTCAGCGAACTGCAGGGTGTAGCTGGCACGCATCGAGACGTTGCCGGTGCGACGCAGATCGAAGGTGGTGCTCAAGCCTTTTACCGTACCGAAGTCGAAGTTATCGTAGGTGCGGTAGTCACGGGGCCAGGCGTTCTGCACGTTGCGGATCTGGATCTGATCACGCAGTTCGCGGTAGAATGCTGCGATCTTCAAGGAAGACGCCTTGCTGAGCACCTGCTGGAAACCGAGTTCGTAGTCGATCGTCTTGGTAGGGCGCAGGTTCGGGTTGGTGAGGATGTTACCCGTGTTCTCGATGTAGGCGTATTCGATCAGGTTCTGGCGTGACTGACCCGCGTTCGGACGCTGGGTGAGCACGTCGTAGTGTGCGAAGAACACTGCCTCGTCAGAGATAGGGAACGAGAATGCGATACGGGGCATCACGCTCACCACCGGTGTGTAGTCGCGGAAGGCGGACTTGCTCAGGTTGGAACCGGTGAGGCTGCTCGCCAGACCGCGCTCTACCAAGTAAGGCTGGATGGTACCCGACTCCTGCAAGCTGCTACCATCGGCCAATTCAACACCATCAGCATTGTACCACTGGTCGCCATCGCGGTAACCTTTCACGGTGTTCGGACCCTGGAGGTTGTTCACATACACAACGAAGTCGTCACCGATGTTACCCGGACGATTGGCGAGCTGATCGGCCACACCTGCGTCGGAAACGGTGGAACCTGCCGTGTAGGCTTCCTGCCAGAGGTACTTGTCCTTCAGCACATCCTGGTTCGCATCGTAGCGGTCCACACGTACACCAACGTTGAAGATGATGTCGTCGAAGGCGAACTTGTCCATCACATAACCTGCGATGTAGATCGGCTGGAAAGGAGCTTGGATGCGGGTGAACTGACCGTTCTCGTCGCGCTCATCGAAGAAGGAATTGAAGCTCGGACGGCCAGTGGTCTTATTACCAAGGTGGTCGAATCCTACATAGGACACTACGTTGTTACCGTCGTTGATCAGTTCATCCGGGGAGAACATGTCCAAGGAGAACACCGATGGGTCCAATGCATCGATGTTGATGAAGTCCAATCCATCGGGATCAAGACCCAAGGCGGTCCTCAAGCTGCGATCGAAATAGCGCTGGTCATCACCCTTGTTGCGGGAGTAGAAGTAGAAGGGGAAGGAGCTTCCGGGGAGTTGAACGATATTCGTTACCGCAGTATCCTGCCACTCGCGGATGTGGAAGTTGGCCAACTGACGAGCGCGTGTCCACAGTGGAGCAGGCGTCATGTCGTAGCGACGCTGGGTGAGCTGCTCGTATTCAACACCTACCTGGATGGCGTGTGAACCGATGTCAGCACTTCCCGAAGCGGTGAAGCGGATCTGGTCGTTCTGGCGCTTGCGGTATTCGGCACCGGCAGGATCATCAACGAATCCGATGTTGTTCCAGGTATCGTACAGGCGGCGTGGGCGAACACCGTTCCAGAGCACACCGCGCGCGGTGGTCTCCTCGAAGTTCTGGTAGTAACCCTGATAGTTGGGGTCGAGTCCCGAAGGAGCTCCGAACAGTTCCTGGACCGGGAAGGTCTCCTGACCGAAGGAATTGAAGTAGAAGTCGTTGAAGGCAGCGAGTTCGGGGTTCTGGGTACCCGGGGTAAAGGTCACCAGGGTATCACGCTCGCCGATCTGCACCCAACGTGAACCGCGACGCTCGAACAAGGGAGCGCGGTAGGTATCGAAGCGACCTACGTAGCCATAGTCGAACAAGCGGTCGCCGTGCACGAAGTCCTGCACATTGTTGTTGTAGCGGGAGTAGTCGAGCTGGAGGGTATAGAAGGCGTTCTTGATGGTAGAGCGCTTTTCTTCCTCATCGGTGCGGTTGGTGAAACGCTGCGTGAACTTCACGAACGCACGCCAAGTGCTCTCCTTCAGGCGGATGTTGTTGTTGGCGTTCAAGAGGGCGTTGTCCCTGTTGTACTGCTGACGGTTCGTGTAGTCGATGGAGCCACCAACGGAAAGGTTGATGGTAGGGGTGGTAGTGATATCGATCTTGCCGGAAGCCAAGTAGGCAGCGCTACCCGAGTTCTGGCGGGTAGGGATGCTCTCGATGTCGCCGGCACGGAGGAATTCGGAGTTGTAGGCCAACACGTAATCGTTCGGACCGTTGGGCAGCAGACGGGCCGGCTCGTTCAGCAGGCTTTCGCGCACATCGCGGCGAACGCGCATATCGCCGTCCATGAATGGGCGGGTGTCCAGAATGTTGGTGTACTGTCCGGAGAAGAAGAAGCCGACAAGGGGCTTCGACTTGTTACCCAGACTGTCCTTCTTGAACAGCAGGGGACCGGAGAGGCTTGCCTCCACCTGGTTGAATCCGTATTTGTCCAGTCCTATCACGTCCGTAATATCATCACCGTACTTGAAACCGGACGTAAGGTATTCGAAGCCGCCAAAGAAGTTACGGCTCGGACCACGAGTGGTGATGTTGATCAGACCACCGGTCACGTCACCGTAGTTAGCGGGAACACCGCCGGTGATGACCTGCACTTCTTCGATCGCGCTCTTGGGCAATCCGGTACCCGCACCGGCAGGAACCTTCACACCGTCGATATAGTAGTACGTGTTCTCCGAACGGGCACCGCGGATGCTGATACCTCCACCAGTACCAGCGTCCGACGTACCAGCAACGGTGGTAGCGATGGATTCGGCAGAGCGGCCGGGCATCTTGGCGATATCCTCACGGGTCACCGTTCCTCCGGAAGCACCTCCGTCACGGTCGATCAGCGGCACGGTGTACTGCACCACCTCGAACTCCTTCAGCTCGATACCTTGGTTGAGCTTGAGGTCGAGGAAGGTGATCTTGTTACTACTGATCACCACGCCAACCTGCTTGTAGGGCTGGTAGCCCACGTAGGTGACGATAACGTCATAATTTCCTGGATCCACGGGCTTGATGAAGTACTCTCCGTTGAAGTCGGAGGCTCCACCAGTGACCTGTTGGCCTTGGCGTTCGAGGACCACGTTCACGAAAGGAAGTGGTTCGCCGTTCTTGTTATCGGAGATCTTGCCCTTGAGACTACCGGAGCCGACCTGGGCCTGCGCAGCGATAGCAATTACAACAAGAGCGAATGCGGAGAATATCCTTCTCACCATCAACAGATAGGTTTAACGTTCAGCGGTACAGCGCAACGAGGGGCGGTAAATATAGGAAGATCCCCGATCGGCAAAGCTTTCATTTCGCCGCTTAGGGCGCAGCTTTCCGAGCGGTCGGCAATGATACGGAAGATGTGGATGCGGATCATTGGGCCTTGACCGTAGCGGGTCATGGGGGCAAGATATCGGTAAGGAGCTCTGGTTGTATGCGCTCAGCGTTCCAAGAACAGCGCGATGTATACAGGTCCAAGCTCAGCGCGAGCGCTGGAAAAGTCCGCGGAGCCCACCATCCTTGTGGGTGCCGCTACCCTTACGTTCGGCACGTTTGAAGTGGCGCTTCAAGCGTTTGCGGGCGGCTTTGTCCTGTATGGCCAGATGCTGCTTGCGATCGTTCTTCTCCTTCCTCACCTTGGCCTTCTTGTCCTCCTTGGACTTCTTCGCAAGGATCTTCTCCTGCTTTTTCTGACTTATGCCTTCCTGGGCATAAGTGCCCGTAGAGGCCAAGGCGAGCGCGGCGACCAGCGCCATACGGATCAGTGAGCGGAGCATACTGCAAGGATAGTGACACGTTCGCCGCTTTGGTTCATACCTAACTTCGCATATCCGCGTTCGCGGTAAGCCCACCATGCTCTCCTCCCCTTCTATCCGGATCACCCTTCTTGTTGCCGTGATCACCATGGCATTCGCCTGCAACCGTGATCGCCAAGGTGGTGTACCCCTTACACCGGTGGACATCGCCATCAACGTGAACAACCCGTCCTATGTGGACCTGGCCGTACCGGGCGGCTGGCTCTACCTTACCGGTGGCTCATTGGGGATCATCGTATACCGCCGTTCGCCCGATGAGTTCGTGGCCATGGACCGCCATTGCCCCTACCGACCCGAGGAACTTTGCCGTGTGTTCGTGGACGAGAGCGAGATCATCGCACGCGATACGCTGTGCTGTGGCTCGGCGTTCCTGATCACCGACGGAAGCGTGAACCAAGGGCCTTCGGCCTTGTCGCTGAAGCGGTACAACACCTCGTTCAACGGGACTCGGGCCTTTCGGCCCGCCACTTTTATGAAAAATGCGTGTTGATCAGTAGCGGTACTCGTCGCTCTTGAACGGGCCCTGCTGGGGCACGCCGATGTACTTGGCTTGCGCTTCGGTAAGTTCCTCCAACTCCACACCGATCTTCTTCAGGTGCAGGCTGGCAACGAGCTCGTCCAGGTGCTTCGGCAGTACGTACACTTTGTTCTCGTACTTGCCGTGGTTCTGCCACAGTTCAAGCTGCGCAAGCGTCTGGTTGGTGAAGCTGTTGCTCATCACGAAGCTCGGGTGGCCGGTGGCGCAACCGAGGTTCACCAAACGACCTTCAGCGAGGATGAGGATGTCCTTACCATCGATGGTGTACTTGTCCACCTGTGGCTTGATCTCCACCTTGGTATTGCCATAGGCTTTGTTCAACCAGGCCATGTCGATCTCGTTGTCGAAGTGGCCGATGTTGCACACGATGGTCTTGTCGTTCATCTTCCGGAAGTGCTCTTCCGTGATGATGTTGAAGTTGCCGGTGGCGGTGATCACGATGTCCGCACGATGGATGACGGTGCTCAGCTTCTTCACCTCGTAACCGTCCATGGCGGCCTGCAGTGCGCAGATCGGATCGATCTCGGTAACGATCACGCGAGCTCCTGCACCCTGCAACGAAGCAGCGGTTCCTTTGCCCACATCGCCATAGCCGCAAACCACAGCGACCTTACCGGCCATCATGATGTCAGTAGCGCGACGGATGGCGTCAACAGCACTCTCCTTACAACCGTACTTGTTGTCGAACTTGCTCTTGGTAACGCTATCGTTCACGTTGATAGCTGGCATCACCAAAGTGCCGTTCTTCTCACGCTCCTTCAGGCGCAGTACGCCGGTGGTGGTCTCTTCGCTGAGGCCACGGATACCCGCTGCCAGCTCAGGGTAGCGATCGAACACCATGTTGGTGAGGTCTCCCCCATCGTCCAGGATCATGTTCAAGGGCTGACCATCGCTGAACGCGAAAATGGTCTGCTCGATGCACCAATCGAACTCTTCTTCATTCAGGCCTTTCCATGCGAAGACCGGAACACCCGCTTGGGCGATGGCCGCAGCAGCATGGTCCTGGGTGGAGAAGATGTTGCAGCTGCTCCAGCTGTGTGCTGAAGATGTTGCAGCTGCTCCAGCTTACCTGTGCTCCGAGGTCCACGAGGGTCTCGATCAGCACGGCGGTCTGGATGGTCATGTGCAGGCAACCTGCGATACGCGCACCTTTCAAGGGTTTGTCCTTGCCATGCTGTTCGCGAAGGGCCATCAGGCCGGGCATTTCGGCCTCGGCCAGTTCGATCTCCTTGCGGCCCCAATCGGCCAGGGAGATATCCTTCACTTTATACTTCAACTGTTCTTGGGTCTGTGACATGGTCGTGTTCATAGGGGCGGCAAAGGTAAGGTGTTAGGAAAAATTCGAACTCGAGGTTAATGGGATGGTCCCGATAAGGCGGAACAGGTTGTAGAAATGGGAAAATGTCCAGATGTGAAGTTGTAGGGCCGCAAAGCCTTAGCCATCAATTGGCTACGTTTCGGAGGTGCACTCATACGCTCACGTTCAACTGGATATTCGAGCCTCTGATCCACATTTCCACATCCATTCCACATACACACTTCCCGCTAAGACTGTAAGTTCGCATCGTGAGTACGGTCCTCCAACACATCGAAGCGGCAAAGAGTTCGGGCAGGAAGCTTCTTGCGGTGCTCATCGACCCCGACTTCGGCGAGGACGAGGCGCGCCTCGAGCGCACGGTGCAGAACGCCTGCATGGCCAAGGCCGATCTGATCTTCGTGGGTGGCAGCTTGCTCACCTCGGCACGTTTCGACCGCTGCGTGGCACTGGTGAAGCAATGGAGCGACAGGCCCATCGTGCTTTTCCCCGGAAGTCCATCGCAACTGAGCCGCCATGCGGATGCGCTGCTTTTCCTTTCGCTCATCAGCGGGCGCAATGCCGAACTGCTCATCGGACACCACGTAACAGCAGCCCCGTCCATCAAGGCGTTGGGGCTTGAAGCCATACCAACCGGCTACATGCTCGTGGACGGCGGAAAGCCCACCACGGTGAGCTACGTGAGCCAGACCTTACCCATTCCGCACGACAAACCCGGCATTGCCGCGGCCACCGCCATTGCCGGCGAATTGCTCGGATTGCGTAGCATCTACATGGATACCGGGAGTGGCGCCGAACGCACTGTCTCATCGGAAATGATCGCCGCTGTACGCAAGAGCGTGGACCTACCGATCATCGTGGGTGGTGGCATCCGTGACGGACAGACCGCGCGGGCCCTGTGCGCGGCCGGGGCCGATGTATTGGTGGTAGGAACAGCCTTCGAGCAGGATCCTGAGCACATCTTCGCGATGAGCGAGGCTGTGCACGGGTAGTAAGCTCAAGGCTACAGCACTGGCACATGCGAAGGCGCTTGCTCGAAGAGTCCCATTTGTCCCTATCGTGCATCAACCAAGCAGGGTTACTCAACTTTTAGGTCTCTGCGCTGCCTTTGACCGTTTGGCGGAACAGCGGTGATGGAATAGCGGTGATCACTTGTATACATCCTTGCGGTCGCCAACGCTCTCTACACGGACCACACGCAGAACATCCTTGATGGTGTAGAGCACGCGGTACGGTCCGGAACGGATCCTCCATGCATCCGTTGTTCCCTTCAGCTTCGTACAGCCCTTCGGACGCGGCTCCGCGCCAAGTGCTTTGATCTCACCGAAGATCTTTGATCGAAGGTTCAGGAAGTCGCCAAAGTTCCTTGTCGGCACTCTTTGCCAATTCCACGCGATAGCTCACTTACGCTGTGCGTTTTTCAACCGCTTCTCGAAATCCTCCAGAGGCACCGACGGTTCTTCGCGTCGTGCATCAATGAGAATGGAATCCAAATAATCTTCAACGGCTTCGCGGTCACGCATAATCAGATCCATGTCGATCTGGACATAGCGCTTCTTACTGGTCTCGTCCTGAATTATGGTCACTCCTTTCATATCGCTCATCTTACCCACAAAGCTACCGTATGGATGGCGGCCAGAGATCCTTACTCATGGTCACCTGTCCCTCCCTCACATCCGTCAAGTCTCGCTCTATTGAACGTCTCTCAGCCAACGAGATCGAGCTCCCCGATCTGTAGATGCCTCACTGGACTTCTTGATCCGGAACAACGAGCTGAGCGATCACTTGTCCTCCAATTGGGAAAGCCATTGGATCAACTCAAGCTTCATTGCGTCGGAACTCATCTTGGGGGCATTGAACTCAAAGATAGGAAACCGGCAGCGCTCAAATGTGACTTCGGAAGGGTAGCTGTCGGCGCTCCTCTCCCGCCTTCAAAGCCGCAGCACCACCCCACCCAGCACATGCAACGGCGCTTGTGGGAAGAGGCTCACTTGGTCCTGTCTCGCGCCATCGGAAACGAAGCTGTAAACCCAGCCATTGTTCTCGTAGAGCTCGCTGAAGATGTTGCGCACGCTGAGGTTCAGGTCCAGCGAGCGACTTCCTTTCAGGCCAAGTAGCGTTACGTTGAAGCGCAGGTCGTTCACCAGATAAGGATCCAGCATGCGGTCGCGGCTCGCGGTGTTGTCCAGGTACTGCTCGCCCACGTACTTGGTCACGAAGGCCACATCGCCCTGGCCTTTGCCGGCCTTGTCCCAGAAACGGAACGCCAGCTCGCTGCCAGCCACTACCGACGGTGAGAAGGCGATGTCGGTGCTGCCGATGTTGTTGCGTTGCTGGCCTCCATCGTCATAGTCGTCCACGTACTCCACGAAGTCGTTGATGCGGTTCTGGCTGAAGGCCGCATTCCCGCGCCACACGAAGCGGCGACCCAATTGTGCAGCCCAAGTGAGCTCAACTCCGGCACGGTAGCTCTCGGCCACATTGGTGCGCAGGGCATAGCCCACGTCGTTCAGTTCGCCGGTAAGCACCAACTGATCGCTGTAGTCCATGTAATAGAGGTTCACTCCGGTGGAAAGTCTGCCTGTGCGGCGCTCGTAGCCGGCTTCGTAATCCACCATACTCTCTGGCCGTGGCCTGCTCTGGGGGCTGCTCTCGATCAGGTCGCTGCGGTTGGGCTCGCGGTTGGCCATGGCCACGCTGGCGTACACGCGGCCACCCTCGTGGGCCTTCCATTGCAGGCCGGCCTTGGGGTTGAAGAAGGTCCAGGCGGCTTCTTGGGTCACATTGTCCAAGGCATTGTTGAATCCGAGGAAATCATGGGAAACACTGCGCACTTGGGCATCGCCGAAGAGGTCGAAGCGTTCGTTCAGCACATAGCTCAGCTTCGCGAATGCGTTGGCATCGGTCTTGGAGCCCTGGTTGTCGTAGTAGCGCTGGTTGATGTCGCTATCGCCGGCCCAACGCGCCCAGATCACTTCGCCGAAGTGGTCGTTCACGTAGCTGCTGTAGCTACCGCCGAGCATCAGGCGATGCTTTCCGAAGCGTCGCTCAAGGCTCACGTTGGCGCCGTCCATGGTGTTGTCCAGCCAGCGTCGGCGCACCAGATCGCTGCGCGTGATGGTGGTATCTCCGATAATGATCGGCCCGATGCCGTAGCGGTTCAGCTTGTCATCCGCGCGGAACTGCTCGTAG
>CAJDVJ010000024.1_pt1 | contig 10035 bp, 7 predicted proteins | sample 7391371 | NCBI WGS metagenome assembly CAJDVJ01 (sample SAMEA7055699, study PRJEB34461) | soil metagenome | biome: terrestrial ecosystem; feature: Peninsula; material: soil | place: Antarctica | collected 2016 | reverse complement strand
CGGACTGCTCGTGTCTTCAACATCGAAAGAGGTCAGCAGAACATTGGCTAATGGCTCACGTGTCAGGTAGTCGCGCACAGTACCGTACACGTACATCAGCGTGTCTTGGGCTTGAAGGGAAGCCCCGAAGAAAGTGAGTCCGAATACAAGCAGAATGCGCAGTGCCATACAGGAAAGGTAGTACGCTCCGTAAATACCGTGATCGGTTGAATGCGAACATTCGCGTTCGAGACCAAGCATCTACGGCCACCTAATGCTGGAGATCCATAACGTAGATCCCTGCTGCCCGATGGTCAGGCTATATTCCGGTGCTTATGGCCTGTGCCCCCAGCGACAGGTCCTGATAAGAGCCAGATGGTGTTGTACGCTTCAGCAGCGCCCTTACCATGTATTTCACGCCCGGCGCGAATGGGATCTGGAGCGTGACGCTATTCCCGACCACAGCTTCAGGGCTTACCCGCTCGATGGTCCGCAGCGACTCATCGATCCTGTAGATCAAGTATCCGTCCACCACATCCGGAGAAGGCTGCCAGCTGAAGGAAGTTTTCAATTGATCGTTGGAGACCACAAGATCCGTAGGCGGCGCAACGTAGCGCAGGCGCAACGAAGGATCGCCCATAAGGCCCAGATGTGTGCGGCCCATGCTCTGGCCTTGCCAGCCGGCATTGGCCAATGCGTAATCACTAGCGGTGTTGTTCTGCGTGCGCAAAGCACAATAGCCGATGGTCCCACCAATGCCCAGCGGATGCAGGAACCAGTTCGGGAGGCCGCTCCAGACATGCACCAATGCATTACCGCGTGCCAGCAGAGCGCGCAGGTAGTTGTCGGGATTATCCCAGTCGCCGAAGTAGCTACCGTTGGCCATGTTGAACACTCCACCGCCAGTACTTCCTGGCAATTGAGCGGTAACAATACCATCGGTCCCTTGGAAAGGAGCTTCATCAGGCCCGAGAGCGCCAGCGCCTGCCTGAAAGGTGAAGAGGTCGTCGTTCGCGAAAAAGTGCTGCGCGAACGGTACATTATTGGGCAGTTGCCGCAACTGATCGGCACCAACGCAAGGCGGGAAAGCCATGTATGCCGAAACCGAGAGGGGGTACTTCGTCCATTGCAGATCGTCCCAGATCACGGCACGCTCCGGAACACGTAGCGCTCCGGTCTTGAAGGCATGGGCTTTGGCCAGATAGGCCTCTGTAAGAACGCTTTCCGGATCACTGAAGCTCGGCAGATCCGAAAGGTCGACACGCCCGACCTGAAGCTCCAGTGCACTCGGGAAACTGTTCTGGTCCATTTTACCATCACCGGGCACGTTGTGGTTCCAATTCCATGTGGAACCGGTGCTCGTCACGCTCGCGTCGGTCCAAACGCCATCCACATCCCCATAGTACCCGTCGCAGGCCCAAGCACCGCGGTGGAAGTCGTGCCCATCGGGCGCTTGGTTACCGCTATAGGGCACTGGCACATGCCCCAGAATGTGAACGGCCTTCACCTTCTGGGGGTCTTTGGCATGGGCCGCCACGATCAGCTTGCGTACGCTGGCCGGGGTGTCCTTTGCCTGCACCACGATCCGCTCGGTGAACCAGCCATCCGCCAAGAGGTCCTGCTCCAACTGTAGTATGCTATTTCCCAGAGCATCGCTCAAGACCGACTCCACCACCAAGAGCATCACGCCACGCTCTTCCACGGGAGAAATAAGGATCCCGCCGCTGACGTAGCCATGGGCCGCAGAAGCACCCGAAGAACGGGTTACCCGATACTCGTACGCTATGCCCGGTTGCACGCCATTATCCCTGTAGTTGGTGGCCGAGGAGGGCAAGGTGGCCAGCGCTTTCCCCCAGGAAGTTGATCCCGAAGGCCTGCGGTAAATAGCAAAGCCACCACCCCTGGAGGGCTGCCATTCCACATTGACCGATGCGCCTCCATTGGTGACCTGCGCCGAAGTGAGCACAGCACGCTGCTCTGAAAGGCTCTGTCCTTTCCCGCTGCAGGATGCGAAAATGAGGGTCAATGCTCCCCAGAAAGAGAGCATCGTGGAGAACTGGGCCGTGGTCATGCTTCTATGGCGACAAAGATGCTGTGATCAAGAGGCGAATTTCCCACTTGGCCGATCGTGCTCCACAAGAAGCAGAAGCTCCACTGCTGAAGGACAACAAGAATGGCAGAAGACGAGGATCGACTACTGCGAAGCAGGCCTTGACGACTTCTTGAACGAGTGGAATGCTCGGAAATGGCCTACGGACCGGGGTCTGATATAAAATGGCCGCCGATGGAAAGACAGGATCCAACGTGCAACAGTGCTTCATGTGCATGAGAAAACAGGCTCCTCAGGCAACCTCATCCGGAAAGGAACGGTCTTATGACCGTGAAAGTGATGCTGATATCCTACAGAAATAGTAAGCTCTTCCAGCATAACAGCATCCTTGGCCGAGCCGATGGTCCCTCTCACCGTAATTTCGGCAGTTCTTCATAACCAGACGGGCCCATGTCCTCTACCCTACGCAAACACTTTTTCACTCTTGCAACCTCAGCACTGTGGTTCCGAGGATCTTTTACCCTGCTTCTCGCTCTCACGCTCTCCGTGGGCCATTCGCAGCAGTTCAGCATCACTGGTGGATCGGCAACGAGCTGTGCCGGTGTGATCGAGGATTCCGGCGGGCCGAACGGATCATACGGCAATAACGAGAACTTCACATTCACCATTTGCCCCGATGTGCCGGGCAATGTGGTGTATCTCACTTGGTTCGTTTTCGACCTGAACACCGATGGGCCGAACCCTCTGGACAGGCTCAGTATCTACGACGGCGATAACACCAGTGCCACCCACATGGGGACCTACACCGGCACTCAGCTGCAGAACTTGATCGTTAGCGGCACGGTCTTCAACACCACCGGCTGCCTCACCTTGGTATTCCAATCGAACGGCTCAGGCACAGGGAACTTCGCTGCTGGCTTCCAGTGTACGGTTCCATGCTTGAACCCCACGGCATCGGCCACCATGTCCGAATCGTTGCCTGCTCTGATCTGCCAAGGCGAGACCTTGACCTTTGATGGTAGCGCATCCACCGCCCAAGGCTCGAACACGATCGTACAGTACCTGTGGGATTTCGGCGATGGCACCTTGGACAGCACCAGCGGCCCCATCGTTAGCCACACCTTCCTTACATCCGGTGAGCGCGTTGTACAGTTGTATGTCTTCGACGACAACGACTGCCGCAACCTGAACCTTGTGGACCTGCAAGTGCTGGTTAGTACCACACCCTCGTTCAGTCTGACCAACGAGAGTGTGGAAACTTGCTTCGGTGCTACCGTTACCTTGACCGGAGGAGCGACACCAACAACATGGACCGGGATCCCGGATGCGAACTTCGGTGATGGCGTCTTCCTTCCGGATGACGTTGGTATACCCTTCACATCTGTACTCACTTTCGAACAGTTCAACTCCGGACAGCTGGTAACGAGCGTTTCGGACATCCTCTCCATCTGTGTGGAAATGGAGCACTCGTACATGGGTGACCTGGTGTTGCAGATCATTTGCCCCAACGGCCAGAGCAGCATCTTGCACCAACAGGGCGGAAACAACGTCTACCTGGGCGCTGCGAACGACGCGGACAATAGTGCGAACCCTGTGGTCGGTGAGTGTTGGGAGTATTGCTGGAGCGCCACCGCCACCAATGGCACTTGGGTACAAGCCGTAGCAGCTGGCGGCAATACTACTATGGCCGGAACTCCACCGAACAACGCTTTGAATCCTGGCACCTACACCAGCGTGCAACCACTTTCCAACCTGATCGGCTGTCCGCTGAACGGTGATTGGACCTACCAGAGCACCGATCTGTGGGGCGCTGACAACGGCTTCATCTGCTCTTGGTCCTTGAACTTCAACCCGGCCATCATCCCTGATGTCACCACCTTCACACCAAGCTTCGGTGCAGGTGCGGACTCCTCACTCTGGGCCGGCGGAACGGCTCCTGACTACATGTCCACCAATGGCGACACGGTCATTTTTACTGCGAATGCACCGGGTGTCTATGACTTCGTGTACACGGTGACCGACAACTTCGGATGCGGCTACGATACTACCATCACGGTCACTGTTGCTGATGCATTCTTCGTGAATGCCGGACCTGACCAAGTGATCTGCAACGACCCCGTACAACTGGAGGCCACCCAAGTGGGCGCGGCTACCAGCTGTGTCTGGACCTTACAGATGCTCGATTCTTGGGGCGATGGATGGAATGGAGCAAGCATTACCGTGAACAACAACGGCGTTACCACCACACACACGTGTCAGGGGAACCAGAGTACGGCCACATTCACAGTAGTGGCCGGAACCACCATAACGCTCAGTTATTCTTCCGGCAGTTGGGACAACGAGGTCAGCTACAATTGGAAGGACGACCAAGGGAACATCATCCACCAAGCAGGCCCCAACCCGCCTACTGGACTGGTGTGGACAGGCATCGCCAACTGCGATGGCTCACAGGGCATGGAATGGTCCTGGTCACCAGCTGCCGGTCTGTCCAGCACGTCCATCGCGGATCCTACCGCACTTGTCACAAGCTCCACCACTTACGTTGTCACGGGGTATCTCACAGGTTTCCCTGAATGCTTCGCTACGGACACAGTGGTAGTGAGCGTTGATCCGGCTCTTGACCCCGGTATGGATTCCTCCATCGTGGTATGCGCGTATCCTCCAGTGTTCCAAATGATCGACATGCTCGCCGGTACGCCACAAGCAGGTGGTGTGTGGACCAACGCGACCGGTGCCGTGGTGCCTGCGACCTTCGATCCGGAAACGGGTGTGGCGGGCACGTATACCTACACCGTTACCACGCCCGCTGGTTGTGTAGGCACCGCACAGCTGACGATTGCGATCCTAGCGGCTGACGACCCGCTCTGCTGCGGTGTTGTTGAAGCCGGACCTGACTCGACCATCTGTGTGCTCACTTACGGCCTGAACGCATCCATCGGGAATACAGGGGTGGGCGTTTGGACAGGCCCTCCCGGGTACGTCTTCGCGGACCCGAGCGACCCACAGACCAGCGTCACCGCTCCAGGCAGCGGCGCCGCCATGTTCTACTGGACCGAGGACGATGGTACCGCATGCTTCTTGCAGGATAGCCTCACCATCTTGTTCACCGAACCGCTGGTGGCCACAATGACCGTTACCGATGCCATCTGCCTGTACAACTGTGACGGTACCGCAACGGTTTCCACTACCGGAGGCAATGGCGCTTTCACTTACGCTTGGAGCAACTTCTTGGCGAACGACACCTTGTTCGCCGAAGCCATCTGTGCTGGCAGTTACAGCGTGAGCGTTACCGACGTGAACGGCTGTACCACCAGCACCAACTTCACCGTGAACGAACCACCGCTCTTGGAGATCGACGGAGTGTCCTTCATTGAACCCATCTGTTTCGCAGGCTGCGATGGCTCCATTACCATCAACGACGCACAAGCCGTGGAATACAGCTTCGACGGAGGAGCCAGCTTCAGCAGCTCACCCACCCTTTCCGATGTTTGCTCCGGCGACTATGATCTGCAGATCCGCAACGCACTGGGCTGCTTGGGTACGGGTACCGTTTTCGTGTCACAGCCCTTGCAGGTGGTGGCCGCATTTGATCACATGCCCATTCCGGCCAACGTGAACGACCCCCGGATCACCTTCATCAACCAGAGTGAGAACGCTACGCTCTACAATTGGGATATTGCAGGCCTGTTGAGCACCTCGGAGGCCAACCCCTCGTTCGTGTTCGACAACAAAGAGCCCGGCATGTACGATGTGTGCCTGATCGTTGCTGATAATGTGGGTTGTTCCGATACGATCTGCCAGTTGATCACTATCGAGGACGTGCTGTTCACTTATGTAGCGAACATCTTCACGCCCAATGGCGATGGCATCAACGATGTGTGGGGAATGTCCAGCAACATCGCGGACATCAAGGATTTCACCATCGAGGTATTCGACCGCTGGGGACAGATCGTGTTCGAAAGTGAGGACCCCTACCAGATGTGGAACGGCAGCTACAAGAACGGCGGTGGCGATGCGCTGAAGGATGGCATGTATGCCTACCGGATACGCTTCAGGCTGATCACCACCGGCGGTGCCCGAGAGATCATCGGACATGTTACCTTGTTGAAGTAGAACGATCACACTTCTTCCAACGCAAGAAGGCGGCCTTTGTAGGCCGCCTTCTTACGTTCAGGATACGATCGGATCAGCGCTTCAGATCGAAGCGGTCGAGCTGATCTCCTTGTAGCTCCCTCCCGGGCGCAACACCGTTGTGGAAAGTGCTTCGGGATAAAGCCGCACCTCCAGATCGCCTATGCTGCGTAGCACCGTATAGGTTTGGTGCGGCTGGTCGACATGGTGGTCGCTACCTGAACGCCGATTAACATGAGGGCGATGCCGGCGAGGATGTACATAAGAATTCGCATAAGAGCGTAATGGAATAACAACGCGACGCGCATTGGTTCATGGATTCCTCGGAGAGAAAGGATCGTACTGCTTGCAGGTCCGCTCGAACGAGTTGGAACGAGTTCTGGCATGCCAACCGAACCCATGCATTTCAGGCCCGGGCGAAGTGCTCGATGTACAGGAACAGCGCATTCTAACCGGTTGAACGGCCCAGAGGTAACTTCGCGCGCCATGGCTTTAAGTGTTGAGAACATCCTGCTCATTGCAGCGCTGCTGCTGCTGGCCAGCATTCTGGCCAGCAAGACCAGCGGTCGCTTGGGCGTGCCCTCCTTGCTCCTGTTCATGGGTGTGGGAATGGTGGCAGGCAGCGACGGTCTCCACATCATCGACATCGATCTGAAGGATGCCGCCATAGCCCAGTTCCTGGGGATCGTTGCATTGGCCTTCATCCTCTTCAGCGGCGGCATGGATACGCGTATGCAGAGCGTGCGACCGGTTCTTCTCCGGGGACTGACCCTGAGTACCGTTGGCGTGTTGATCACAGCGGCTATCGTGGGACTCAGTGTGCCGTTCTTCACCGACCTCGGTTGGAAGGAGGGCCTGCTTCTGGGTGCAATCATCTCCAGTACCGATGCGGCTGCGGTCTTCACCATTCTCCGTTCCAGAGGTATGGGACTGAAGGGCAACCTGCGCCAGACACTGGAATTAGAAAGCGGGAGCAACGACCCGATGGCCTACTTCCTTACCATCGCCATGCTGGCGTTGATAGACGACCCGAGTACTTCACCATGGATGATGGTGCCCATGTTCTTCCTGCAGATGGGCATTGGCGCGGCCATGGGCTGGGGAATGGGCGCGCTGGCCACACAGGCGATCAACCGGATCAAGCTGGATTTCGAAGGACTCTATCCCGTGCTGCTCTTCGCCATCGTGCTTTTGACCTTCGCTGCTACCGATGCCTTGGGCGGCAACGGATTCCTTGCGGTGTACATCGCCGGGATCGTGCTGGGCAACGATGATTTCATCCACAAACGGAGCCTGGTGCGCTTCTATGATGGCCAAGCCTGGCTGATGCAGATCGTGATGTTCCTCACCTTGGGGCTGTTGGTGAATCCCAGCGATATCCTACCGGTGATGGGAGTAGGTGTCGGTGTGGCGATGGTGCTGATCTTCGTAGCAAGACCGATCGCTGTTTTCGTGTCACTCCTACCCTTCCGCGTCAGCTTCCCGCGAAAGGCGATGATCTCCTGGGTGGGTCTGCGTGGTGCGGTCCCCATCATCTTCGCTACCTATCCCTTGGTGGCCGGGCTTGAACAAGCTCCATTGATCTTCAACATCGTCTTTTTCACCGTGATCATTTCTGTTGTCCTGCAAGGCACCACGCTTCCTGTAATGGCGAGGTGGCTGAACTTGGAACGACCAGAGTCCTCACGCCCACCATCGCTATACGATCTGGAGATCAGCGATGAACTGCGTGGTGAACTGCGGCGTTTGTACGTGCCACCCGGCAGCGCCGCTGTGGGCAAGAACATGGTGGGGCTGCACTTCCCGCTCGGGGTGCTCACCACACGCATCGAACGGCACGGCGTACACATCTTCCCTTCAGGCACCACACTGATCGAGCCCGAGGACCGTCTTACGGTGATCACCGCGAAACCGCGCGAACTGGAAATACTTGCAGCACGCTGGGGTATGAGCCACCTTCCGCCGGAAGTGGGAACCGCGGAAGAGACCGATGGCGTTGGCCCTGCGATGACCGAATAGGGTCCGATCTCCGCGAAGGGCGGGAGGAACATCTGATCTCTGCCTTCTGGCACGCATCCCCATTTCGGGGGATTGGGCTCGTAATAGGATTTTCCTCACTGTACCTTGAGACTTCACGACCCAAGACCCCACTATGATGGCACGCTGACTCACACTCATTCCTCTGTTCATTCTCTTCAGGCCAGTTGTGCAAGCGACACAACGAACGAACAGTACGAACAGCAGCAAAGCGCCATCGATGGCCAGAAGATGGCCGCTCCTGATGCTCAGGGGGAGACAGGACACGATGCCATTCCAGTGGGCACTGCCGCCGATCCTCAAATCGGTAATGAGCAAGTGGTGATGTATACCGTGAAGGACCCGAACACTGGCATGGTAAGCCAACAGATACCGTACCCGGCATCCTGGAAAGTTTCTGAAGCCACCCAAGGCAATGCACACGCTATCAAAGGGCCCGGAGGTGTAAAGGTGTACTAATGGGATGGAGAAATGTTCACGTATTTCAACGATCCATAAACACAACAGTCCTACCAGATGGCGGGTATGCCCATGCGCCAACCCGTTGCCATCGATACCTACATACAACAGAACGAGCGCAGGTGATGGGCAAAAAGGGAATGAGCTTGGTGATGCAGGACCCGCTACCGCAGGTTGTCGCAAGCAATCAGGTATATCAATCCCAGCTGTACAGTTCCGAACCCACACGAGACCATTATTCACCCATGGGAACTGAATGGACGGATGTGAAAGGCAAGCGGATGTTCATGGTGGTGAACATGAGGGTGAGACAGAGCTTGATGTTCTGGAATACGAACATGCAGCTTGTCTCTGCGGAAAAGGGAGCCATGGCAGGTGCACAGGCGGCCTTGATCAACAGCATCGTGAACACGCGGTACAACCCACAGCAGCTCGCAGCCTACAATGCGAATGAACAGAGAAAACACAGCCAGCGCCAGACACAATTCAATGCGCAAGAGCAAGAGAACAGACGGCACTTCGATCAGCGGCAGCTGATACATCGCGAGACACAGGACTACGTGAACAAGGCCAGTACGAATGCCACAATTATCGCCAAGAGGTGAACGACGGCTCCAGCACAGCTTCAACAACTCCATCAACGATGAGAACACTGTGCGCGACAATAGCACAGTGAGCGCTACCAAGTTCAGACCGGCGCGAACCAGTACTGGATGAACAACAACAACGAGTATATCCAAAGCAACAACACGCTCTACAACCCCAACCAGGATCAGAACGTGTGGGACCAGCAGTGGCAAGAAACAGAGATCGAGCCGTGAATGTGTTCGCTCCGACCAGCTTGCTGATCGAGTCCTTTCAAATGACTTGGAACGCGCCCGCTACTACTGCACCACCACCGAATGCCACGTCACCTTATCGCCCAGATAAACGCCCACTGGATATAGGCCTGAACCAACGCCGTTAAGGGTAACATCTACCCTGGAGCGGTTTCCGAAGTCCTGATCCAACACTACGCGTCCTTGGCTATCGATCACTCGGATACGGATGGGTCCGGGTTCGCCTTGTTGCTTTACCCAGAAACCTGCCGCAGCAGTAGTGGGGTTCGGTGCGATGATCAAACGGGAAGCATTCACGATCTCTTCCGGCACAGCTACCGTACCAGTGATCGTGGTGTCCATGTTCACCACTATACCGAAGGGTGGCCCCCAACCTCCATCGTCATCTTTTGCACGCATCCACAGCACATTGATGCCTGCAAATACCGGCCCTGGGACCGCACCACCTTTCACCGCCTCGAAGGCGCCGTTGTACGCACCATCTGCCGCCAACATGGGTGTAGCCATACCTTCTCCCGGATCAGTATCGAACCAGTACTC
>CAJDVJ010000186.1_pt2 | contig 10114 bp, 10 predicted proteins | sample 7391371 | NCBI WGS metagenome assembly CAJDVJ01 (sample SAMEA7055699, study PRJEB34461) | soil metagenome | biome: terrestrial ecosystem; feature: Peninsula; material: soil | place: Antarctica | collected 2016 | reverse complement strand
GGTGATAGGAGGGGGGGCTGCGGGCTTTTTCGCGGCCATACGTGCCGCAGAAGTGGCACCGAAAGCAAAGGTCACGCTGCTTGAACGCACCGATAAAGTGCTTGCCAAGGTGCGTGTAAGCGGTGGTGGACGCTGCAATACCACGCACAATTGCTTGGAACCCTCAAAACTCGCCAAGAGCTATCCGCGCGGCGGGCGATTCCTGAAGAAAGCCTTTCAGCATTTCGGTAGCAAAGAGACCATCGCATGGTTCGCGCAACGCGGCGTGGTACTCAAGGCTGAAACCGATGGACGCATGTTCCCAATAACCGACAATTCGCAAACGATCATAGACTGCTTGACTCAGGAAGCAGAGCGCTGCGGTGTGGTACTGCGCAAAGGATCCGGAGTGCGTTCCATTAAACGTTCGGCCAAAGGCTACAACCTGAGCTTGGACGGCGACCAGAGCATCGAGGCCGACAGGGTGATCATTACCGCTGGCGGTCATCCCAAGGCTGAAGGCTATACCTGGCTCCAAGCTCTTGGGCACACCGTGGTATCACCAGTGCCCTCACTTTTCACCTTCAACATGCCTGATGACCCGATCCGTGAGCTGATGGGTGTGGTCGCTTCACCTGCGCGCATTCGGATCCCGGGGACCGATCTCGAGAGCACTGGACCATTGCTGATCACCCATTGGGGTATGAGCGGCCCTGCGGTCTTGAAGCTCAGTGCTTGGGGAGCTCGCATCATACACGATCTGAACTACAACTTCACCGCACAAGTGAACTGGGTGGGAGGAATGAGCGAGGAGTTGGTCCGCCAACAGCTGATCACCGAAGCGGATGACATTGCGCGCAAGAATGCGATGAACGCCGATCCCTTCGGACTACCGAAAAGGCTTTGGTACTTTCTGCTGAACAAAGCCGGAGTTGACTCGGAACGCACCTGGGGCGACCTGCCTTTCCGCGACCGCAATCGAGTGATCGATCTACTGACGAACGATCGTTATGCAGTGAGCGGCAAGACCACTTTCAAGGAAGAGTTCGTTACTGCCGGAGGCATCGATCTGGCGGAAGTGGATCCCAGGACCATGGAAAGCCGGATCTCACCCGGCCTGTATTTCGCAGGCGAAGTACTGGATATCGACGGGATCACAGGTGGCTTCAACTTCCAAGCAGCGTGGACCACAGGCTACTTGGCCGGTAGTGCAATGGCGCGATAAGTCGTTCAGCGAACGAAGCGCAGGTAGGCCAGTTGTTGGCCGTCCTGCACCAGCGCCAGATACACGCCCGGCGCGAGCTCCAGATCCAGGCTCACGGGGCTTCCGGAGGCATGTTGCTCCAGCACTGTGCGGCCGGCAGCATCCACAACGGTCACGTCCAGCGTAGAGCTCGGTTCGGACCATTCGATGTGAAGGGTGCTATCGTAGACCCACATGCGTTGCTGCACCACAGGTTCTTCTGATACGGAAGCGAACGGCCCCCAGATGGCACCGGCCCACTCCGGCCTATCGATATAGGGGTTGCGGTTCCCTTGAAGGCTGTAGACCCCATTGTTACGCTCGATCTCTTTAGGACTTACCGGATCGGCCTCGTGCCAGGCCAGCAGCATGCTCTCCGCCCAAGGAAGGAATTCGCCAGCGTCCATCATCGGACAGTTCCAAGAATTCAACTGCGGCAGATAGCGTGTAAGCATGTACATGAAACCGCGTGCGATGTCGCCCTTGTACGCGTCGATCGGTTCGAAGACCGTTCCGCTACAGCCCGGCCAGTTGCAGCTTCCACGCTTACCACCGTTCAAACTTGTCCAGTTCGCCGAACCCACCGTGCCCATGGCCAGATTACCACGCTGTTGGTTCACCCATGCATCGGCAGGGTAGAGGTGGAACAGGTCCGTGCTCATGGGGGCGGCACTTCCGTACCAACTCTGCGGAAAAGTGTGCTCCCGGTTGAAACAGTCACCCTCAGCGCTGTATCCACCGCATTGGTCCACACCGAACTGATAGACGTAGGGAGGAACTCCACCCGGGACATCGGAGTAGATATCCCATACGGTACCATCCGGCTTACTGTCCGTGATCTCGAATGCCTGCCATAGCGAACTATTCTGCAGCACGGAATGGGGGGAGATGATGCCATACAGCGCACTGCGCAATGGTGCACCGCTCAATCCCTCGGCATCGTCATAGTAGCCTGCTGGCGGCTGGCCCATGGAAGGCAGCACGAAGAGCAGGAGCAGAGCGGAAAATATGCGCATAGGCCCAAAGGTATCTTCCTATGGACAGCACGGAATGCGAGCCTACAGAAAACACGAAGGGGAGATCCTTGCGGATCTCCCCTTTTACACGAAAGCGGTATTTTGATTTCTACTTCACCTTCTCAACGATGGCCGTGAATGCGGCTGCATCGTGGAAAGCGATCTCGGCCAAGGCCTTGCGGTCCAGGTCGATGCCGCCAACTTTCAGGCGGTTCATCAGCACACTGTAGCTAAGGCCGTTGGTACGAGCGGCAGCGTTGATACGCTGGATCCAGAGACCACGGAAGTCGCGCTTCTTGAGCTTACGACCGATGTATGCGTGCGAGAGACCTTTCTCAACACTGTTCTTGGCAACGGTATATACGTTCTTACGGCGGCCGAAGCTGCCTTTGGCCATCTTGATGACCTTCTTCCTGCGAGCTTTGCTCGCTACTTTGTTCTGACTGCGTGGCATGTGCCTATGTTTTTTTGGTCGAAAGCGTCCCTTACGGGAACTTGTTGTGCTGCACGACCTGGTAAACGCTACCTGTTATTCCCCGGAGCGATCGGGTTCCTTTACTTAAGAAGGAGAAGGATGTTCTTGTGGTCACTTGGGTGCACAAGGGTCATCTTCGTGAGGTTACGTTTCCTCTTCTTATCCTTCTTGGTCAGGATGTGGCTTTTGTACGCTTGCTTGCGCTTGATCTTGCCGGTTCCAGTAAGCTTGAATCGCTTCTTGGCGCCGGACTTGGTCTTCATCTTAGGCATGGCCTGGGTTCTTGTTGATCGTGGTCCGCTTTCGTTCTCGTGTACTCGTGTAGTCGTGTGATCGCAATGAAACGATCTTATTTCTTCTTTTTCGGGATCACATACATGATCATCCGCTTGCCTTCAAGCTTCGGCATCTGCTCTACTATAGCGATGTCCTCGATCTCTTGGGCGAACTTCAACAGCAGGATCTCTCCGCGCTCTTTGAAGACTATGGTACGCCCACGGAAGAACACGAAGGCTTTCACCTTGTGACCCTCTTCAAGGAACTTGCGTGCGTGCTTCAGTTTGAAGTTCAGGTCATGCTCGTCGGTGTTGGGTCCGAATCGGATCTCCTTCATCTCCACCGTTGCGGCCTTCGCCTTGATCTCCTTCTGCTTCTTCTTCAGGTCGTACAAGAACTTCTTGTACTCGATGATCCGGCACACTGGCGGAACGGCCGAGCCGCTGATCTCCACAAGGTCAAGACCTTGCTCTTCAGCCATTCGCAAGGCATCCCGGAAGGGGAAAACTCCTTGTTCCACATTGTCGCCAACAAGACGCACCTCGTTAACGCCGTAGATCTTATCGTTGATCCTGTGCGGATCTTCTTAAAGACCGCTGAGCTGCTCCTTCACCCGTGCGTTCACCAAGTTGGCGAATGCTTCAGGGGCCATGGTACCAAGATCTCCTTGGCCGTGTTCCCTTACGGATATGGTGCCTTCAGCGGCTTCCTTTTCCCCGATAACGAGCATGAACGCTGTTTTGGACAGTTCCGCATCGCGGATCTTGCGCCCAATTTTTTCGTTCCGTTCGTCTACGGAGGCGCGAATATCGGAGTTTTTAAGCATACGGACGATCTCTTTGCTCACTTCCACGTACTTCTCGCTGATCGGGAGCACAATTGCCTGCTCCGGAGTGAGCCACAATGGGAATCGTCCAGCGGTATGCTCGATGAGCACGGCAACGAAACGTTCCAAGCTACCGAAAGGTGCCCGGTGGATCATTACCGGGCGGTGCTTCTGGTTGTCGCTGCCCACATATTCCAGTTCGAAGCGCTCCGGAAGGTTGTAATCCACTTGGATAGTACCCAACTGCCATTTGCGACCCAAGGCGTCCTTCACCATGAAGTCGAGCTTGGGTCCGTAGAAGGCGGCTTCTCCATATACCACCACGGTCTTCAAGCCTTTTTCCTCGGTCGCTTCGATGATCGCGGCCTCGGCCTTCTCCCAGTTCTCATCGCTACCGATGTACTTGCTGCGATCCTCTTTGTCACGCAAGCTCACCTGCACTTCAAAATCCTTGAAGTCCAAAGCGCGGAGCACCATCAGCACCAGATCGATCACCTTGAGGAACTCCTCTTTCACTTGATCGGGACGGCAGAACAGGTGGGCGTCATCCTGCGTGAAGCCACGCACGCGTGTAAGTCCGTGCAATTCGCCACTTTGCTCGTAGCGGTATACCGTTCCGAACTCGGCGTAGCGGATCGGCAGGTCCTTATAACTATGGGGCCTTGCTTTGTAGATCTCGCAGTGGTGCGGGCAGTTCATCGGCTTCAGCAGGAACTCCTCGCCCTCATGCGGCGTCTTGATCGACTGGAAGCTGTCCGCGCCGTACTTCTCGTAGTGTCCGCTACAGATGTAGAGGTCCTTGTGTGCGATGTGCGGTGTTGAGACCTGCTCGTAGCCACTGTCCTCCTGGGTCTTCTTCATGAAGTTCACCAGACGCTCGCGCAGGGCGGTGCCTTTGGGCATCCACAAGGGGAGGCCGGCACCCACCTTCTCGCTGAAGGTGAAGAGGTCCAGTTCCTTACCCAGCTTGCGGTGGTCGCGCTTCTTGGCTTCCTCCAGCAATACCAGGTACTCGTCCAACTCCTTCTGCTTCGGGAAGGTGATGGCATAGAGGCGGGTGAGCTGCTTGCGCTTCTCATCGCCATGAAGGATGTATCGGGCAGGTGCGGTCCGCGGCACAGGTCCACGAAATCGCCTTGCTGGTAGAAGGTGATGGTACCGTCAGCAAGATCCTCGATCAATTCCAATTTGTACTCGTCGCCTTTGCCGGTGAAGTACTTCACGGCATCGGCCTTGGAGACATCGGTACGTACGAAGGCGCTCTTCTTGCCGGCGAGCTCCTTCATCTTGGTCTCGATATCCTTGAAATCGGCATCGCCAAGGGTGCGGTCACCGAGATCCACATCGTAGTAGAACCCGTTCTCGATGGGTGGGCCTATGCCGAACTTGATGCCCGGATAGAGCACCTCCAAGGCTTCGGCCAACAGGTGCGCACTGCTGTGCCAGAAGGTGTTCTTTCCTTCAGCATCATTCCAGGTGAGCAATGACACGGTGCAATCGCCGGGTAGGGGACGACCCGCATCGCGGACCTCTCCGTTCACTTTGGCAGCAAGTACGTTGCGTGCAAGGCCTTCGCTGATGCTCTTGGCCACGTCCATAGCGCTTGCGCCTTGGTCGTATGTCCGAACGGATCCGTCCGGAAGGGTAACGTTGATCTTCATGTACATGTGTCCCGCACCCTACGGACGGTGCGCGAACAAGAGCGCAAAGGTAGAGAAAGGAAGAAAGGGCCCACTTCGGTATGATAAAGAATGGCCCACCTCTGAAGAATCTGATCGCAGGGCCGCAGTCCTTTAAGTGCATCCGCGATGATGGTCATACTATGGAATGGGCTTTTCAAGAGAGCATGGCATAGTTGAAACAGGAACACGACCGATCCCGATGACTACGAAGTGAGACAGGACCAACGCATCTAAATGTGCAAGTTATCGTAGGTGGCAACCGGAGGCCTGGGCATGCCTTCGGCAGACAAGCTTGTTTTCCGGTGCAACCCGCTGAACATCGGCTGCGACACCCTTCGGGGTCGGTAATGCGCGGCTGTCTGAATCGCCCTTTGGGCTAAAAGCTGCGACACCCTTCGGGGTCGTTCTACTTCGTCAATGGTGGACCCGACCCCGAAGAGTGTCGCAGCTTATGGAAATGTGGCGTAGGGAGGATCTCGACCCCGAAGGGTGTCGCAGCCAGCGTTGGATCTTCCTTCCACGGAGGCGACAGTCTTTCGATAGATAGCTATGGGTCCAGGAGGTTCTCAGACCGTAAGATCTCCCTCTGGCAGGAACGACCGATCCCGATGGCTACGAAGTGAGTCCGTCTATAGCGGGCGATGCGGTAATATGTAACGAGCGATGATGTGCAGAAGGATTCGCTCGATCGTTATCCAAGTTACTGTCCGTTCTCACTTATCGCAATGCACCATCAGCATCTCTTCCACGGAACGTTCGCCCAAGGACTGGGCTTGGTGAAGCGCATGGCAGGCTTCCTGCCTGCGTCCCATGTTCATGAGCACAACTGCCATCTCCGCATGGGCCACAGCAAGGCTGGGGTCGCGGTCCACGGCGAGTTCAAGATCTTCCAAGGCTTCCACATCGCGGCCCATTCCGGCCAAGGTGGAACCTCGGTGGGCCAAGGCTTGCGCGCTGTACGGTGCGATCTTCACCATGCGATCGAAGTGCGTGTAAGCGCCGCGCAGATCACCTTCTGCCAGTGAGAAATTTCCCAAAGTTTCCAAGGCTTGTTCTGCCGCAGGGCCGTTGGCCTGCACTTCCAGCAACTTCGCCAGATCGAGGCGTGCTTGTGCGGTGGCACCCAACATGGCATTGGCCTGGGCGTGTCGCAGCAAACCGTGAGCATCATCGGGGGCCAGTGCCAGCACATGGTCCAGATCGGCCAGCGCACCTTCGGCATTGCCCGCTGCCAAGCGGTTCACACCGCGGTAGTACCAAGTGCGGATGTCGTCAGGGGCGCGGTCCACAGCGATGGTAAATGCTGCTTCGGCTTTCGGTCGGTCGTCCATCCGCATGGCGGTGAGACCGGCCAACATGGCATCGTCCTGGGCTACGGCGGAGACCGCCAGGAAGCAGAAGGGGAGAAGAAGGTTCTTCATTGCGCATATTCCTACGTGATCAGGGTTCCATTTGTTCCCATCATTGATCCGTGGATAAGTCCTAGGGCTACCCCTTCATCCTGCACCTAGGCCCACCTTTAGCTTCGCCCCGCGAACGCGCCACACCATGATACTCAACAGCGAACCCATTTCAGAAGACTTTGGCGCCTTGTTCCTGCGCCTTACCGCAGGCGGCACCATGTTCTGGCAGCACGGCTGGCCCAAGCTCATGTCCTTCAGCGATCGCATGGATGGCTTCGCCGATCCCTTCGGAATGGGCGGCGCCTTTTCGCTGGTGCTGATCATTTTCGCCGAAGTACTCTGTTCGGCCTTGGTGATACTTGGGCTTTGGACGCGCGCTGCGCTGATCCCGCTGATCATAGGCATGTGTGTGATCGCCTTCATGGTGAAAGGCGATGCCGCTTTCCAAGAGAAGGAGCTCGCGCTGGTCTACCTCTTCGCCTTCGTAGCCTTGCTCTTCACCGGTAGCGGACGCTACTCAGTGGATCGTATCTCGTTCCGATAGGCTTAGCGCAGGGTGGACATTCCACCATCCACGCCGATCACCTGACCGCTGATCCAGCCCGCTTCGGGGCCCAGCAGGAAGCAGGCCATCGCTGCGATATCATCTGCTTCGCCAACGCGCTTCAGGGGATGCCTGTCACCTGCGGACTTCTCCTTTTCGGGAGTGTTCAGTAGGCGTTCCGCGAGGGAGGTCTTGGTCAAGCTGGGAGCAATGCAATTCACTCGTACAGCGGGCGCGAGTTCGGCGGCGAGGCTTCGGGCCATGCCCTCCAATCCGCCCTTTGCCGCAGCGACCGTAGCATGGAATGCCATTCCTTGGCCCACAGCCACGGTACTGAAGAACAACATGGACGAGCCGGGCACTTTCTTCAGCTTCTCGGCCGTGGCCTGGGCACAACGGAAAGCTCCCACAAGGTTCACTTCCAAGGCATGGCGCAGATCTTCCACCTTCAGACTACGAAGTGGCTTAAGGTCGATGGTCCCAGGGCAGTAGACCATTCCGCCTAGCGCTTCCGGCAATTGGTGCAAGGGCAGGCCATCGGCCACCACGTCGGCCAATAGATGTGCCTGCGCTCCGGCCGGTCCTTCGCCGCTGCGCGAAACAGTGATCACAGGGATGCCGCTGGAAATAAGACGCTCGGCGATAGCATGGCCGATACCGCGACTGGCGCCGATTACGAGGATAGGAGCTTCGTTCATGATGGAACAACGCCTCAAAAGCCCCGGAGGTTCAGCACTGGTTCAAATAGCCTCGCTGATCGATCGAAAACGCTCCCCAGGAATACCCTTGCGCAGAAGTACATCGAGCGTTCCGCAGTGCTCTTTCAGCACTTCCAAGCGAAGAGAGGCACCGTTGGTCAAGCGTATCCATAATTCGCCATGCCGCTCCTTGCCGGGAAACTGAAGGGTGATCTCCGCCAGAACCTCATCGCCTATGGGTAGTCCCATGGTCTCCAATCTGCTGCGACAATGCAACAGCAGTCCGCCTTTCCGCAATTCGATGCTGCACATCCGGCGGTCCTCCAAGCGATTGAAAGGATCCAGCAAGCCGCGGCTGGCATCCATCAGCGTCATGCGCGGGCTACCAGCGCCACCCATGCGGATGGCTTCCCACAGACCGAAGCCTTTTCCGCAGAGCGACTCCACTTGGCGTTTGACCTTAGGGTCATTGTATGTAATGTTCAACCATTCCACCATGCTATAATACACGGAATAGGCCTTTGTTCGGCGCCGGGCGAAAGAGAGGTTGTGTTCCTTTGCACCAGAGCGACGAAGACCATGAGCAAGCAGGAGCAGTTCACCAAGGCCATGCAGGATGGCTACACATTCAAAGGCGGAAGCATCATTCTTGGTGGACCGCTGTATGAAGGCGAAGTGCCTGAAGGAACGCTGGTGAAGGTGCCGCTGCGCACCATGAACAGGCACGGCCTGATCTGCGGTTCCACCGGAAGCGGAAAGACCAAGACGCTGCAAGTGATCACCGAGCAGCTTTCGCTGCAAGGCGTACCAGTGCTGCTGATGGACATCAAAGGCGACCTGAGCGGCCTTGCGGCTGCCGGTGCCGTCAATGATGGTATCCTGAAGCGCCACCAGCGCTTGGGCCTGGAGTACAAACCCGAAGCCATTCCTGTTGAACTGCTGAGCATCAGCGACGATGCAGGAGCAAGGCTGCGCGCCACCACCAGCGAGTTCGGTCCGGTATTGCTCGGTCAGATCCTGGAGCTGAACGATACCCAATCGAGCATCCTTTCGCTGGTGTTCAAATACTGCGACGACAACAAGCTGCCCTTGGTCGACACCAAGGACCTGCGCAAGGTGCTGCAGTACATAAATGATGAAGGAAAGGCAGCTGTGCAGAAGGAATATGGCCAGATCAGTCCGGCATCGGTGAACATCATCGTGCGCAAGCTGATCGAGATCGAACAGCAAGGCGCCGACCGCTTCTTCGGCGAACGCTCCTTCGATGTGCAGGACCTACTGACGCTTCGCGATGGCAGGGGAGTGGCCCACATTGTTCGGCTTACCGACATCCAGGACCGGCCGAAGCTCTTCAGCACCTTCATGCTTTGCTTGCTGGCCGAGATCTACAGCACCTTTCCGGAAGTGGGCGATATGGAGAAGCCCAAGCTCGTACTCTTCATCGACGAGGCACACTTGATCTTCAACACGGCTTCGAAAGCACTGCTTTCCCAGTTGGAGACCATCATCAAGTTGATCCGTTCCAAGGGTGTCGGCATCCTGCGCGCCTTCACCGCCAAGGACCGCAACACCATCCGCAAGACCGCACAGAACTACCCATTGACCGATTTCTACAATACCGAGGACCTGATCACATCCTTGGGGATCGGGGAAGCATTGATCACAGCGCTGAGCGAGAAAGGGAATCCCACGCCACTGGCCCACACCCTGATCCGTGCACCGATCAGTCGTATGGATATCCTTTCGCCCTTGGAGATAGACGGTCTGGTATCGCGCTCACAGTTGGTTCAGAAGTACAACGTGGAGATCGACAACGACAGCGCCTACGAGATCCTGGAAAGGCGGATGAACGAAAGTCGTGCGGTGGAAGAGCGCAAACCGGAGCCCGCTCCAAAAGCGAAAACATCCACACGCATGACTACTGCCGAACGTGTCCAACGGCAAGTGACCACCTCGGTGGTGCGCGAGCTGA
>CAJDVJ010000113.1_pt1 | contig 10116 bp, 7 predicted proteins | sample 7391371 | NCBI WGS metagenome assembly CAJDVJ01 (sample SAMEA7055699, study PRJEB34461) | soil metagenome | biome: terrestrial ecosystem; feature: Peninsula; material: soil | place: Antarctica | collected 2016 | reverse complement strand
TTCACGCTTTGGAAAACGGGCATCTCCCGTGAGCAACTGCGCAAGGACTTTCTGGCGGGGATCACCGTGGGTGTGGTTGCTCTGCCACTGGCCATCGCCTTTGCCATAGCCAGTGGCGTAACGCCGGACAAAGGCTTGATCACCGCGATCATCGGTGGTCTGGTGATCAGCATCTTCGGCGGGAGCCGCGTACAGATCGGTGGGCCTACCGGTGCCTTCATCGTCATCGTCTACGGCATCGTGCAGAAGCATGGCGTGGAAGGGCTCACCATCGCCACGCTGATGGCCGGCGTGCTCATGGTCATCATGGGCCTGCTGCGCTTCGGCAACCTGCTGAAATTCTTCCCGCACACCTTGGTACTGGGCTTCACCTCGGGCATCGCGGTGATCATCTTCTCCTCGCAAGTGAAGGACTTCTTCGGCCTGGACATGGGCGCTGTGCCTTCCGACTTCTTGGAGAAGTGGGCGGCATTCTTCCAGCATTTTGGTTCCGTGAACCCGGTGGCTCTGGTGATCGGTGTCGGCTCGGTGCTCATCAGCGTGTACTGGTCGCGCATCACCCGTGTGCTTCCGGGACCGATGGTGGCCATAGTCCTCGCCACAGCTGCCGTGGCGCTTCTCGACCTGCCGGTACCCACCATCGAGGACCACTTCGGCGCCATTCCGCGGACATTACCCGGCCCCAGCTTCCACGGAGTGAGCATGGCCACCTTACGCGAACTGGTGCAACCCGCGATCGCCATTGCGCTGCTCGGTTCCATCGAGTCGCTGCTCTCGGCCACGGTGGCGGACAGCATGATCGGCGGACAGCACCGCAGCAATATGGAACTGGTGGCTCAGGGCGGCGCGAACGTGCTATCGGCGCTCTTCGGCGGCATCCCTGCTACGGGGGCCATCGCACGTACGGCCACCAACGTGAAGAACGGCGGTCGCACACCGATCTCGGGCATCGTACATGCGCTCACGCTCTTGGCGATCATGCTGCTGGCAGCCCCCTTGGCCGGTAAGATCCCCTTGGCCTGCCTCGCCGGCATACTGGTGGTGGTGGCCTACAACATGAGCGAGTGGCGCGGCTTCGTGAGCGCCATGAAGGGCAATCGCTACGATGTGGTGGTGCTGCTGGCCACCTTCTTCATCACCGTGATCTTCGACCTGGTGCTCGCGATACAAGTGGGCATGGTGCTGGCCGCCTTCCTCTTCATGAAGCGTATGGGCGACATAACCGACCTGCAGCCCGCACTCACCGGTGATCAGGCACAGGGCGAGGAACACCTCTTCGATGACGAACTGAAGGACCTCCCTCCGCACGTGATGATCTTCGAGATCACAGGGCCCTTGTTCTTCGGTGCAGCGCAGAAGTTCCAAGAGGTGATGGACCGGACCTACGACCGACACAGCGTGGTGATCATGCGGATGCGCAAGGTGCCACTGATCGATGCCACCGGGCTACACCGCCTGAAGGAGATCGTGAAGCGCCTTCGTGCACAGCGCAAGACCGTATACCTCACCGGCGTGGACCCACGAGTTCGTGTGGAACTGGATCGCGAGGATTGGGTGAAGGAAGGAATGATTCTCGGATCCGTGAGCGACGTGCTGGCGGCACGAACGGTGAAGTAAGAAGAGCTGATCACGGCAATCCGAGAACAAGGCTGCCGGCCCATTGGCCAGCAGCCCCATCATCGGTTCCTTCTCATTCTTCTCATCATTCCACTTCTACTCGGCCGCGCATCACCACATGCAGGCTGCAGAAGTAATCCGTGCTCTTATCGGCCACCCAGCGCCAGCTGTCCCCAGTGTGCAAGGGCGTTGATGTCCACACGTGATCAGGCAGTGCGGTCACATCGTGGTCCACAAGATCCTTGTTGGTGAACACCACGGTGTCTCCCTGATGCACCCGCAATGTCTCGGGCTGGAACTTCATCTGTACGATGGATACGGCCACCACTTTTGGCACATGAGCGGTCGCGACGGATCCAACCCTTGCTGTATCCACGTCGCGCTCCGCCGGTGTTGCGCAGCCAAAGAGAAGCGCCATGGCCAGCGGTGCGAAAGCCGAAGACGCCGATAATACTACCTGTCTCATTTCTTGGCGAATTCCTTTTGGACCATTTTGGCGTGGTCCAAGTGCGTTTCGAGGACGGGGAGCACGGACTCCAGCAAGCTCTTCAGTTCTGCATTCTTCGCTTGGGGAATAAGCACGTCCCTCACTGCACCCACAACGGCTTCGTGATAGCTCACTTCATTGTCGATGTAGGCCTTGTCGAACGCTGCTCCGCTAAGTCCGTTCAACATTTTCTTGGTCGTGGTGGCACCTTCCATCAGCGAACGGCTCATGGCATTGTCTGCTGGTGTCACCTTCAACTTGGTCACCAACTTGGTGGCTTGTTCGATCACTCCAATGTGATCCTTGGCCATGGTAGCTGCGAACTGGAGCACCTCCTTGTTCTTGGACTTCTCTTGGGCGATCGCCGCATAGTCCACGTCGATCTGGTTGGCCGTCACCGCCACGTGCGCGATCTCGGCATCGTTGAGTTCGGGAGCGTTCGGTGCTGGGGAAGCCGCACAAAGAAATGCGGCGAGTGCAACAAATGTGGCGGTCCGCTGGATCGTAAAACCTGTCGTTTTCATGATGTTTTGAGGTTTAGGTTATGTCCATTGGATGCAGGCGAATTCAATTGGTTACACGAACAGTTCGCAAGGGAGTGCTGGAGGAAGTCTTCCTGCTTTAGAGAGCCGGTCCGAGCAGGGGGAATTCTGGTCAACAGCCTTTGTCCAGGGTGAAGGACTGATAGTAGAAGAGTACTTCCGAAGAAGCCCAGTGTGGAAGTCCGTCCCGATCGGTCCCTGCACACCCGACCTTTGTACCATGATACCGTTCTCCGTTCTCGACCTCGCACCCATCGCACAAGGAAGCTCCGCCTCGCAAGCCTTCCGCAACTCCGTGGAGCTTGCGCAGGAAACAGAAAAGCTGGGCTACAAACGCTTCTGGTTGGCGGAACACCATGGCATGGCAGGTATCGCCAGTGCCGCAACGGCGGTGGTGATCGGTCATGTGGCAGCGGCCACGAAAACCATCCGTGTGGGTTCCGGCGGCGTGATGCTGCCCAACCATGCACCGTACATCATCGCGGAGCAGTTCGGCACCCTCAACGCCATGTTCCCCGGCCGCATCGACCTCGGCCTTGGGCGCGCACCGGGCACCGACCAGGCCACAGCGGCAGCGCTTCGGCGCGATATGAATGTTAGCGCGGACCGTTTCCCGACGGATGTGCAGGAGTTGCAACACTGGTTCAGTGAGCCGGAACCCGGCCAGCGCATAGTGGCCGTTCCGGGTGCCGGGCAGGCCGTGCCGATCTGGTTGCTCGGCTCAAGCCTCTTCAGCGCACAGCTTGCGGCGCACATGGGTCTGCCCTTCGCGTTCGCATCGCACTTCGCGCCCGAGCACATGGAGCAGGCCATCACCATCTACCGTGAACGCTTCCAGCCCAGCGAGCAGTTGAGCGCACCGTACGTGATGCTCACCGCCAACGTCTTCGCAGCCGATACCGACGCCGAGGCGGAGCGTTTGGCCACCTCCATGCAAGTGCAGTTCGTGAACCTGGTGCGCGGAACGCCCGGCCAAGTGCAAGCCCCCATAGAGGATATGGAGGCCTACTGGAAGCCTGAGGAAAAGGCCTGGGTGCAGCGTGCCCTGTCGCGCTCCTTCATCGGCTCCGAAGCGAAAGTGGAAGCCGGACTGCGCTCCTTCCTCGATGCCTTCAAGCCCGATGAGCTGATGGTCTCCGGCCACTTCTTCGATCCGCAGGACAGGCTCCGCTCCTACCGGATCCTTAGCGGGATCCACGCACGCCTCGGGTAGTTCGCCCCCTCTTATTGCTACTATTTCACCCTGCGATCGCGGGGCTTTCTCAATTATTCACATTCGCAACGGTTGCATTAGTCAACCTTCTCGTACATTTGTACCCTTGCATTCATCAACTATTGTCATGAGCATACAAAGCGAAGAGCTGGCGGTAGCTATCCCGCACTCCCTGCGCCTTCTGGCACGAGGCATCGGCATCGAATTCAGCATGCTGGATTTTCTAATTACCAATAGCGAGGCGGTACAGACCGATCTGGCCAACCACCTGCATAAGGACAAGAGCGTGATCCTGCGCCAGCTCGACCAGTTGGAAAAGAGCGGTTGGGTGGAACGTCAACTGGACCCCAATGATCGCCGCCGCAAGAATCTGGTGGTGACCAAGGAAGGCAAAGAGATCCACCGGAAAGGCGCCAGGATCCGCGATAAGGTCTTCGCGCAAGCGCTTGAAGGCGTAGCACCAAAACAGGTGACCACCGTACTGGAAGTGCTCGAGAACATGGCGCGTAACATCATGCCACAGGCCCAATGAACATACGTAACCTACTTCTGCCGCTTCTGGCTTTTACCGTCCCGGCCATGGCGCAGCTCTCCTTGAAGGAGGCGATAGCCTACGGCAAGGAACACAGCCCGACCCTGGTGATCGCCGCGAACGACCATGCTGTTGCGAAAGCGATGGCGCAGGAGGCGCTCAGTGGCTACCTGCCGCAGATCAACGGCGCCGGTCAGTTGGACGACAACCTGAAGCGGCAGACGACCATCCTGCCCCCAGGCATCTTCAGCAGCGAACCCACAGCGGTGCAGTTCGGTACGCAGTTCAACACCTCGCTATCCGTGCAGGGTGAACAAACCCTGATCGATGTGGCCCAGTTGAACGGCATCCAGGCGAACAAGCCGAACATCGCCATGGCGAACATCCAAGAGCAACGCGCGGAGGAACAACTGATCTACGACGTGGCCCGCGCCTATGCCGAGGCACTCACCTACCGCGAACAGATCCGTTTGCTGGAGGACAATCTGCAGCAATACGACGAGCTGGTCCCGATCCTTGAACTGCGCGAGGCCAAAGGCGTTGCACAGCCTCTCGATCTTGATCGTACACAGGTAACGCAGCGCAACATCCGCTCGCAGTTCACCGTGGCGCAAGCGCAGTACGACATCGCCGTTGATCGCTTGAAGCAGGTGATCGGCATGCCCCTGGCCCAGCCCTTGGACCTTACCGACAGCATCCTCGACCCGAGCAAGGTGGGTACCAATAGGACCAAGAGCTTCGCACTGAACAACCTGCTCGAGTATAAGTACAGCGAGCAGTCATTGCTTCTCTACGGGATCGATCTGAAGCGCAGAAGGAATGCGTTCCTACCTACACTGAGCGCCTTCGGCCGTTACGGCGCCATGGCCCAAGGCAATGAACTCGGCTCCAGCTACAGCAACTGGTACGATTTCGCATCAATAGGTCTCAAGCTGAACGTTCCCTTCTTCAGCGGACTGAGACGCACCAGCCAGATCAAGCAGAGCGAACTCGCACTGTCATCCGCTAAGGAAACGCTGAAGCTGAATTCCAGTGGCTGGGAGCTGAACTACCGCAATGCGGACACCCGCCTTACCGCTTCGGAGACCAACGTGGTGAACGATGCGGAGAACCTGCAATTGGCGGAGAAGCTCTTCGCCATGACCAACACGCAGTACCAAGAAGGACTGTTGTCGCTGAGCGATCTGCTCACGGCCAACTACCAGCTGAAGGAGGCGCAGAACAACTACACCACCTCCCTGTTGAGCAACTACCTCGCTATCATCGAACTACAACGCGCCCAAGGCAGCCTGATCCAATTTGCCAACGCTCTCTGAACCATGAACCGCAAACTCATTCTCCCTATTATCCTCCTCGTTCTGGCGCTGGGCGTGGCCTTCAAACTGGCCTCCAACAAAGCGAAATTGAACGCGGCCAAACATCCGGTGGACCGCAGCGCCATAGCGATCCCCGTAACAGTGATGAGCTCTGTAATGGCACCACTGAGCGCCAATTTCACCGTGCCCGGAACTCTGGAGCCCTACGACCAGGCCAAGGTGATGCTGAACGCACAGGGCAAGCTCGCATCGCTCTCCGTGGACCTGGGTTCACAAGTGACCAAAGGGCAGGTGATCGGCAGTTTGGACATGGCCCAGAAACAGCTTGATCTACAGGCAGCGGAGTTGAGCCTCGCACGCTTGAAGAAGGACCACGATCGCTTCAAGGAACTGCTGGAAGGCAAGGCCACCAGCCAGATGAGCTTCGACGATGTGGAGTACCAGTACAAGAACGCCCAAGTGAAGGTGGACCAGATCCGCCAGCAGATCCGGGATTCGCAGCTGATCGCTCCGGTAAGCGGGGTCGTGGTGGCAAAGAACGTGGAGATCGGCGAATTCGTAGGCTCCAATACAGCCGTGGTGGAAGTTGTGGACGTAACACGACTGAAGGCCAAGGTCTATGTGAGCGAGAGCGATGCCTACCGGGTTCGTACCGGTCAGGAAGTGAGCATCACCACCGGCATCTACCCCGGTGAGAGCTTCGCGGGCAAGGTCACCTTCGTGAGCCCACGCGGCGATGCCAACCACAACTACGAGGTGGAAGTGGATCTGATGAACAGCAAGGACCACCCCTTGAAGAGCGGCACTTTCATCACCGCAGCGTTCAGCGACAATGCGGAAGGTGAGGCGATACTGATCCCGAAGACCGCCCTTGGCGAAGGACTGAAGGACCCTTACGTGTTCCTGGTGCAAGGCACCGATAGCGTAATGCGTGCTACCAAGCGACAGATCACACTTGGGCGCGAAGTGGGCGATCGCATCACCGTGGAGAACGGTCTGAAGCCTGGCGAAACCGTGGTGCTCACCGGCCAGCTCAACCTTGCCGAAGGCACACTCGTGCGGGTCACCAACGCCAAGTGATCATAGTTCTCTTATCAAAGCATATCACAGATGTCAATTACAGAAGTCGCCATCCGGAGGCCCTTGCTGATCACGGTGATCTTCGTTACCCTGATCCTGTTCGGCTTCCTCGGGTATAAGCAGCTCAGCTACAACCTACTGCCCAAGTTCGAGGCCAACGTGGTCTCGGTGCGTACCACCTATCGCGGTGCTTCGCCGGAAGAGATCCAGAACACCATCACCAAACTCCTGGAGGATGCGGTGAGCGCCATCGAGGGTGTGGACCAGATAAGCTCCGTTTCGCAGGAAGGCCTTTCGTCCATCACCGTTACCCTGAAGCAGGGCATCAACGTGAACAATGCGCAACGCGATGCCGAGCGCAAAGTGAACCAAGTGAAAGCCCTGCTCCCCGATGATGCGGACGATCCCGTGGTGTCCCGTTTCAGCACGGACGAGATCCCGATCCTTCGCCTCAGCGCCACCAGCAACCTTTCCGCCGGAGAGTTCTACCAACTGCTGGACGATCGCGTGGTGCCTATCCTGAGCAACGTGAGCGGCGTGGGTTCCGTGTCGCTGATCGGTGCGCAACAGCGCGAAGTGCAAGTGGTGTTGGACAACGACAAACTGAAGGCATACGGCCTGAGCCCGATGCGCATTGCGCAGGCTGTAGGAAGCAATAGCAGCACCTTCCCCGCAGGTAACGTGGAGGGAGGAGTTTCGCGCCTTTCGATCAACCTGGAGGCACGCGCCGGAACGGTGGATGATCTGCGCAACACGGTGGTCCGCGAGAACAGCGATGGCTCCCGGATCCTCTTGAAGGACGTGGCTTCTGTTACGGACGGCCTTACCGAAGCGACCACCTACAACCGGAGCAATGGTATGCCGGGTATCGGCATGCAGCTGGTGAAACAGAGCGATGCCAACGCGGTGGATGTGAGCCGTGGCGTGAAGGAGCGCTTGGCGGAGTTGAAGGTCCAACTCGCCGATGTGGAATTCGACTACGAGATCGCCATGGACCAGAGCGTGTACACCCTCTCTTCGGCGAACGCTGTGATGGAGGACCTTGGGCTGGCCGTATTGATAGTGGGCCTGGTGATGCTCATGTTCCTGCACAGCATCCGCAGCTCGCTCTTCGTGCTGGTGGCCCTGCCTTCAGCGCTGATCCCCACCTTCATCCTCATGTACATCTTCGGCTTCTCGCTGAACCTGATGACCCTGATGGCGATGTCCTTGGTAGTGGGTGTGTTGGTGGACGACAGCATCGTGGTGCTGGAGAACATCTATCGACACCTTGAAATGGGCAAGACCCGCTGGACCGCTGCTTTGGAAGGTCGTGCCGAGATCGGATTCACCGCACTCGCGATCACCTTGGTGGACGTGGTGGTGTTCATCCCCATGGCCATGGCCGGCGGATTGATCGGCAACATCCTCCGTGAATTCGCACTGGTTGTGGTATTCAGCACCTTGATGAGCCTTGTGGTGGCCTTCACCCTTACACCGCTGCTCGCCTCCCGTTGGGGACGGCTTGAAGTACTCTCCAAGGACACCCTCTGGGGTCGCATCAGCTTGGCCTTCGAAGCCGCTCTGGACCGCCTTCAAGCCCAGTACGGCCGCATCCTTACTTGGTCGCTCACCCACAAGCGCTATGTACTGGGCGGCATTCTCGTGCTCTTTGTGGGTTCCATCGCATTGGTTCCATCTGGCTTCATCGGCGCCACATTCGTTGCCAATGGCGACCGCGGCGAGTTCATCGTTCAGCTGGAAGCAGCGCCGGAAGCCAATCTGGGCGTGATCGACCAACTGACAATGAAGGCCGAACGCATCATCATGGCCCATCCCGAAGTGGTGAACGCATTCACCAACGTGGGAACCCAGAGCGCGCAAATGGGAGCAGGTGGCGGCTCTTCTACCGCGAACCTTTCGGAGATCAACGTGAAGCTGGTCTCGAAACACGACCGCAGCATGAGCTCCGAGCAGTTCGGCAACATGATCCGCGACGAGGTGAGCGAGATCCCCGGCGTGAAAGTGACCGTGGTGCAGACCAGCATCACCGGTGCAGGCCAAACGCCGATCCAGATCGCGGTGAAAGGCACCAACATGGACAGCCTCTGGAAAGCGGCGCGACTGGTACACGATGCGGTGGAGAACACGCCCGGCAGCGACTACGTTTCCTACAGCACCAAGAGCCCCAAGCCGGAGGTTAAAGTGAGGCTGGACCAAACACGCATGGCCCAACTCGGCTTTACCACTGCCGACGTGGGCGGATCCGTGCAGACCGCGTTCCGCGGAAACGACATCTTCAAGTTCAAGGAAGGTGGCGAGGAATACCCGATCAACGTGCGCATGGACCAAGGCGATCGCCAGAACATCAACAGCGTGCGCGGCCTGATGGTGACCAACGCCATGGGCTCCACGGTTCGATTGGACCAGCTCGCTGAAGTCTACGAGGACATGGGCAGCAGCGTGCTGGAACGCACCGACCGCCTCAACTCCATCAAAGTGAACAGCGCAGCGGTGGGTCGCCCCAGCGGAACTATCGTCGCGGACATCCAGAAAGAGCTCGAGAAGTATGCGCTACCGGAAGGTGTGAGCATCCAGTACCTCGGCGATGCCAAGAACCAGGGCGATGCCTTCGGCAGTTTGGGCACAGCGCTCGTGCTGGGGATCATCCTGGTTTACTTGATCATGGTGGCACTCTACGAGAGCGTGGTCTATCCCTTCGTGGTGCTCTTCTCCATCCCCGTTGCGCTCATCGGTGCCCTGCTCGCTCTTGCGCTCACCATGCAACCGCTCAGCATCTTCGCTATCGTGGGTCTCATCATGCTGCTCGGTCTGGTGAGCAAGAACGGTATCCTCATCGTGGACTTCGCGAACAACCTGCGAGCCGAAGGCATGGAACTTACCGAAGCCCTGCTGACGGCAGGCCACGAGCGGTTGCGCCCGATCCTGATGACCACGGTGGCCATGATCTTCGGTATGCTTCCGATCGCCCTTGCCAGTGGCGATGGTGCGGAGGTGAAGAACGGCATGGCCTGGGTGATCATCGGTGGACTTACCAGTTCGCTGATCCTTACGCTGGTGCTGGTGCCCATCATGTACTACCTCTTCACCCGATTGATCGAGAAGGTGGGAGGCATGCGTTTCGGCCGGAAGCGGAAGAAGCTCGAGGAGCGTTCTGTGGTTGCTTGAGTGGACTGGATCGGACGGGAATGGATCTATCCATATTCCCGTCCATTCCAGTGCATTTACAGTTTGTCGAATTCTTGTGACCCATCGTATCGTTAGGTGGATATTCCTCGGCCCAGCGTATTTTTTAGCTTCGTCTGAACGATGGTGAACGATCACCATAC
>CAJDVJ010000146.1_pt1 | contig 10153 bp, 9 predicted proteins | sample 7391371 | NCBI WGS metagenome assembly CAJDVJ01 (sample SAMEA7055699, study PRJEB34461) | soil metagenome | biome: terrestrial ecosystem; feature: Peninsula; material: soil | place: Antarctica | collected 2016 | reverse complement strand
TCCCTGCGGAAAGCAAGGAGGGTAACGACATTGCCATCCATATCTGCCAGTTGGAATCCCCGTGGTGCCTCAAAGGAAATTGGCTTGTCGAGATAAGTGCCTCCCGTGAGGATCCAGCTGTTCTGCGTGAGATCAGGGATGTGAGAGCAACCAACGAGGGTTAGACAAGCGAGTAGATATGCACTCCTGCGTAGTCGTGGGATGTAAGTGAACGATCGCTGCGGAGCGCTTGCGTGTCCTGAAGGCAGGCGTACAGCGCGGTGAGCCGTGAGAGGACCTAGAGCGGGTAGCGCGACGGAGAGCCTGCCTGTCCGGTAGGCAGGTCTTCCGGCTGACAAGCCCAGCCTTCGACTCCGCTCTGGGAGGGCACAGCTGTCGGGCTTCTGTCTCATCAGTTCAAGCGATGCAGTTCCTTGTCATACGCCGTTCTCGCTATCAGCGCGGTCAGTCTTCCGTACACATCGAGTTTCCGCGCGGACCATGCTCCGAGTAAAGCACCCAAGATGCGACCGAAGCCTGCCGAAACAATGGCGATCACGCGATCGCTATTGTCGAACGTGCCTTGGTACAGGTCGTAGCTCTTGGTTGTTCCATAGAGCACTATGCCAACTGCATAGATGACAGCAAGGATCCCGAAGATCTGGAATATGACGCGCTCTTGAGGGAGTAATGTCGTTGTGATGAACGCGAGGATCACCCAGAAAGTGGTCGGATCGGCAACGGTGAGCAGTAGTCCCTTCTTGAAGTCATCACGAAAGATCATGCCCTCGCTCTTGTAGTAGAATTCGCCATGGTCGGTGAAGCTGTACCAGATGAATTCATGCCACAGAAGGTTGTGCGCCAACAGGACCATCAAGCCCAAGAAGAGCAAGACCACCCAAAGAGCGATACCTCGGGAGTTCATCCCCTTGGTCATCGATCAGTTCAGCAACTCGAACACACTCGCTGCTCCCTGACCAGTACCAACGCACATCGTCACCACTCCGTACTTCTGCTTCCGGCGACGCATCTCGTTGAACAATTGCACGCTCAGCTTGGTGCCGGTGCAACCCAGCGGGTGCCCAAGTGCGATAGCGCCACCGTTCACGTTCACGATGTTCGGGTCCAGACCCAGCTCGCGGATCACGGCCAAGGACTGTGATGCGAAGGCTTCGTTCAGCTCGAACTGCTGGATGTCGCCCAGTTTCAGGCCGGCTTTCTCGATCGCCTTCGGCACAGCCGCAACCGGTCCGATGCCCATGATGCGTGGCTCCACACCAGCAACGTGGTAGGAGAGGAGACGTGCGATCGGTTGAACGTTCAGTTCCTTCAGCATGCGCTCGCTCACCACCAGCACGAAGGCGGCACCGTCGCTGGTCTGGCTGGCGTTACCTGCTGTTACGGTGCCCTTGGCGTCGAACACCGGCTTCAGCCTGGCGAGTGCTTCCAAGCTGCTGGAGCGTGGTCCTTCGTCGGTATCCACGATGCTCTTCTCCACTTGGCGCTTCTCTTTTTCGTCCAAGAAGATCCGCTCCACCTCAACGGGGGCGATGTCCTCCTTGAAGCGACCCGCGGCGATCGCGGCAAGGGCTTTCTCCTGGCTGGCAAGCGCAAAAACGTCCTGCTCCTCGCGGCTCACGTTGAAGTCGCGCGCCACGGCCTCGGCGGTGAGGCCCATGCCCCAGTAATAGCTCGGGTTTGTCTTGCCCACCTTGGCGTTGGGAACGATGCGCCAGCCACCGAAGGGGATGGGGCTCATGCACTCCACGCCACCGGCGATGATGCAATCTGCCATTCCGCTGTGGATCTTGGCACTGGCAATGGCGATGGTCTCGCTGCCGCTGCTGCAGTAGCGGTTCACGGTCATGCCGGGCACTTTGTCGGTGTTCAGGCCCATCAGGCTGATCATGCGGCCGATGTTCAGGCCCTGCTCGGCCTCGGGTGTAGCGTTACCTACGATCACGTCGTCGATGCGGGTGGGGTCGAGGTTCGGTACGCTGGCCATCAGTTGCTTGATCACGCTGACAGCGAGATCGTCCGGACGGGTGAAACGGAATTTGCCGCGGCCTGATTTACCAACGGCGCTGCGGAATCCTGCGATGATGTATGCGTTCATGGGGGAAGAGTGTCTTATGTCTTATGACGGTTGACGGTTGCTATCGTAGTCTGGCAGGTCCTGCTGTCCGAGAGGTTTGTGGTACTTGCCGGGTAGTGTGGCATGGTACAACCGTCACCGGACATGGGACACGCTTTCAGCTTCGCACTGGCCGCCGTTTGTGTTTTGTTTCCAACTGGTCTTGTAGCTTGAAGATCCGGTTCATGATGTGATCCAGTTCTCCAGTGATCTTGTCTGAATTCTCCTGGGTGAAGTAGTCCAATTCCCGAGCGATCAGTGTTTGCGTGAAGAGTTCTGCTGCCGAGCCACAAGCAATGCCGAGGAAGTGGTAGAACTCGCCATCATGGTTAAGCGCTGCACCTTCAGCGATGTTGCTCGGCACCGAAACGCCTGCTCGTCGCATTTGACCGGCAAGACCGTACACTTCCTTTTTCGGAAACTTCTCCGTGGCACGATAAACCTCCACCGAAAGGCTCAGCGCCTGTTTCCACACATCGAGTTTCTTGAAACGATTCATGTGTTCGTGGTGTTGGTGGATCTCGCTCTTTGTAGGGTCAAGCAACAGTCAGCAGACATCGGACATAAGACAACCTTAGTTCCTCAACACCTTTCCAGTTGTAATGATGCTCTGCAAACGCTCCAAGGTCTTCTTCTGCATGCACAGCTCCAAGAAGGCTTTGCGCTCCAGATCCAGCAGATATTGCTCGCTCACTTCGGTCATCTCGCTGAGGTCGCCGCCGCAGATCACGAAGCCGAGCTTCTCGCTGATCAGTGCGTCGTGCTCGCTGATGTAGTTGCCGCTGAGCATGCTGTTGGCACCGACGTACACGATGCCCACTGGTGGAAACTTTGGCCTGACCGATGGTGAGGAAACGCTCGCGCATGCGGTTGATGCGGATGTCGCCTTCCTTCAGTTCGTCGCTCAAGCGAAGGGCGAATTCTTTGGTGCCGCCTCCGCCGGGGATAACGCCTACGCCGAATTCCACCAGACCCATGTAGGTCTCGGCATATGCCACCACCTTGTCGGCGTGCAGACACAGTTCGGTACCGCCACCCAAGGTGAGGTTGTGCGGTGCAACTACCACGGGGATGCTGCTGTAACGCACGCGCATCATGGTGTTCTGGAAGGTGCGGATGGCCATCTCCAGATCCTCGTATTCCTGCTGGGCGGCCATCATGAAGATCATGCCCACGTTGGCGCCAGCGCTGAACAAGGCACCATCGTTATACACCACCAATCCTTTTCCACTTTCCTCGGCCAGGTCGATGGCCTTGTTCAGGACCTGGATCACTTCGGCACCGATGGTGTTCATCTTGGTGTTCCAGCTCAGGCACAGGATGCCGTCACCCAGATCGCGCACCGCAGCGTTCGGGTTCTTCCAAAGGATGCTGCTCTCCGGCAGGTCCGCCAGAACGATGAGTCCTTCGCCGCGTGGCACTGCTTTGTAGCTCTTGCTGGCCACATCGTAGTACATGCGGCTGCCAATGCCTGCACCGGCCTCAGAGCCGGTGTCCATTTTGTAGAAGGAACTGTTTCCGGCCTTCAGCATCTCGCTGATCCATGGAGCCACTTTCACGCCGGCGGCTTCCATGTCCTTCAGTGCTTTCTCGACACCGATGGCATCCCAGTACTCGAAGGGACCGAGCTCCCAGCCGAAGCCGGCGCGAAGTGCGTCATCGATCTTGTACAGCTCGTCGCTGATCTCGGGAATGCGGTGGCTCACGTAGGCGAAGAGGGCATGGAAGCTGCGGCGGTAGAACTCGCCTGCCTTGTCCGTGCCATCGTACAGTACGGGTACGCGCTTGTTCAGGTCCTCGTACTTCTTGGCCGTTTCCAGCGTGGCGAACTTGGGCTTCACCTGCTCGCGGTACTCCATGGTGTTCAGATCCAGCACGAGGATATCGCCCTTTGCTGAACTGCGGTCCTTGAAGAAGAAGCCTTTGCCGGTCTTGCTGCCCAGCATGTTCTTCTCCACCATCTGTTTCAGATAGTCGGGAATGGCGAAAAGAGCATGCTGCTCGTCGTCCTTACAGTTCTCCTCAATGCCCTTAGCAACGTTCACCAAGGTGTCCAGACCCACCACGTCGGCAGTGCGGAAAGTGGCGCTCTTCGGGCGACCCAGCACGGGGCCGGTCAGGCGATCGATCTCTTCCACGGTCAAGCCCATCTCCTTCACAGCATGGAACAGGCCCATGATGCTGAACACGCCGATGCGGTTGGCGATGAAGGCCGGGCTGTCCTTACAGACCACGGTCACTTTGCCCAGGATGCGTTGGCCGTATCCTTCCAGGAAGCTGATCACTTCGGCATCCGTATCGGGGCCGGGGATAAGCTCCAACAAAGGGAGGTAGCGGGGCGGGTTGAAGAAGTGCGTTCCGCAGAAGTGCTTGCGGAAGTCCTCGCTACGGCCTTCGGCGATGGCCTTGATTGGAATGCCGCTGGTGTTGCTGGTGATGAGCGATCCCGGCTTGCGGTGCTTCTCCACCTTCTCCAGAAGCTGTTGCTTGATGTCCAAGCGCTCCACGATCACTTCAATGACCCAGTCGCAATCCTTGATCTTGGCCAGATCATCATCGAAGTTGCCGGTGGTGATGCGCTTGGCGAAGCGCTTGTCGTAGATCGGCGAAGGGTTGCTCTTCAGAGCGAAGCCGAGCGCGTCGTTGGTGATCTTGTTGCGCGCTGCGGGATCCTTGCTCTCCACAGCGTCTTTCGGTACGATGTCCAGCAGCAGCACTTCTGTGCCGGTGTTCGCGAAATGGCAGGCGATCCTGCTGCCCATTACGCCGCTTCCCAGTACGGCGACCTTTCGGATGTTCCTGTTCTTGCTCATGTTAGGAGTTCCTTGCGTTCAAGTAGTTCGTTCAGTTTGTTCATCACGCTGTGGAAGTGCTCAAGGTCCTTCTTGGGGATCTCGGCTTGCACGCGTTCATTGAATCGGATAACGGTCTCGCGGCTCACGTCGCGCATTTTCTTGCCTTTGCTGGTGAGCTTCACGCGCACCATACGGCCGTCGTTCTCGTCGCCCACACGTTTGATCAGCCCTTCGTCCTCCATGGCCTTCAGGGTGCGGGTAAGACTGCGAGGCTCCATGCCCATCTTGGGGCCGAGCTTGGTGCTGGGCGTGCCTTCCGGCTCCACGTTCAAGAGGATCTGCCCTATGGCCATGCTGCCTCCATACTCGCTGGCGGCACTGTTGTACAAGCGCGCTATGCGGTGCCAGGCCCAACGGATGTGGAAATCGATGGTCTCTTCGGGCTTCATTCTCTCTGCTGCTCGGATCCGAAGGTAAACACGAATATCGTATGCGTGCATACCATACGCTGGCCGAGCCGCGCAGCTCTTGCCGGGCACGGAGTTTGTAAACTTGCCCGGAACCTATTTCCATCCCACAGCGCTTCATCATGTGCAACCGTATTTCCAGCATTCTGTTCTTCGGTTTCGTTCTCCTCACGTTCAGCGCCTGTGTGAAGGATGATGCGACACCCGTTCCGCAAGGCGGCGATGGCGGTCCGCGCTTGATCCTGAAGTTCCAGTTCGATAGCACACAGGTGCGTTTGAACAGCTTCGGCCAGGTTGCAGCCGTGCCTGCCGGACATGGAGCACAGAGCCCGCGCTTCAACAAGATGAGCGCTCACTATGTGGAGTTCACGCCTTCGCAGAATACGCCCGTGGGTGGTGGTCGGGTGGTCTATCATGCCCCGGAAACGAACATGGGTGGATCATCGGCCGTGGACCATGATCTTGGCATCGCGGTCGGGCAGGGCGGGACATTCCTGGATGTGCCCTTGAGCTCCTTGCAACCGGGTTCTTACCCATGGCTGCGTGTTTCCCTCGCTTACCAGAACTACAACATCCGCTTCAAGGCCTTGGGCTCCATGTACACTGGCACCATCGCTTCCTTCATCGGGTACAACACCTACATCGGATCATTCCTGGTGAAGGACAGCACTGTAACCGTGAATGCGAACAAGCTACAGGGTTTCTGGGCTTTCGAGGTGAACAACCCGCCGATCTCCACACCGGTCGAAACCGGCCAAGCGCCCGGCACCACGGTCCCCAATCCCTTGTTCGCCACCTCACCCATTTCGAATGGATCCTGCTTGGTGACCGGCACCTTCCCCGCACCGCTCACCATTACCGGCCAAGAGACCGAGGACGTGGTGATCGTGGTCTCGCTCAGCACCAACAAGAGCTTCGAGTGGGTGGAGACCGATGGGAACAACCTCTTCGATCCCGTGAATGGCGAGACCGTTGTGGACATGGGCGTGCGGGGGATGATCCCGTACGTGCAATAGGTCAGCGTATCTCCAAGCCGTACTCTTGCTTCAAAGCTCCGCGCGGACAAGGATCGTTGCTGCTTTCCACACGGATCCATTGCGTTCCGCTGGCGTCGGCTTTCGCCCGAACCTGCACACCATGGGCGTCCGTGGACTCGATCTCCAGACCGGCGGATGTGCTCCAGCGGAGATCACCATGTGGGCCTTGTAGGGCGATGCGCCTCAATTCACCTGGAGCCAAGCTGCCCTGCTTTTCAGCATGGAGCACACGCGGTTGCTCGCAGAGGTCGCGCAATTTTTCCTGAGGCTGCCGCTGATAGACCCTGATGTGGTCTACCACAAGCGATGAACCTTCGGGCCATGGCGTGGGCTTCTTGGGCCCTTTGCAGTAGTCGTTGGGAAGGCTCACGGCAAGGCTCGCAATGATGTTCACGGCGTCGTTCTCGCGTGGGAAAAATGCCGATGTGGCATAGGTGCCCGGCTTCAGGTCGCTGAGGGCGATGTCCTTGCCTCTCTCGTTCATCAGTCGGCTTCGGGCATAGACCTGCTCGCCATCGAGGTAGAAGCGGATCTCGTTCTCTTCCCATTCCACGGCATAGTCGTGGAAATCCTTGGAAAGATCCTCAGCCTTATGCTTGCCGGTATTGGAGAACTTCTTCTCTCCCCAACGGTGCAGGGACGATTTCATCCAGCGTGGTTTTTCGCCACAGATCTCGAACACGTCGATCTCGGTCTCACCGCCAAAGCCCCAGAAGGCGGGCCACAATCCGGCTGCGGATGGGATCCGGCATCGTATCTCGAACCGCCCATGGTTGAACTGCGCATCACCGATGGAATGGACCATGCCGGCCTGGTGTTCCACGGTCACATCATACCAGGTGTTGGTCTGTGCCTTGGTCGCGATCGTAAGGAGTCCGTTGCCTACGGTTACTTGCTCATCGCGGTAGGTGCTGTTGGTGCCTCCGGTGAAACGACAGCCGGGACATTGGTCGCTGCCATCGTCGCTGTAGGTAAAATAGGTCACCCACTTGGTGCGGTCCAGTTCGCTCCCGTCGAACTCATCGTGGAACACCAGTTTCCACGCTGTAGTGTCGGGAGGTACGGCGTCCGTCCGTACTGGAGGCCCGAGGTACTTGCGTTGTGCATTGGCGCTGCCCGTAATCACGAGCACTGAAAGAAGTAGAAGGCTCCGCAGCCTGGTGTTCGTAGTCATTTTCGATCGGCTCGGTAGAGTATTCGTGTTCTGTTCCGCCATGTTGGAATTCAGATCGCTGGGGTCGATGCTTTTCGGGCTTCATCCCTGTACCAAAGTACCATGCCTTCCTCCGGGCTCCATTCATACCGCACCCAGCTGGCCGGAACGATCACATCTACATTTCCCCTCAGATCGTCGTAGAGGTATAGGCTGTCGCATTGGAAGCTGAAACGCATTCTGTTCCCATCTCTGGTGCAGAGTGCGAAGGGCGCTGCGTTCTTCAGCTTCAAATACGCGGTATCGCTCTCCTGCACATGTTCCGGCAGCGCCACATCCAAGAAGCCCAGGTCAGTGAATTCCTTCTGCATGCGCATCACTTTTTGGCCCCAACTGTTGCGTTCGCCCATGTTCGCGAGTAGCACATGTCCACCTTCGGAAATAGGGTCCTCGAAGAAGGTGGGGAGCAAGGTCCAGCTGTCATATCCGGGTGCGGATGTGGCCTCTATGTTCGGCACTCCGCTCTCAGAAAGGGTATAGCGGTAGAGTCTTAATCCCTCGAACTGTTCCTCCACATTGGAAGCTACCATAAGGTACTTGCCTGCTCCCAGGTCGAAGGTCACTTGTATCAGCAGGGTGTCATGCTGAAGATTGTCATCAACGACAGGGAAGTCCACTACTCCGCCGGGTTCTTTCGCCTGGAAAGCTGGCTTGCTGGATGGTGCTGCCGGTTCGCCACAAGCGGAAAGTTGTTCTGTGCGTATGGAACCCGACCCCTTTAAGTTCTGGAGGATCTCCGTAGGATGTCCCCTATATCGGATGTCGCCACTCCCCATTATTGAAGCATCGAGAAAACCATTGCACTGTACGGCCACGTCCCCGGTTCCCATGATCGCCACCCGAACATCGGTCGCTGCAAGCTCCATGGCGATCACATCACCACTGCCTTGTATGCGAGTTTCGAAGGAAGTTGTACTTCCCTTCAGCAACACATCGCCGGAGCCTTGCACCGTGGCTTTGACCCGTAGGACCTCAAGATCCAGGTCCATATCACCGCTTCCTTGCACGGTCAACTCCAGTGTGTCTGTTCGGAACGGTCCTTCACTGTTGATGTCACCCGATCCTTTAACAGTGATCGACCGGAGGTCGGGAACGGTGATCTGCACGATCAGCGGTTTTCTTGAACGAAAGCATTCCGCTATCCCGATACTCCAGATCCCATTGACGACCTGGGTATTGATCAGTTCCGCCAGGTTCGCCTGACCGATGACCACAACTTTTTGTTCGGGCCCTTGAACAAGTTGAACTACTATGTTGTTCGTGAGGATCAGACTCTGAAAAAGCTCGACACTCAGCACGGTGGTAGTGGCCTCACCTTGACCTTTTGTGCAACGTCCCATCTCGCAACCAATGGAACCCAGACATAACAACGTCAAAGCCAAAAGCGTTCTGGAGTTCATCATTTTCTCGGCCATGAATATCGCTTTGCAGTAGGATGGGTGAAAGATACACGGCAGGAAAACTCGGTGTAAGGCAACTGTTTTATCATTTCGTCGTAGTAATTATGGCATAGAGCGCGTAAATTGCGCGATCTATCTAAAAAACGAACAACAATTCAATGTCCACGTCGGGCGCACATTCCTACGATCGATGGTACCGGTCCTTCCATGGTGGTAAGGCCAGTGCTATAGATGGGGATGTGATATTCGAGCACGCTGGTGCTATGGAGCATGCTGATGTTGAACGCTTGCTAAGCGTGGCTGAAGCGTGGAGCTTGGCGAAGGAGGATCCCAAGCTGCTCCGCAAGCGCTTAGTGAACGTTCTGATGGAGGCTTTGGAGAACCTGTCGCGGCACGTGGACCACGAATGCCAACAAACTGTTCTGGCCCGACTTATCAGAACTTCCGATAGCTATCGTCTGGTGATCGCCAATGCGGTCCCGCTCGCTTCGGCCGCTGTTCTGATGAGCCGCGTTGAGATACTCGGCAAGATGTCGCCCGAGGAGCTCAAAGAGCACAATATGATCCTGTTGCAGAGCGAGGGTAGGACCACCAAAGGCGGTGCCGGTCTGGGGCTGGTGACCATGGCCCGCAAGTGCAACGGCCGTATCGCTGCTTACAGTTCTCCCATCGACGAGCGTTCGGCCCTCTTTCAACTGGATCTGGCAGTTGCCCTGGATCCGCTCCAGTGAGACGGTTTCAATGCGCGGCGTAGTTCGCCAGTCCCGCGAAACGATCGGTGAGCTTTCCGTCCCGCACGATCGTGGCCCGATCGATCATTCCTTCGCTGTCTGCCACAATAAAGGAGGGCATCACGCGGGCGATCAGGTCGTTACCAAACGTTTCTGAAGCGTCCCTGGGCAGTTCACAAGGCAGGTTGTCCACCGCCATTACCGTTATACTGCCTGCAGTGCCAGTAGGTACTTCGATGCCAAGCTCCGGTGAGTAGCCGTACATGGGGTCCTCGATGGTGCTGGACCTGAGCGTGCTGTCGATGGGGCCATCGATATCGCAACTGATGTCGGCGACCACCTTGATGGTGCATTCTGGATCGAGCAGTTCTTCCCGCGTAAGGATCTTGGGTCCCCT
>CAJDVJ010000045.1_pt1 | contig 10225 bp, 7 predicted proteins | sample 7391371 | NCBI WGS metagenome assembly CAJDVJ01 (sample SAMEA7055699, study PRJEB34461) | soil metagenome | biome: terrestrial ecosystem; feature: Peninsula; material: soil | place: Antarctica | collected 2016 | reverse complement strand
TTGAATGATGAAAATGAGTTTAGTATTGTACAGAAAAAAGACATTAAAAATTGGTTGTTAAATAATAGAAATATCAATTTGTCCAACATGACAATTGAAAATTTGGATATTGGAAAAATGGAAAGGATTGCAGAAGCTAATCCATGGGTTGCTAATGCAGAGGTGTACTTGGATAACCAAAATACGCTTAATATTGATATAACACAAAGGAGTCCAATTGCTAGAGTTTTTGATCAATCAGGAAATAGCTTCTATTTAGATACATCAAGTGCTGAGATGCCAATAAGATATGGATATACATTTCCTACGGTACTTTTTACCAATGTGCCTAAGTTGAAATCTGGAGAAGAACAAAGGAGTGAGTACCCTTTGGCTGAAGGATCTTGTGGATCCATCAAAGCCGGAATCCAAACTCGCGGTGGGCGAGGGTGGTGCTTCCGAAGTGCAATGGGCGCCGGATGGTAGTGGCTTCTACTTCCTTTCGTCACGTGGCGAGGGTGGCAGCACACAGGTCTGGAAGGCCGATGCCATGGGCAAGGCGGCCAGCCAAGTGACCAGCCTGCCGCTGGATGTGATCACCTACAAAGTGGCTCCCGACGGCAAAGGACTCGCGGTGTCCATGGCCGTGTTCCCGGAGTACAGCGACAAGGACCTGAAGCGCACTGTGGAGCGTATGGCGATCGCAAAAGCCACCAAGTCCTCCGGTATGGTGTACGACAAGCTCTTCATCCGCCAATGGGATACCTGGGCCGATGGTACCCAGCAGCACCTGTTCTACGTGGACCTCACTGCTCCGGCTCAGGCCGTTCCGCTCATGGACGCCTTCAATGGCAACGTGCCTTCCAAGCCTTTCGGTGACAACAACGACTTCAGCTTTGCTGCCGATGGCCGCAGCGTCTTCTTCAGCGCACGGGTGGCAGGCCCCAAGGAGCCTTGGAGCACCAACTTCGATCTGTACCAGGTGTCTGTTTCAGGCGGAGCGCCCAAGAACCTAACGGCCGGCAACCCTGCGTGGGATGCTGAGCCACTGCCAAGCAAGGACGGTAAGTTCCTCGCCTACAAGGCCATGAAGCGCCCCGGTTTCGAAGCCGACCGTTTCGATCTGATGGTACTGGAGCTGGCCACCGGCAAGATCTCCAGCTTGGCCGCGGATTGGGACCGCAGCGTGGGCCAGATGGCCTGGAGCAACGATGGTAAGAGCCTGCTCGTTAGCGCCGATGACCTCGGCCGCCACCGCCTCTTCCGCATCGATGTGAAGACCAGCAAGGTGACCCAGCTCAGCAAGGAAGGCAGCATCAATGCCTGGAAGGAAACGCCCAAAGGCATGGTCTTCCTGCGCAGCGGATTGCACGGACCGGCACAGCTGTACATGGCCAAGCCGAAAGCCGCGTTCATCGACCAAGGCGCCACGGTGCTCACCCAAGTGAACGCCAGCCTCAAGGACAAGAAATTCGGAGCCTTCGAGCAGTTCAGCTTCGCAGGTTGGAACAACGAGACCGTCTACGGCTACGTGCTGAAGCCCGCCAATTACACCGAAGGCAAGAAGTACCCTGTGGCCTTCCTTATCCACGGCGGTCCTCAGGGCAGCTTCGGCGATGGCTGGAGCTACCGCTGGAATCCGCAGACCTATGCCGGCGAAGGCTACGCGGTAGTGATGATCGATTTCCACGGCAGCACCGGTTACGGCCAGGCCTTCACCGATGCCATTACCCAGCACTGGGGCGATCGACCATTGGAAGACCTGCAGAAAGGACTGGCCCATGCCCTCAAGCAATACTCCTTCCTGGATGGTGATCGCGTGGCAGGTTTGGGTGCCAGCTACGGCGGCTATATGGTGAACTGGATCGCGGGCAACTGGCCCAGTGCCTTCAAGGCATTGGTGTCCCACTGCGGCATTTTCGATACACGCGCCATGGGCTACAGCACCGAAGAGCTCTGGTTCACCGACTGGGAGAACGAGGGCAGCGTTTTCGATAAGCCCACGAACTACGACACCTTCAACCCCATGCTGCACATGGAGAAGTGGCAAGTACCTATGCTGGTGATCCACGGCGATATGGACTTCCGCGTGCCGATCACCCAAGGCATCGGCAGCTTCACCGCTTGCCAATCCAAAGGCATTCCCAGCAAGTACCTGCGATTTGGGAGAGTGATCGGGACTTGTAAGGTCATCCTTCACAGCCCATGTGCAATATTTACGGGGTTGAATAACTCGCGGAACGCATGGCCATGATCTCGACCTTGAAAGCCTTGCGCCTGATATTGGTGACGGTCCTGCCGCTTCTGAGCACTACCTCGGAAGCGCAACTCGTGTGCGGTACGCCTGTACCCGACAGAGTAGACCTGATGCGTCCGGTTGCAGCACAAAGGGGCGGAGTAGGCCTGAAGGTGATCCCCGTGGTCGTCCATGTGTTGCACACGAATGGTTCGGAGAACATCAGTGACGCGCAGATCCTGGATGGTCTGGCTGCCTTGAACGAGGCCTACCACATGCCGACCGGTGACACCTTGGGCGAATTTCCGGCCAATACCGTGGTGACCGCCGATGCACAGGTAGCCTTTTGTTTGGCCACCATCGGCCCGCAGGGCGAGCCTACATCAGGTATCGACCGCATCCATTCGGAACTTACGAACGATGGCACTAACCCGGCAGCGAAGTTGAGCCCTTGGCCACGGGCCAGCTACTTGAACATCTGGGTGGTCAGGTCCGCAGGATCCGCATCGGGCAACGCCTTGAGTCCAGTTGATGCAGATGCGCTACCCGAACAGGACGGTGTAGTGATCCTACATAACTACTTCGGCAGCATTGGCACAGGCTCACCCACTTTGAGACATACGCTCACGCATGAGGTCGGGCATTACCTCGATCTCCTGCATCCATGGGACATTCCCACCGGCTTCGGCAACTGCGGCGATGATCTAGTGGATGATACCCCGATCACCTCGGTGGGCATCACCTGTCCCATGAACGTGAGTGTTTGCGCACCTCCCACGGTCGAATACCTGCCGAACTTCATGAATTTCTATGCCTGCCAGAAGATGTTCACGGCAGGACAGGCCGATCGGATCCAAGCGTGCTTGAACAGCCCGTTGGCTGAACGGAACAGCCTGTGGACCGAGGAAAACATCGCCGCTACCGGTGCGTGCTTGCCCACGGGGCTATCGGAAGTGCGGAATGTCCGCACTGTAACAGCGGTTCCCAATCCCTTCCAGGACAACGTGCGGATCACAGGTTGCATGCCCGGAGCGACCACGGTCCAGCTCTACGATGCACGTGGCGCACTCCTGGTCGATCGTAGTTTAACAGTCGACGCGATCGGTATTCTCGAGCTGGATCTGTCGAGCATTTCTGAGCCAGGTCTATATGTGCTTCGGCTCTCCGATACTTCAGGCTTGGTGTCCGTCCGTGTTGTGCGTGAGGCCTTCTAACCGCATTGATCCGCTCTACGTGACAGGGAAGCTGGATGAACACTGCCGCCCACTGGCACTGCAAAGACGAGAACACAATGGCGCAGAGGGTTCGAGCATGTGTGGCCCTGCCCTATACCTTTGCTGCGTGAATGCACCCCAACAGGCCGTTACCAATGGCCCAGCTGCAAATGCTTCAATGAGGAAGGAGGGAATGCCCGGGTCACTTCACAATGGAATTCGGCATTACATGATCACCGCCTGCTTTTCGATAGGTCCATTGATCCCGATCATCGGGTTTCTGCGTCGGTTGTCGCTATCCCAAAGTTCGTTGCGATGAGCAAGTTCAGCGGATACCGCGGAGCGATGCTCTTGGCAGCGACCTTCTGCATGGCACTGGGTTTCTTTGCCAATACGCTTGCATATTCCGTGGTCAGCACTGGCCGTAGCTCGACGTTCGACACCGCTGCTCACGATCTTCCCGCAGTTCTCTGCTGCCATGATGCGTTCTCCGGAGGGTTCACCAATACAGCACATCCGTCCCGTACGCCAAGCCCTAGGAAGCCGGTCTCCGAGTTCCTGCTTTGCGCTTTGGAAGATGCTCGGACGAGCCACTCCGATCATGTGCAGTACGCGGATCGTGTGCTTCACCTGCGGATCGACCAGCGGAAGTCCGACATGGTCTTTCCCTTCCACGATTTCTGGTAGAGTTTCTTGAGCGGTCCTTGCTCCGCGGAGTGATCGGACCTGGATTTCAGAGCCTGAACAGGCTCTTAGGGGCTGCATGCTTGCAAGCCGCCCTTGATCTTTTCAAGAACCTCAAGAACTCACAAGAATGGAAGTTGATATGGGAACCGCCATCACTGGTATCGTTTTTCTGGCATTGTTCGCATTGCCTTTTGTGCTCGACCGTAGGAACAGAGCGGGTAAGAAGAAGCGCGCGCTGCTATCCCTTCAGCAGTTGGCCCTACAGCACCAATGCCGGATCGACCAACACGAACTGTGCGGTACTGTTGCACTCGGATTGGACAAAGGCAAGAATGCGATCTTCTACATCAGAGAGGAGAAGGACGGGCAATCGTCCAAGTTTGCCCACTTGGCCGATATACGCTCCTGTAACTTGGTGAATGCCTTGCGAAGTACGAAGCAAGGTGGAGCCGCCATAGCATCAACGGATCGTGTGCAGCTGAACCTGCTGCCCAAGGATGCGAGCAAAGCCGAATTATATCTGGAGATCTTTGATGCTGGCTCAGGGCTACAACTGAACGGAGAGCTTCAAGTTGCAGAAAGGTGGTCCAAGCTGATACAGGACCGGCTGAAGCACACAGCGAATTAGTGGAAAGGCCCTGTGGAGACACAGGGCCTTCTTCATTTTCGAAGGGTTGGTGCGCCATCTGCGATCAATATGGCTTCCTCATTCACTGGCATTCTATCTTCGCCCCACGCCGGCACGCCGGAGGTGCGTTCTTTCCATTGCTTATCAAGAAAGGCTGAGGGATATGGCCCTGTGACGCCTTGGCAACCGACCGGAGTTCCCATCCCCGGAAAGGTGCCAAATCCATCCCGTTATCGAACGGGGAAAGATGAGTCTCGATCAGGTCACTTCGCGTTGCTGCGCACGATGCCTCGTCCGGTCCATCGGATGGGGCTTTTTTATCCGCGATAGCCCAAGGGCGAAGACGGATCTTTTGGATGCGACAGAATGGACCTGCGAATATGAATAACATCGAACAAGCCGCTCATCAAGTCAGTGCTGCGATCCTTGCAGCGTCCACTAACCGCATTCTGGTGCTCGACGGTGCCATGGGTACCATGATCCAGCGCCTCGGACTCAGCGAAGAGGACTTCCATCCCGCTGGCATGGAAGAGCATCCCATTTTCCTGAAGGGCAATAACGAACTGCTCAGCCTTTCTCGTCCGGATGCCATCAAGCTCATTCACGAGCAGTACCTGGAAGCCGGTGCCGACATCATTGAGACCAACACCTTCAGCGCTACGAGCATTGCACAGGCGGAGCATCAGTGCAGCCATCTGGTGCGGGAATTGAACCTCGCTTCCGCTCGTCTGGCACGTGAGGCTTGCGATGCATTCACCGCCAAAGATCCGAGCAAACCACGCTTCGTTGCCGGCGCCATCGGTCCTATGAACAAGACCGCGTCACTGAGTCCGGATGTGAATGATCCTGGCTACCGCGCTGTCACCTTCGATCAACTCGTGGCAGCTTACAAGCAACAGGTGCAAGCGCTGCTCGATGGCGGCGTGGACCTGCTGCTGGTTGAGACGATATTCGATACCCTGAACGCCAAGGCGGCATTCTTCGCCATCGATGAGGTCTTCGAAGAGCGCGGTTCAAGGGTGCCGCTGATGTGCAGCGTTACCGTCACCGATGCCAGCGGGCGCACACTGAGCGGCCAGACCATCGAAGCCTTCCTGATCAGCATGCAGCACGTCCAGCTCTTCAGCATGGGCCTGAATTGTGCTTTGGGCGCGGCCCAGATGCGACCCTACTTGGAAGTGATCGCCAAGCAGAGTGCTTGTCGCGTGAGCATCTACCCCAACGCAGGTCTGCCGGACCAGATGGGCGAATACCGTGAAACCCCTGCGGTAACTGCTAAGCTCGTGGGTGAATTCATGCGCGACGGACTGCTGGATATCGTGGGCGGCTGCTGCGGAACAACGCCGGAACACATTGCAGCCTTAGCAGCAGAGGCCAAGAAGCACGCACCACGCGCAGCCGAGCACGTAGCATGATCCAAGGCATTTCATTTTCTGATCGTCTGATCGTCTGATTTTCTGATCGCATGTCCATCCCGACTTTTTCCGGCCTCGAGCCCTTCCGCATATTCCCCGGCAGCAACTTCGTGAACATCGGCGAACGCACCAACGTCACGGGCAGCGCTGCTTTCCGCAAGCTGATCAAGAACGAGCAGTACGATGAGGCTGTGAACGTGGCCCGCCAACAAGTGGAGAACGGCGCGCAGATCATCGATGTGAACCTGGACGAAGGCATGATCGATGGCGTGCAGGCCATGACCAAATTCCTGAACCTGATCGCTGCCGAGCCCGATATCGCCCGAGTGCCGGTGATGGTGGACAGCAGCAAGTTCGCCGTTGTGGAGGCCGGACTGAAGTGTCTGCAAGGGAAGGGCATCGCCAACAGCATCAGCCTGAAGGAAGGCGAAGAGGAGTTCATTCACCACGCGAAGATCATCCGTCGCCTCGGTGCGGCTGCGGTGGTGATGTGCTTCGATGAGCAAGGCCAGGCGGACAATTACGAGCGACGTATCGCCATCGCAAAGCGCAGTTACGACCTGCTCATCGAGAAGGCTGGATTCGCAGCACATGACATCATCATCGATGCCAACATCCTCACCGTGGCTACCGGCATGTCCGAGCACGATCGCTACGCCATCGACTTCATCGATGCGGTGCGTTGGATCAAGCAGAACTTGCCCGGAGCCCTCACCAGTGGCGGTGTGAGCAACGTGAGCTTCAGCTTCCGTGGGAACGAACCCGTGCGCGAGGCCATCCACACAGCCTTCCTCTACCACGCCATCCAGGCCGGGCTGGACATGGGGATCGTGAATGCTGGCCAGATCGGAGTGTACGACAACATTGAACCGGCTTTGCTGGAACATGTTGAAGATGTGCTACTGGCTCGCCGGACCGATGCCACAGAACGGATGGTGGCCTTCGCAGAACAGTTCAAAGGAGCACCTTCTGCCGAGGTTGTCGCTGCGCAGGCCGCGTGGCGCGAAGGCACAGTGGAGGAGCGCCTGAAACATGCCCTGGTACACGGCATTACAGAATTCATAGAAGGCGATACCGAAGAGGCTCGACAGAAGTACGTGGACCCCGTGACGGTGATCGAAGGCCCGCTGATGGACGGCATGAGTGTGGTGGGCGATCTGTTCGGTAGCGGAAAGATGTTCCTCCCACAAGTAGTGAAGAGCGCCCGTGTAATGAAGCGCGCTGTGGCCTACTTGGAACCCTTCCTTCAAGAGAAGAAAGCCGCACAAGTGAGCGGTTCTATGAAGTCAGATGCCAAGAAGGTGCTGCTTGCCACCGTTAAAGGCGACGTGCATGATATCGGAAAGAACATCGTGGGTGTGATCCTCGCCTGCAACGGCTGGCAGGTGATCGATCTGGGAGTGATGGTGCAGAGCGCCACCATCCTGAAGACCGCCCGCGAGATGAAAGTGGACATCATCGGCCTTAGCGGATTGATCACGCCTTCGCTGGATGAGATGGTGCAGGTGGCCAAGGAGATGGAGCGCGAAGGTTTCCAGACGCCTTTGTTGATCGGCGGTGCCACCACCAGCCGGGTGCATACCGCCGTTCGTATCGCGCCGCACTATAGCAAGCCGGTGGTCCACGTGATCGATGCTTCGCGAAGCGTTCCGGTGGTGAGCAAGCTGCTGAGCGAGAACGAACGTGAGCGCTTCGAAGCTGAGATAAGTCTGGAATATGACAAGGTGCGCTCACACTACGAAGGGAGCCAGCGGGCGAAGGAGTACCTGCCCCTTGCTGAAGTGCGAGCAAAGAAGTTCGCCATTGATTGGAACGAGTTTCCACCGGTAGCGCCCAAGAGCACCGGCATCTTCAGCTACCGCAATTTCCCCTTGGCGGATCTTGTCCCTTACCTCGATTGGACACCCTTCTTCATGGCCTGGGAATTGGCGGGCAAATACCCGAGGATCCTGGAGGATGAAGTGGTGGGCCCGCAGGCCAAGCAGCTCTTCGCCGATGCGCAGAAGATGCTGGATCGCATTGTGAAGGAGAAGTGGCTCCAAGCACATGGCGTAGTGGGGATCTGGGCTGCGAACGCAGTGGATGATGACGACATCGAACTGTATTCCGATGTGGAGCGCAGCAAGGTGGTCGGGCGCTTCCAGAGCATGCGCCAGCAGATCAAGAAAGCTCCAGGCGTGCCGTATATCGCATTGTCCGACTTCATCGCTCCGAAGGGAATGCCCGATCATGTGGGTGGCTTCGCAGTAACTGCGGGGCATGGCGTGGACGAACGCGTGAAGCGTTTCGAGGCCGACAACGACGATTACAGCGCGATACTGCTGAAAGCCTTGGCCGATCGCTTGGCGGAAGCTTTTGCAGAGAAACTTCACGAAGTGGTCCGTCAGGAACTTTGGGGCTACGAGACACAGCGCCTCACCAACGAAGAGCTCATCAAAGAGGCCTACCAAGGCATCCGCCCGGCACCCGGCTATCCCGCCTGCCCGGACCATACCGAAAAGCCCGAGCTTTTCCGGCTTCTGGATGCCACCAAGCACACGGACATCGTTCTCACCGAAGGGCTTGCCATGCACCCTACAGCAGCGGTGAGCGGGCTGTATTTCGCGCACCCCAAGAGCAAGTACTTTGGCGTGGGTCGCGTGGCGAAGGACCAGATCGCCGACCTGGCGCGGCGCAAAGGCGAAAGCACAGCTTGGATGGAGCGCTGGCTGGGTAGCAACCTTTCCTACGAACCTTGAGCACGGTACTCTCGTAGAGAGGCCGTGTTCATGAAACGCGGTATCCTCATATGGGTCCTTTGGATCATCGCTGGAGCATCCTTTGCACAGCAGTCAGGCATCCTTACTCAGGACAATGGCGACTGTACCGGCGCTATATCCATTTCGGGTCTGGAATACCACCAACCCCACGCCGTGCGTGGCTTTGGTAACAAGCTGGAGATCAAGGAGAATCCGCGTGAGCACCACCAGTGGTTCGAGCGCGAGCACCACACCACGTGGTACAAGTTCCGGGTTCCGCACAGCACCACGCTCACCTTCGACATCATTCCGGACAACATCGAGGACGATATCGACTTCCTCCTTTTCGAAGGCAACGTTCCCGGCATCTGCGATAAGGTCGCGAGCAAACAGGTTATCCCCGTGCGCAGCAACATCTCGCGCAACAACAAGGACATGCAGTCCATGTGCGGCCTTTCCAAGGACGCGCCGGACCAGTTCGTGCGCAGTGGCGTTGGCAGCAGTTACAGCCGCGCGATAGAGGTGGAAGCGGGAGCCTTGTTCTACCTGGTCATCGACTATCAGGAGCGTGCCCGAGCGGGTTACACCATCCGCTTCAACTACGATCCTCCGGCGCCCGAGCCTGTGGCGGAGGTGAAGACCAAACAGACCCAGAAGCTGGAGATCTCCATTGTTGACGATGCGACAGGAGCGCCTTTGAAGGCGAACATCACCATCGACGGCATGTTGTTCGACGAGGTGGTAGAGGCCAAGGAGAAAAGTTCCTACTCCTTCGAGATGGACGTATACCGCAACCTGCGCCTCGGTTGTGTTCGCCAGGGATACATGTTCCATACCCAGAAGGTGAAGGGGAGCACCGATCCGATACTGAAGGTGGAATTACGCTTGAAGCCTATAGCGCCGGGTCAGCAAGTGGTGTTGGACGATATCCGCTTCGTGGGCAACGAAACAAAGGTGATGCGCCAGAGTGAGGCATCGTTGCTGATGCTCTTGCAGTTCATGGAAGCGAACCCCACGGTCAGCATAGAGGTTCAAGGCCATGTGAACGGCCCTACCTACAAGAATACCAAGGAGTTCATAGACCTGAGCACTTCGAGGGCCAAGAGTGTGTACGACTTCCTGCTTGTTAACGATGTGGGCCCCCGCCGCATGACCTACGTGGGTTACGGCAACAGCGCGATGCTCTTCCCCGAGCCCAAGAACAAAGAACAGAGCGAGGCCAACCGTCGCGTGGAGATCAAGGTGCTGGGCATGTGATGCCGTCCGGGCGGGGGAGGTCAATGCCGGTTCTCGGTCCTCCGCTCCGAAATAAGTGTGTAAAGTGCGGA
>CAJDVJ010000218.1_pt1 | contig 10269 bp, 7 predicted proteins | sample 7391371 | NCBI WGS metagenome assembly CAJDVJ01 (sample SAMEA7055699, study PRJEB34461) | soil metagenome | biome: terrestrial ecosystem; feature: Peninsula; material: soil | place: Antarctica | collected 2016 | reverse complement strand
TGTGGGAGACGAAGCTGTACTACAACACCATCACCCACGTGATGGACGACAGTAAGCGGCCTGTAGTGCCCATTCGCATGGACATGCCCGGCTGGAGCAGCACCCAAGGGTTCTACTCCAAGTTGCATGCATCGGCTGGAAAGCATAGCATCAAGGCCACCCTTTCCGGCCACCGCAACAACTCCCTGGCGGAGATGACGATGCACCCGAACAACCCCGCCGAACCCAGCATGTTCATGCTCACCTGGCCGGATGTGAACACCCTGTACAGCGGCCTGAACGCAGAGGACCGCATCGGCATCAGTCCCAAGCTCAACCTCACCGTGTACGGCGGGCTGGGCTTTCACGAGAACACCATCGGAAGCGAGTTCGGCCGCCGGTCCTTGGAGCTATTCTATTTGGACTTGCCCGCATCAAAGCGGCGCATGCTCTTGAATGCCGGCGCTTCCTTGGCTTACTACCGCGGCCATTTCACCCACCGCGGCGGACTGGGCTTCAGCGAGCGGGCACCCTCCGTGTCCGAAGGCTACGGCTTCTATCTGCTGAACGCGAACGACAACTACGACTACATCGGTGATCCGGAGATGCGCAACGAGGGCTCCGTTTCAGCAGAGCTTTCCAGCACCTACCGTCACGGCAAGTTGATGCTCCAGTGGACCGCCTCGTACTTCCACATCATGGACTATATCATCGGCAAGCCACAACCGGACCTCTTGCCTATGAACATGACCGCTGCCGGCGTGAAGGTCTATGAGCAATTGCCACACGCTACATTGTTGAACACCGGTCGTACCGATACGGTGAAGGCAGCGATGGTACCCGGCTGCCGCTCATCCAGCCGCTGCAAGCCCGCAGCGGACTGCGCTACGAGAAGAAGAAGTACGTGGCCGAGGCCTCCCTGGAAGGCAGCACCCGCAACCGCGATAGCGCGGAGTTCGGCGAGACCAGCAAGCCCGGCTACCTGATCGGTAACCTGTCCGCCTGCCGCGAGTTCTCCGTGAAAAAGCACAAGCTTACCGTCTACCTCGGCCTGGACAACATCACGGACCAGTACTACACCACCTTCGCGGACTGGTTCGGCATACCCAGCATGGGGCGGAACATATACAGCCACGTGGTGTTCACGCTTTAGCGCTGAGGCGAGTTCCCTTGAGCAGCCGTGGCAGCTCAAGGGGTCACACGCTAAGAACGCCGTAGTAGCGAACTTTGCAGAATGCCTACCGCTCCCGCTACCCTGCTCCACCTCGTCCAAAGCTCCATCCGCGAAGGAATTCCGGAGGTGCTTCCCGCAGCGCAGCCATTGGACCCCAGCGTAAGCCACGCCCCCAAGCGCAAGGACATCCTTTCCGCCGAAGAGAAGAAGCTCGCCCTGCGCAACGCACTTCGCTATTTCCCCAAGGAGCAGCACGCCACGCTCGCTCCGGAGTTCGCAGCGGAGCTGAAGGAGCACGGCCGCATCTACATGTACCGCCTGCGCCCAACGTACGCGATGCATGCACGGCCGATCGGAGAATACCCCGCGAAATGCAAACAGGCCGCGGCCATCATGCTGATGATCCAGAACAACCTGGATCCGGCCGTGGCGCAACATCCGCACGAATTGATCACCTACGGCGGCAACGGCGCGGTGTTCCAGAACTGGGCACAGTACCGGCTCACCATGAAGTACCTCTCGGAAATGACCGAGGAGCAGACCTTGGTGATGTACAGCGGCCACCCGCTGGGCCTCTTCCCCAGCCATGCTGACGCACCCCGTGTGGTGGTGACCAACGGCCTGATGATCCCGAACTACAGCAAGCCCGACGATTGGGAGAAGTTCAACGCATTGGGCGTGACGCAATATGGCCAGATGACCGCCGGCAGCTACATGTACATCGGTCCGCAGGGGATCGTGCACGGCACCACCATTACGGTGCTGAATGCCTGCCGCATGCTGAAGGGCGCGGACAAGACCACCAAGGGCAAGCTCTTCGTCACCGCTGGTCTCGGAGGTATGAGCGGCGCGCAGCCCAAGGCTGGCAACATTGCCGGTGTGGTAACGATCTGCGCTGAGGTGAACGCCACCGCAGCGCACAAGCGCCAGAGCCAAGGCTGGGTGGACGAAGTGATCGAGGATGTCGATGCGTGCATCGATGCAGCACTCGCGTGGCAGAAGAAAGGTGAAGCTCATAGCATCGCTTTCCTCGGCAACGTGGTGGACCTGTGGGAGCGCTTGGCGGAACGCAAGATCCACGTGGACCTCGGCAGCGACCAGACCAGCCTGCACAACCCCTGGGCCGGCGGCTACTACCCCGTGGGCCTGAGCTACGACGCGAGTAACGACTTGATGGTGAGTGATCCCGTGGCTTTCAGAACGCGCGTGGAAGAAAGTCTGAAGCGTCAAGTAAAGGCGATCAATACGCTCACCGCAGCAGGCATGTACTTCTTCGATTACGGCAATGCATTCCTACTGGAAAGCAAACGTGCAGGTGCCGACATCGGTGGCAAGAACGGAGAAGAGTTCCGGTATCCCAGCTACGTGGAGGACATCATGGGACCGATGTGTTTCGATCACGGTTTCGGGCCTTTCCGTTGGGTGTGCGCGAGCGGCGACCCGAAAGACCTTGCGACCAGCGACCGCATCGCTGGCGATGTGCTGGAAGGAATGCTGAAGGAGGCACCGAAGGAGATCCACCAGCAGATCGCGGACAACCTGCATTGGATCCGCAGCGCACAGCAGAACAGGCTGGTGGTGGGCAGCCAAGCGCGCATCCTCTACGCCGATAGCGAAGGTCGCATCCGCATCGCGGAAGCCTTCAACAAGGCCATCAAGAGCGGCGAGATCTCGGCACCCATCGTACTGGGTCGAGACCATCACGATGTGAGCGGAACCGACAGCCCCTACCGCGAGACGAGCAACATCCGCGATGGCTCGCGCTTCACCGCTGATATGGCCGTTCAGAACTTCGTGGGCGATGCTTTCCGTGGCGCTACCTGGATCAGCTTGCACAACGGCGGGATCAACGGCGGTTTCGGTATGGTACTGGACGGCAGCGCGGACAGTGATCGCAGGCTGAAGAGCATGCTGCATTGGGACGTGAACAACGGCATCGCGCGCCGTGCTTGGGCACGCAATCCGAACGCAGTGTACAGCATAGAGCAGGAGATGAAGCGCACGCCTCTGCTGAGGGTCACTTTGCCCAACGAAGCGGAGGATGGTCTGATCGATCAGCTGCTACTTTGAACCTACGCCCGTCCCTTATCGTCGGTCTTCTGCTGGCCCGAATTGCTGTGGCCCAGGATGCCACCAACCTCTGGCTGCGCTATGACCTTCGGGTGCCGGTGGGCGCGAACTGGACCTGGCACAACGAACCCGACCTCAGGATCGAAGTTGCGCCTGAGGCCGGTGCCTTCAGACAGTACCTGTTCCGCAGCGAGATGCAACGGCGCCTGAGCCCGGTGCATATGCTCGCCATCGGCATGGCCGGCGTGGATGTGGAAAACAAGGGTGCCACATCCATCCGCGAATGGCGCCCACATATCTCTTGGTACGCCCGTCCTGCATCGGTGCACGGGCTGATGTTCCGCAGTCGCATAGAGTGGCGCGAGCAATATTTCCGGGATGTCGATGGACTGGATCAGGGACAGATCTCTACCCTGCGCTGCCGGGCCATGGTCCAATACGAACTGCCCTTGAAGCACGATGATGATGGCATGAAGAGCGGAGTGCGGACCGGAGCGGAACTGCTGCTACGCGGCTACTCCAGCAGGGGCCAGCAAACCTTCGATCAGCTCCGTCTGTCCGCATCATACGTTGTGCACCTCAGCCGGGCTTTCGAGCTTGAAGCGGCATGGCTCTGGTTCTTCAGAGAGAACGATGTGATGCAGCAATACTTCAGGCTCGGTCTGGTACACCGCTTGAAGCAAAAGCCCACAGGCTCCGGCTGAAGCCGATCGAGTTCCGCGCTCTCAGGCTTTGGCGCGCTTCAGGGATGGCAGGACCACCGTACGCCGTCATTTCGTGAAGCAATAAGCTTAGTGAACGCCTATTAGAAAATGCCATCTTACATTGGTAGGGCGGGCTTTTCTTTTGTTTTCGGGGTTCGAGCAGAAATAAAATATTCGTGCAGATACCCAACCAATGGGAAGAGCATGCGTCCATAGAATTGAAAGCTGAATATTGCCAAAATCGCCGGGGTCTTTATCCTTTGTACAACCCCACTACCTCCCTAAGGCCATGCGCTATCTCACCTTACTTACCTTAGTTCTGATCAGCTGCTACGCATACGGCTTTACAATAATTATAAGTCAAAAACCCGACCCCTGCGGCAATGGCACCGGCTTCCTGTCGGCATATCCACAAGGAGGGGTAAGCCCGTACACGTATGCTTGGAGCAATGGGGCCACAACGAACATGCAGTACGATCTTGTCGGTGGCACTTATACCGTAGTAGTAACCGATGCCATGGGCGAAATGGCCACAGAAACAACGGTGTTGGAATCGCCGGCCGACCTGAACATTGAACCATATTTGTTTTCTGCCTTTGCGGATTGTTTCGGGAGTTGCGATGGCCAGATCAGGTTCAATTTGGGTAACACCAACGGCCTTCCGCCTTACAATTATTCCTATACCCCATCAGGAGGCTCAACCACCAATGGCATTATGAATTCCCCTGAGTGGAGGTTCGACATTCCTGGATTATGCGAAGGCCATGAAATATTTATAACGGCCACCGATGCGAATGGTTGTTCGGATAGTACCACATTGGTTCTTGAACCTGCACCCGATTACGGAGCGCCGCCCTTTACGGTAACCGATGCGTGTGCCGGCTATGATAATGGAATGTTGGAAATAGACATATCAAGCTGGGTCTTTGGAGACTATATCGTCACTTCGATATTCGGACCGGATTCACCGGACTCGCTTACTGGAGGTCCGATATACACATACAGTGACCTGGCTCCTGGGAATTACACCTTCCGAATGACCTCAACTGTGTATGGCTGCGCGGACGAAAGCAGTTTCACTGTTGGTGCACAAGCCAATTGTGGTGCGGTCCTTGGAACGGCCTTTCTTGACCTGGATGGGGATTGCCTCAATGGTTCGAGCGATCCGGTTTTGGCCTACAAACCCATTGTCATCCAACCGGGCAACCTTGTGCGTCTTACGAACGCCTTGGGTGAATTCAATGTGCCGTTGGATCATGGCTCTTATACCCTTCAACTTTCCGACCCGAACTTCTTTCAAATATGCCCCGCTACCGCACCTTATCCCTTCGACCTTACAGCGGTGGACCCTGCGCACACGGTTCTCCTCGCAGATTCCATCATCGGTGGATTGGACCTTTCCGTTCACTTCACGAACTCGTCGGCTATTCCGGGCTTTATCCAAACCACTTGGATCACGGTCCGCAACCTGTCGTCATACACAAGCTATCCGATCACGTTGTCCTTCGATCACGAATCCATTTTCACATTCGTAAGTAGCACCGAAACTCCTGCAAGTACCACAACAGGCAACGTGACGTGGGAATTACCCGCGCTAGCACCATTGGGTATACAACAGGTGCAATTGCGGCTGCAGATCCCCGCCGATCCCGGCCTGATCGGGTCCACATACGCTGCCATGGCAACGGTAACCTCGGCGGGCGATACCTACTTGGCGAACAACACGGATAGCGTGGTAGGCTCATACGACCCGAACGACATTTCCGCACGCACAACGGGTGGTAGCAGATCGGACTATTTCCTAGCGACGGATGAGGACATTGTGTACACGATCCGTTTCCAGAACACCGGCAACTTCCCGGCCCAGGACATTTACATTTTGGATACCCTGAGCAACTTATTGGACATGGCACGGATCGAGATCATTGGGGCTTCGCATGATTTTACAGCCGCGTATTTGGAAGACCGTACGTTGCGCTTCGACTTCCCCAACATACAATTGCCGGACATTACCAACGACGAACCGAACAGCCATGGCTATGTTGCCTACCGCATAGCCCCGATCGCTTCCTTGGCCATTGGCAATGTGATCGAGAATACCGCTGCCATCTTCTTCGACTTCAACCCAGCTGTGATCACGAACACATCTGTGGTTACTGTGGAAACAGTTCAGCAGATCGAAGAGCGGACCTTTGCTCAAATTTCAGTGGTACCGAACCCGGCAAAGACCCAGATACAGCTAGTGTACGATGGCACACGTCCGCCGCTTGCCAATGGCCGGATCATCACTGCGGATGGTCGCCAAATGCAACTGGGCAACTACGAACTTTCCCAAGGAATATTCACTGTAGAGCACCTTGCAACGGGTGTTTATCTATTGGATCTACGTGATCGAAGCGGGCACATTTCTAGAGTGCGTTTCGTGAAAGAGTGATTCTTTTGCCATGCTGGAATTGGAACCCATCGGCATTATCGAATTGCTCGATGCCGACTAGCGTGACCACAAGCTGATCGCCTTGCCCATTGACCCTGCCTGCGCACGGTGGATGCGTACGGCATCACTGAACTGCCGCAAGCTTTGCAGGACATACTCGTGACGTGGTTGTTGAACTACGATCCGGAAGATGGTGCCGAACTCATTGCCGTGAAAGGCAAGGCCCAGGCACTGGCTACGGTAGTCCGTTGGACAAACTGAGGTCCAAGTTCAATACTCACGCAGAGCCCGTATAACTTTAGTTCTATTGCCGAAAGGTGCTGACGGATGTTGCTTTGAGCGAAACAACAACGCAATGAGCAAACGCTACGCCCTACTCCTCTCCCTTGCCCTTCCGATCGCGGTATTTGCGCAACCCGTGAACGACCTCTGCACCAGCGTCACACCGCAGGCTTTGGCCGTCGGTTCCTCGCTCATCTTCAGCGGCACGCGGGCCGGCGCCACCAGCACCGGTGATGGCGTAGCAGGGAACATCCTTGTGACCACCGCTAATGTTGGATCCGTATGGCATGCCTTCACCACCACCGAATGCAGCGACGTTACCGCGCTCTATTGCAATTCAGCACTTCCGGCCACCGCCGAGTGGGCTTTCCTCAACACCTCCTGTCCAGGTGATGACTTCGTCGGTTTCTCCTATGCCAACTTCGGCACCTTCTGCACCAATGGCCAGTTCGGTGTGCAATGGCAGAGCTTGCCGCCCGGCACTTATTACATGCCGATCCGCGCTGCAGCAGGCCAGGGTGTCTACCAGATCGACATCAGTATAAACGATGACTGCGCCACCGCCACCGTATTGACCGTGAACACCACCTGCGTGAATGTGACAGGAACCACGTTCCACGCAACGTCTTCCGGCGTGCCGACCATCGCATGTAACGGGAACACGGGTTATGCGAACGACGATGTCTGGTTCGCATTCACCGCCACGGGAGCCTCCCACACCATCAAAATGGACGGTAATGGTGACTTCGATGCGGTGATGGAACTGTTCACCCAGGACTGCGGATCAGCACCGATCGCTTGTTCCGACGCTACGCTGGATGGAGGCGTGGAACAGATCGCAGCCACGAACCTCACCCCAGGGCAAGTCTACAAAGTGCGCGTGTTCCATTGGTACAATGAGCTGGCCTATAACACCACATTCACCATCTGTGTGACCGGCGAAATCGGCACCGCGGTGAATGAAATCACGATGAGCGAAGTGCGTGTGCTGCCGAACCCGGCCAGCGATCGCATAAGCATACAAGGTGCAGGTGAAGGCACTGCCCGCGTTATGGACATCACAGGTCGCATCCATTGGGAGGGCCGCATCGCGAACACCACCGATATCGATGTGAGCACTTGGCCACGTGGCACCTACATCCTGACCATGGAGGTCGATCAGCAGCTGCGCAGCGAGCGCGTCGTGCTGCGGTGATCACTCAGTTGGTTCGAAAGCGAGCGCGGAGGCATCACCTCCGCGCTCGCTACCAGATCCTGCCCGAAGTGGTCGAAGTGGCATGGGTGAAGCAGAAGAACATCGGCTTCGGCACCGGAGTGAAAAAGAACAGCGAGCACTTCTGCTGGCTGATGCCGGCCACCAAACATGTGACGCTCGGATTCAACTATGGTGCTGAACTTCCGGATCCAGCCCAGCTTCTGGAAGGAAGTGGGAAACTTTTCCGGCACATCAAGATCAGGTCCACAGAGCAGCTCAGTGACCCTGCGTTGATCGAGCTGCTTCGCTTCGCCACCAGCTACAGGGTTCCTTCGATCCGTCGGGACTGAACGCTCCAGGTACCTGCAGGGCCCGAGCGAAGTTGCCTGCATCTGCTGTGAACCGACTCCACGATGTATGTGGAGCCCGCAGGCAGCGAGTGGAAAGAGAACGCTGCGTAACGTGGATCACAAGCTTCAGTGCGGGATCTCTTCCGGCTTTCGGGATGGAACCAGCCTCTGAAATGCAGATCATCCGACCAAGCTTTCGGCTGATCGGATGATCCAACTGCCTTCGTGATAATGGATCACGACCTCCGCTCCACCTGGTCTATTTCTCCAACTTGTCCAAGCGCTCCTGCATCTTGGCCATGGCCTGCTGAAGTGATATGATCATCTCCTGCTGCTCCTGGATCGCCTTGATCGCCACCGCGCTCATGCCGGCGTAGTTCACCGTGTAGAAGCTTTCCCTTTCGCTGTTCGGATCAGGCTTGTTCACGAACTCGGGGAAGTGCTCCTCCAGGTTCTGTGCGATGTAACCGAGCTGTGGCCGGTGGCCCTCGTCGGACTTGAAGGTGTAGTGCATTACCTCCACATCCTTGATCCGGTCCAGCACGTTGATCACGGGAACGATGTTCTCCTTGAGGCGGCGGTCCGATACGGAAGTGTAGGCCCCGGAGGTGGAACTGAACGTTCCGGCGAGCGTGCCGTTCTGGTACACACGCAGATCCGGATTGCCGGTGGACACGACCCAGAAGCCCCATCGTCCAGCAGCAGAACTGTTCAGTAGCGTGAGGTTGTCCACGTTGGCGATGGTCGAGCGGATACCCAAGGTGCCGTATGTCGCATCGGTGGTGGTGCTCGAGGTGTTGATGCCGACCTTCCCTTGACCGGACAAGCTCAGGATATCACTTCCGCCATTGCCGTCCACGCCTTCGCTATAGAACACATTGAACACTGAATTTGCAGCATTCGTGGCCTTCTTCCCGGCAAGGACCCATGCGCCGGTATTGGTGTTCTGGAAGTGGACGCGGGTGAACTCCGCAGTGTTCTCGCGCAAGCGGAGCTGCGGGATGTTGATGTAACTGTTGCTTTTGATCTCCAAGGGTGCGTTCGGCACCGGAGTTCCGATGCCCACATTGGCAGATACCGTTGCACCGTTCAGCCCATTGATACTGCCCAGCACAAGCGAATTGCTCTGGCCTACAACCGACCTGTTCCCGATCGCAGCCGCATTGGTCAGCGTTCCGGTGGTCACTGTTGCAGCGTAGCCGATCCCAACGTTGCCCGAACCGGAGGAATTGGTAATGAGCGCACCATGACCAAGTGCCACGTTCTGACCTCCGGTCGTGTTGTTGAGCAAGGCACTATGCCCCACTCCGGTGTTGGACACTCCTGTTGATAGGACCTTGAGGGACTGGTAACCGAATGAAGTGTTCTCTCCGGCATCGGTGATCGACCCCGACTTTTCGCCGTTCACCTTGAACCGTAGCCCCTGGGCATTTGTAGTACCGAGGAAATCATTCGCTGTGGCCGCATTGCCCGTGAGCCCCCAACCCGTTGCTCCGGAAGCTACGGTGGCAGGCGCCCAAGCGGTGCCGTTGTATTGGAGCACCTGACCATTGGTGGCACCCATCGGCGCGATCTTCACTGCCGTAACTGCATTGTTGGCCAGATCCGCGGTCACTATGGTACCGTCGGCGATCTTAGCGGAAGTGACGGCATTGTCAGCCAGGTCGGCCGTGGCAACTGTGCCGTCCGCGATCTTCGCAGAGGTCACCGCGTTGTTGGCCAGTTCCGCGGTTTCGATGCTCGTACCCAAGGTGGACGAGATCACACTACCAGCGGAGATGTTCACGCCATCTCCAGCGGTATAGGCACCGGCGGTTCCAGGAAGCCCCTGTGGGCCTTGTGGCCCCGTGGCGCCTGTGGGCCCAGCGGGACCGACCGCACCCGGAACACCTTGTGGACCTTGAGGACCGGTAGCTCCAGCTGCCCCCGCAGGTCCAGCATTTCCTTGAGGACCTGTGGCACCGGTCGGGCCCGCAACTCCTTGAGGCCCTTGTGTGCCGCCTGCAGCGAACAAGGCGTAGGGCACGCTAAGGAGTTCAGTGGTACCCAGATCGGTATAGTTCGTTCCGCCATTGGGATCG
>CAJDVJ010000083.1_pt1 | contig 10282 bp, 12 predicted proteins | sample 7391371 | NCBI WGS metagenome assembly CAJDVJ01 (sample SAMEA7055699, study PRJEB34461) | soil metagenome | biome: terrestrial ecosystem; feature: Peninsula; material: soil | place: Antarctica | collected 2016 | reverse complement strand
CGTTCACGAAACGCTGCTCATGGTCCTTGATCCCACCGAGCACCACTTCACCTTTGGCCAGGTTCAACCGTCCGCGCATGCTATCGCGTATGCTCCTTGGCTGTTCGTGGATCTCCTTCAGCATGAAGTGATCGTAGCCACCTTTCTCCAGGGCCTCCAATTGCATTTCCAGCTCTTGGATGAAAGGCGTCTTGTCCTGGTTCTTGATGTTGCGGATCTTCAGTCCCTTGTGACGATCGATCACCGCGATCTCGCCATCCTCCATGTAAACCACGTTGCGCGTGTGTTCCACGATAGGCGTTGCATCGCTCGCCAGGAAATACTCCCCGTTCTCGCCGATGCCGATCACTAGAGGCGAACTCTTCCTTGCGGCCACCATCACGTCCGGCTCCTTACGGTCCAGGACCACGATGGCGTAGGCGCCGACCACACTGTTCAGGGCCAAACGCACCGCTTCGGCCAGATCCACTTTCTCGGTCTTCTGGATGTCCTCGATCAGGTGTACGAGTACCTCGGTATCGGTATCGCTGTGGAAGATGTGTCCGCGGTGGATCAACTCTTCCTTCAACGGAGCGTAGTTCTCTATTATGCCGTTGTGGATCAGGGCAAGGTCGCCGCTGTTCCCCTGGTGAGGGTGGGCGTTGACATCGTTGGGAGGCCCGTGGGTGGCCCAACGGGTGTGTCCGATACCAACGGTACCCGCCACGGAATGTCCTTCCGCATGCGTCTCCAGATCGGCCACTTTGCCTTTGCACTTGAGCACGCTGAGCTTTCCATGGTCCAAGAGTGCCACTCCGGCGCTGTCGTAACCGCGGTATTCCAAGCGCTTAAGGCCGCTGATCAGTATGGGGTAGGCTTCTTTGTCGCCCAGGTATGCTACTATGCCGCACATGCTCTGTTCAGTATGTGGTGAAGGTAAGATCCAGACGCATGGGCCTGTCCGGATGGGAAGGTCCGGCCAATACCACGCGGTTGGCCGTGATGCCATTGCTGCCGGGCACCAGCTCCACCCCTGTATCGGGTATAGCGCCGGATATCACCCCTTGCACATAGCGGGTAATGTTGAAACGGTATTCCTTGGTAGCAGGACGATAGCTACCGTCGATATTCCCTGCGCCGCCCAGCTGATCAGGCAGGAACTGGTCCGTTCCACCCACGGAATCCTTGCGGAAGATGAACAGCTGGGAAGGTGGGAGAAGGAAAGGGTTGAAGTTGTCGGGAACAGGCACAACAAGCTCGGCGCGTGCCACCGTCAATCCCTGCCCCGCATACGCGGTGAGTTCAGGGAAACGGATCGCAGCGCGCAAGCCACCCAAGGCTTGCACATACACCTGCTCTGCAGGAGCGGTACTATCGGCCAATGCCGAAGCCAATGCCGTTCCGGAGGCCTGCGCGTGGTCGTGCTGCACGGTGGTGTAGCGCACGCTGCTCTGGTTTATAGGCAGATCGAAGAAGCGGGGCTGAGCGTCTGTTTCCAAGGTGTTGCGGTAGTAGACCGTGGCCTTGGAGGTAGTGCTGAGCAGGTTGAAGTACAGGATGGCCTGCTGGAAAGGCAATTGGGTGCCATTGTCGGTGGTGATGTACACGCCCTTGAAGAACTCCAAGAAGGAGGCATTGCTCGCCAAGGCAGGTGTTCCGAAGGCATCGAGAATGCGCTGGGCAAGTGCTTTGTCCAAGTGGAGCCGCAGTTGGGGCTGGAGCGTTTCACCGCCTACCAAGGGCGTGGTCAATGGGTCAGGAGTGAGGGGGCGACCTTCGTTCCGTACGAGGTCGCCGGCCAGAACCGCAGGCACTTTGTCCCCTTTGTAGATCGAATCCACATAAACCGCCTCACTGAGCTCATGGACCCTGAAGCGCTGTGCGCTCAGGTCGCCGTATGCGTAGTTGACCCCATCGAAGCCCAGAGCAAGCACCATACTATCGGCCACAAGGCCGCTGTTGTCCTGCCCTGCTCCAACGTTGTTGGAACTGATGCGGAGCTGGGCGACTATACCTGTTTCCACTTTTCCGAAGACGGGATCCAAGTAGGAGCCGAGCAAATTGCGGGTAAGGGCGCTCGTGCGGATCGCCTCCGGCTCGAAGGTGAAGGCATGCACAGGAGAACTGGTCACCGTGGTACCCAAGGGGTCGCCCGGCAACAGTTCAAGGCCAAGGTCATCATCCGGTTTCTTGCAACCAGCAAGCAGAACGGACAGAACTATAGCGGAGACAGCCCAATTATTGGGCCGACCCACACGTCGGAGGATGTGAGAGCTCAATGCAGTATCAGACCAGTGCCTCTTCAAGCACAGTGTAGTAGAAATCGGCATGCGCCTGCATATCGTCCTCGCCTTTGCTGATCAGCAAGGGCTTCTCCAAACCTTTCACGGCGGTCTCGAGACCTTTGCTGAGCTTGGCACTGCCCTTCACAACGGCGTCGCTGAGACCCATACCGAACTTGTACAGTTCGTCGGTGGTAGGCTTGGCAAGGCCTTTCAGCAGGTCCTTATTGAAGCCTTCGAGCTCCAGCTTCTTGGCCAGGTCCTTGTCCATGACCTCGGTAGGCTCATCGTAAACGCTGAAAACCAGCTTGGCGTTCTCGAAGTGGGGGTCATCGGCGAAATGGTGACGCACGTACAAGGGCACGAAGGCTGTCATCCAACCGTGGCAGTGGATGATATCGGGAACCCAGCCGAGTTTGCGCACGGTCTCCAGCACTCCACGTCCGAAGAAGAGTGCGCGCTCGTCGTTGTCCGGGTAGAAAACTCCCTTGGCGTCATGGGTATCGGCCTTGCGCTTGAAGTACTCCTCGTTGTCGATGAAGTACACCTGCATGCGGGCGCTGGGCACACTTGCCACCTTGATCAGCAGGGCATGGTCCGTATCGTTGATGATCAGGTTCATACCGCTAAGGCGGATCACCTCGTGAAGTTGGTGCCTACGTTCATTGATGCACCCGAACTTGGGCATGAACACGCGGCTCTCGTTCCCACGGTCCATAATTCCTTGTGGCAACTGTCGCGCCATGATGGCCATCTCTTCTGGCCCCTCCAAGAAGGGATGAATGGACTGAGAGATGGTCAGGACTTTAACGTTCTTCAAGCTCATGATCTGGGGTCGGGGGAGAAAATCCACGACAAAAATATAGACTTTTTACCGGAACATCAACCAAGGGCCCTAGTTTCGCCTCCTTCACGCAGCACTAAAACCCGCGCCGATCGTGGATCTCATCACCAAACCGGAGGCCGTTTCCGAGTGGTCGGCACAGGCCCGAAAAGAGGGTGGAACCGTAGGATTCGTTCCGACCATGGGTGCTTTACACGAAGGTCACCTGGATCTTATCCGCCGGGCGAGGTCCGAGAACACCTCCGTGATCTGCAGCATTTTCGTAAATCCGCTCCAGTTCAATAATCCGGAAGATCTGGCACGATACCCTCGCCAAATGGAGCGTGATAGTGCCTTGCTCCGAGAGGCCGGTTGCGATGCGCTCTTCGCCCCGGAGAAGGAGACCATCTTCGCCGGACACCAGCCTTTCAATTACCACCTCGGCGAACTGGAGGCATACTGGGAAGGCCCTTCGCGTCCCGGCCATTTCCAGGGCGTGGTGAACGGTGGTGAACGTGGTGGAGCGCTTGTTCTTCTACGTCCGTCCCGATCGGGCCTACTTCGGTGAAAAGGATCGCCAACAGCTTACCATCATCCAGCATGTGGCCGAGAACCTGCTCTGGCCTGAACACATCGTGCCTTGCGCTACAACGCGGGACGCATCCGGCCTTGCCCTGAGTTCTCGCAACCAACGCTTGGACGATGCACAGCGCCAAGAGGCCACCGCGCTCTATCGGGCTTTGCAACTTGCCAGCGACGGCGCCTTCCGTAAGAGCATCCCCGCCATCCATACTGCTGTTGAGGCCTTGCTGAAGGATCACCCGAGCATTGCTCTGGACCACTTCGGCATAGCCCACCCCAAGACCCTGAAGCCTTTGGAGGACTGGGGCGATCTGCAGGAGGCGGTCGCGATCATAGCTGCCCAAGTGGGTCCTGTGCGGCTCATCGACAACATCACGCTTCGTCGGTGACCTTTGCTTTTGCATAGGGAAGCTACCTTTGCGCCGCATTCTGAACAGGCCATGCCCATCTCCATCGACGTAATGCGTGCCAAGATCCACCGGGTGTCGGTCACCCAGGCGGCTCTCAACTATGTAGGAAGCATCCAGATCGACGAGGATCTGTTGGATGCGGCCGGCCTCTTGGAAGGCGAACGCGTGCATGTGGTGAACATCAACAACGGCGAACGCTTGGAGACGTACATCATCAAAGGTGAACGCGGTTCGGGCATCGTAAGCCTCAATGGCCCTGCGGCGCGCAAAGCGCAGGTAGGCGATATCGTCATCGTGATGGCGTACGGCCATATGCCCTTGGAAGAAGCCCGCACCTTCAAGCCTACCATCGTCTTCCCGGACGAACTGACCAACAAGCTGAAGTCCTGAGCGCATGCGTAAGGCCCTGTTCTCTGGGCTGCGCATGGCCATCCCGATCGCCCTTGGCGTATGGTTGGTGGTGTATTTCTACCAGCAGTTGGATGCGCAGCAACGCAGCGAGCTGTTCCAAGCTTTCAAAGATGCCAACTGGTGGTGGTTGCTATTGAGCCTCCTGCTCAGTTTGGCCAGCCACATCAGCCGTGCATGGCGCTGGCGCTACCTGCTCTCGCCACTGGGCTATCAGGTGAGCCTTTGGAATTCGTTCAACGCAGTGATGAGCGGATACTTCATGAACCTGCTGGTGCAACGTGCCGGTGAGGTGACCCGCGCCGTGATGCTGGACCGGGCCGAAGGTGTTCCTGTGGAGCGCGGTTTCGGGACCATCTTAGGAGAACGCACCGTGGACATGATCCTGCTCCTTGGCATTGCGGGGCTCACCATGGTATTGCAGCTGGACAAGTTGGATCTCTTCCAAGAACGTATTGCTGCATTCAAGGCCGGACAAGGTCCGGCAGAGGCCTCATCAACGGACTGGTCCGGATGGATCTTCGGGATAGTGGCGCTGGTGGTACTGGCCATTGCTGGTGCGGCCTACATGGTGCTTACCCGCCCGGCTCTGCAAGCGCGCATCAAAAGCACCTTGCGCGGTTTCTATGAGGGACTTTCCACCGTGTTCCGCACTCAGCACAAGGCCGCGTTCTTCTTCCATACCATTCTGATCTGGGTGCTGTACATCGCCATGTTCTGGGTCGGCTTCTATGCTCTGCCCGGCACGCAGGATATCCCATTCGCTGGTGTCATGGCCGGCTTCATAGCAGGCTCCGTGGGCATTGTGCTGGTGCAAGGTGGCATTGGTATCTATCCGGCCTTCGTAGCACTTATCGTAAGCGTTTACATGCCCACTCCGGAAGGCGGAGGATTGCTGCGCCCCGATGCCTTGGCCATGGGCTGGCTGATCTGGGTGGCACAAACGGTAATGACCATCGTAGTGGGCGGGCTGTCCCTATTTTTGATCTCCCGCACCCGAAAGACCCCAGTTGTATGAGCACCAAGACCGAGAACACCTCCCCAGCGGAACAGAGCCAAGCCATTGACAGGCGTGTGGTGGACCTTGTACAGATCCAGCGCCTGTGCAACATCTGGCGTATGAAGGGCGACCGTATCGTGTTCACAAACGGCTGTTTCGACATCCTGCACCGTGGTCATGTGGAATACCTGCACGAGGCCGCCATGCTCGGCGACCGATTGGTGATCGGCCTCAACACCGATGACAGTGTGAAGCGCTTGGGCAAAGGCGATGGCCGTCCCTACAACGATGAGCAGAGCCGCGCCAAGGTGCTTTCGGCCTTGCGATTTGTGGATGCCGTGGTGCTCTTCGACCAGGACACCCCGCTGGAATTGATCCAGACCATTGGACCCGATTTGTTGGTGAAGGGCGGCGATTACACCGAAGACCAGATCGTGGGAGCTGCTGTAGTGCGTGCACAGGGTGGCGAGGTACACAGCCTGAGGCTCGTGGACGGCTATTCCACCACCGATCTCGTGGACCGGATCCGCCATGGCGGCTAAGATCCGCTCCAAGTTCGTGTGCCAGAGCTGCGGCACCAGCCACGCACAATGGCTGGGGCAGTGCAGCCAATGCAAGGAGTGGAACACCTTGGTGGAGGAGATCGTGGACCGCACCGAGGAGAAGCGCGGCACGCCAGAAAGTGTGAGGGGACGCAACCCGAAGCCGATCGCCATCGGGGACATTCCGGCACAGGATGGCCCCCGTATTCCGCTGAACGATCGTGAACTCGCACGCGTGCTGGGCGGAGGTCTAGTGCCCGGCAGCATCACCCTGATCGGCGGCGAACCCGGCATCGGCAAAAGCACCCTGTTGCTGCAGACCGCCTTGCGCAACCCGCACCTGAAGACGCTGTACGTGTCCGGTGAGGAAAGCGAGCACCAAGTGAAGATGCGTGCGGAACGATTAACGACCGTAGGCCCCAACGGATCTTCGACCGCGTCAGGTGTAGCGTCGACCCATCGGGTCGACGTGCCTGGTGCGGACAGCTGCTACGTGCTCACCGAGACCAACACCCAGAACATCTTCAAGCACATCGAGGCATTGAAGCCCGGACTGGTGGTGATAGACAGCGTGCAGACGCTGCATACCGCGAGCTTGGAAGCGAGCCCCGGCAGCGTGGGCCAAGTGCGCGAATGCACGGCCGAACTGATGCGATACGCGAAGGCTACCGACATACCGATGGTGCTGATCGGGCACATCACCAAGGACGGATACATCGCCGGACCGAAGGTGTTGGAGCACATGGTGGATTGCGTGCTCCAGTTCGAAGGGGACCGTGACCATGCGTATCGTTTGCTACGTCCGCTCAAGAACCGTTTCGGAAGCACCAACGAGCTGGGCATCTACGAGATGCAGGGCAGCGGACTTTCCGCTGTGGAGGACCCAAGCCAAGTGCTGCTGGGTGATCGCCGCGAACGACCCAGTGGAGTGGCCGTGAGCGCCACGCTCGAGGGGCAACGCCCCTTGTTGATCGAGGTGCAGGCCTTGGTGAGCAGTGCGGTCTACGGCACGCCCCAGCGCAGCGCCACAGGTTTCGACCTGCGCCGGATGAACATGCTGTTGGCCGTGTTGGAGAAACGCTGCGGATTCCGCCTCGGACAGAAGGACGTGTTCCTGAACCTGGCCGGTGGCTTCCGGGTGGAAGAACCCGCCATAGACCTGGCCGTGGTGTGTGCCGTACTGAGCAGCAATGCCGACATCGCCATCCCCATGGACACTGTATTCTGCGGTGAGGTGGGCCTTTCAGGCGAGGTGCGTCCTGTTACCCGCACCGATCAGCGCATTGCAGAGGCCGCCAAAATGGGCTTCGCACGGATATTCGTCGCCAAGGGCACCAAGGGTCTGACCCCGGTGAAGGGCATCGAACTGGTGCAGGTGGGCCAAGTGAACGAGGTGCTGGCGCACTTGTTCGGTTAGGCCTTTCGGCCGAAAGGCCACGGATCGGAACGATCCAGCTCCTACAACCAGTCGTCGAAGCACATGTAGTCCACTAGTTCAACGAAGTTCTTCGACTCCACCCACTGGACTATTAGCTCCTCATAGATCCCAAAAGCTGTTGCGGAGCAGAATGTCAAGCTTTGATAGTCCAGTTCTACGAGCACGAAAAACCCGTTGAACAGATAGGCCATTTCGCAATGCGAGTGCTCGAAATCAGGTTCCCAGATGAGCTCTCCGTACTCCTGTATCAGCCAGACCCTGTCCTCCAATGGGATGATGTTGAACAGCTGAGGATCGGAGCTTTTCATGGGTACTCGAAGTTGTGAATTATCAGGCTTGTATCTCAAGATCTGTCGAAGACTCTCAGCGCAGCGTACATGCAGGCCAAGCCACCGATACGTAATGTTCGAACTCAGTCATTCTCCCAATCCGGGTCGTCGAACGAAACAAAACCGTCCAATTCGTTCATCCACTGCCTTTTGGCCCAATCCACGATGGGTCCGTCGTACAGTGTATAGGCTGTTGCAGAGAGGAACTTCAACCTTTCCAGGTCGACCTTCACGAGGATGAACAAGCCATCCAGCAGATAGACCAGAATATGGTCCGGTTGCCCGTAACCCGGGCGTGAGATGAACTCTCCATGCTCCCGCACCATCCGGATCCTGTCATTCAGGGGGAAGCTATTGAACGAAGCTGGACCGGGACGTTCCATGGGTTTCGAAGTTCCGCACTCCGAGACCTACTTCCAAGCCTTGTGAAGAACTTCAGCCGATCATGGCCCGTGCCGCCCAGTAGCCAGTGCTCAAGGCACCTTGTAGCAGAAACCCCCCGGTCGGAGCATCCCAGTCCAGCATTTCACCGCTCACGAAAATGTGGGGATGACTCTTCAGCGAAAGCTCAGGCGTCACTTCGTTCAAGGCGATGCCGCCCACGGAACTGATCGCCTCTTCCAAGGGACGCAATGCGGTAACCGGTATGTGCAAGTGCTTCACGTCGTGGGTAAGCGTTCTGCCATCCACAAAGCGCATCATGGGAGTGAAGGCTTTCAACAATGCTACTGAAGGACGGTCCAGACGCAGGGCTGCGAGACGTTCCTTCCAAGCCGCACCTTTCAGCTTCTCCTCCATGTCCTCTTCGCTGAGGTCGGGCTTCAGATCGAGCACCAGTTCTGCCGCCTCGCCTCGTTCCAGAGCGGCACGTAGATGCGGCACCAATGGATAGATCGCGTTGCCCTCCAATCCGTGCTCGGTAATGGTGGCTTCGCCGCGTATGCTTTGGCCAGCACAGCTCACCGCGATGTTCTTCAGGGGCTTGCCTGCGTGTACGCGCAATGCTTCGGGAAGCTCCACATCCACGCCGCAATTACTGGAACGAAAGGGGATCGTTCTCACGCCAAGCGCTTCGAAAGGTGCGGTCCATTCGCCCGTGGAACCGGTCTTCGACCAGGATGCGCCGCCCAAAGCGAAGAGCAAAAAACGGGCTTCGAGAACTTGGCGTTCCCCGCCATGCTCCACCACTGGCATTGCACGCTCATCGAATTCCACGAAACGATGTTCAGTATGTATGCGCACCCCTCTTTTTTCCAGGTCGGTGGTAATGGCCTTCAGCACTTGTGCGGGCTTGATACCGCGCTCGGGAAAGACCCTACCACTGCTGCCGACGAAGGTGGGCACACCCAGTTCCGCCAACCATTCGCGCAATTGATCGGGGCCGAAGGCCTCAAGCATGGGATCCATCCAGCCCGCTGGAGCAAAGGCCTCGCGAAGCGCATCACCCTCTACGCTGTTGGTGATGTTGAGGCCACCCTCTCCCGCCACCAGGAATTTGCGCCCTACAGTGCGGCCGCCTTCGTACAGATCCACCTCGAAATGATCCGAAAGTTGCTGTGCCGCGATAAGGCCGGCCGGCCCCCCTCCGATGATCGCCACTCGCTCCATGCGGCCAAGGTAAGTACGGTGTGCGCCGCTATCTTTCGGCCATGATCCGCTCTATCACGCTCCTGCTCCTACCCTTGCTCTTTGTGGCCTGTTCCGATAGTGGCCCCAAGGATGATGTGGCCGATATCCGCGCCTGCTTCGATAACTACTTCGCAGCGTTGAAGGCGGGGAATGGTGAAATGGCGGCCAGCTTGGTGGACAACAACACGCTCCAGCACTTCCAGCGAATGCTGGACCTTGCCCGCACAGCCGATAGCACCACCGTGCGCGGTCTGGATGCCATGGACCAGATGACCGTGCTATCCATGCGTATACAGGTGCCGGCCGATGAGCTTCGGACCTTGGATCCACGTGCTGCCGTGGCGCGCTCCGTGAGCAAGGGCATGATGGCCGACGGTGGACCCGATGGGCTCGGCCTTGGCGATGTGACCGTAGAGGGCGACAAGGCAAGCGCTCCGCTGAAAATGTTCGGATTCCCAACGCCCGCCAAATTCAGCTTCCAGCGGGAAGATGGCCGGTGGCACATCGACCTTACCTCGCTCTTCGACCTATCCAAGCAGGCCCTCGGGCAGATGGCCGGCGGTGGAGAGGAAGGCAATGCCATGCTGATGAAGATGCTGGAGGAGAACACCGGAATGCCGGTGCCAGCGGGTGTTTGGCACCCGGTGGAGTAGGTTGGGGAATGCGTGGGTCGCTCTGCCTTACCTGGCGGTAGGCGGGCTCGCGGGGGAGACCACTTCGCTTTGCTAGTGGTGACCGCGTTGCGATCAGTAGAGCTTGGCGATGTTGCGGAAAACGTTGGGCCAGGAAACGCCGCCGTACTTGGTGCCTAAGCGCACGATCACCAGATCACGGGAAGGATCGACATAAACGAATTGCCC
>CAJDVJ010000151.1_pt1 | contig 10287 bp, 9 predicted proteins | sample 7391371 | NCBI WGS metagenome assembly CAJDVJ01 (sample SAMEA7055699, study PRJEB34461) | soil metagenome | biome: terrestrial ecosystem; feature: Peninsula; material: soil | place: Antarctica | collected 2016 | reverse complement strand
CGCATATTTTTGCAGCTGTTGCTATCATCGGTACAGCTTCCCCAAACCACACTACGTGCGGTCTTAGTTGCGAGCCAAGCTCGCACAACTCTCCTATTTTGATCTCGTCACCTTTTATTGAATTTTTTACTGAAGGTGCTAATTCGTTGTACAACGGTTCTACTTCGCTTGCATCGGCATAATAAGAGAAGTTTTCAAGAATAGCCATCGCGCCTCGCATTGACCTCGACCACGGCAAGCTGACCGCGCACGACATCGAACATGCGCTGGAGAACGTGGCCTACCTGAAGCTGAACTCTCCGCAGGAACACCCCCAAGCCGACTCCATCCTGAACGCCTATTTCCACGAACACCTCCAACTGAGCATGGATGGTGAACCTTTGGACTGGACCTGGGTGGGTCGTGAGCTGGAAGGCGAGAACCTCTTCTGCTACCTTCAAGTGCAAGGCGTACACCGCATTGGTAAGCTGCGCATAGCCAACACCCTGCTGCAGGACCTCTACTACGAGCAGCAGAACATCGTTCACCTGGAAGTGCCGGGACAGAAAGTGCTTTCGCACACCTTTCTCACACAGGGCAAAGCGCACACCTTCGCGCCTTGATCGGCCTGTGGGGGAGTTGATCCAATAAGACCGGGGGCTAGCTCGAAGCTTCGAACATGATCAGCGAGAACAACCGGAGCTGGATCGATGTGGGCTATGCCGCCTTTGCGGAGGAAGGCCCAAAAGGGCTGCGCATAGAATCCTTCGCACGGCGGATCGGAAAGAGCAAGTCATCCTTCTACCACCATTTCGCCGACCTGGAAATCTTCACGGAACTACTTCTTCAACAGCACCAACTGCGCGCTGCGGATATCGCCATGCGCATGCGCCAGTGCACTCGGATGGATCCGGAGATGTTGGACCTGTTCCTCTCTGTGCGTACAGACATCCTGTTCCAGCGGCAGCTGCGAATCCACCGCGATAACGTTGCCTACCGGAACTGCTTCGAGCAAGCCCACGCTCCCATCGAAGAGGCTTTGCTCAGCGTGTGGACGCAGGCGCTCGATCTGCAAGGCCGCGATGCACTTGCACGCGCCATGCTCCGCTTGGTGGTCGAGAACTTCTACCTCAGGGTCACCGATGACACGCTCAGCAGACCATGGCTGATCGCCTACCTCTCGGAGATCCAGGCCATGGTGGCAACGCTCTCCGAAAAGCGCTGAGCCGGCCATTGTACGGTAGCGTCTAGCACGCAGTGCCAAGGCCACTCTACCTTGCTGTGCAGCAGAACCTAGCGCTGTACGCGAACCATCACGATCAGCGCATTGAAGTATGGCTTGGTCTACATCATACCGGCCGCGGTGATCTTCTCACTGGCTGCTGCGGGCGCATGGTCGTACACCGCCTTCGCAGTGGTCTTTGTCGCGCTGCCTGCACTGGAACTGCTGCTGAAAGGCTCCAAAACGAACTTCTCCTCCGCTGAAGAGGAAGTGGTGAAGAAGGACCGATTGTACGATCTTCTGCTCTGGATCTTGGTGCTTATGCAGTACTTCACGTTGGCCTTCTTTCTCGTGAAGGTGAGCAGTGCCGACACCGCACTCTGGGTGATAGTCGGCATGACCACCGCCTACGGCATGGCGGCTGGCGTGTTGGGCATCAATGCCGCGCACGAACTGGGCCACCGCCCCACCAAGCACGAGCAACTCATGTCCAAACTCCTGCTCCTCAGCACGCTCTACTTGCACTTCTTCATCGAGCACAATCGTGGGCACCACAAGAACGTGAGCACCGATGAGGACCCCGCCAGCAGCCGCTATCGCGAAATACTCTACGCCTTCTTCTTCCGCACCATCAGCGGCAGTTGGCTCGGTGCATGGGCACTGGAACGCCAGCGCTTGGAACGGAAGAAGCTGCCCGTGTGGAGCTGGCAGAACGAGATGCTCCGTTTCCAAGTGGTCCAACTGGCCTTGACCTTTGCCATCTTCCTGCTCTTCGGATGGCAAACCACCTTGTTCTTCATCGTAGGTGCGTTCATCGGCATCCTGATGTTGGAAACGGTGAACTACATCGAGCATTATGGCCTTCGCCGCAAGCGGAGCGGCGCCAGCTACGAGCGCACACTACCCGTGCATTCCTGGAACTCCAACCACCCGCTGGGCCGCCTGATCCTGCTGGAACTGACACGCCACAGCGACCACCACTACATGGCCAGCCGCAGGTACCAAGTGCTGCGTCATTTCGATGAAAGTCCACAGATGCCAACGGGCTATCCCGGCATGATGGTCCTCTCCTTCTTCCCTCCTCTCTGGTTCAAGGTAATGCACCGGAGGATCGAGCGCTACAGGAGCAGCGCAGGCGGCGAAGCGCTGGGCTGAACAGCGCTCCAGAACACGTTCATTGCTCGGTTCGAAGCTGTTGCTGTTGGCCGCTTTCCCTCGTAGGTGGCGGAGCTGACCGAAGACATCGCAATGCCTTCAGCAAGCAAGTTTGTTTTCCTGCGAATCGGATCGATGAACAGCTGCGACACCCTTCGGGGTCGGGAATGCAATGCGGCTCTCAACGCCCTTCGGGCTACAAACTGCGACGCCCTTATGGGTCGCAACTCCGGAACATAAACCCGATCTTGTGATGCGCTCAGCATGAACGCGACACATCATGGCATCGAACAAGGAGCGCAAGATATTTTCCCGCCCGGCCCAGGCAGCTGTGCAGCATGAGGCGGCGGCGAAACGCTTGCGCGAGGCTGCTGGCAAGGATGCCGAGGGCCTGTATACCATGCTGGGAAGCTCCGAAAAGGGCATTTCCACCGACACGGCCGAAGATCGCCTCGAAGAGTTCGGACCCAACCAAGTGGAGTACGATCGCGCTCCCACGTGGTACCGGCAATTGCTGAGTGCCTTTGCCAATCCCTTCATCTTCATCCTCATCGCCATCATGGCGATCTCCTTCGCCATCGATGTCTGGATGGCGGAACCCGGCGAGCGGGACTACAAAACGGTGATCGTCATTCTGCTCTTCGTGGTGATCAGTGGCCTCCTCAGCTTCTTCCAGGAATTCCGCAGCAACCGGGCCGCCGAGCAGCTGAAGCAGATGGTGCGCAACACCGCCGCCGTACTGCGCAGCGATCGCGAGAAGGAGGAGATCCTGATGGCCCACTTGGTACCGGGTGATGTGGTGCACCTTTCCGCAGGCGACATGATCCCTGCGGATTGTCGCGTGGTGCAGAGCATCGACCTCTTCGTGAGCGAATCCATGCTCACGGGGGAATCGCTTCCAGTGGAGAAGTCACCCGCGGCTATTCCGGATGTCGGCAACAGGCCGGCCATCGAGCTTGCCAACCTCTGCTTCATGGGCACCAACGTGGTTAGCGGCGCCGCTACCGCGATCGTGGTCGCCACGGGAAGCAACACCTATTTCGGGAACATCGGCCAGAGCATCGTGGGGAAAAGCCCGGAGACCAGCTTCGACCTGGGGATCAAAAAAGTGAGCGTGTTGCTGATCCGCTTCATGCTGGTGATGGTGCCGGTGATCTTCCTGATCAACGGGATCGTGAAAGGCGATTGGCTCGAGGCCTTGCTCTTCTCCATCGCTGTGGCCGTGGGCCTCACGCCGGAAATGCTGCCGGTGATCGTTACCGCCAACCTGGCCAAGGGTGCCTTGAGCATGAGCAAGCAGAAGGTGGTGGTGAAACGCCTGAACGCGATCCAGAACATCGGCGCGATGGACCTGCTCTGTACCGACAAAACAGGCACGCTCACCATTGACAAGATCGTGCTCGCCCAGCACCTCAATGTACACGGCATCGAGGACGACGAGGTGTTGAAGTGGGCCTACCTGAACAGCTTCCACCAGACCGGCCTGGTGAACCTGATGGACAAGGCGTGCTGGAACACGTGGAGCTGAAGGACTACCTGAAAGTGTACCACTTCGAGAAGGTGGACGAGATCCCCTTCGATTTCCAGCGCCGAAGGATGAGCATCATCCTGAAACAAGAGAACGGGAAGCACCTACTGATCGCGAAAGGCGCGGTGGAAGAGATGCTCGACCTCTGCACACACAGCTTCGATCCCGGTGCCGACCGAGAGCTGCACATCGGGCAGGACGAGGTGATCCCCATGGACAGCGCCATGCGGAATGCGGTGCTGGAAACCTCCAAGCGGCTGAACAAAAAGGGCCTCCGCGTGCTGCTGCTGGGCATCCGAGAGTTCGAGGGTGAGCATCCGCTGAACTACGGCGTTCAGGACGAAAGCAAGCTGACCTTCGCCGGCTTCATCGGCTTCCTCGATCCCGCCAAACCGTCGGCCAAGCCGAGTATCGCAGCACTGCACAAGCTGAACGTTACCGTGAAGGTGCTCACCGGCGACAACGACACCGTGACCAAGAAGATCTGCAGGGATGTCGGCATCCCGATCCAGAACGTGATGCTCGGCGATGAGCTGGACCTGATCTCCGACGAGGAGCTCAAGGCGCGGGTGGACGACATTTCTATTTTCGCGAAGCTCAGCCCCTTGCAGAAAGTACGGGTGGTGCAGTCGCTGAAAGCCAAAGGCCACGTGGTGGGCTTCCTCGGCGATGGAATCAACGATGCCGCCGCCATCAAGGAAGCCGACGTGGGCATCACCGTGGATACCGCCGTGGACATCGCCAAGGAAAGCTCCGACATCATCCTCTTGGAGAAGGACCTTACCGTGCTCATCGACGGCGTGGTACACGGGCGGCGCACCTTCGGCAACATCGTGAAGTACATCAAGATGGCCACCAGTAGCAACTTCGGCAACGTGTTCAGCCTGCTGGGAGCCAGTGCGTTCCTACCCTTCCTGCCCATGCTGCCGCTTCAGCTCCTGGTGCAGAACCTCCTGTACGATGTATCCCAAGCCTCCATCCCGTGGGACAACATGGACGAGGACTTCCTGGAGTCGCCCAAGAAGTGGGATGCCGCCAGCATCAAGCGCTTCATGATCCACATCGGACCCATCAGCTCCATCTTCGATTACGTGCTCTTCGGGGTCATGTTCTTCGTGTTCAAAGCGAACAGTCCAGAGCATCAGAGCCTCTTCCAGACCGGTTGGTTCGTGGAGGGTCTGCTCTCGCAAACGCTGATCGTACACATGATCCGCACGCGCAAGATCCCCTTCATCCAGATCATACCCTTCACCAGCATCGCAGGTGCCATCGGGATGCAGCCCTTACCGCTGGCCTACTTCCCGTGGCTCATCGGCATCCTGCTCGCCTACGCGCTGCTTACCCAGGTGGTGAAGAACTGGTACATCAGGAGGTTCGGGGAGTGGTTGTGAAAGCGGTTCCATTGGCCGCAGGACTTGGTAGAATACGCGCTGCGTTTGGATTGCTCACCCTCCTACCTTGCACAAGGCATGCTCCTGCTCGCACAGTTGAATTCCACATTCGTTACGCTCCTAAGTAAGCCAAGTACCCTACGAAGCCAATGCCACCCCCATGATCAAAACCAGCATAGGCACCACCGCTGATATTCCAGGCATTTTGGCCCTGCAAGAGAAATACTTGTACAGGAACCTGAATGAAGAAGAGCGACTGCGGGGCTTTGTGACCACACCCTTCACTGCGGAACAGATCGAGGAAGTGATCAAGCAGAACGGGAACTTCATTGCGACCAATGAGGAGCAGGAGATCGTGGCCTATGCCTTCGCTGGATGCTGGAAGTACTTCGAGCAGTGGGAGATCTTCAACTTCATGGTTTCTCGCTTTCCGCAGCTGAGCTTCCAAGGCGGTGCCATCACCACGGAGAACAGCTTCCAGTACGGCCCCATCTGTATCGACATTCCTTATCGAGGAACCGGCCTCGTGAAGCAGCTCTTCGAGGAAATTCGGATCGAGTTCGTGAAGAAGTACCCCATCTCTGTCACCTTCATCAACAAGGTGAACGAGGTCTCCACCAAGGCCCACACCAAAAAACTTGGCTGGGAGGTGATCGATGAGTTCGACTTCAACGACAAGAACTACATCGCTTTGGCTTTCGATATGCGGAAGTCGGTGTTGACATAGTGGATCAGCTGCCCCCATACGTATCTGGGAACTGATGGGTGCTTGGGGCCACCCTATCTCTCCTGCCGGATCTCCGTCTCGGGTTTCGCACGGATAGATGGACATAACGGCCCTGCGAGAGCTGCAGCTGGGCTTGTCACAACACCCTTCAGCAGAGGGTCCGTTCGGGATCACTTCGAACCTGGTCCCGCGCTATCCTATCTTGTGGTTCCACCCGAGAAATTCACCTAACCCTGCGATCATGAGAGAAATAGACACACGAACATTGAACTATCCATCCTTCTTCAAGGCGAAAAGTGCCTTCCTGTTGGCAGGCATTCTCCTTGCTGGCCTTGCCCAAGCGCAATACTGCGCAGTGGATTTCGACAGTCCAGAGCCGATCTGCAACGTCACATTCTCCAACATCAACAACGCCAGCAGTGGTACAAGCAGCGCAGGCTATGAGGATTTCACGGCCATCACCGGCACGGTGAACCTCGGAAGCAGCTATGCACTTTCCGTTACCGGGAATACGGACGGACCATACACCAACACGGTGTGGGCCTACATTGACTGGGATGGGGATGAGACCTTCACCGGTGCCAATGAGGTATTCCTTGTGGGCACGATGTATTTCTCCAACTGCGATGCGGTTGATGCGGTCACACTGGACATTACCGTACCCCTCGATGCGGTAGTCGGGAATACACGGATGCGCATCGTCAAACAATATGGAGAGGATGTGCCCAGCCCCAATGATGGTTGCACCTTGGAGGGAATTGGCTATGGACAGGTCGAGGACTACACCTTGACCATTGTGGCAGGAGAGATCTGTGACGCCGTTCCCGAACCAGGGAACACCACCGGTCCTGCGCAGATCTGTGCGGGCGTTTCCTTCACGCTTGGCGTGCAGAACGCGTCGTTCGATCTCGGGCTCAGCTATCAGTGGGAGGTTTCCACCGATGGAACGACCTGGGCCGATGCGCCCGGCAACAGCACCTCTGCTTTCTACGCCACCACCCAGAGCGAAGCCACATGGTATCGCGTACAAGTGACCTGCGCAGCGATCGGCACCGCCGCGAGCGAGCCCCTCACCGTGGCCATGGCCCCCGGCGCGGATTGCTATTGCAGCACCATTGATTTCGTGCTTTCGGTGGAACCCATCTGCAATATCACCTTCGCGAACATTGATAACGATAGTCCGAGCGATGTTGATGGCCCTCCGGGATATGAGGATTTCACGGACATCACGGCGGAACTCACCGCTGGGAATGATTACTTGCTGTCCGTTACGGGCAACACATCCGGGAATTACACCAACTACGTTTCCGCCTTTTTCGATTGGGATGGCGATGGCAATTTCGAAACGATCGTGCTGATGGATTCGCTGGTGAATAGCGTATGCGATTCAACGATCTCGGTGATGGTAAGCGTGCCGATCGATGCAGCGCCCGCATCGCGGATGCGCATTGTGAAGGACTACAGTACCTATCCGGTAGATCCTTGCGCGAGCTACTTCTTCGGCCAAGCGGAAGACTATTCTATTGCGGTGACCCTGTCGGTGGGCATTTCCAGCGTATCCACCCCCGAGTTCAATGTATATCCCAATCCCGCGACCACAGAGCTCTTCATCGCCTCGGCGAATGGCGTTCCGGCACACGTGAAAGTGTACGATGTGTTAGGCCATCTGGTGCTGGAGCAAAGCGCTACCGACCGCTTGGCCATTGGCCATTTGGTACCCGGCAGCTACACCGCCTTGGTCTTCGGCCAAGAGCTGGACCAGCCGTCCCGTATCCGCTTCGTGAAGCAATAAGCTTGATCACTTCAAGAAAAAGGGGGTGCCTGTTCGGGCATCCCCTTTTTTGTTTGGATCAGGGTACACAGAACACAGGTGCGTGGATGCACAGGCTCTCCGGCATTTGCCAAGAGATATCCAACACAGACCCAATGTCACGCACCACTGTGCATTGGCTTCCTCTTTGCCTAAAGCAGCGTTGAACCAGGATCGCTCAGGTTCCACTTCGGAAGTAGCAATGTGACAACGAGGTGCGTCGCATTGCACTGATGGCAAACGTGGGGCAGTGAGCATTACAGCATAAGACCACCTTTATCCATGTCGCAGAATGAAGCCTAAGCTTAGTGTATTGTTAACTGGAGCTTCAGGCTCCGTAGGGATCGAGGTGTTGAAGCAATTGCACAGTTCGGGGAAATACCGGGTAACGGTATTCGAGGTGAATACGCCTGCTGCTGTGAAGGCCCTGGCCCCCTTCAAGAATGACGTGGAGATCATCTACGGCGATATCAGGAAGGAGCAGGATGTGGAAAACGCGTGCAAAGAGCAGGATGTGGTGATCCATCTGGCGGCACTTATCCCACCAGTGGCGGACGACAAGCCGGAACTGGCCTATGCCGTGAATGTTTCGGGAACTGCGAATGTGATCAATGCTTTGGAGCAGCATTCACCCGATGCTTTTCTCTTCTACAGCTCATCGGTTTCCGTGTATGGTGATCGGGTGGTCGATCCGAACATCAGGATGGGCGACCCGCTAACACCCAGTGAGGGCGACGCGTACGCTCTTACCAAGATCGCGGCTGAAGGCTTGGTCCGAGAAAGCAAGTTGAAGTGGAGCACCTTCAGATTGGGCGCGGTAATGGGCCGGCACAAGATCTCCAAGTTGATGTTCCACCAGCCCCTGAACACCTCTTTCGAGATCGTGACCCGTGAGGACACTGCAAGAGCTTTCGTCCACGCCATTGATAAGCGGGATGAGCTCATGGGCAGGACCTTCAACCTGGGCGGCGGCGAAGAGTGCCTCTGTAGCTATGAGGAGTTCCTGGAGAGGTCGTTCGAGGTAGCGGGACTGGGCAAGCTCGACTTCCCTCCTAAGAGCTTCGCGGAGAAGAACTTCCACTGCGGCTACTATGCGGACGGTTATGTGCTGGAGAATATCCTGCACTTCAGGAGAGACACTCTGGAAAGCCATTTCGAGAAGGAGCAGCAAAAGACCTCGGCCGCTCTCAAGCTGATCACTTCGATGTTCCGAAAGCCGATCAAATACTACCTACAGACCCTCTCGGAGCCCTTGGAAGCTTACAAGACCAATGATGCCAAAGGGATGCAGCGCTACTTTCACGAGTAGGGGTCGCCGGAATTCTTTCACGAGCACTGGATGCGATGTGTACGCAACTGCCCAAAATACTGAGGTAGAAAGGTTGACTATGTTCGCAGGTCAACACCACCACAAGAATGAAAGCCTTTGTACGAGTGGATGCCGGTAGCCAGAACGTGAGTTTGGTAGAGGTTCCTGTTCCACAGTTCGGGGCTGATGAGGTACTCATCAAAGTGGGCGCATTCGGTGTGGGGATCCACGACCGATACTTCATTCCAGCGAGCCCGGAATTCCCTTATGTGATCGGCACCGAAGGCGCTGGCACCATTACAGCATTGGGCGCCCACGTCACTGGACATGCAGTGGGCGATCGCGTCATTTTCACCACCATCATGCAAGCCCAAGGAGGTTGCTGGGCGGAATATGCGGTTGCCGAACAGAATGTTCTGATCGCCTTGCCAGATGAACTTTCATTCGCGCAAGGAGCAGCCGTTCCGATAGCTGGCAGAACCGCACTCGAGTGTATGCGGGCATTGGACCTCAAGGCTGGCGATCGCCTCTTTATCGCCGGGGCATCGGGCGCCATAGGCACTCTGGTGATACAGCTGGCAGTCGCCAAAGGGATCCACGTATCGGCTTCTGCATCCCAGAAGAACCATGAGCACATGCTATCCTTGGGAGCGGACAAGGCAGTGGATTACAACGATCTTCAATGGAAGGAACAGATCAAAAAATGGTCCTCCGGTGGCGTAGCTGCCGCATTGGCGATCCAGCCGGGCACTGGTGCGGACAGCATTGAAGTAGTGCGTAACGGCGGAAAGTTGATCACCGTCTCAGGCGATCACGCGACGGCAACTCCGGTTCGGGATATTACCGTGGAGCAAATGGGGCACAACGACGATACCACGGATCTTGTAGTGGATCTGGTGAGGATGATAGCTAAGGGCAGCATCAAGATCGTGATCGAGCAAGCGTTCCCGTTCGAAAAGGCCGTGGACGCACTTGACAAGACCGGAACGCGGCATGCTCGCGGGAAGGTGGTCGTGGTACTTACAGAGTGATCGCTCAAGACCGATCGAATTCTGTGGCGGAACAGGATCGATCGCCGCGAAGAAGCTTGCGGCACAAGCCTTTCAATAATTTCCAGCCCATAGCGCGAACTGAGCGTATAGATTTGGAACGCAAGGAAGTACGCG
>CAJDVJ010000230.1_pt1 | contig 10554 bp, 12 predicted proteins | sample 7391371 | NCBI WGS metagenome assembly CAJDVJ01 (sample SAMEA7055699, study PRJEB34461) | soil metagenome | biome: terrestrial ecosystem; feature: Peninsula; material: soil | place: Antarctica | collected 2016 | reverse complement strand
GAAGTGGTGGAGACGAAGGAAGTGAAGGAAGTGAAGGAAGTGATCGGAAAGTAAACGAGAGTGCGCATCGCTGAACTCGGCCTGTGCTAGGTCTTTTCCGGTTCAACACTGATGCAGGTCAAGTTCTGCTACACTTCTCAGACGATACATTTGCGTCATGTTCAAAAAGGGAAGCACGCTGTTCAGCATTTTCCGATTCAAATGTCCGCATTGCCACGAAGGCGATTTCTACGTGGACAGCAATCCCTACAACCTGATGAAGGTAGGGGACATCCGTGATAGTTGTAGTGTGTGCCACAGGAAGTTCACGCCAGAGCCGGGTTTTTACTACGGTGCCATGTACGTCTCCTATGCACTGGGCGTAGCAGTCATGGTCGCGGCCTACGTGGCCACCATCGTGCTTTTTCCCAGCGCTTCCACGGGAATTGCGGTAACGGTCGTTCTGGCGAGCTTGCTGCTCTTGGGCCCCTTGCTCTATGCACTCAGCAAGACCATGTATGCTGGTCTTTTCATGTCTTACAAAGGTGTGGAGCCTACCGAGAAGGAGCTTGCCTCCCGCGCCCAACGCGCTCAGCGGGCCGCAGCAGCAAAGAGTTGATCACTGGGGAACGACCTCCACCCCCTCCATCATCTTTTTGTACTCCGCATCGTCCATCTCCATGTAATCGGTGGCGAGGAAAACCACTTGGTACGGCATCTTCGCGCTGTGCGCACCGATATCCGAGTAGCCCATTTCTCCCACTTCGTCCATGATATCCTCGGTGGGCATACGTTGCGCCAGAGGTGGGCCGATCGGCGTTTCGCGGTACTGCCACTCAATGATGAACAAGGGGCGCGGCTCCACCAGACCTTGACGCAAGCGTGTGATGTATGCAGCTTTGTTCTTGATGGTATTGTAGCGGTGCGTGATCAATGCTGCTTCGGCCTCGCCTTGGCGAAGGCCAGGATCACCCACCGGTACGGCCCGTATCCGCAAGCGGTCGTCTCCCAGCCCCAGCTCACGCTTGCGCTCCTCCAACTTTGACACTTTCGCTGGATCGTTCTCGATGGCGATCACGTTGGCACCGGCCTCTATCAGCTTGAAGGTGAAGTAGCCATCATCAGCGAAAAGGTCCGCTATCACCATGCCCTTGATGTTCGGCCCGAGCATATTGATCAATTCATGGGGACGCTGCCAATCGTCCCGTTCGCTGGTGGTGCTCAAGGTAGTGGGCGCTGGTTGCGGCTGCGCTGCTCCTTCCTGTTCCACGGCAGGTGTGGTGGTGGTCACACCTTCGGTCTTGTCCTCAGTGCATGCCGACAGGGCGAGTGCGAAGAACAACAGGGTGCACAGGTATAAGCTCAAGCTTTTCATGAGCGCAAACTTACGTGAGTAGGCGGAAGTTGAAAACAAGTGGGCTCAAGTGTTCCTGTGGAAGATGAACTTAACGTAGCGGTTGAAAATTATTTCCATGGGAAATAAAACAAAGGCTAATTTTGCACCATGCCTTCCTTGGAGAAAGAACTGAAGAGCCGTTTCGATAGTGAGCAGCACAAGGCTTTACTGAACGTGATGTTCACGGCTAATTGGCTGCGGACCAGATTGGCTGAAGTGTACCGACCCTTCGGCGTGAGCACACAGCAGTACAACATCTTGCGTATCCTGCGCGGCGCCAAAGAGCGCATGAAGATGCACAGCGTGAAGGAGCGCATGATAGACCGCGCACCCAACGCTACACGTTTGACCGATAAGCTGATCGCTAAAGGTCTGGTGCAAAGGGAGCGTTGCGAGGAAGACCGCCGTGTGGTCTACGTTTCCATCAGTGAGAAGGGCCTGGAACTGTTGGCACAGGTGGACATCAACAGCAAGGCCTTGCACACAGAACTGGCCAGTGGTCTTACCGAGGTCGATGCACTACACTTGAATTCCACGCTTGATGCCTGGCGGATCTGAACCAAACTCGGCCAGACCTGTTACCTACACATGCTTTCTCTAATGCCGTATCGTGTTCCACTTCTTCTTGTGCTGTATACAATTCTCTGTACCACTACGGTTTGCGCGCAAAGGAACGTTCCGCTTGATCCAGCTTCCAGCAAAGTGGTGTGGACCGCTTTCAAAGTGGGCGGTTCACATACCGGTGGTGTCACGTTGGCCTCGGGTGTTCTTACTGTCCAGAACGGCGTGCTCCTTCTTGCCGATGTGAGCATGAACATGGAGAGTATCAGCTGTTCCGACCTTACCAATGCAAGCAGTAACGCCGATCTGGTCGCTCACTTGAAGGACGAGGATTTCTTCAATGTGAGCAGCCATCCACGCGCTCATTTCCGGACTACTTCGGTGGAAAGCAAGGCGAAAGAAGGGGATAGGTCGTCCTTCCATATCGTTGGTGTGCTCACCATCAAAGGGATCGAAGCGCCCAACGCATTTGATGTCGAACTATGGCCCGAAGGCGATCTGTACAGGGCCACTGGCGCTTTGCGCTTCGATCGCACACTGTATGGCATTCGTTACGGCAGTGGGTCGTTCTTCGAGGGACTTGGCAACCGGATGATCAAGGATGAAGTTGAGTTGGTTTTCGACCTTCGCACACAATGAGGAACGTGGGGACCATGGAACGTACTGAACTCGATGTTCATCCGCTCATCGCGCACCGGTACAGCCCGCGCTCATTCACCACACGCGAGGTGAGCGATAGTGAGCTGGAGCTGGTGCTTGAAGCTGCACGCTTGGCTCCCAGTAGCATGAACGAGCAACCCTGGCGATTCCTGGTGACCCGCAAGGGAGAGCAGGGCCATGATGAGCTTTTGGGCACCTTGATGACCGGCAACCGCATTTGGGCGGACCAAGCGCCTGTGCTCATTCTGAACATGACAGCCAAGAATTTTATGCAGAATGGGCGACCCAACGATCATGCTCGGCATGATCTGGGACTTGCCATTGCGCAACTCACCACCCAGGCCACGGCGCTGGGCATGGGTCTGCACCAGTTGGCAGGTTTCGTTCCGGAGAAGGCACGCGAACTCTTCCAGATACCGGATGAACTTGATGTGGTGAGCGTGATCGCACTGGGCTTTCCCGGCGATGCCGAACAGCTCAATGAGCCATTCCGTACGCGTGAGATGAATCGTTCAACACGCAGGCCATTGCAGGAACTTGTATGGCACGGTAAACTGCCGGGATAGTCTGGAGCTTTGCAGTTCCTTCCGTAAGCTTGTTCGGGCGAGGTCGAGCAAAAAGACGCGGGAACAGCTGGCTGAACCCACACCTTAGTGAAGCCTGCCATTGTCACCAGCGGGTCCACCGCTCCGGTAGTTACCGAAGGAACACCAGCATTGCGACCAACATGGCCCGAGCTGCACCTTGGGTTCCGCTTTAAGAAAGTAGCTTTGCCACTTCAGTGCTCCCGTTCCGGGAGCACTCGGAACAAGTAGAAAGAACATGGCATTCGATCTTATCGGCGCGTGGAAGGACATGGCCACGCAGCTTCCTGACCTTCCGATCCAGGACATCGGTCTCAAGTACGTTTACCCGGTTTTCTTGATCCTCATTTTCGTGGAGTACTTCAACGCGAAGCATCTCTACGACCTCAAGGAAAGTCTGTCGGGACTGATCATGGGCATCGGTGCCACTGTTATGCGGGTGCTCACCAACGTGCTGGAGATCTCTTTATATCTGTTCCTTTTCGCTTGGGCCGAGCCGTTCCGCGAGAGCATTTTCGGCTACGCCACCTTGGGCTTTGCGTGGTACATCTGGGTGATCGCCCTTATCGCGGACGACCATAACTTCTACTGGCACCACCGCCTCAGTCACAATATCCGCTTGCTCTGGGCTGCTCACCTGCCTCACCACTCGGCCCGTAAGTTCAACCTCACCATCTCCATCCGGAACGGATGGTTCGTTACCTTGTACAAGGTGATCTTCTGGATCTGGATGCCTTTGTTGGGATTCGAGCCCATCATGATCGCCACCTGCTTGATCATCAATTCCTTCTACCAGTTCTTCCTGCACTCGCAGTTGGTGCCTTCTTTGGGCTGGTACGAGAAGCTGTTCAACACACCGTACATCCACACGGTACACCACAGCAGCAATACCGAGTATCTGGACCGTAACCACGGTGGTATCATGGTGATCTGGGACAAGCTCTATGGTACCTGGCAGGAGCCGATCGAAGGCGTGGAGCCGAAGTACGGCATCAGCCACGATCCTGATACCTACAACCCCCCAAGCTGAAGGACAAGTTCATGTACACTTTTGGCCCTCCGGGTTGGAGCCACGACGGAAGTAGCAAGACGAGTCGCCAGCTTCAGGATGAATTGAAAGCAATGCAAAGGGGCGCGAATACCTCGATCGCTGCTTGATCCGATCAAGTCTTAGAAATGAAAAAGCCGGGAGCTATCCCGGCTTTTTCGTTCTTACAGTTCTGCTATTGTTGATCGAGCAGAGAATTGTGCCGCATCAAAGGCCGAACAGACGACCGAGGCCCGAGCGCTTCTTCTCTTCCTTCTTGGGCTTCGCGGCAGAAGGTTTGTCTTCGCCGAAGAGCTCCTTGGTCAGAGCAGCGTAGTCCGTACCGGATCTACCGGTTTGTTCGGATGAACGTTGTTCGGTCGGCTTTGGGGCGCGTGGTTCGCGTTGGCGACCATCATTAGAGCGTGCGGGGCGATCGCCGTTGGACGAGGCTGCGCGTTGGGGTCTCGCAGCGCGATCGCCGGCTGGCTTATCGCTCCTGGTACGTTCGGGCTGTGTGCCACGGGCTTGCTGCGGGCGCTGCTCGCGCGCTGGACGCTGAGCTGGGCGTTGTCCCTGTCCTTGACGCTCTCCGCCTGCGCGTGGAGCGCGTGGCGAAGCGCTGCTACCGCCTTCGCGACGCTGGCCTTGACCTGCAGACTGACCGCGACCTTGACCGCGTGGTTGGTTCCCACGACCTGGGCCGCGCGGCTGGCGTGGCTCGCGCACTTCTGGCTCCACCTTCTTGGGTCCACCGATCATGCGGTAAGGCTGCTCCTCAACGATAGGGATATCGCGATTGATGAGGCGCAGGATGTCACGCAAGAACGCTTTCTCCTCGTGATCGCAGAAGCTGAGCGCACGGCCCGAAGCGCCGGCACGACCCGTACGACCGATGCGGTGCACGTAGGTCTCCGGGATGTTGGGGATATCGAAGTTGATCACGTGCGTAAGGCCGTCGATATCGATACCGCGCGCTGCGATATCGGTGGCGACCAATGCCCTGATCTTGCCATCCTTGAAGTTCTTCAAGGCATTCTGGCGCGCGGTCTGGCTCTTGTTGCCATGGATGGCTTCAGCACCGATGCCTTCCTGCACCAGGATCTTGGCCACTTTGTTAGCGCCGTGCTTGGTACGGGTGAAGATCAGCGCCTCGCGGATCGTATCTCCCTGCATCAGATGGATCAGCAGCTTGTTCTTGTCCGCGCGGTCCACCATGTACAGATGCTGGTCGATAGTATCGGCCGTGCTGCTCACCGGTGCGACATCAACCCTGATCGGATCGGTAAGTATGCTGCTGGCAAGCTTGGCGATCTCTGGCGGCATGGTGGCGCTGAAGAACAGCGTCTGCCGCTTAGCGGGGATCTTGGCGATCACCTTCTTCACATCATGGATGAAGCCCATGTCGAGCATCCGGTCCGCCTCGTCCAGAACGAATACTTCAAGTCCGTTCAGGTGAACGAAACCCTGTTGCATAAGGTCCAGCAGACGGCCGGGCGTAGCGACCACCACATCCACACCGCGCTGCAGTGCATCGGTCTGTGGGCGTTGGCCCACCCCACCGAAGATCACCGTATGACGGATCTGAAGGTTACGACCATAGGATGCGAAGCTCTCCCCGATCTGAATGGCCAGCTCGCGGGTAGGGGTAAGGATCAAGGTGCGGATAGCACGCTTTGCAGCTGGTGGCTTGGAACTCAGCTCCTGCAGGATCGGTATGGCGAACGCTGCGGTCTTTCCAGTACCGGTCTGGGCACAGCCAAGCAGATCGCGGCCTTTGATCAGGTGTGGTATTGCCTGCTCCTGGATGGGAGTAGGGTGGGTGTAGCCCTCGGTTTCGAGTGCTTTCAGAATGGGCTCTATGAGACCAAGGTCGTTGAACGTGGTACGTTCCATATTGGATAAAGCACGGGAAACCGTGCGGTGTAATTTCGGTATGCCCAAGCCATTGACCTTGGAGCACACCTTGTAAGGTGTTGTGAAAACCCTGCAACCTGGCGCGGCCTGTTCACTGGAGGTGAACGTGCAATGATCCGCTGAGGATGGCGCTTAACAGTTGCTGGGGAGCGAAAGCTCGGCGCTGGAGGTCCATTCCGCAAGGTGCGGAACAGTGCAAAGGTAGGTGAATCGGTGCTTATGGTCATACAGTCCCCGTATCATGACCCAACCGTGCGCTTCTGAGGGTACAAAAAAAGGGAGACCAACGGCCTCCCCTTTTTCAGATATCGTGTAGCGGACTACTTCGTTGCCGCCCATTTGCGGATCTCCGTGCGGAACCAGTCATCGGACTCCTCGGTCCACTTGAAGTTGTCCCGGATGTAGGCCATGGTCTCCTTCTCCACATCTGTATACTCGGCACCATCCTTCACGCCAGCAAGCAGTTGCTTGGCATCGTCCAAGGAGATCCGTCCGTCACCTTTGCCAGCTGTGAGTTTCTCAGCGAGCTCGATCAGTTCGCCGTCGTATTTCTTTCCATCTATGGTCTTGTAGTAGCTCATGATAGCTTGGGTTTTGGTTGGTATGAATGAGTTCAGATGTGGCCTACACGAGGCAGGTACTGTACCTATTTGCCGAACATCTTGCCGAGTCCGCCGAGTTTTCCTGTCAGGCCGCCGACAACATCCTTGGCCTTGCCTCCCAATAAGGAACCGAGCATGTCCTTGTTACCGCCGATCTTTTCGCTGAGCATGTTGGTGAGCAGCGGCAGCACCAGGTCTTTCACCGAACCGGCTTTTGATGCATCCAGACCTACCTGGCCTGTAAGCTTACCCAGGTAATTGCTGCCCAGCGTCTTCAGCAGGTCGCTACCGCCTGCATTGTTCCCATCCTTAGAGAAGAGGTTGAGCACCGAAGAAAGGTCGGCACCTCCTCCGATCACCTCTTGAACGCTGCTGCCTGCGGCTTTGATGGCACCATCGGCCTGGCTCTGGTCCAAACCTATTTTGCTGAGCAGGTCGCCGCCTACTTTGTCTTTTAGGGAACTGATGATCTGGTCTATCATGGTCTTTAGCGCTTTGATCGTGGTTGATTGCTCCGCGAAAAAAAAAGTTCACGGGTACACCCGAAGGTAAGGACACATCAGCCGGATAGCCGACACAAAGTACCCGACAACTACGATCCTAAGGGGTCGGAATGGTGGAGGAAGGCACGCGAAAAAGTGGGATAGGGAGCCAACACGGAGGCTGGAGCCGCCAAAGGCGTAAGCACCAGCAAATGCGCCTACCGGAGTACGATCACTTCGTACTCAAGTGCTCGATCTCGGCCTTCAGGAAACGGAGGATATCATCAGTATCCTCGATGCTGCTCCGAGATTTCTTCTGGGTAGCACGCTGAGCTTCCATCTGAACAAGGTAAGCTTCGCAAGCGCGCTTCTTTTCGGCCTTGTTCGTAATCCCCAACCAGCTTTCCCCATGAACCGCACTCTTGACGCTGTGCATGGCCAAAGTACGGATACCCTGACTCCAAGTTGATAGGAGAGGAGGGAAGATCGTATCCTAATGCCCGCTGGAAATGTTGCTCGGGTTCAGCAATGCGTCCAATGCAGATTCGTTGGACACCAACACTCGGCGCGCTTTGGAGCCCTCGAAAGGCCCGAGGATACCAGCAGACTCCAATTGGTCCACAATGCGGCCGGCCCGGTTGTAACCGAGTTTCAGCTTACGCTGGATCAGCGATGTGCTTCCTTGCTGGGTCATCACCACCAAACGGGCAGCATCCTCGAACAAGCTATCGCGGTCGCCGCTGTCCAGCTCCACGCTATCACCATCCTCGGTCGGTACTTCGGGCAGGATCAGTGCTTCAGGATATCCACGCTGGTTGCCGATGAAGGCGGTGATCTCGTCCACCTCGGGGGTATCCACGAATGCGCACTGGATGCGGATCAGCTCGTTGCCGGTGGAAAGGAGCATATCACCACGGCCGATAAGCTGTTCAGCTCCGCCACTATCAAGAATGGTGCGGCTATCGATCTTGCTTGTCACGCGGAAGGCGATACGGGCCGGGAAGTTGGCCTTGATGGTACCGGTGATGATGTTCACGCTCGGGCGCTGCGTGGCAATGATCAAGTGGATGCCGATGGCGCGTGCCAACTGGGCCAAACGTGCGATCGGGGTCTCCACCTCACGGCCGGCGGTCATGATCAGGTCGGCGAACTCGTCCACCACCAGAACGATGTAGGGGAGGAAGCGGTGCCCGTTCTCCGGATTCAAGCGGCGCTTGATGAACTTGGCGTTGTACTCCTTGATGTTGCGGACCTGCGCATCCTTCAAAAGCTCGTAGCGCTCGTCCATCTCGATGCACAAGCTGTTCAGCGTGGCCACCACCTTCTTGGTGTCCGTGATGATGGCTTCTTCGCTGCCGGGCAGTTTGGCCAGGAAGTGGCGCTCGATCTTGTTGAAGAGCGTGAGTTCCACTTTCTTGGGGTCTACCAGAACGAACTTGATCTGGCTCGGGTGCTTCTTGTACAGCAGGCTCACCAGAATGGCGTTGAGCCCCACTGACTTACCCTGTCCTGTGGCACCGGCCATCAACAGGTGCGGCATTTTGGCGAGGTCGGTAACGTAGGTCTCGTTGCTGATGGTCTTGCCCAGCACAATAGGAAGGTCCATTCCGCTGTTCTGGAACTTCTCGCTGGAGATCACGGAACGCATGCCCACGATCTGCGGCTTGCTGTTGGGCACTTCGATACCAATGGTACCCTTGCCGGGGATCGGTGCGATGATCCGGATCCCCAAGGCTGCAAGGCTGAGGGCGATATCGTCCTCCAGGTTCTTGATCTTGCTGATGCGCACCCCGGCCTTGGGGATGATCTCGTACAAGGTGACCGTGGGGCCGATGGTGGCCTTGATCTTCTCGATGCCGATGTTGTAGTGGCCCAAGGTCTCCACAATGCGGTCCTTGTTCTGCTCCAACTCCTCCTTGGTAACGGTCACTTCACCGGTCCCGTGGTCCACCAAAAGATCGATCGGAGGAGGCTCGTAACTGCTGAGGTCCAAGGTGGGATCGTATTCTCCGAACTCCTTTAACCTCTCGTCGATCTCCGTCTCGTTCAATATGGTCTCTTCGGACTTGGCCACCTGAACGCTGAATCCGTTCTCCTCGCTATCGCTTGCAAGGGCCGGGATCGGGGGCGCTGCGACGACTGGTGCCATCACGGGAGCGGCCAGCACCGGCTCGTGATCGAGTTCAAAAGTTGGACCGGTGGCAAGTTCTTCCACAGGTTCTTCTTCTACTGGCTCGTCTTCCAGTTCCTCCTCCTCGATCTCTTCCTCCGTTTCATCTTCCTCTTCCTCGTCGTCGAGTAAGTCGCTGTCGGGAGCCTTTCCAGGTCTGAGTTTCACACCGCCAGCGGGCACAATGGCCGTTTCAACTGCAAGGCTTTCGTCCTCGTCCTCTTCAGCAGCCTCGCTCTTGGCTCTTAGTTTCTCCAAGGCTTCATTGGCCCAATTGAAAGAGAGGTTGAAGGTGAAGACCGAGAATGCGGCAGCTGCGAATATGATCAAAGCACCGGTGCCGAACGTGCCCAGTAGACCGGTAAGATGATGCGTGATGGTGTGCCCGATGCCTCCACCGAGGAACATCAGTTCTCCGCGAAAGAAGAAACCCAAGAGGGCTGGCAGCCAAACGGCGATCATGGCCGACCAGGCCAGCGTTCGTCGCGGGGGGAGCAGCCAAGTGCCGAGCAGGATGCGTATCGCGCCGATGAAGCACCAGAGCGGGATAAGGAATGCTGCAAGCCCGAACCACTTGTGTATGAAGCGATGCGCAACCAGGGCGCCCACTTTGCCCAGCCAGTTCTCCACGCGTAGTTCCGGCTTGAAGATCTCGCTCCATGGTCTACCCACCAGGTCCTGGTCTATGCGCCAAGTGAACAAGAAGGAAACAAAGGCCACAACGAGAAAGGCCGAGGCCAGGATAAGCAGTAGACCCAGAACTTTGTGGGTGCGCTCATCGCTCAGGAATGCTCTGAACCGTGCCCAGCGGCTACCCGGATCGCCTGAAGCGGTCGCCCCGCGACTCGTTCGCTTACGGGGCTTCACAGCCTCCTCGTCGTCCGCTGTAGCGCGAACTCTATTCCGTTTCGTGTTGGCCAATGGGATATCGCCGTGTACGCATAGGAGCACAGCAATGCCCAAAAGTACCGGCGTTCTAAGGCTTCAACGAGCTTAGTGGCGCCCTATTATCAACAGGGCAGCCGTGGAAAGTGCCCATTCTTCAGCTAGGAATGAACAGGCAGGTAGGAATGAGCCTGTTGTGCTGATCGCACTGGCTCGGGACTAAGAGCCTGTAATGTGTTCGATATCAGAGGGATATACCCCTGAGTCTTTTACATGCTGAAGGCTCCCAGC
>CAJDVJ010000077.1_pt1 | contig 10698 bp, 14 predicted proteins | sample 7391371 | NCBI WGS metagenome assembly CAJDVJ01 (sample SAMEA7055699, study PRJEB34461) | soil metagenome | biome: terrestrial ecosystem; feature: Peninsula; material: soil | place: Antarctica | collected 2016 | reverse complement strand
GGCCGAAGGCGTGTTCCAACTGCCGAGCTGGGTGAACAAGGGCTGGGTGAACAAGCGCAAGGATGCCCGTACCGGAAACAACATCTACGATCTGGAGTACGCCGATAGCGACGACTACCGTGTGACCATCCAAGGCCTGAGCCGCAGTTTCGATAAGGAGTACTGGAACTACGCGATCCTGATCAGCGGAATGCTGCGCCAAGGCGTATCGGTGCCGCACGTGGTGGATACCGTGGCCAACCTGAATCTCTATGACTCCACGCTGAACACCTGGAAGAACGGTGTGGCCCGCGCGCTCTCACGCTATATCGCCGACGGCACCAGCGCAAGCGGCCGTAAGTGCAACGAGTGTGGCGACAGCGAAGGCGTGTACTACGAGGAAGGCTGCCTGAAGTGCAAGAGCTGCGGTAGCTCGAAGTGCGGATAGACTCTTGATCACTTCTGACGTGAAGGGGCTGTCTCTAACGAGACGGCCCCTTTTCTGTTGGTGCTTGGCAGCTCGAAGACCATCGGCTCGAGACATTGATCTCCTATTGATCCCAGCAGGAGCTCCTGATGGCTGCTTTAGCTTTGGCTTGAATCCTATCGATGATTGACCACGAGGAATTGACCGCGACGATCATTGGCTGTGCTATGACGGTGCATCGCAGTTTGGGACCCGGCTTTCTGGAATCTGTGTATCAGAATGCCTTGGCGCATGAGTTGCGGAAGCAGGGGCTCAACGTTGCTTGCGAACGCCGACTCCAAGTACATTACGATGATGTGGTGGTAGGTGACTTCATCGCGGACATGCTCGTGGATGAACGGGTACTGATCGAGAACAAGGCTGTGCTGGCTTTGAATGCTAAACATGAAGTGCAATTGGTGAACTAGCTCTCTGCGACAGGGATAGATATCGGCATGCTGCTAAATTTCGGGGCGGGTAGCCTACAATTCAAGCGCAAGCATCGGCTGTTGCGGGCAAAAGCTGAGTGAGGATTTTTTTGACAGGATTTCAGGATCTGCATGATTCGCTCTTGCAGTATTGCTGAGCGTTTCAGGCTAGGGATGGTTGGTGCCCGTACTCATCAAGGCATTCACCACTACAACGACTCTGACATTCTCTTAGCGGCCATCCGGATTCAGCAGACAACGCCAGCACTTTAATTATTAATCCACTTAATCCTGAGTCCGATGCATTTCGGACCTGTCCAAGAATCTCTGCGGAGATTGTTGTTGATCCTGTCAATCCTGAAATCCTGTCGCAAGACTCTTCGGATACCACAGTAATTCTGCTGATGCGGAAATCCGATACCTAATGCACCTGTCCAAGAATCTCTGCGGAGATTGTTGTTGATCCTGTCAATCCTGAAATCCTGTCGAAAGACTCTTCGGATACCACAGTAATTCTGCTGATGCGGAAATCCGATACCTAATGCACCTGTCCAAGAATCTCTGCGGAGATTGTTGTTGATCCTGCCAATCCTGAAATCCTGTCGAAAGACTCTTCTGATACAACAGTAATTCTGCTGATCCGGAAGTCCGATACCTATAGGACCTGTCCAAGAATCCTGCGGTGAGGACCATTACGCCTGCAGATCCTGTGCTGGATCAACTGCTTCGCCTTAAGGCTGGTATTCAAAGAGCAGCAAGGTCGGCTTGTGGTCCTGTCCTTCGTTGCTGATCAGCATATCTCCGTTCTCCATGAAGGTGATGCCCTCGGCCTTGTTGAACATCTTGGGGTCAAGAGCTTCAACGTGCAGCACTTGCCCCTTCATGTCGAAGATGAACAAGAGGTGATCGGTAGCGGAGAGCAAGTAGAGCTCGTTGCGCAAAGGATGTACGCTGATAGCCGAGGCCTTGAACTTCAGGAGCGACTCTGTGGTCGCCTCACCGGAGCGCTTCACGCTGCGTTGTGGTAGAATGACATTTCGCGACAAGGCGAATTCCTTGATCACCTGCACATCGAATTCGAATACCGGTTCGGGAAGTAGCTGCTTCGTATATAGATCGAAGGCGTAGATGGCACGCTTGTCCTTGAACTCCGCGCCCTTGCCAAGCTTGCTCTTGCAGGCGATGAGCAGTCGGTGGTATTTCTCATCGAAGCACAATCCCTCATTGTCCTTGGCAGGGATCGAGGTAGGGTAGGTGTGGAGGGTGAAGTCCTTTTGCCGGTAGTTGTCCACCTCGAACAAAGTGGCATCGCTGCGCAGGATGAACATGGCATCGCCCACGCGCGTCACGCCCTCGTAATCGCCATCGATGTGGAACTGGAACTGCTCCTTGATCGTGTTGCTCACCAGGTCATAGAGAAACAGTACCCCGTTCTCGTCCTGGATACAGGCCACGGTGTGCGCATCGATATCCGTGAGGCCGGATACTTCGTGCAGCGTGTCAGGCAGGATGGATACGGACTCCGGTCGGCTCAGGTCGTAGCCCGTGGACCGTATGGTCGTGGTCGGTGCTGTAGTGCCACATGCCGCAAGGAACAGCACAGAGAAGATTGTGAGATGCTTCATGCTCGTTCAAGGCTTGCGAAGTTGGCCGCGGTCTTAGAAAGTTCTGATGCTCAGGGATTCGAACTCCATTCGTAGCGAAGATCCTCAACTTCGCAGCGATCGCGGAAAGCGCCGCGGTGGCCGTTCACAAGAAAGAGTGCAAGGACAGGGCCCTTGCACTCTTTCTCTCTCGGACCCCCGGCGATGGATCTTGCTCGGGGATGACGGTGGACCGGTGCTGACCCGAGTACTCGGTGAGCGGCCGGCGTTGGTTCAGATCTTGGAGTTGTCCACCATCTCAAGAACGATGGTCTCTTCTCCCTTGGGCAAATTCCAAGTGATGGAGTTGCCTTCGCGATAGCCGATCAATGCTGAACCCAATACGCTGAACACGGAAAGTTTCTTGGCCTTCAGGTCCGCTTCGCGGGGCATTACCAGCTGCATCCCTTCCTTCCTTCCGGATGGAGCTTGGATGGTAACGATGCTGTTCACTCGGACCACATCATGCGGTAGCTCGTCCTCCGGCCTCACATCGGCCTGTTCCAGTTCCTTGGAGAGCTTCTCCAGGCTTTCGCGGGTCCAGATATCCGGAGGTGTGAATCCGGCGATCCAGCTCATGATAAGTTCGCGCTCCTTGGCGCTGATGATCAAGCGTGGGTTTTCCATTTTTAGATCCTTTTGAGTTCTTTGATGATCGTCTCCAGGCTTGCCTTGGCATCGCCGAAGAGGATCTTGCAGTTCGCACGATCGAACAGGGTATTGGTGACGCCGGAATAGCCTTTGGCCATGCCACGCTTCATCACGATCACTTGTTTGGCTTTGTAGGCCCTGATGATGGGCATGCCGTAGATGCTACTGGTAGGGTCGTTCTCCGCCGCAGGGTTCACCACGTCGTTGGCACCGATCACCAGGACAGCATCGTAATGCTCCATTTTATCGTTCACCGATTGCATGTCCACCACCGAATCATAGGGGATGTTCGCTTCGGCGAGTAGCACGTTCATGTGGCCGGGCATCCTTCCCGCTACCGGGTGGATGATGAAATGCAGTTCCACGCCGTTCTGACGGAGTTGTTCCTGCAGAGCGAAACACTCGCGCTGCGCTTGTGCAACTGCCATTCCGTAACCGGGCACCACGGCCACTTGTTTGCAGAACGCCAACAATGATGCGGTCTCTACGGCGGTGATCGGCTTGATCTCCTGGTCTGCTTCACTGGCACCATCTCCAGATGAGCGGAAGCTTCCTGCGAGTACACTTCCCAGCGAACGGTTCATGGCCGTGCACATCTGGGTGGTGAGCAGGAGGCCTGTCTTGAAGAGAAGGCCGGCCATGAGCGTGGCAACACCCGTCAAAGCGTTCAGCAACGAGATCAGCACCGGCATATCGGCACCGCCGATGGGTAGGGTGAAGAAGATGCCATAGAGCAGGGCGGCGATGGAGATCGCGAGCAGAATGGTCGAGAAGGGGATGCTCCCGGGAGCCATCACCAGGTACGCGATGGTCAGCGCGCTCATCACCAGCAGCAGTGCTTGTGAGATGTACTTGTGCATCACAACCGGACGTGGCAGTTTGCGTCCATCCAGTTTCATGAACGCCACCAAGCTGCCAGTGAAGGCCGTTGCGCCGAACAATCCGCCAAGAATGAGCACCACTCCGAGGAACTTGGCATCCACCGGCTCATCACCATAGGCAGTGTTCAGGCCCAGGATCACGGCGCATGCTCCGCCCAAGGCATTGAAGATGCTCACCAACTGTGGCATTGCGGTCATTGCAACACGATCGCTCCAGATCTTTCCGATCACGCTTCCCAAGAGGATGAAGCCCAGCAACAAACCGATGCTGAGGATGCTGGTAGCAGCGTTGGTGTTGGCGATGCCCACCGCAATAAGGGCGATAAGTACGCTGGCCGCGGCCACGGTGTTGCCGAGCTTGGCACGGGCAGGATCGCCCATGTACTTGAGCCCCTGTACCAGGCCTATGGCCGATACGAGATATACAAGGGACATGCTCATTTGCTGGAACCGTTGGTCGGTTTGCGTTTCACACCGAACATGGAGAGCATGCGGTGTGTGACGAAGAAGCCTCCGGCGATGTTCACCGTACCGAGCAGAACGGCCAAGCACGCCGCTGCCATGATCCACGGGCTGTCGGTGGTGGTATTGAGCAACTGGATGATGCCGCCAATGAGGATGATGCCGCTGATCGCGTTGGATCCGGACATCAAAGGCGTGTGGAGGACCGCCGGTATGTTCTTGATCACCTCGAAGCCCAATAAGAGGCTAAGTGCGACAACGAACAAGCCGTCGATCGTTGTGATCGAATAACTGAAGTCCATAGGTTCAAAGGATTGGGGTGGCGAGGGCGCGTACGCGCTCGTTCACCAGAGCGCCGTTCTGTACGACCAAGGTGGAGCGAAGGATCTCGTCCTCGGCGACTTTCTCGCGGTGGGCGAGGAAGTGTTCAATAAAGGTGCTGTAGTTGTTGGAGAGCAGGAAAGAGGTGCTATGCGCACAGCTGCACTCGATGGAGGTGGGGCCCAGTATGGTCACCTCATTGCGCATAACAGTGGTATCCGGCTGTGTAAGCGTACAGTTGCCACCGGAAGCTGCTGCCAGGTCCACGATCACGGCTCCGGGCTTCATGCCCATCACCATATCTTCGGTGATCAGCACCGGAGCTTTCTTTCCGGGGATCTTGGCGGTAGTGATGATCACGTCGGCCTTTGCGGCTTCCAGAGCGATCCGTTCACGCACCTGTTCGAGGAAGGCTTCCGACTGTTGAACGGCGTAACCACCCGCAGCCTGGTCGTTCACCGCGCCTTCCACTTCAATGAATTCAGCTCCAAGGCTCTGCACTTCTTCCCTGGAGGCGGCACGCACATCATAGGCTTTGACCACGGCACCCAAGCGGCGCGCTGTGGCAATGGCCTGCAGACCGGCCACACCAGCACCCATGATCAGGAAATTCGCCGGGCGTAATGTGCCACCGGCGCTGGTGATCATTGGCACGGTGGCCAATGATCGCTCAGCTGCCAGTAGTACGGCCTGGTATCCGGATATGCTACCCACGGAGGACAGCACGTCCATGGCCTGCGCCAAAGTGGTCCTTGGCATAAGGTCCAGGCTGTAGGCCGTTACACCCTCACGTTGGTATGGTCCCAACTTGGAGGGCGCACCGAGGACATTGAAGAAGCCGATGAAGGTCTTGTCCTCATTGAGAGCTCCACCTTGATAGTGATGGTCATAGCTGAGCAGGATGTTCGCTTGCGCGATGACATCCTCTTCCCGTTCCATGACCTGTGCTCCGGCTAAGGTGTAGGCCTCGTTCGTGAAACCCGCAGCACGACCTGCGTCGCGCTGCACGAACACGGTAGCCTTGCCTGCCAAACGTTCTACTCCGGCAGGAGAAAGCACCACCACACGGCGGTCCGACCGCTCCTTCAATATCCCTATACGTTCCATCTCTTATGGGAAGATACCGCGCTCCTTGTATGTCTTTTCCAAGCGGCGCAGTGCCACGATGTAGGCGCTTGTACGCCAGTCCACCTTGAACTCCACAGCCGTGTCGGCCACCTTCACAAAGGCGTCCTCGAGCTTCTCTTCGAGCATCCGGAGTACCTCTTCGATCTTCCACGTCTCGCTGCGCTTGTTCTGCAGCCACTCGTAGTAGCTACCGATCACTCCACCGGAGTTGCACAGGATATCGGGGATGATGTCGATGTTCTTTTCGCGGAGGATACGCTCGCCTTCGGTGTTGGTGGGGCCATTGGCACCTTCGGCAACGACCAGCGCCTTGATGGAACCGGCGTTCTCGCCCGTGATCTGGTTGCCCAGAGCGGCCGGAACCACGATATCGCACTCCAGTCCGAAGAAATCCTTGGGCTCCATTTCCTTGGCGCCGGCGAAACCCTTGATGTTGCGTCCGTTATCGGTGCTGTGTGTCAGCAAAGCTTCTGGATCGATGCCCTTTGCGTCGTGCAAGGTCGCGGTGGCGTCCTGTACAGCGATCAGCGTAGCACCTTCCTTCAGCAAGAAGTGAGCGGTCCAGTAGCCTACGTTGCCGAAGCCCTGAACGATGAACTTCATTCCCTTCAACGACTTGTCGCGGCGCTTGGCCCAAGCCTTGATCGTTACCACCACACCGAAACCGGTAGCGCGGTCACGACCCTCCAGTCCACCGGCGCCCAAAGGCTTTCCGGTAACAACGTGCAGGTTCGCGAAGCGGGTGGAAGGCGATTTCGTGGACGAGTAGGTGTCCGCGATCCACGCCATGATCTGGGCGTTGGTGTTGATGTCCGGTGCTGGAATGTCCAGATCAGGACCGATGTTATCGCCCAGCGCGTATGTGAAGCGACGGGTAATGCGCTCCAGTTCGCCCTGGGAATACAACTTCGGATCCAACTGGATACCACCCTTACCACCGCCGTAAGGCAGGCCGGCGAGAGCCGTTTTCCAGGTCATCCAGATGGCCAGTGCGCGCGCTGAATCGATGTCCACCGTCTGATGGTAGCGCAAGCCACCCTTGTAGGGTCCAAGGGCATTGTTGTGCTGTACGCGGTAGCCAGTGAAGACCTCGATCGTTCCGTTGTCCAACTTCACAGGGAAGTTGACCAGGATCTCACTGTTGGTCTTCGACAGGATCTTGCGGACACCGGGGTCCAGGTTCATGATATCGGCCGCATGAGCGAACTGCTCCATGACGACCTCGTACATGCCTTCCTTGCGGTCGGCCTTCTCAACGGTTTGTGTTGCCATTTCGGGTTTATCGTGGTTCATTCTTAATACACGCAATGGAACCTGTAGTGTTCCGGTTGCGTAAAGTTCAGTGTTCAAGGTGCTCACAACTGCCACAGAGACCGGTCAAGGTCTGTCCTGCGGCGTTGGCTGTGGTCGTTCCAAGTGTTCTTGTTCGATTTGCTCTACTCGATGTTCTGTGCAGAACTGGATCGGTCGCTCCGTACCGCGGCGCAAGGTACAGTCGCAATGCGTATACGATCGAAGCTGGTCCTCTGAGTTATGTTCGAGCTAACAACAGGCCGGGTAGAAAAATTGGGCAGTGTTGGCGTTCGCCAATGAACGGACCGATTCTCCCTGCGGCGTCGCAAAGTTGGTGAAATTGCCCTTAATGACCATGACCATCACCGAGTTAATATGGAAACGGCGGTTCTTGAGGGCAGCCCCGTCCGGGTCGAGCGATAGGATCATACGCGAAGAGAGCCCCTGAAGCCGCGCCCAGCATAGTAGGACTGCGGTCCGTTGTGGTATACGAACACGGTGTTGTACCGGAGATCACAGAAGATCGCACCGCCCAGTTTGCGGATATCCTCAGGAGCTCTTACCCAGCTGGAGGACTTCGCGTCGAAGGTCCCCAACTTCTGAAGAGCACGGTACTCGGCTTCCGTGAGCATCTCGATCCCCATTTCCGTGGCCATATCGATGGCGTTGTTCGATGGCCGACTTTCCTTGCGCGATATCCAGCCTTCGCGGTCGTAGCATATGCTTCTTCTGCCTGCCGGAGTTTCGGCGGAGCAGTCCATGAAAATGTATTCGCCGCTCTGCTTGTCGTGGGCTACCACATCCGGTTCGCCACCGCTCTCTTCCATTTGCTCCAGCGACCAGAGCTTATCGGGCTTGGTTTCCAGCCTGGCGGCCACATCGGCCCATTGGAGTCCTTTGTGGCGGGTGCGGTGTTTTTCGAAGCGGGCTTCCAGGGTGGATAGCAGTGTTTTTTGCTGTTCGGGATCCAGCTTCATCGGGTGCTTCTTTGCCCGAAAGGTAAAGGCGCAGAAGCCTTTATAGCCAGAAGGTATCCTCCTCCGGATCATTCACTTCCTCCCTGTCCAGCGACCGGTGTACCTCCTCGATGCGATCGAGCTCTTCCTCCGTTGCGATGTCTTGTATCGCATTGAACAGCACTCTTTCCTCGAAACGAATGTGCGCCTCCAGTTCCTCCTCGATCTGTGAGATAAGGACCGCGGGATCCTCGGTCCCAGTGAACAATCGGGTCAGTCGGCGATGTTCTGCCAAGGCTCGCTTCACCAGTTCATGCTCATCGCCCAATATGGGGAAGACCGCTTCTTCTTCAAGGCTGAAGTGGGGCACCAGGTGTTCCGCATGGAAAATTTGGCAATAGGCCATCATGCGTACCGGATCCACGTTCTTCTGCAGTCCGGTACGCAGTTTCCAAGAGAGCAGCAGCCCATGGTGATGGTCGCGGCTCAGTGGTTTTAGGGTTTTGTGTCTTTTTATCGGTTTGGTCGTGGACATCGTGGGTCTGTCATGGTGATGGGGCCTTCACGCAAGGGCTCGGTCCGCATCAGGTGCAACTCGCCATGTGGTCGGCGTTCATTTCGGGCAAGATCGGCATTTGGAACTTGGAAGGTCCTGAATGCTCAACACGGAAGAGCTCAGATCCAAACTGGGCGTGGACCTTCAGAAGCAGCCCAACCCTGGTACAGGCTGGATGACCGACAATTCCACATGGACACCATGTGCCCGGTACGGACCGATGTACGCTGAAGCTGCCTGTTCCAAAGTCCTTTCCAGCGGTGGCTCACTACTGAATGAAAGCGCTCGGGTTCTCGCGCAGGCGTTCGATCCGCATCATGAACATCTCGGCCATGCGCTCTGCGTTCATGTGGGCCAGATCGGCCACTGGACCTTTGAAGAGTTCATCGACCGTGCCGTGGAAGAGTGTTAGCCAACGGGCGAAGTGTTCCTCGGAAATGGGTAAGCCCGCGTGAGGCCGGAAAGGTGCTCCGAAGTAGGAGCCCTCGGTGATCAGCACGGTGCCCCAGAAGCGGTACATCTTGGCCATGTGCTCGGGCCAGCGGTCCTTGATCACGCCGTTGAAGATGCCGCCCAGCATTTGGTCCACACGGACCTTGCCGTAGAAAGTGTCCACGAGCAGGCGGATATGCTCGGGAGTGGATATGTCACTGCGTTCGCTCATTTGAACATGGGTTCCCAGTACAAGGTAAAGTAGAAGGCCGCGAAGCCCACAAAACCGATCAGCAGCGCCCATACCCACGCGGGAACAGCTTTGGGCGTTTCGGAGCCGGTGATCATGAACACGTCGCTTCGTTCACTACCATAGGCGTTGATGGTGATCGGGATGCGGTCCTCCACGACTTCGTTGGGCTTCAGGCCGAGCACGGTGATCGAGGGGCCGTTGCGCACTTCGAAGGGAATGGTGCGCACCCCTTCCACACCGTTGGTGCTACGTGCCACAATGCGCAGGGTGTGCGGGCCATCGGGCAGTTTGGTGGTATCGAATAGGAACTTAACCGGAGGTGCGAACTCGGCAAAGGGCTGTGGGTCCTCGTCGAGGAAAAGCTTGATGCTGCGTTCTTCAGCCATGGGTCGGAGTGTTCAGGATGGAACGCTTGATGTGTTCGGGGTTACCTTCGTTAGGACGCACCAGGAACTTCACAGCGAAGAACAGGGTGATCAGAACGATCACCGCCGAGGTCCAGATGATGGGCATGTCCCAAGAGCTTTGTGGGCCGGTGCCGTGGGAGATGCCTTTGAGCACTTTGGGCTGTTGTTTCTCGCACACATCGCAGGCCCACGCAGGCAGCGAGAGCAGCAGGATGAACAGGGAGAGGAGTATGCGCATCATGGCAGTGCAGTTTCAGGTGAAACAGTGAAGCGGATGCTTTTGACCACTTCTTCGGTGGTGGCCGGTGCATCGTTCCCGAAGTTGGAACGGACGTAGTTCGCCACGGCGGCGATCTCTGCATCGCTGAGGTTCTCGGCCTGCGCGGGCATCGCACTGTATTCGGGGCGTGCATCATAGCCACCCAGGATGATGGAGATCATCTGTGTGGGATCCTTGTCGTTCACGAAGGCACTGCCGGCCAAAGGTGGGAATGCTCCGGCCAATCCTTTACCGTCCTGTTGGTGGCAGGCAGCGCAGACCTGCGAGAAGATAGCACTGCCGTCGGGCAGCCCGTCCACCGCGGTCAGCTTGACCGCTTTCCCATCGGCACCCGGAGAAGGCAGGAATTTGCCCGGCTCCACACCAGTGGGTAGAGGCGCCTGCTTCAAGGAAGTGAGATAGGCCACCAGGTCGTTCATCTCCGGCTTCGCGATCAACTTCCTTCCGGCGCCGCTGAGGCGCTCCGGAGGAACCGCAACCACAACATCGCCCTCTTTCACACTGGCTGAATCGACTTCCTCAAAAAGCCAACTGTAACGCGGCATGATGGAACCTTTCACCA
>CAJDVJ010000072.1_pt1 | contig 10777 bp, 11 predicted proteins | sample 7391371 | NCBI WGS metagenome assembly CAJDVJ01 (sample SAMEA7055699, study PRJEB34461) | soil metagenome | biome: terrestrial ecosystem; feature: Peninsula; material: soil | place: Antarctica | collected 2016 | reverse complement strand
GCACTAAGGACGCGCGGTGACGCTGAACCTTCGCAGCTCCAACGCTGGGTTCACGGCGCGCACCTCAGCGATTCGGGCCATCGAAATCCAGGCGAGGGCGACATCCGTGTTCTCGCCGATCGTCGCGATTTCAACGCCCATGGGGTCGACGATCATGCTGTTGCCCGCACCAATCGGTGGAGCCTGATCGGCCGCAGCAACATAGACGGTGTTCTCCAGCGCGCGCGCGGTGACGAGCGTGCGCCAATGGTTCTCCTTCAGCGGCCCGCGCACCCACTCGCTTGGCAGCAGGATGAGGTCGGCGCCAGCATCCACGATGCGTCGCGTGACTTCGGGAAAACGCACGTCGTAACAGGTCTGCATACCCACAGTGATTCCGTCGACAACAAAAGTCTCAGGCTCTTCGATGCGCCCGGCGACCACCCAATCGGATTCCTTCTGGCCGAAAGCATCGTAAAGGTGGATCTTGCGGTACTTCGCCACAAGGCTTCCTGAACCATCAAATGCAATAAGAGTGTTCGTGAACTTGCTGGCATCGGCAGAAGTTTCCAGCATCCCGGCGACGAGATGCACGCCCAACACTTTTGCGAGCGCCGCGAGCCCTCGCGCGAATGGGCCGTCGATCGGCTCAGCGGCGGCCACCGAACGCTCCCCAAACTCTGGAACGAAGAACGACGAATACTCGGGGAACACCACGAGCTTCGCACCACGGGCGACCGCAAGGGTGGCGAGTTCGCGAATGCTATTAAAGTTTGCCGCCGTGTCGTCGCCCGGAGCGAACTGCGCCACGGCGATCGCCGTCGAATTGTCAACCATGCCCCCAGCTTACGGAGCACGCCGCACCCCACACGAAAATCGTTTGGCGCTGTCCCATACGAAGGCACTCCACGAATCGCCTGCGGTGCTGCAGGCCGTAGCGATGCGATCGGTGTTAATCTCCTTCATTGGGGACCAGAAGTTGGAGTTCCCGATCGGATACGCTGCGAGAGGGTGCGAGCCGCGCCCGAGACCGAGGGAGCCGGATGTCCGCCAGTTTCGTGTTCGATGCCATCCGTACCCCGTTTGGTCGGTTCGGTAAAGCGTTGAGCGGCATCCGCCCCGACGACCTCGCCGCCACCGTGCTCACGCAACTGCTGGAGCGCAATTACCAGCTGCAGTACGAGAAGAAGGGCATTGAACAACCGAGCTACGTGAGCCCCAAGGCCAAGCTGGGAAAAGGCGTGTACATCGGTGCCTTCAGCTACATCAGCGACGATGCGGTGCTGGAAGATGGCGTGAAGGTGTTCCCCAACAGCTTCATCGGCGAGCGGGCGCACATCGGTGCAGGCACCCGAATCCATGCCGGAGTGAAGATCTATCACCAGACCCGGATCGGTGCCCGTTGCGTGATCCACAGCGGCGCGGTGATCGGTGCTGACGGATTCGGCTTCGTGCTCAATATCGAAGGCATTTACGAGAAGATGCCCCAAGTGGGCAATGTGATCCTGGAGGATGATGTGGAGATCGGCGCCAACACAACCGTGGACCGTGCCACCATCGGCCACACCATCATCCGCCAAGGCAGCAAGCTGGACAATCTGGTCCAGATCGGCCACAACGCGGAGATCGGCAAGCACAACGTGATCGTTTCGCAGACGGGCATCGCAGGCAGCACCAAGGTGGGCGATCACAACCAGATCGGAGGGCAAGTAGGTATCGCCGGGCACCTCACTATTGGCAACAAAGTGCGGATCGCCGGGCAGAGCGGAATTGGCTCCAACCTGCCGGACGGTATAACTGTACAGGGTTCGCCTGCCTTCACCATCGGCGAATACAAGCGCAGCCATATCATCTTCCGCAATTTGCCCGACCTGAGTAAACGCATCGAGGCCATGGAGCGGGAACTTGCAGCCCTGCGCGGAGCCCACGACGATCGGCCCTGAGGTGCGGTCCGTCGCCACGAGGCAGCTGCCGAAAAGCACCTTTGCTGCACAGACCGCACATCCTACCTTCGCCCGGCAAGCCGGACGTGCATAACCGACCGCGCGAGCATACTGCATGAGCGATCAACAACACACCCTGAAGGCCGAAGCCAAACTGAGCGGCGTAGGCCTCCATTCCGGCGTACCGGTGGAACTCACCCTCTGCCCGGCACCGGTGGGTCACGGCTACAAATTCCAGCGTTGCGACCTTGAAGGCGAGCCCATCATCGATGCCGACGCCGATCTGGTGGTGAGCACTTCCCGTGGCACTACGCTGGGCAAAGGCGATGTGGTGGTGAACACCACCGAGCACGTCCTGAGCGCCCTCTATGCCTTGGGAGTGGACAACTGCCTGCTGAAACTGACCGGTCCCGAACTGCCCATCATGGACGGCAGCGCGCTGCCCTTCGTGCTGGCCATAGAAAGTGTTGGACTGGAACCACAGGACGCTCCACGCAACTGGTTCGTGCTGAAGGAACCCATCTGGTTCGAGACCCAGGAAAGTGGCACCGAGATGCTCGGCGTTCCGGCACCCGGCGGCGAATTCCGTCTTACTGTGATGGTGGACTACAACAGCCCCGTGCTCGGCACACAGCATGCCAGCATGTACCGCGCGGAGGAGTTCAAGACGGAGATCGCGCCCTGCCGCACCTTCGTTTTCCTGCGCGAGCTGGAGCAACTGGCCAAAGCGGGCCTGATCAAAGGCGGCGATCTGGACAATGCGATCGTACTGGAGGATCGTGAAGGCACCACCCAGGAAGATCTGAAGGCCGTGGCACAGGCGCTGAACAAGCCTTACCACGAAGTTGAGATCCGCCGCAACGGAGTGCTCAACATCACCGATCTGAAATTCTTCAACGAGCCTGCACGTCACAAACTGCTGGACATCGTAGGCGACCTTGCACTTGTGGGGCGTCCCATCAAAGGCCACATCCTTGCCGCACGTCCGGGTCACTTCGGCAACACCAGCTTCGCCAAGCGCATCAAGGAGCGCATCCGCGAAGAGGAGAAAAATCCCGTGGCCTATCTGGACCTGAGCAAGGAGCCGCTCTTCGACAACGTGGCGATCCACAAGATGCTGCCACACCGCTACCCGTTCCTGCTGGTGGACAAGGTGATGAGCATGGACAAGACCAGCATCATCGGCGTGAAGAACGTGACCTTGAACGAGCCGCATTTCACCGGCCACTTCCCCGGGAACCCGGTAATGCCCGGTGTGCTCCAAGTGGAGGCCATGGCGCAGGTGGGCGGCATCTTCGCCCTGAGCCAAGTGCCCGACCCGGAGAACTACACCACCTACTTCCTCAAGACCGATGGTATCCGGTACAGGCGCAAAGTGGTGCCGGGCGACACGCTCGTGTTCCACCTCACACTGATCACGCCCATACGCCGTGGTCTGGTGCACATGCAAGGGCATGGCTACGTGAACGGAAAGCTCGCTGTGGAAGCCGAAATGATGGCACAGATCGTGAAAGACAAAGTGGCCGAGCCTACCAACGAAAAGGCCACGACCTGACCATGAGTATTTCACCACTCGCATTTGTCCACGCCGATGCCAAACTGGGCAAGGGTGTAACTGTAGAACCCTTCGCATCCATTTACGGCGATGTGGTGGTCGGCGATGGATCCTGGATAGGTCCGCACGCCGTGCTAATGGACGGTGCTCGCATCGGAAAAGACTGCAGGATCTTCCCCGGTGCGGTGATCGCCGCGATCCCCCAGGACCTGAAGTTCGCTGGTGAGATGACCACCGCCGAAGTGGGCGATGGCACCACCATCCGGGAGTGTGTCACCATCAACAGGGGTACCGCGGACCGGCTGAAGACCGCCGTTGGCGACAACTGCCTCCTGATGGCCTACGTACACCTGGCGCACGACTGTATTGTTGGCAATAATGTGGTGATCGCCAATAGCGTGAACCTCGCAGGGCACGTGACCATAGACGATTGGGCGATCCTGGAAGGCAACGTGGCCGTGCAGCAGTTCATCCACATCGGAGCACACAGCTTCATCGCTGGTGCGAGTCTGGTGCGCAAGAACGTGCCTCCCTTCGTGAAGGCCGCACGTGAGCCCTTGAGCTACGTAGGTGTGAACGTGGTGGGTTTACGCCGCCGTGGTTATGCCGACGACGCCATTGCACGCATCGAGGACATCTACCGCGAGATCTTCGTGCGCAACAGCAACGTGGACCGCGCCGTGCAGAACGTGGAGCAGACCCTGAAGCCCAGTCCCGAGCGCGGTCAGATCCTGGATTTCATCCGCAACAGTCCGCGTGGCATCATGCGCGGCTTGGCCGAGCTGAGCTGAGCTGAAAGGCTTCCGGGTATGGAGATCCACTTGCGGGACATAGGCAAGCATTTCGGTCTTGAAGTGGTCTTCAAAGGCATTTCACTGCAGCTGGAGAGCGGAAGCCGCACCGTACTTCTGGGCGCTAACGGCAGTGGCAAGAGCACCTTGCTCCAAGTGTTCAGTGGTGCCTTGATGCCTACCGAAGGAAGCATCGAACACCACGTGCAAGGCTCCGTGGTCCCTCAAGAAGAAGTATATCGCAACGTGAGCATCGCTGCGCCCTACCTGGGCCTCTATGAGGACCTCTCGCTGAAGCAGTGCCTGGAATTCCATGCTCGCTTCAAGCCTTTTTACGCAGGCATCTCCACGCTGGATGTTGCGCGCATAGCCTACCTCGATCATGCCCTTCACAAGCCCGTACTGCACTTCAGCAGCGGCATGAAGCAACGTCTGAAGCTCGTCCTCGCCATCCTCAGCGACACCCCGCTCCTGCTCTTGGACGAGCCCGCAAGCAACCTGGACGCCGAAGCCATCACTTGGTTCCGCGATCTCCTTCTGAGGCATCTGCAAAACCGCACCCTCATCGTAGCCAGCAATCGCCAATCCGCCGAGCACGACTTCTGTAACGCGTCTATTGAGATCAGTGAGTACAAGTAGGCAGTAGGCAGTAGGCAGGTGGCAGTAGGCAGTAGGCAGGTGGCAGGTGGCAGGTGGCAGGCGGCAGTGGCAGGAGGCAGTGGCAGACCGCAGACCGCAAACGGCAGGTGGCAGACGGCGCGCAGCAGGACTCGCGACTTCAGGACTCAGGACTCGGTACTCAGGACTCGGCACTCGGTACTCGTCACTCGGCACTCGGTACTCGCCACTCAAAAGTCCCCAAAACAGAAAACCCTATTTTCGCGCCTCTTCCAAAAGACCCTACCCCATGGCCACAACAGCTGACATCAGCATCGGCACTTACTTGCGTTTCAACGGCGACATCTGCCAGATGATGGAATGGCAGCACCGCACGCCGGGCAACCTCCGCGCCTTCTACCAAGGCAAAATGCGCAACCTGCGCAGCGGCAAGCTCAACGAACACCGCTGGCGCAGTGGTGAGCCGATCGATGTGCTGCGTGTGGAAGTACACGAACTTCAATACCTGTACCGCGAGGGAGACAGCCTGGTATGCATGAACCAGGAGAGCTTCGAGCAAGTGTATGTGCCCGTTGCGCTCTTCGGTGATGCACTGGGTTTCATGAAGGAAGAGATGGTCGTTCAGGTGGGCTTCGAGAGCGAGAACCCCATCTTCGCCCGTCCTCCGAAAGTGGTGGAACTTGAAGTGACCTACACCGAAAATGCCGTGAAAGGCGACACCAGTAACAAGGTGATGAAGGCCGCCACCCTGGAGACCGGCAGGGAGATCAGCGTACCGAGTTTCGTAGAGATCGGCACCATGGTCCGCGTGGATACCGAGAGCGGTGATTACATGGACCGCGTGAAGAAGTAGTAGCCCCGATCCGTTCCGGACCGAAGCCCCGCCCAGATCCTGGAGCGGGGCTTTTTCTTGCGCCCAGTACGAGGACGGCCGCAACCTCACCGAAACTACCTTTGGACACCCTATATTTTCACCCGTGCAGCTACACGACCCACAGACCGCAGCTCGTATCGCAGCATTGATCGGCGCCGAAGTGCGTGGTAATGTTGAGCGTTTGGTCACCGGCATCAACGAGATCAACCGCGTAGAGGAAGGCGACCTGGTCTTCGTGGACCATCCGAAGTATTACGAAAAGGCCCTGAACAGCGCTGCCACCACGATCCTGATCGACAAGGAAGTGGAAGCGCCCGAGGGCAAGGCCATCATCATCAGCAGCGACCCCTGCCGCGATTACAACCTGCTGGTGGAGCGCTTCATGCCGCGCAAAGGCTGGGAACAGACCTACATCACCATCGGTGCGGGATCCCAGGTACACCCCAGTGTGATCCTTGGCGCGCATGTCAGCATCGGTAAGGACTGCATCATCCACCCCGGAGTGGTGATCTACGAGCACACCACCATCGGCGACCGAGTGATCATACATAGCAACACCGTGCTCGGCGGCGATCCCTTCTACTACAAGAAGCGCCCCAGCGGCTATGACAAGATGCCGCCCGGCGGCAGCCTGGTGGTCCAGGACGATGTGGAGATCGGCAGCCTGTGCACCGTGGACCGTGGTGTGAGCGCCGACACCCGGATCGGCAAAGGCACCAAGATCGACAACCACGTACAAGTGGGCCACGACACCATCATCGGTGAGCGTTGCCTGATCGCATCGCACGTGGGCATCAGCGGAGCGGTGGTGATAGAGGATGACGTTACCTTGTGGGGCCAAGTAGGCGTGCCCAGTAAGGTGCGCATCGGCAAGGGCGCCACGGTCCTGGGCCAAAGTGGGCTCATCGGTTCTCTGGAAGGCGGACGCACTTACTTCGGTAGCCCGGCAGGCGAGTGGAAGACCAAGATGCGTGAGATCGCGCTGCTCGGCAAGCTGCCGGAGCTGTTCAAGAAAATGAAGGAATAGCACCATGGCCCGCCTGAAACGCATCATCGATCGCTTGGAACTGAAAGAGTTCCAACTGCGCGCGCTCCTTGATGTGACCAAGGCGATCAACAACAACATGGAGCGCGCTGAACTCTTGTCGCTCTACGAGAACATCGTACGCGAAGAGCTCGGCATCACACGATGCCAGTGCGGGTACCATGGACGTTGAACAGCTATTCAGCACGTACAGCGATATCCAGGTGATCGGTTCTGAACAGGCGACCAGTCTCGGCGCGTTCGATGTGGCCGTTCCCGTGTTCCACCGCGATCGTCCATTGGCCTTCCTGCTGATCGGTGATATCGACGAGGAAGAGCAGCGCATGAGCCCCACGGTGAAGCACCTGAACTTCATCCAGACCCTCACCAACCTGATCGTGGTGGCCTTGGAGAACAAGCGTCTCTCCAAGCAGGAATTGCAGCAGCAGCTCGCAAAGCGCGAGTTCGAGCTCGCAGCGGAGATGCAGTCCATGCTGGTGCCCGAAAAGCTGCCCAACAACGAACGTATGTCGGCCGCTGCATGGTACCGCCCACACGGGCAGGTAGGCGGCGACTACTATGATCTGATCCCAAAAGGAAAGGACCGTTTCGTACTGGCCATGGCCGACGTGAGCGGCAAGGGAATGGCCGCGGCCCTGCTCATGAGCAATTTCCAAGCGGCACTGCGTGCACTGGTACAATACCGCGACGACGATCTGGGTGCCATGGTGCACGAACTGAACGACAAGGTCTTTTCCAATGCGCGAGGCGAACGCTTCATCACCCTGTTCCTGGCGGATATCGATCTGGAACAGCGGCGCATACGCTATGTGAACGCAGGCCACAATCCCGCCATGCTCTTGAGCAACGGTATCGTGAGCGAGCTTTCGGAAGGCACCATCCCCTTGGGCATGCTGCCGAAGCTTCCCAAGATGGGCAGCGGTGAACTATCCCTGCAGAGCGACGATACGCTGATGGCCTACACCGATGGACTGGTGGAACAGGAGGACATGCACGGCATCGCGTTCGAGACACTGGCATTGGAAGGGCTACTACGTGATATGGCCCCTGCAGGCTGCGAGGCCCTGAACAGCGCCATCATCTCGGCTTTCGAAACGCACCGCGGTAGCGCTCCACCCTTGGACGATATCGCCTTGCTGACCTGTCGTTTCAGCTGATCGCAGCGCGGTCGTGATCGGCGTTCCGGGTCTCCAGTCGCTTCCTCTCCACTGCCGGGTACTTCAGGTCCAGCATCACGATCATGGCCGTGAACGCCCAGAACGGGATGGACGCCTTGTCGATGTCCAGGAAGTTGTTCAGCACACCGTGCATGTAGTAGGTGACCAGACCAAGGAACAGTGCGGCCAGCAGGTTCTTTTCTGCGCCATCCGGCATACGCTTGTACAGCTGCAGAACGCACACACTGGTCACAAGCACCAGCAATAGCATCAGGAGCATACCCGGCAGCCCCTGTTCCGCCAAAGGCCCCAAGTACTCACTGTGCGCATTACCCTGCACCCCGAAGTTGGTGCTGATGATGGTACGGTCCGCAGATGCCTGGAAGGGTGCGTACTGGAACATGTAGGTGCCCGGTCCCCAGCCGAAGACCGGTCTGTCCTTGAACATCCGCAGTGCTGAATTCCACCGGTTGATGCGCTCAAGGTTGGAAGCATCACTGGAGATGTTCGACATCGACTTCACGTGTTCGCCCAAGTTGTCCGATGACTCCTCGCGATTGCGTTCCAGCGCCAGTGTGATCTGCTCTTCGTTCGCCAGATAGACTCCTCCGGCCACTACGACCAGTGCGAGCAAGGCCCACACAGGCACCCGCAATCGCATGACCAGATAGACCCCCAGAGCTCCCGCCAAGCTGAGCCATGCCGCACGCGTAAAAGAGAAAACAAGGCCGACCAGCAAGAGCAGTAGCAGCAGTATCATCAGCCCTCGCTTGGTACGGGAAAAACCGGGCAGCCAGAGCGCAGTGATCATGAAGGGTACGAAGAAAGCGATGATGGCCCCGTAGCTGGTGTGGTCCTTGAAGAAAGGGCTCATCACCCAGTGCGCAGGGTCATGTGCAAAGCCATATTGGGCGTGATTGATCAAGGTGTAGATGACAACGATGGCCAGTCCTCCGAGGTAGGCCCAGATGAAGGTCTGCATCTTCCGACCATCCTCGAAGAGGCGCGTGGCGAGGAAGAACATGGTGCTCACGAACCACATCCTTGCTACGAAATGCTTGATGGATACCACCGGCATGGTGCTGGGCACGATGGTGATCAGCATCCAAGTCAATTGGGCTATGATGACCCAGGTGATGGGATGGCGCCATACCCTGGGATCGATCACGTTGCGCTCCAGCACCAGCTTCAGCAGGAAAAGGAGCATTACCCCCACCAACATGGGCTCTGTGGGCAGCGAGACGCCGATACCGCCGATCTCGAGCTCTTCCAGATTGATGGAGAGCGGTGTGACGAAGGCGATGAAGATGAGGAGCCGGTCCACCGAGGTGAGCATGGCCCAAGCCACCAGCAACCCTACCGGCGCTATGTTGAACCAATAGATCTCCTGCGCAACGAGCAGGGAGTTCACCAGCACGAAAAGTACGCAGGTGATCAGGATCCAATTGGCCTTCAACGCTCTCACCATCGATCAGCCTTGTTCTTCGCGCCACATCAGAAGCACGAAGCAGAGGAAGAGCGCCGAGGCGGTGGTCACCAACACGATCACCCAACGGATCGGGTAGGCCTTCTTGTCGGCCACTTCCGGATAACGCACCACATTGGTATAGGTGAGTTCCTTGGTCACGTCGTTCACCACCTTCTCGTATTCAGTGAGGAGGCGGTCGTAGTTGTTGCGGAACTTGCTGCTCAGGTCCGTGAGTGCGCGGAATTCTCCACCGTTCTCCGCTAAACTCTTGAACATGCTCCGTACCTCGTCCATACGCGTCTGGGAAACCCCCGGGGTGGAGAGCATCAACAGATAGCCCCGCGTAAGCTCTTCGGTCTGACCTTCATAGGCCAAGAGTCCCGAGTTCTGGCGCAGCACTCTCAAGCGTTCTTCAACAGAATCAAGCTTGAACTGCTCGTGTGTCATGGCCCGCTCCGCGATCGCCAACACCTCCTGCGACTTTTCGCGTTGCAACCTTCTGGCCAACTCGTCCACTTGATGCAGGATGGCGTTCACCATATCACGGGCACGCTTGGGGTCCTCGTCCATCACCTCGATCATCACCGACTCGTAGCGCGTTTTGCTCACCTCCACACGTTCGTCGAACTCATTGTACAGCGCGAAATACCCGCCCCCGGTGGTCGTGTCCACCTTGTACCAATTTGCCAGATCGAACTGGATGATGAGGCTATCGCGGATGCTGTTGCTCTCCAACAGCTGCAGCAACTGATCGGTACGCGTTTCCGAGGAATACGGTGTGAGGTTCACCGGATAGACCGTGGCCTTGGACAGATAGCGTGGTGTGATGAAATACGCTGAACTGAACAGCGCAGAGACCGCCACCGCGACGACACCTACCACGAGCAGTGTCTTGGAACGCTTCCTTAGAACGCGCCCCGCGGCTGAAAAATCCAGATCATTGGCCATGGCTCGCGCGGATCTTTTTGAGGTTCTCCTGAACGACCATGAGCAACAACGCGAGCAAGAGGCCCGCGATGGTACTGATCGCAACGATCAACCAGCGGATGGGATAATCCTTCTTGTCCGCCTCTTGTGCTTTGTTCACCACGAACTTGTGGGGAAGATCGCTATCGCGGTCGGCCATGGCCTGTTCCAGCTTCATCTTCAAGATGCTCAGTCGCTTGGTCTCGTTGAACAAACGGTCCTGCAGGGTTATGTACGTGCCGCCATACTGGGCCAGCACCTTGAAACGCTCCTCGAATTCTTTGATAGCACGTTGGTCACCTTTCACGATGGCCATACCCATGTATTCGTTGTAGCGCTCGCTCTGGGTATGGTAATCATGTACTCCCAATTCGCGCAGCA
>CAJDVJ010000112.1_pt1 | contig 11001 bp, 7 predicted proteins | sample 7391371 | NCBI WGS metagenome assembly CAJDVJ01 (sample SAMEA7055699, study PRJEB34461) | soil metagenome | biome: terrestrial ecosystem; feature: Peninsula; material: soil | place: Antarctica | collected 2016 | reverse complement strand
CGGAAGAGCGGCTCTGCGCTCTATCCGGAGTCTCACCGATGCCTTTGGTGCCGGGCATTGGTGAGTCACCGGATACCTCCCTTTGGTCGGTTCCGGTGTGACGGTCGAGTAGAAGCGCCGTTCGCGGACAACGAAGCGTTCCGCCACTCGTCACGCCTGATAGAGCGCAGAACACGCCATGGTCCTGGCACTTCGGTTACGGAATAGGCCCCTGCCCATTCCGATTACCTTCGCCATCCTTAATTCTGCGCTCCGGCCTTCACGGCTGTTCCAGCTCTGTCATGAGTGCCTCTTCCCACCCGTTCTTTCGATGGCTTCGGCGTCCCGAACAGATCAAGCTATCGCTGTGGGTGAAGCTCCTGTTGCTGAGCGGCTTCATTTGGGTGGTGAATGATCTGAGCGGCCTGTTCCCTTCATTTTCGAGCAAGGTGCAGGGCTTTGCTGCCACCATGCTGCTTTTTGTAGTGATGGGCAGTTTGGGCCGAACGGTATACCGCGTGTTCAGTGTGTTGTTCGTGCTCTTGCTCGCTGTCTATTTCTTCACCCTGAAGCTGTACGGGCCCTTGAGCTACGACCTGATGCTTTCCATGCGCTTCACCACCACGGCAGAGTCCTACGGGTACTTGAGCGATGTGCTTCGCTGGGGCATGGTCCTGTCCCTGGTTCTGGGGATATCCTTGTCCATCACCTTGTTGTTCGCATCACGGATAGTGATCAGGAACAAGTACTTCCTTGGCGCTTCTGTCTTGATCCTGATCGCACTGCCCGTCGCCAAAGCTCAACTTACAGGGGTGGTCCTGAGCAATAAGTACCGCGATGGGTCCAGCGCCTTCAGTACCATACCGGGCAAGCTCATCTTCAAAGCGAGGTACGATCTTGGACTTGCGAACGAGCTGGTGGAGAACATGACGGCTTACGATGCCGGGTACGATTGGTCCGCTTACTCGGACTTCATCCCGAAACAGGTGAACATCATTGTGATCGGCGAAAGCAGCAGAGCCGACTTCTACGACATGAACGGTTTCGATCTGTTCCCACTGACGCCGAACATGGACAGCACGTTCAATTACAACTTCAGTCAGTGCATCTCGCCGGCATCGGTCACCATCAGTTCTTTGACGCGCACCTTGTTCCTTACCGACAGCAACTTCAATTCGATCCCGCAGGCCAATCTGGTCTCTCTGTTCCGATCGAAGGGTGTGAAGACCTACTGGATCTCCAACCAAGGTCGGGTAGGGCGCTCGGACTCACCGTTCTCGGCCTTGGGCATGACCTGCGACAGCTCCTATTTCCTGAACCAGGCCAGCTACCATACCGCACAGGAACAGGACCAGGCGATGCTGCCTTACTTGCATGATATCCTGGAAAGTTCCAGCCGTACCGGCGAACAAGTAGCGATCTTCCTGCACCTCCTCGGTTCGCACCCGCCGATCGACAATAAGTACGATACCCTCACGATCGCCTATCCCAAGCGGAACATAGTGGCCCACTACATGCAATCGGTCCACGAAACGGATGCCTTCGTAGGCGAGATAGTTGATGCCCTTCAGGTCATCCCAAAACATAACATGTTCTATTTCAGCGACCATGGCATCACCTACGACGAGAAGCAGGAATACTTCTATCACGGCGCCGGCAACTGGGAGAATTACCATGTGCCTCTTGTGGTATGGAGCGGCGGCGACACTGCGCACCGCAACATCGACCAAGGCATCTCGCTGTCCAACTTGATCGGACTGGTCCATTGCTTCAACAAAGGTCCGGAGCTGCAACTGGATAGCTTGCTGTCCACCATACGGCCACCACTTACCGTGCTGGATGCCGATAACACGCCACGAGCCATTCTGAAGCTGGGTTCGAACCCGATAGGACTATGATCGCAAGGGACGATACGAGCCGGTTGATGAGCCTATCGACCAGGGATGTCACCATCCTGAAAGGAGCCGGCATCCTGCTGATATTCCTGCACAATTATTTCCACTGGCAGCCCGGCTTGGGCATCGAGAACGAGTTCACCTTCGAAGCGGCCAACTTCACCAAATACCTGGACCACGCATTCTCCGGGCCTTTGGACTTCTTCCGCTACAGCATTGCGTATTTCGGCCATTTCGGGGTGCAGCTCTTCGTGCTCACCTCGGGGTATGGCCTTTATCTCTCCGCACAGCGGAAACCGAAGCCAGAGAGCTATTGGGGCTTCTTGATCCCCAAGGTGATCAAGGTCTTCGCTCTGCTGGTACTTGGTTCGCTGATCATCTCCTTTGTGCAGTACCTGAGGAACGGGGAGCCTTTTGGTCCGGTGGTGATGGCCTCCATCGTCTTTTTCAGGATCACATCGATCTGGAACTTCTCCTTCGATAGCATCTTCAAATTTTCAGGTCCGTTCTGGTTCTTCGGCCTCATCGTACAGCTCTACATCGTATTCCCGCTGCTGCGGAGAATGGTGGCCAACTGGACCTTGCGCAGCGATCTGCTGTTCCTGCTGGCGATCTCTCTGCTGAATGTGGTCCTCTATCCGTTGCTGCGCCACTACAATGTGCCATTGATGGGTCAGTTCATCGGCCAGCTGCCCGTGTTCATGTTGGGCATTGTGTTCGCCAAACATGGCTATCGCAGCAGCCTTCCGGCGATAGCGGCCGCTCTGCTGTTCTTCGCGCTGGGGCAGTTCCACCAGGTCTTTTTCACCACCACCTTTCTCGCCGTCGCCTACCTCATGATCGCTGCCTTCTTCGGGCTGAAGCGGATCAAGGGCATTTCTGCCACCCGTATACCCTGGCTGCTGGAGGCGCTGGGTGCGATCTCCATGGCGGTATTCATCATCAATGGACCGCTCCGTACCGTGGCGATTTTCAAGGACGAAGGCGGATCGTTGATCACCGAAAGGATCTTCCTCTTCACCGCGATCCTGATCCTGGCCTCCTTTCCTGTGGCCTTCCTGTTCAAGAAGCTGAGTGCATTGCTTATCGGCCTGTATACCAAGGCGACCAAGCTTTGGGCTAAGGGGCTTGGTGCTGCCCGCTGAGGAACCTGCCTTGCTGAGGACTGGCTTTGCGCTCTATCCGGAGTCTAACCGATGCCATTGTTGCTGGGCATTGGTGAGACACCGGATACCTCTCTTCGGTCGGTTCCGGTGTGACGGAAGTGGTGGATGCGATCGTCAGCACCTTCCGGGGACAAGCCCCACCATTTTACCGACCTTCGCAGCCCGGTTCCTTCGGAGCCGCATTGAGGTAATGAAGCAACTTGAAGCCGAATCGATCGAGATCATCCGCGAGGCAGTGGCCACGGCCCGCAATCCGGTGATGATGTACTCTGTGGGCAAGGACAGCTCGGTGATGCTGCACTTGGCTCGCAAAGCCTTTTACCCGGCGCCGCCGCCCTTCCCTTTGCTGCACGTGGATACCCAGTGGAAGTTCAAGGAGATGTACGTCCACCGGGAGCGCATGGTGAAGGAGAGCGGCATGAAGCTGATCACACACACCAATCCGGAAGGCATCGCACAGGGCGTGGGGCCATTCACCCACGGCAGCGGCTACCATACCGATGTGATGAAGACCCAGGCCCTGAAGCAGGCGCTGGACATGCACAAGTTCGATCTGGTGTTCGGTGGCGCACGGCGTGATGAGGAGAAGAGCCGCGCCAAGGAGCGCGTGTTCAGCTTCCGAAGCGAAGGCCACCGCTGGGACCCCAAGGCGCAACGCCCCGAGCTGTGGAACCTCTACAATGCTCACATCAAGCCGGAAGAGAGCATCCGTGTGTTCCCCATCAGCAACTGGACCGAGCAGGACATCTGGAACTACATTCTGCAGGAGAAGATCCCCATTGTGCCCCTCTACCTCGCGGCCATGCGCCCGGTCGTGAAGTTCAACGGCCAATGGATCATGGTGGACGATGACCGCTACCCTTTCAAGGAAGGCGAGAAGGCCGAGATGAAGATGGTCCGCTTCCGCACCTTGGGCTGCTGGCCCTTGACCGCAGCGGTGGAATCCGAGGCCGACACCCTGGAGGCGGTGATCGCCGAGACGCTCAATGCCCGTGGATCCGAACGCGAGGGCCGCATGATCGATTCCGACACGCCGGGATCCATGGAGAAGAAGAAACAGGAAGGCTATTTCTGATGGAGCAGCAACACGCGAAGGACGTCCTCACATTCGTGGAGGACCAAGGCAACAAGGAGACGCTACGCTTCATTACCTGCGGCAGCGTGGACGATGGCAAAAGCACCTTGATCGGTCGCCTGCTGTACGAGAGCAAGAACATCTTCGACGACCAATTGCAGGCCGCCTGCAGGCCGAACGCGAACAGGGCATCACCATCGACGTGGCCTACCGCTTCTTCGCCACCGAGAAACGCCGTTTCATTGTGGCCGACACTCCCGGCCACGAGCAGTACACGCGCAACATGGCAACCGGAGCCAGCACGGCTCACGTGGCGGTGATCCTGGTGGATGCCCGCAAAGGCATGCTGGTGCAAACGCGCCGTCACAGCCGCATCGTGAACCTGATGGGCATCAAGCAGGTGGTGCTGGCGGTGAACAAGATGGACCTGGTGGGCTACAAAAAGGAGGTGTTCGACACCATTGTAGCGGACTACATGGCCTTCGCTGCCGAGTTCCAGTTCGAGCATGTGCAGGCCATACCGCTGTCCGGATTGGATGGCGATAACGTGGTGGAGCGCACCGAGAACCTCGCTTGGTACGATGGCCCGAGCCTGATCCACTACTTGGAGCAAGTGCCGATCGACCTGGCAGCGGATCGTGGCGATTTCCGCCTGCCCGTGCAATTGGTGAACCGACCGAACCTCGATTTCCGGGGCTTTTGTGGTCGCGTGGCGGAAGGTGCTGTGCGTCCCGGCGATGGCGCTGTGCGTCCAGGCGATGCGGTGCGGGTGCTGCCCTCCGGCGTACGCGCCACGGTGAAGGCCGTGATCGAAGGATTCAACGAAGTGGAAGTGGCCGAGGTGGGCAGCTCCATCACGCTCACCTTCAACGAGGAGGTGGACGTGAGCCGTGGTGATGTGATCGTTACCGCAGAACGCCCCGCTGAAGTTGCTGACCAGTTCGAGGCGAAACTGCTGTGGATGGGCGAGCACGCTATGAGCCCCGGAAGGCAGTACATGATGAAGATGGGCTGCAAGGAGGTCACGGCCACCATCACCGCCATCAAGCACCGCGAAGATGTGAACACCGGTGGGCACATGGCCGCCAAGACCTTGGAGCTGAACGAGATCGCCTCGGTGGCGATCAGCACCAGCGCGCCGATGGTATTTGAGCCCTACAGCACCAACAAACTGCTGGGCAGCTTCATCCTCATCGACAAGCTCACCTTCGAGACCGTGGGTGCCGGGATGATCGAGTTCGCCCTACGCCGCGCCAGCAACATCCATTGGCAGGCCATGGAGATCGACCGAACGGCGCGCGCCATCCTGAAGCATCAGGAACCACGTTGCGTCTGGCTCACCGGCCTCTCGGGTTCCGGCAAATCCACCATCGCGGACCTGCTGGAGAAGCGCCTTTACACCCAAGGCAAGCACACCTACCTGCTGGATGGCGACAACGTTCGCCACGGCCTGAACCGAGACCTCGGTTTCACCGAAGCCGACCGCGTGGAGAACATCCGCCGCGTGGCCGAGGTGGCCAAGCTGATGGTGGATGCCGGCCTGATCGTGGTCGTCAGCTTCATCTCGCCTTTCCAGAACGAACGCCGCATGGCGCGCGAACTCTTCGGCGAAGGCGAGTTCATCGAGGTATTCGTGGACACGCCGCTGGAGGAATGCGAACGCCGCGACGTGAAGGGCCTCTACGCTAAAGCACGCCGCGGCGAGCTGAAGAACTTCACCGGCATCGATAGCGATTACGAAGCTCCTGAAGCGCCCGAGTTGCATCTGCATACTACGGGTATCACACCCGAAGAATGTGCGGAGCTGGTGTTGAAGACCTTGGTGTAAGGAATGGCACGGGAGTTGGCGCTCAGGTGTAAGGACCGGACTGAACGAGCACTGCTGATGAGTGCAGTGGTGGCTCATGTGAGCTTCTCGGACACATACCAGCAGCTCGAGAATTCTGTCGGTCCATTGAAAGCACTACCTGCGAAATGAAGCTCTGTCGCGATGAACGAAGTGCGTGACAGAGCCAGCTCTTCGGCCGAAGCCCCACTGCAGGTGGTGTTCGTGCTCACTGCCACGGGCAACAGTCCCTACCTGCATATGGCGCGTTTGGCGCTTGCATCGGTACGTCTGAGCAATCCCGGACTGCCCATCCTGTTGCTTTGCGATGCCGCCACGGTGGAGGATGCCTCTTTTCAAGCATGCGGCCTTGCGCAGCAGGCCCATCGTGTGCTGAGCTGCGAAACGCCGGAAGGTGATGCTGCATTCCGCAGCCGCTTCATCAAGACCAGCATGCGGAGCTTGGTGCAAGGCAGCTTCCTCTTTCTGGACCTGGACCTGATCGTGCGCTCTGATCTGCGTCCCTTGCTTTTGGTGCATGCCGAATTGGCCGGAGCGGTGAACTATGCGCGGCAGGGGATAGCGGGCCAGATCGATGCGATGAACGAGGAGATCATTGCCACGATGGGCTGGGAACGACATGCGGAGTACTACGTTAATACCGGTGTACTGTTCATGCGCGATACGCCCGCAGTGCACGCCGCGTGCGCCGATTGGCACCAGCGCTGGGCCCAGTGCTTCGAGCGCACCGGCAAGCACTTCGATCAGCCTGCGTTCAACTGCATGCTGCAAGGTGTGAAGCCTTCCTTCGCCGTATTGGATAGCCGCTACAATGCGCAAGTGCGCCCCACGCCCGGCACGGCCGAAGGGGCGGTGATCTGGCACTACTACCTCAGTGCACGCTTCGATGAGCGCTTCGCATTCGGTGCAGAGCTACGTCGCTTGGTGGACGGTGCGCCTTTGGACCTTCGCCGTGTGCAGCGTTTGATCGATGCGCCACACCCTTGGCGTCGTGATCATTTCCTGGACGACTTCTGGGCCAAGCGCGTGGTGCAGGCCGGTGGCTACATGCCCGAGCTGGAGTCGCGCTGGTTCAGCGGCGATCGCTGGGGCGCATGGAAAGCATACTACAAAGTCAATGGACTCGCCGAGCTGCGCGCATGGTACGGTGGCAAGCTTCCACCTGGGCTATTGCGGATGTATCGAGGCATGAAAGGTTGAAGGCTGCTGGATGGGGATCTTCATTTTCCCAAGCATTGCGCTTTTCATCACCTAACGCTGACAACAACAGGATATACACGGATGGTCTTTCAAGATGAAGAGCTGTTCTCGTAATGATGGTGCCCATTATCCGTGTCGATCGGTGTCCATCCGTGGTTCACTTTCGCCCAATGCATTTTGGTCTTCTTGTACAGCTCTTTTAGTGCCTTTATGGCAATAGGCGAAGGTATTCTGTGCATTGATCCGAGCATTCACACGGTTCGCCTGTGATACCTTCGCGGGCCATGTCCGACACCCGCATAGCCATTGCTCTACACACGAGTCCGGGGTACAGCGAGACCTTCATCGCCGCGCATTTGCAGCGCTTGAAGCAGGTGCAGGTGGTACTCAGCAATGGCAAACCACCCCAGTTGGCGAATGAGCGGCCGATCCTGGTGCCCACTACCATCAAAGCCCGTTTGCAGTCCTTGTTGGAGCGCAAGATCATGTTGCTGGACCGAACGACGCAGTTGCGTCGCCGCACAGTGGAGTTGCTCCGTGCAGAAAGAATCCAGGTAGTTCTGGCGGAATACGGCACCATGGCCGCTACGCTTGTGGACGTATGCACAGAAGCAGCTGTTCCCTTGGTGGCCCATTTCCACGGCTACGATGCGCATCAGCACAAGGTGCTGGAAGAGTGCCATGGCTACAGGCACTTGTTCGAACATGCATCGGCATTGGTGGTGGTGAGCCGCAGCATGGAACAGCGACTCCTGGACCTTGGAGCCCCGCGTGAAAAGGTGATCTACAACTGCTACGGTATCGATGTGGACCGCTTCACCGCAGGTTCGCCTGCCGAAGCGCCGCCACACTTCTTGGCCGTGGGCCGTTTTGTGGAGAAGAAGGCACCCACCCATACTTTGCTCGCGTTCCGCGCTTTGGTGGACCAACGTCCCGAAGCACGCCTGACCATGGTGGGCGATGGTCCTCTGTGGGAGGTCTGCCGCCAACTGGTGACCGCTCTACGCTTGGAGGCCAACGTGGACCTCTGCGGTATCCAGAGCCAAGAGCAGATCGCTGAACTGCTGCGCGGTAGCCGTGCCTTCGTACAACACAGCGTGGTCACGAGCAGTGGCGATTCGGAAGGTACCCCGCTCGCCGTGCTGGAGGCCATGGCCACTGGAGTACCCGTAGTGGCCACACGCCACGCAGGTATCGGCGATGTAGTGGAGCATGGTGTTCGCGGTCTGCTGTGTGCCGAGCATGATGTGCGGACCATGGCCACCAACATGATGCGCTTGGTGGATGATGCGGCCTTGGCCGGGAGTATGGGCAAGGCGGGCAGGAGCTATGTGGAGCAACACCACCGCGTGGAGGACAGTATAGCTGCCTTGCAGGCTATCCTTGATCGCGCCGCGTTGGCTTGATCGCTTTCAGGATCTGATCAGTGGATCGGGCAGCTCAGGTCTTGTGAGAATGGGCAAGTGATCCTTGTCGGCGCTCACTGAACGGTGTTTGGACCGGAAGCTCCGTAGATCTTCCAGGTGATCTTGTGCAATGCATTCCTGATCGCAGAGTCAGTACCCAGAAGCCTGCTGAAGAGTGCATCGCGGTGATCATAGTTCCGCAAGTAGCGTCGATGTGCGAAGGCCATCTGCAAGGCCGACCATTTGTCCGGTGCCGTAGCGATCTGTCTGATCCGATACTGGAGGTGGAAGCGTTCGATGATCGTCGGGTCCACTCCCGCATTCACCATCCATTCCCATCGGTACCTGGCCTGCTCCTTCCGGGACAGTGCTTCGGCGAAGTTGCGCGTGATGCGGTTGTTGGCATGGACCCCACGCATGGAGACCGGCTCTTCTATGCTACCGGCATAGAGGCGTGTGTACCAAGCGAGGCGCATGATCAGGTCGCTGTCCTCGTGCATGGAGAGGTCCGTTCGGAACAAGGTCTCCAGACGATCCAAGGCCGAGCGTTTCAAGGTGAGCGCGATCAAGCTGAAATAACCGAAGCCCTTCACGCCGAGCAGACCATTGAACAATTCCTCTGGCGGAACCCGAAAATTCACCGTGGTCAGTTCGCTCTCGAAGGTGCGCTGGAACTGGGCTTTCCCGACCTCGTCGTGGTAATGGGGGCCGATGGCGCCGTAGACCCCATCGGCATCAGCGTGTTCGCGGAAGATGCGTCGCTCCTGGTCGAAGCGGTTCGGGAGGTAATGGTCATCAGCATCCAAGAAAGCGATGAACTCCTGTGTGGCATTCAAAATGCCCAGATTCCTGGAAGCACTGGCACCCCTGTTCACACCTCCCGGGTGGCGCAGCAGCTTCACCCTTGGTTCGCGCTGTGCGATAGCCTCGCACACCGCCAAACTATTGTCAGGACCGCCATCCTCCACCAGGATCACTTCCACCACGTCCTCGAACTGTAAAGCCGAATCCACCGCCTGCTCAATGAACCCTGCGGCATTGTAGACGGGGATCACAACGGAGATCCTCAACGGGGTAGTGGGAAGCATAGGATGACAAAGGTAGAAGACCCTATAAGTCCGGGTCACTGTTCCATTGAGAGCGCTTTCGCATTCTATTCCAGGCTTTGTGGCTTGGGGTTGCGGTGCTACGGTCGCCGGCCAGCACTCGCTTGCGATCCGCTCATGCACACAAAGCATGACCAACATGCTTGCAGCAGCCCATTAACACACCGACCTTTACACCATGCCCATCACATTCACCAGCTACGGCGCTGCAGGCACCGTTACCGGTAGCAAGCACCTCTTGGAAGTTTCTCACAGCAATGGAAGCAACTACCGCATCCTTTTGGATTGCGGCATGTTCCAAGGCGAAGCACTGCGCGATAGCGACAGCGACCCCAACCGCAGCTTCGGCTTCGGGCCGCACACCATCGACATGCTGGTGCTGAGCCATGCGCACATCGATCACAGCGGATTGATCCCGCGCTTGGTGGCCGAGGGTTTCAAAGGACCCATCTGGAGCACTCCGGCCACGCGCGACCTCTGCGCCATCATGTTGGCCGATAGCGCACATATCCAGGAATACGACTACAGCTACGACGTGAAGCGCGCCCTGAAGAAAGGTACGCGTCCGGAGTTCGATGGTCCACTTTACACCACCAACGATGTGCAGCCCGCCATGGACCTGTTCCGGACCGTGGGCTACGAGAAGGTCACCGAGATCCTGCCCGGCATCATGCTCACCTACACCGATACGGGCCACATCCTGGGCAGTGCTGCGGTACACTTGGATATCGACGATGGCGAGCGCACCCTTCGCTTCACCTTCTCTGGAGATGTAGGCCGTTATGTGGACCGTCTGCTACCCGAGCCCGCGGCCTTCCGGCAGGCCGATGTGATCGTATGCGAGAGCACCTACGGAAACCGCGATCACGAGCCCATCACCCAAGCCGAGGACGAACTGCTGAAGTATGTAAGCGATGTTTGCGTGGACAACAGGGGGAAATTGATCATTCCGGCATTCAGCATCGGCAAGACCCAAGAGATCCTCTACACCCTGAACGGACTCAGCAACCGCGGTCTACTGCCGCGTATCCCTGTTTACGTGGACAGTCCCTTGGCCATTAGCGCCACCTTGATCTCACGCGCCCACAGTGATCTGTTCCGCGAAAAGGTCCGTACCGAACTGGAGAAGGACCCGGACCTGTTCACCTTCCCGGGTGTGGAGTACGTGCAGAGCGCAGATCGAAGCAAGCAGCTGAACGGAGTGGCGGGGCCTTGTATCATCATCTCCGCCAGCGGCATGATGGATGCAGGGCGGATCCGTCACCACCTGCGCAACGAGCTGCCCGATGCCAGCAATGCCCTGCTCATTGTAGGATTCTGCGCTCCGG
>CAJDVJ010000104.1_pt1 | contig 11089 bp, 10 predicted proteins | sample 7391371 | NCBI WGS metagenome assembly CAJDVJ01 (sample SAMEA7055699, study PRJEB34461) | soil metagenome | biome: terrestrial ecosystem; feature: Peninsula; material: soil | place: Antarctica | collected 2016 | reverse complement strand
GCGATGACCAGCCATGGCAACAAGGACGGCTGGATCATCACGTTGGGTGTTTGCACCGTGGAAGAAGCACCCACGATCGAAGTGGTGGGCGATCTGCTATCCACCGATTCGCCCGGACCGTACTACCAATGGGTGGACTGTTCCACGGGTGATCCGATCGCTGAGGCCACCGCTCCGGTCTTCGAGGCGACGAACACGGGAACCTACGCCGTGCAAGCGGGCACCCTCTATTGCATGCCTGTTTCCGACTGCGTGGAAGTGCTCACCACAGGAATGGCGCAGGAGGAGCGTTCGGGCCGCGTCGTTTCCACCTTTCCCAATCCCGCTACCGACGTGTTCACGATCCAGCTTGAGCACAGGCACATGGGTGCGGACCTGCTATTGCTTGATATGCACGGTGTAACTGTTCGTTCGCAACGGATGCCCCCGGGTGATCGCTGGGAAATGAATATCGCAGGAATGGCCAGTGGCGTTTATTTGCTGGAGGTGAGGATCGCGGATAGGGTTGGTCGGGCAATGGTGGTGAAGGACTGAGAGCTTGATCGCCCGAAGCCCGCTTCCTGATAGTAGGTATCCACCACCGCTCTGCAGAATTCCAGTGCTCTTCAGAGTGTATCGTTCGTGGCCTGTTGCAATTTGCCATCGCTCATTGGAAGGGCTTGCCTTCAGTCCCAGTCGGCGTTCGTTCCTTTGCACCATGCGGTCCAACCATGCCCTTGTTCCAGCGTTCAGCGCCTTTTTGCTGTTGTCCTTGTCCGCTTGCGGACAGCCAGCAAGTGTTCCTGTGTTGGAAGAGCAAGCATCCGAACAAGTAAAAGAAGCCCCTATGACGGTAGAGATCTGGAGTGATGTGGTGTGCCCCTTCTGTTACATCGGCAAGCGTGAATTCGAGAAGGCCTTGGCCCAATTCCCGGATCGGGAAAATGTGCAGGTGATCTGGAAGAGCTTCGAGCTGGACCCCGATGCGCCCTCGCGCAGCGAGCTGGATATGTACGATAAGCTGGCGCAGAAGTACGGCGGAACCCGCGACGATGCCAAGGCCCGAGTATCCGGAGTGGTGGACCGCGCCAAGACCGTGGGGCTGGATTACAACATGGACATCGCCGTTGTGGGCAACAGCTTCGATGCGCACCGGGTACTGCAATACGCCAAGACCAAGGGCATGGGCGATGCCATGAAAGAGCGCTTGTTCAAGGCCTATTTCATGGAAGGCGCACAGTTGGCCGACATGCCTACGCTGATCCGTCTTGCCAGCGAAGTAGGACTGGATGGAGGCGAGGTGACCGAAGTGCTTACCTCTACCGCGTTCACCGACGAGGTGCGTGCCGATGAGCGCGAAGGTCAGCAGATCGGCGTGCGTGGCGTGCCCTTCTTTGTGATCGATCGCAAGTTCAGTGTGAGCGGAGCGCAGCAGAGCGAGGCTTTCCTGGGTGCTTTGCAGCAAGCTTGGGACGCCCGTTGAGGTTCAGCTCTTGCGCGCTGCCCAATAGGCTTTTCCGTAGCGCACGAACACCTCGCTTCCGGCTTTGATGGTGCGCGTGGCCACCAAGCAGGGCTCATCCTCATCGCTCAGCGTGATCACCGCGTTGTTGCGGAGACGCGAACTCCCCGGTCCTTCCACATCGTTGGCATACTTGGCAAAGCATTCGGTATGCATGCTGTCCATGGTGCTGCCATCCAAGAGGCTCACGAAGTAGGCATCCTGCCCAGCTGAAGCGCGTTTCTTGGCTTCGGCCTGCGAAAGGACTTCACCTCGGAATACGGCGATGATCTCTCCTCGGTGGATCGGTATCGCCGTGAACAGACCTGCACCGGCCAACGGGATGCCGGAGTTCCGGACGAACAGGTAGTCGGCCTCCGTGCGCCCACGTTGGCGTCCCACTCGTCGTGCTTTCCGGGCGTTACTTCCACCAGATCGAAACCGATGATGGTGCGCTTGGCGGCCAAACGCGATAGGAGATAGGTGGCCTCTTCGAACTGGAATCCGCCCGGTACCGGTGTCCCGGTATTGGGGCAGAGCGTAGGGTCGAGACCATCGATATCGAAGCTGATGTGGACCTTCTCCGGCAGTGCCTCGATGATCGCATCGCACTGTTCGCGCCAGGTGACGCCCTCGTACTGCTGTCGGCGGATATCGGCGCTGCGCACGATCCGTACACGGCCCTTCTGCTTCAGGAACACCTCGTTCTCCTGCTGGCAGAAATCGCGGATGCCCACGCTGCTGATGCCTTTGATCTGCTTGATCGGCAGTGCGTTGTACATGATGCTCGCATGGCTGTGTACGAAACCCTCGTAGGCCACACGCAGGTCCAGGTGCGCATCGATGTGCAGGATCCCGAACTCCTTGTGGTGTTGCGCCTGTGCCTTGAAAATGCCCAAAGGCGTGCTGTGATCACCGCCCAGCAGTGCCACCTTCTTGCCTTGGTCCATCCAGTAGCTGCAACGTTGCTGAACCCATTCGTTCATCACCTCGCATTCAGCGTTCACCAGCTCCAGCGCCTTTTGGGCACGGGCTTTCTTCTTGGCATTGCCGCCCTCCACCAGCATGTCGATCACATGCGCGGCCTCCTTCTTCAGAGAATTACTCTGCTTCAATAGCGCTTCAGGGATCTCATCCAACCAGATACCTCGCTTCCACAGATCCGGGAATTCGGGGTGGAACAGATCCACTTGCATGGACGCTTCGCGGATGGCCGCCGGGCCGTTCGATGTACCATCCCCGTAGCTGGTGGTCACCTCCCACGGCACAGGCACGATGACGATGTCGCATTCCTCTGCTGTGAAGGGAAGCCCGTACAGGCCGCCATCTGCGCTGGCCGGAGTGTTGGGGTCGAACTGCTTGATCTTGGCGGCTTTGGTCATGGTCTTGAGTATTGAAGGATAGCGCGAAGGTAGGAGGGACGCGGGTCGCAAAAGCCTCTCATCGGGAAGCATGTGCTGCTACCTTAGCCGCCTCTCCAAGTCTGATATATGACCATGCGTTCCATTTCACGCACCGCCATCCTCTCTCTCGCAGTGCTCTCATCCGGCGTTGTACGTGCACAGGATGCTTATCTCACCAATGCCTACGTCCCCACTTTCGTGAAGGCAGGTACGGATATTCCGATCTCAGTGCGTGTGCGCAACTCCGCCACCGCTCAGTTGGTCACTTTCCGGGTGGATTGGAAATGGAACAATGGCGCGGTGCAAACGGGCTTTTCGCAGACCACCACGGGTATTAGTGGCAACCAGTATTGGCCCTATGAACATCAGGTTCCCTTCAATGTGCCACAGGGTAGCGGGTTTCTGAAGGTCTGGGTGGCAGGCGTGGGCGAAACGAATTTCGCGAACGATACCCTCACCTTCCGGGTAACTGCCTTGAACCAATGGGCCACCAAGTCGTTCCTGCTGGAGGCCTGGACCGCCACATGGTGTTCTCAATGTCCACCCGCCAACACCACCGGTAATGCACTGAACAGCGATCCGAGGATCGTGGTGGCCAAACACCATGCGGAGGACCAGTTCTCTTCCGGTGCCAGCACTGCCTTCTTCGCACCTTACGGAGTTGACTTCACTCCGGCGGGTGTTATCGATCAGGGCGAATACGGTGCCTACACACCGAACGCGGCCACCACGCTTTGGGGCTCGGAGATCGAGCTGCGTAAGCAAGGTGTTTCTCCAGTGGACCTTGGTCTCACTGCCAACTTCAATGCGCTGGATCGTAAGCTTACTGTGGATATGAGCGCCACATACACCTATGGTCTGCCCGGTACCCATGCCTTCAACGTGTTCATTGTGGAGGATGGGATCGCCGCCGCCCAGATGAACGGTCCGGCAAACTATCTGCACAACCAGGTGGTGCGCGACGTGCTCACCGGTGTACAGGGCGATGCGTCCGTGATCCCTACCACAGCTGTGCCCGGCACTACCTATTCCAAGACCTGGGATTTCATTGTGCCGCAGGACTGGGTAGCGCAGAACATCCGCGTGATCGGCTTTGTATCGCATCGCCAGAATGGTCTCACGAGTACCTTGAACGTGCGCTCCACGGCTTCGCTGGTGGTGGGTGTGGACGAGCTTGAGAACCAGCTTGGCGCGCTGCGCGCATACCCGAACCCTTCAACGAATGCACTGTGGATGCTGTGGCCCGATGCGAAAGGAAATGCCTCGGTCCAGGTGTTCGCCTTGGATGGCCGTGAAGTGCTCTCGCGATCTGTTGTACTGAACGGAGAGGCTCTCGCATTGGAAGGCTGGGATAGCATGTTGCCCGGTGCATACCTGCTCCAAGTGCAACAGGGCGATCACATCCTGCGCGTACAGGTTGTGAAGGAGTGATCCTTCACGCCGTATCGCGCTACATCGAATTTCACCTTCTGTCCACTGAATAAAGTGAACGCCCCTTCCACGCGTGGTGGTCGGGGCGTTCCAACAGTCTCGTTGTGCCACCCTCGTTGCACTGGAGACCGTTCACCGGTATCGGCTCGGCTCAGTGGCCGTATCGCAGCAGCGTGAACAGATCGGGAAGCAGCAGCCCATGGCTTGCTCGGATCATGTTCCCGCCTTCGCTGTTGGTGATTTTCGGTTCAGGAATGGATGGAGCCTCCGGCTTCGCAGGGAAGAGCTGGTCCGGCACATTGTCCGGGTGAACTCCGGAACTCAGACCGTTCGGTGTCATGGTCCACGTTTGTCCGGCCATCTCGCTGTCCAAGGTGTTGGTCACATTCTTCACATCGTCCAGCATGGGGCCCAGTTCCGCACTGATGTGCACTGCTTTTCCAATGGGAACGAGCACTACAAAACGCACCCGTTGGGCGCGCAGTTTGTCCGCACGCGGAAAGGCGAACCAAGGCGAAAAGGCCACTGTGGAATCCTGCTGTACCATGTGGTGCCGGATATTTTCCGAGCGACGCAAAGAACTCTTGCGGTTCACGCCTTGGGTGTTCCGATCGATCCGCACATGGAAGTCGGCATCGGGGCTACGGCGCACATCAAGGCCGGCCCATGCGCCATAAATACTGTCCGCTGAGGTGCGTAGGGCATCGAGATCATTATCGATCCGGCCGCCGTTGAAATTGATGGACCAGTCCTTGGTGTCCTGCATGTCGCCCATGCCGGTCAGGTAGAGCACCTGACCCTCCACGGGCGCCATGGTGACCACGGTGCTCAAGGTCTCGGTGCGCTGGAAGTCTCGGCCTACACGGATGCCAATAAAGGTGACCAAGAAGACCGCGGTGATCCAAATAGGGATAAGGGTCCAACGCAACCAGGTCGGAGCGCGCAGTCCGAGCATCAATTGGAGGCCACCGGATATGAGCCCCATCACGGGGATCAAGAAGAGCACGAACATGGCCAGTGCGAACCAGGCTGCTTGCGAGCTGGAAGGAAAGATGATATCACCGAGTTCAACGAGGCCTATGCTGTGCTCGCCAGCGAAACCATCCATAGCGAACACGGAGCCTCCGACCAGAGTGCCCAGCAAGGAAATGCCCAGGCTCACTCCGATCAGGAAAAGGACAAGACCTACGATCACAGCGAAAGCGCGCGAAGCACCCCGGGCGGCTGTGGAAGCCCCCTTACCGAAGTCCTTGCTATACCGTTTGAACCCCTCTTTGTTGAATCGCTTTCCAAGGCCTTCCACTTCCTGCGCCATGCGTGCGCCACCTTCCTCGAACGCCTTTCGGAGATTGTCCACCGTAACGGGTTCCCCTTCCATCATCAAGCGCTCGGCGGCGGTGTTGGCAGGCGGTACCAGGATCCACAGAATGATGTAGATCAGAACCGGGCTGCCAACGCCCAATACCAGTAGTGCTATGAACGCGATGCGCAGCCACAAGGGGTCTGTGCCGAAGTAGGTGGCCAGACCGCTCAGCACACCTCCTACCCAACGGTCCTCCAGATCGCGGAACAGTCGTTTGCGCTGTTTGCCGGTCTGCTCTGTGCTGCCACCTGCGCTCGATGCCGGCTCTTGCTCATCCTCGCCGAGGTAATCTTCGGGCTGGCCCATCACGGTCACCACGTGTTCCACATCGCCCATGCTCACCACCTGTCCTCGTCCCACCAAACGCTCCGTGAACAATTCGGCGATACGTGCTTCGATGTCGCCCATGATCTCACCCTCACCGGGGCTGCCGGCGAACTGCGATCGGATGGACGTGAGGTAGCGTTGGAGTGCCTCGTAGGCGTCCTCTTCAATGTGGAACACCGTGCCGCTGATGTTGGCTGTGAGGGTCTTTTTCATCCTGCTGACGCTTCTGCGTATTTTGTTGGTCTACTGCTGATCAAGAGCCGGTACGGCTGTTCCGGGTCGCCTTCTTCACGGCAAGGGAGAGTTCCTCCCAGGTCTGGTCCAGTTCTGCCAGGAACTTGGCACCCAAAGGGGTAAGGGAGTAGTATTTGCGAGGTGGACCGGACTTGGATTCCTCCCAGCGGTAGCTCAAGTGCCCAGAATCTTTCAGGCGGGAAAGCAGGGGGTAGAGCGTGCCTTCCACCACGATCAGCTTGGCATCCTTCAGCTTGCTGATGATGTCCGAAGGATACAGTTCGCCCTGCGAAAGCACCCCGAGGATGCAATACTCCAGAACGCCTTTACGCATCTGGGCCTTGGTGTTCTCTACTTTCATAGGAATGGTTCCTTCAGCTTGTTGCCATTGCAAAGATATGGGTGTAGGCAAGTACTTTGCAACGCATAGTACTATGTTGTGATGAACGGTCGATCCAGCCTTATGAGCGGATGACAATTGTTACGGTACCGCAATGTGACGAAGTCCTACTTTCGCGATGCAACACGCACAGCATGAGAAAGCACCTATGGAAAGTATTGGTGATACTGGTCCTTGTCCTTGGGGTAGCGGGTTACGTGCGTTACTACTGGGTTTTCGGCACCGGGGTCAAATCCGGAGAGCTGAACTATGTAGTGCACAAGGGCGTGCTGTTCAAGACCTATGAAGGGAAGATGATCCAGACCGGGATCCGCAGCCAACAGGGTAGTTTCGAGAGCCTCGAGTTCCTTTTCTCCATTGATGATGCGACCATTGCCGATGAACTCATGGTACACAGTGGCAATCAGTTCAACCTGCACTACAGGGAATACCTCGCCGCTCTGCCATGGCGGGGTCACAGCAAATTCGTGGTGGACAGCATCATTTCCATGGAACGTGTGAACCGCTGAAGCGGAACCGTAGCTCCCTTGCACCTGAACCTACAGCACTGGCATCTACCCAATGCAGCGAAGCGCTCCGTATAGTTCCCCGTTCGCACGCCTTGCTTTTCGGAGGCTAATGCCCAAATCGCTGCTGGGCCATGGTTGAAGTCAGCGACAGGTCCCGCAGAGCAAGTTCTCCGGGGAGATCACAGAGCCGGTCCAAGCGCACAAATGTGCCCCGAGGCGCTGGTTTTTTTGCCGACTTGAAGGACCTGGCACAGCGTTACAATAAGCGCACATCGGCCCAGCACAAACGCTTGGTCCTGATCATCCTCTTTGTGGGCATCGCCTTGCGGACATGGATGCTCCTTCAGCCAATAACCGCTCAGGAGGCCTTCATGTGGGTGCATTACGGTATGCGCCCGGCGCTGGAGATCATCAGTGATATGAGCCATCCGGAGAACCAGGTCCTGCATACGCTTCTGGCCAAGTGGAGCATGGGAATTTTCGGTTCCGACCTCATCGCACTCCGGTTACCGGCCTTTCTGGCGTCGATAGCCTCGATGCCCTTGTTCTACCTCTTCGTGCGGTCCATGTTCAACCGCTACATCGCGCTTATCGCCTTGGCCATGGTAGCGGGTTCCGGCGGCCTTATCGAATATGGTGCCTTGGCCAACGGACAAGCGATCGTATGGTTCTTTATGACCATGGCACTGGTGTTCGGTCGCCACTTCACGCAAGAGAACGATGCGCTCAGCGCAGTGGGTATGGGTATTTCGCTGGCCCTGGGTATGTGGGCATCGCCGTACGGTCTGTATCCCGCTTTCATGGTATTGCTCTGGTCGCTCTTCCACCTGCTGCTCAACGCGCCCATCATCAACAACCACGGTCTCGATCAGCTCTTCCTCCACGATACATCTCCCGATCAGAGCTGGAAGCGGTTCAAACTTGTGCAGACCGAAGGCATCATGGACCTCTGGTTCTACATCGTGGACATGGGCAGCAGGTGGTTTTCCATACTCGGACTGATCGGTCTGGTCGCAGCTGCGGCCATCTCCCAGAAGTACCGCGTGCTGGCCATTGCCATGCTTGTTTCTGCCGCCGTGCCGGTGCTGCTGGTGCGCTATGTTCCAGAGCCGGAAGTATGGTTGTACACCTTGTATATTTTCCACCTCAGTAGCGCTATCGCACTGTTCTATCTGCTGAAGCTGGCCCAGGAAAAGGTGTTCCCGAAACTGGGCAAACGCACCCGCGTATCGGTTGCGGCATTGTCGATATTGGTGCTCACCGCTGTGCCTGCCATGCGCTTCCTGCTCACCAGCGACCGTGTGATGCGATTTCCCGAAGCCGCGCCGTTGGCCATGTACCTGAACGGAGCTATGGAAGGTGAGGACCGCGTGTACGCCGATCTTCCTTGGAAGGAGCCCCTGCTCTTCCACATGATGTGCTATGGCAAGAGCAAAGGGGTGGCACAAGGTGTGGGCCCATTGGGCAGCCACATCTTCGTAGTGATCGATCCCGGAGAGGAACAGACCATGGAGAGTGTGCTCGCGCAGCAAGGGCTTCCCATTGATCGTATCATCGCGCCAGAGCTGATGTTCGAGGAGGAACGGGTGAAGGTGCTCGTAGGGAAGTTGGGCCCCGAGAGCGAGTAGAAAGCAAAGTCGGGTAGCCGATCGCGTTGCATTGGTTTCCTTTGCACCCGCAATTCAGCAAAACACTGCGTCCACCCTCGGTGGCAATAGATAGGTACGGCAATGGCAGAAGAAGGAAGGCAGATCATCTATAATATGGTGAAGGTGGGCAAGACCCTGCCTTCCGGAAAGAAGATCCTCAACGATATCTACTTGGGCTTCTACTATGGGGCCAAGATCGGTATCCTCGGTCTCAACGGTAGCGGTAAGTCCACGCTCATGCGAATCATCGCGGGCAAGGACAAGGACTTCGACGGCGAGGTGCACCTCAGTCCCGGCTACACCGTGGGTTTCCTGGAGCAGGAGCCTGAACTTGACGAGACCAAGACCGTGATCGAGATCGTGCGCGAAGGCGTGCAGCCCATCATGGACCTGCTGAAGGAGTTCGAGGACGTGAACAACAAGTTCGCCGATGAGGACATCCTCAACGATCCGGACAAGATGGACAAACTGATCGCACGCCAAGGTGTGCTCCAGGACCAGATCGAGGCCGCAGGGGCATGGGAGATCGACCAGAAGCTGGACATCGCCATGGACGCCCTGCGTTGCCCCGAGCCCGATCAGCCGGTGAACGTACTTTCCGGTGGTGAGCGCCGCCGCGTGGCCCTTTGCCGCCTGTTGCTGCAGAGTCCGGACATCCTTCTCCTTGACGAACCCACCAACCACTTGGACGCCGAAAGTGTGGCCTGGTTGGAGCAGCACCTTGCCCAGTACAAAGGCACCGTGATCGCCGTTACCCACGACCGTTACTTCCTGGACAACGTGGCCGGATGGATCCTGGAACTGGACCGTGGCGAAGGCATCCCTTACAAGGGCAACTACACCAACTGGCTGGAGCAGAAGACCGAGCGTTTGTCCCGTGAAGAGAAGACGGAAAGCAAGCGCAACCGGATCCTGAAGCAGGAACTCGAGTGGGTGCGAAGCAACGCCAAGGCGCGACGTACCAAGAGCAAGTCCCGTTTGGAGAACTACGAGAAGCTGCAGAGCGAGACCGTGAAGGAGAAGGAGGCCAAGCTGGAGATCTACATCCCCAACGGTCAGCGCTTGGGCGATAAGGTCATCGAGTTCAATGGCGTTTCCAAGGCCTTCGGTGATCGCGTGCTCTTCGAGGACCTCAGCTTCGCATTGCCGCCTGCCGGCATCGTGGGCATCATCGGCCCCAACGGCGCCGGTAAGACCACCCTGTTCCGCATGGTGATGGGCGAGGAGAAGCCCGATGCCGGAACGATCACCTTGGGCGATACCGTGCAGTTGGCCTACGTGGACCAGAGCCACAAGGAGCTGCTCCCCGACAAGACCGTGTACGAAGTGGTGAGCGGTGGATTGGAGAACATGTCCATCGGTGGCACCTTGGTGAACAGCCGCGCCTACCTGTCGCGCTTCAACTTCGGTGGAACCGACCAGAACAAGAAAGTGGAAGTGCTCTCCGGTGGTGAGCGTAACCGACTGCACCTCGCCATGACCCTGAAGCAGGGTAGCAACGTGCTCTTGCTCGACGAACCTACCAACGACCTTGACGTGAACACGCTGCGTGCCTTGGAGGAAGCCATCCAGGATTACAGCGGTTGCGCCGTGATCATCAGCCACGACCGTTGGTTCATGGACCGCGTTTGTACCCACATCCTCGCTTTCGAAGGCGATAGCAAAGTGTACTGGTTCGAAGGTGGTTTCAGCGACTACGAAGAGAACTACAAGAAGCGCGTAGGCGATATCATCCCCAAGCGCCTCAAGTACAAGAAGCTGGTACGCGGTTGATCAACTGGTAATAATGAGCGATCCAATGAAACTACTGCCGACGATCGGGATAGAGAACTTGCTGTTCGGGATGACCGAACAGGAGGTCGCTCTGCAACTTGGTGGCCGTTTAGGCTACATCCATTGTGCCTCTCACAACCTCCAGGTCAATGGAAAGCAGATCATCGGTCAACCCGTTGATGTTGTCAAGGAACAGTTCCAGCAGACTTCGCCCAAAGACTGGGAAGTGGAAGCCTACACCTTCTTCGACACACACTTCAGCGAAAGCCTTTGGCTGATCCTGAACGTGGAGTATGGCGTAGTAACGGATGTGGAGATCGGAGTTCCCTTCAAGAACGATGAGGAGTATGACTGGAAGCGGTGAATGTTGAATTGCACCGCGCTAGTTCCATCTTGGACCGGGCTACACAAGTCCCTTCCTTGATACCTCACCTTTCCCAATTGCAGAAGCCCGGCCATACGCTGGGCTTTTTGCATGGCGGAAGTGGGGGCGCCTAGGATCATGTCGGAACCTTAAATT
>CAJDVJ010000171.1_pt1 | contig 11186 bp, 9 predicted proteins | sample 7391371 | NCBI WGS metagenome assembly CAJDVJ01 (sample SAMEA7055699, study PRJEB34461) | soil metagenome | biome: terrestrial ecosystem; feature: Peninsula; material: soil | place: Antarctica | collected 2016 | reverse complement strand
CTGGGCAAGTGCGCCATTGCAAGGCTGATGCGTCCTACCTGCGTTCCGGAAGTGCTTAGCACGCGTCGTCCTGAAAGGTCCAACAACCGCATGTCCCTGATCGCATTGCCATTGCCGGACTCCACGTACAGGATCCCGTTGCATGGATTGGGGAATATCGACAATTCGGAGTGCTTCGTGGCCGCAATGCCTGTGCCTATGTCGTTCTTGAGAGCATCGCCATCGCTCACGCAGAACTCACGGAAGGAAGTGGTCCCGCTGATGCTGCGCGTGAAGGGCTCAGTGCCGAGCGCAGGACCCAGCACACTGGTGATCCAATTGCTGCCATTGTAGCGGGCCACTGCGGATAGTGCGCACCCGAAATTCGGCAGATCATCACCACTGTTCCATTGCACCGTCACATCCGCGGTGTTGGCGCCGGGCGTTTCCTCTTGCACTACCCAAGTGATGCCCACAACATCACTGCTCACAACGCTGCCGGCAGGTTCTCCCGGCAGTCCGAATACGCCATTCACTTCCGCCAGAACACGCACACCAAAGCGATCCTGTGGGCCGCTGAATGCGCCCAGAGTGACGGGAGTGTATCGGGAACCGATGCCCACTTGGAAGGTGTTGTTACCCGTGCTCAGCTCGCGCTTGAGTTGTCCGCTTCCAGTGCTTGCGCAGAAGCTGCTGCTGTTGCCACCTGCCGTTGCGTTCGCGGCGATGTTGGCCACGATCAGATCATTGTCTCCAAGCAGCAATCGTCCGGTGGTAAAGGTGGCAGTGCCCGTCACGGTCTGCGTGCCGCCGAGTTGCACATCGCCTCCGTTCAGCACTAGCGTGGTGATGCTTCCGGTGCCATTAAGTTGCGGAACGTTCGGCGCTATCGCTTGGAAACGCAAGGTGGGCACGGTGATACTGCCATTGTTGTTGATTGCTGCGCCTTCGAAATTGAGCGCGACATTGCTGGTCAGGGTGGTGCCGGTCGTCACGTTGAACACACCGCTCTGGGCTGGCATGGTCAGTTCGAAGCTGAGGGTGCCACTGTTCACATTCCCAACCCCGCCGTTCATGTTCGTGAAGCTCTTCCCGCTGAAGGGGTCGCTGAAAGTGAAGGGCGTAGAGCCGTTGTTCTTGCCACTTTGCATATTCCAGGTGCCACTGTTGTTGCAGTAGGCGCGCTCTGGGCGGCCACGAAGTTGGTGCCATTGAAGCGCTGCCAGGTGGAGGGCGTGTTCCAAAAGCCGGTCTCGGCGGAGCGATAGTCGCCGAGGTTCTGTGCAGTGACGTTCATTGTGATGAACACCGTGGAAGCAAGCAGGACCGAACTCAATGCAGCGCGAGTAAAGCGGTTCATGTTGGGACGTGTTGAAATGCCCGTCAAAACTCACGTGGTAGTCGCGGGTACACAATAGAACCTTTGTTAGTCGCAAAGCAAGAAGCCCCGACAATCACTGGCCGGGGCTTCTGCATTCTGCTCGGTCGGAGGCTTGTTCTTCGCTTCTCGCGGAATACGCGCCAACGCCGCTATGGATCACGTGGGAGCATGGGCCGGAGAGCGGAATGGGCTCAGTGCATCACTACCAACCTGCTGATGTACAACCACCCTTCCTCCGTCTGCACCTGGATCACATACGCGCCGGCAGGCACCGCCCGAAGGTCCGCCGTAGCATGTGTGCCGATCGCATGAAGGTCCAATGCCACTATGCGGCCGGTGGCATCGATCAGGCGTGCCGTGGTCGCCGCGGGTCCATCGGGCAGTGCAATGGTGACCTGTGCATCGGCCGGGTTCGGCCACGCGCCACCATGGTCCACCGTGGGCTCATCGACTGCTGTGATGATGGAAGGACAGCTGGTCACTGCACATTCGCTGGAGCTGGCGTATCTCATCAAGTAGAGCTCATACTGGCTGCCGTTCAGCTGGTGTCCGTTCAAGCTCAAGGGGCCATCCGTTACTCCGGGCAGTTGTATGCCACCGCATGGGTGTACCACCATGTTGTAGCCCTTGTCCATTCCTGCGGATCCCAAAGGGAGCACTCCGAGCACATCGCCCGCATCGCTGTACATGGCGAGTCCGACATCCTGCTTTCCCATAGCGCTCACGCCCACCGAAGGGGATCCGGGGGAGCCGACCAGGCCCATGAAGGTGCGGTATTCGGAAAGCAGCACGAAGCGCTGGTCCTGCCATTCCATGTCTCGCGCCGATAGGTGGTTGTTACGGCGCTTCCACAGGAGCTGGCCGTCCGGGCTCCATTTCATCAGTACGGATCCGCTGTCGCCCACCTGCACCTCACCATCGCCGAGTACCACGCGGAATCCCGTTCCTGTGCCACCGGGATACTGCTTCTCCCAGTTGGTCGCCACTGCGATGTCGCCCGCATCATCCACCGCGAACACGGGGAATATCCGCAGGGTGCTGCTGCTGTTACCGTACCGTGTCGGTTGCTCACTGGTATGGGTGAGGAAAGCACTATCCCAAACGTTGCTGGCCGGGTCGAACACCGCGATGTAGCCGCCTGATACCATGATAGGGTCGGTCAGTGCCAAGGTTCCACTACCGAACTGTACGCTCGCCGGGCCGCTGATGTCGCCTACCACTGCTATGCGGCCGTCGGGCATGTTCCGCATACGCGGCGCCACGGTAACGATACTGTTGGTTGTCCAACCACTTGAGCTCGGGTTGAATAGCCCTGCGCCGTAGGGGCCCACATCCACCGAGGTGCCAAAGCCTTCTATCTGCAGTATCTGGCCGTCCTCATCGAAGCGGATGAGTTTATCACGGTGCATATCGGAGAAGTAGGTCGGGATGCCTTGCGCGTTTCGGATGATCCCGTTGCCTCCGGTCTTGAAGATGGCCCACAGACTGCCATCTACCACGCTGAAGATGGCCCATTGTGCGTTACCGTCCGGGTCCATCTTCACGATGAACGGGTTGGTGTGCACTTGGTCGTATTCGAAGGCCAAGGTGCCGAAGCGGCAGCGGTCGCTGGAGAAGCTTCCGGTAACGTAGATGTTGCCGCTGGCATCGGAAGTGATGGCATTGGCGAAACTCGAGCGGTAGTTGTTGGATGAGTATTCGGCAGGGTTGGCCACTTGGGTCCACAGCACAGTGCCGTTCGCATCGAGCTTGCGCAGGAAATAGTTGTACGTGTACGTGTAGGGGTAAAGACCGGTGGATGTGTAGCCGCAGAGGTAAGTCGAACCATCGTCGCTGATGTGGTGTCCGATCACATGATCGTACGGTCCGGAAAGCGACCAGCCCGTCAAGCCTTGAAGGGTCACGCGGCAGGCCTCGCCTCCGTCCAGTGGCGCGGGTTCGTACACGTGAATGCCAATGATCACATCGCGCGTGCAGCCCACGCTGTATGCCCAGAGCCCAGTCCCAGCTTACCGCAGCGCTGTTGTCGATCACCGTCACCGTTTGCCCTACGAAGGGTGTGGTGCTGCTCAGCGTGAAGTCCGCGATCATCGGTGAGTAGGTCACCGTGGGTGCGGTGTTCAAGGTCCTGTTGCAGTTCATCGCATTGCTCCCGATGATGGTGAAGGTGGTGGTTACGGCCACGTTCGGAATGGTGATCGTAAGCGGCCCGCCGTTGCCGGGAGCACTCGCGTTGCCGATGCGATAAGTGATGCCCAATTGGCTCTGAAGGATGGTAATGCTCACCGGGCCTGGATCACACAGCACGGTGGGGCTGATGTTCACGGCGACGTTCTGGTCGGCCACGGCCAATACGTTCACGTCCACGGGTGCAACGTATTCCACGATGCCGCAGGGCGTGGGGCGCTTGCTTACCACCGTGTAGGTCACACCCGTTTGCATCACTTGCTCGAAGAAATTGGCGGTGTTACCATTGCCTTCGACCACGGCGCTGTATGGCTGTCCGTTCGCGTACACTTGGTAGGTGGTGCCCGGCACACTGGACAGCACCTTTATGGTCTCCCAGAAGCCTGGACATATCGTTTCAGGATAATTCTCGACCATGAAGGGCTCAGCGGTCTCGCTCTGCAGCACGGTGATACTCTTCGAAAGGCTGTCGGTGTAGGTGCCGTTGCTCACGATCAAGCGCACTTCGTAAGTACCTGTGGTGGGGAACACGGTGCTGTAGTCCGGACTGTTCGCGACGGTAGCGCCGTCCAGTTTCCAGGTGCTTGTGTACGTAGGGCTGCTCAGGTTCTGGAAGGTCACTGAAGTCCCGGTGCATACGGTGCCGGGTATGCTCTGGAAACGCGGTATTGGTAACGCCGGTGCGGTGAGGTCAGAGGTCTTGAACACGCGGCCGCCCTCGGTGACCGCATAACCCACGCCTCCGAGCGACGCATCGGCCTGGATATCGTTCACGGCCAAGCTTCCCGCCGGAAGCATGACGCGCTCCCACAGCCCGCCCTGGTTGTGGGTAACGTAGATCTGGCCGTATTCGGCAGCGACGAAGAGTCGCTGTAAGGTGCTGGCCGTGATCCGCAGGCAACTCGAGTTGGTAGGCAAGCTGATGTTGCTCCAGTTTTCGCCGAAGTTGCTGCTCCGGAGCACGACGCCTTCCTCGCCACAGGCGAACCATGTGTTCCCATCCGTCGTGCGTACGTGGTTCAGGTACCAGTTCGTGCTGGTCGCCGTCCAGGTGGTGCCACCGTTGGTGGTGGTTAGAACAACATGGTTACCAACGGCCATACCGACGCTTTCGGAACTGAAGTAGACCCCGTTGAGGTGTTCGCCCGTGTTGCTGATCTGTGTTGCCCATGTCAGCCCTCCATTCGCGCTTTTCAGGATGCGACCATTGTCTCCCACCACATAGCCGACCGCACTCGTGGGGAAGTGTAGGTCCTGTAGCTGCTCTCCCCAGGATCGGACGTGTACCAGATCCCAATTCGCACCACCGTCCGTGGAGCGCACGATGTACTCGGTGCCGTTCGCATTGTTGGTCCCCGCTGCCACCACCGTGTTCGCGTCGAAGGTCTGGATGCCCATCAGGTCGACGGCGAAGAGCAGCGGGTCGCTGCCAATGCTGGTGGATTGCCAAGTGGCTCCGCCGTCGGTGGTCCGGCGCACATCACCATAGCAACCCACATATCCCGTCGTGGCGTTCACGAAGTGTACGGACCGGTTCACCAGATCCACAGGGTAGGGCAGTGCGGACCACTGTGCGGCGGCGACGAGCGTGCAGAGGGATAGGAAGAAGGAGAGGCTGGAGCGCATGCACGAAGATATAGGCCGTGGCGATGCGCTCTGAACGCAAAAAGCCCCGACCATCACTGGCCGGGGCTTCTGCTTATTATTCGGTCGCAGGCTTACATCATGCCACCCATGCCTCCCATGTCGGGACCATGGCCGTGGCCTGCTTTCTCCTCTTTCTCTTCGCTGATCACGCACTCGGTGGTGAGCAACTTCTGTACTACGATGCTACCCTCCAGACCTGCGTTGGCAGTGATCTGGCGAAGTGGCTCCTCGATGGCGCGACGAACGATGGCGATACCAGTGGTCTCGTCGGCGTTGATGCCTTCCATCGTCTCGAGCACCTTCTGGGCACGGATGTAAGCGACTCCACCGCCGGGGATGATACCCTCCTCAACAGCAGCGCGGGTGGCGTGCAACGCATCGTCCACACGGTCCTTCTTCTCCTTCATCTCCACCTCGGTGGCAGCTCCGATGTAGAGCACGGCAACACCGCCGGCCAACTTGGCCAAACGCTCCTGCAGCTTCTCCTTATCGTACTCGCTGGTGCTGCTCTCGATCTGTGCTTTGATCTGGCTTACACGACCTGCGATGTCGGCCTTCTGGCCAGCACCGTTCACGATGGTGGTGTTGTCCTTATCGATGCTGATCTTCTCGGCCTTACCGAGCATGTCCAGCTCAGTGTTCTCGAGCTTGAAACCACGCTCCTCACTGATCACTTGTCCACCGGTGAGGACTGCAAGGTCTTCCAGCATCGCCTTGCGACGGTCGCCGAAGCCCGGAGCTTTCACTGCGGCCACTTTCAAGGAACCGCGGATCTTGTTCACTACCAGGGTGGCGAGTGCCTCACCATCAACATCTTCGCTGATGATCAACAGAGGCTTGCCGGTCTGGGCGCTCTTCTCAAGGATGGGGAGCAGCTCCTTCATGCTGCTGATCTTCTTGTCGTAGATCAGGATGTAGGCGTTCTCCAGCTCGGCCTCCATCTTCTCCGGATTGGTCACGAAGTAAGGGCTGAGGTAACCGCGATCGAACTGCATGCCTTCCACCACTTCAACAGTGGTCTCGGTGCCTTTCGCTTCTTCCACGGTGATCACACCTTCTTTCTTCACCTTGGCCATCGCCTGGGCGATAAGGCTGCCGATGGTCTCATCGCTGTTCGCGCTGATGGTGGCCACCTGCTTGATCATGCTATTGTCGTCGCCAACGGTCTTGCTCATCTTCTTGAGCTCGGCCACTACGGCGATAACTGCCTTGTCGATACCGCGCTTCAGGTCCATCGGATTGGCACCTGCTGCTACGTTCTTCAGACCGGCGGTAATGATGGCTTGTGCGAGTACTGTGGCGGTCGTGGTACCATCACCGGCGATGTCGGCGGTCTTGCTGGCCACCTCTTTCACCATCTGGGCACCCATGTTCTCCACGGGATCCTTCAGTTCGATCTCCTTGGCTACGGTAACACCGTCCTTGGTGATCTGCGGTGCGCCGAATTTCTTGTCGATGATAACGTTACGGCCTTTGGGGCCGAGGGTCACCTTCACGGCGTTCGCGAGGTGATCAACGCCGCGCTTCAAGCGATCGCGGGCGTCTATGTCGAATTGGATGTTCTTGGCTGCCATTGCAGTTGGATTTTATTATTGGGTTATCGAGGATCTCCTTGGACCGTACCTGTCGCGTCGACCTCATGGGTCGACATCACAGCCTACGGCAAGCAGGATCAGTTCAGGATCGCGTAGATATCGCTCTCACGCATGATCAGGTAGTCCTTGCCATCGTGGCTGAGCTCGGTCCCGCTGTACTTGCCGTACAGCACTTCGTCGCCGGCCTTCACGCTCAGGGGGGTCACTTTGCCGTCGTCAGCGACTCGACCTGTGCCCACGGCGATGATCTTACCGCGCTGGGGTTTCTCCTTGGCCGTATCGGGGATGATGATGCCACCCTTGGTGGTCTCTTCTGCGGCTGCTGCTTCTACAAGCACGCGGTCCGCCAACGGTTTTACGTTCGCCATTTGCTTATTGGATTGGATCTTTTTGGGTTCGACAACTGGTTGTCGTCCGCCGCACGTCAATGGTTGTGCCAACCCGTGTTCAAGCCCCTTGGCCTGTCATCTTAGCGCAAAAGGTCAACTCTGATCAGGTCTTTAACAAAAGGATCGTCAGGCGACTGCCAAGCTGACGCGCACCCTTTCACTGGAAATTGCGCCTTGGTGCAAAAGGCGAACGCCACTGCTTTGGGCAATGGCGTTCGTATTGATCAAGATCTTGGTAAGGGAGTGCCGAAGCACTGGGGAAGTGTGTCGCCTCTGAAGGCTTCGCTGAGGGCCTTACTCGGTTACGGGGAACTCACCTTCGGAAGGAGCTTCGTCCAACTGCGCTGGAGCTTCCTGCTGGTCCAAGGGGCCATCAAGGTCGTCCAGAACCACGGCGTTGCCGCCGCCCTGAAGGCCTGCGCTCACCAAACAAAGTACCATCAGCGCGCCGGAAAGTGTCCAAGTGCTCTTCTCGAGAAAGTCGGCCGTGCGCTGAACGCCACCGATCTGGGATGCACCCGTGAAGCCCGAAGCCAGACCGCCTCCCTTGGGGTTCTGAGCAAGAACTACCAAGGCCAACAGGCCACAGATGATGAGGATGATGATGGAGATAGCGACCATGTCTTGATGTGCTGTAGCCCGATAAAGGCGTTTACTACTTGTTCTGTTGCGCCTCGAGCGTTTGCAAAAGGCCGGCAAAGTAAGCGCTTTTCTCCGGGTATTTCAAGGCCAACTTCCTGTAGGCATCCTTCGCCTTGGCGATGTTGCCCTGCTTGGCATAGATGCCTGCCAAGGTCTCGGTGACCAGACCGACCGTATCGTCCAAACTGCGCTTGGCGGCCTGCTGTGGCGTGAAGAACTCTTTCTTCGCGGCAATGGGCTGTATTTCTTGTTCAATGAAGCGGTCCACAATGGTCTTTCGCTCTTCCGCGCTCGGCACTTCAACAACCGGTGCAGGTGTAGGAATGGCCGGGGCTGCAGTAGCCTTGGGTGGATCATCGCTCACCTTCGCTTTGGGTGCGGACTCGGCACGTTGCGCAGCTGTGGCCACAGGCACGGAAACAAGCCACGAACCGAAGCGTTTACGCGTACCGGGTGCAATTGTCTTGGCCTTGGCGGAAATTTCCGCCACCGTTTCGGTAGAAGGCTCTACAGAGCGCAACGCCTCTGTCCGAGCTGGCGTCTTCGATCCGGACAGTTCGCTGATAGGCCCGGCAGATACCTTGATCGTCGCTTCTTCTGCCTTCTCGTCATCCCGTTCCAGAGAAGGCGGAACGGGGTGATGGAGCGTAAGGTCGTATGCGCTTGCCAAGGCCGCTTCCATGATCTGGCGTTCCAGAGGATCCACTGTTTCTACTCCGTCCGCCAACTTTGGGACTGCTGCCATAGGTTCCAGCGCAGCAAGTTCTTGGTTTGTCGCTTCGGAAGAAAGCTCCGGACCGGGCAGTATCGATGCCACTACTTCCGCAGCTATCTCGATCACTATGACCGACTCCGACACATCGGCAACGGACTCTGGCGCAATGGTGGCTTCAGGGCTTTCGGCAGAAGCAACTTCTGTGTGAGGTACTACGACCAGCTCCGCAGCGATCACTCTTGGCTCCACATGCGCTTGCTTTATCGGAGCCCGGTTTTCCGGCGGCATGTCCGCTGCCGTTAATGGTCGCTCACTCACCGGCGGTGCGGTTCTACAGAAGAGGCCGTCCTCACTGCTCATGGCAATATCGAAGAGCACTGCGCGCGAAGGGACGTGGGCCGCAGCAGTGTTCAGGGTCTCTTCGGAACTCACATCTCCCGCAAGTCCTTCGCCACTGGCGTGGAGCATCTGTGCTCCGCTGAACCAAGGGTAACGCGCCACCAACGCACGCAGGTCCGCGAGGTCCTCCCGGGCCACGCGGTCGGGAGCTTTCAAGAGCTGTGTGAGTCGTTCGCGTTCCATGCGCCGATGCTTCATTTCGGGATTACCAACTCCCGATCGTGCGGTCGAAGATATCCTGTGCCAGCTGTTTTGCGATCTCGTTCACCAACTGTTCCTCCACGCTCACCAGGTCCTGCGCACTGTTGTAGTCCGCGAAGCGCGATACAGTGAACTCGGTGTTCTTCTTGGGGTCCAAGGTGTTCACGTAGATCACGCTGGCCGTCAGAGTAAGGCGGTTCAGTGCAGCGGTCTCGCTGGCCTGTATGCTCACAGGTTGCACATCGTAGCCCACTATGGCGCCGCTGTATTGCAGGTCGCCATCACCGCGGGCCAGCTTAAGAGGGCTCTGCGCCAAGAGCAGGTCACGCAGTGTCTCGGAGAAGAGTTGCGCGCTTTGTGGGGTGGCCAAAGGCGCGCGGGCCTGAAAAAGTTCAACGCTCATAGTGCGGGCATCGCCCACATCGCCTCCCGTGAAGGACACGTTCATGCGGCAAGCACTCAGCAATACGCCGCAGAGCACCAGGGCGATCGTTCCCCTGTACATGCTTCCCATGGCGCGCAGTCCGATCATTGTATACCGTATTCCTTGATCTTCCGGTACAAGGTGCGCTCGCTGATGCCCAGTTCCTGAGCAGCGGTCTTTCGGCGATTGCGATGCTTTTGAAGCGCTTTCTTGATCAGTTCTTTCTCCTTTTCCTCCAAGCTGAGCACCTCCTCCACCTCGGTGTGGTCCACATCCTCGTCCTCATCATCGCCGGGCATACGGATGCTCACCGTGCCTTGGGCCGTAGGCTGGGGCAGTAGGTATTCATCGCGGTAGGCAGGTGCAACACTCGCCGCGGGCAGCGGATGTCCGCCGGCCAGGGTACGTACCTGTTCCTTCAATGCGTTCAGATCGCTCTTCATATCGAAGAGGAATTTGAAGATGAGCTCCCGTTCGTTGATGCTGTCGCCACCGGATCCCGCCATCCCGCCGGACATAGGCGCCAGTGCGGTCACCTCAGCGGGTAAGTAGTTCCGCAGGGTCTTGGCATCCACATCACGCTTCTGCTCGATCACGCTCATCTGCTCCACGATGTTCCGCAGTTGCCGGACGTTTCCGGGCCAGCGGTAGCTCAACAACACCTGCAACGCCTCATCGCTCAGCACCAAGGGCGGAGCTTTGTATTTCGTGGCGGCCTCCTGTGCGAACCAGCGGAACAACAGGTGGATGTCCTCTTTGCGCTCGCGCAACGGCGGTACCGGAATGGGTACTGTGTTCAGTCGGTAGTAGAGATCCTCTCGGAAGGTTGCACGGCCTGCAACATCTGCACGTTTGTGGCGGCCACTACGCGCACGTTGGTCTTCTGCGCTTTGCTGCTGCCCACGCGGATGAATTCTCCGGTCTCCAGCACGCGTAACAGGCGCACTTGGGTGGTCAAGGGCAATTCGCCCACTTCGTCCAAGAAGATGGTGCCACCGTTGGCCACTTCGAAATAGCCCTTCCGGGCCTCGTGTGCTCCGGTAAAGGATCCTTTTTCGTGCCCGAAGAGTTCGCTATCGATAGTGCCTTCGGGAATGGCACCGCAGTTCACGGCGATGTAGGGCCCATGCTTGCGGGCGCTGTAGGCGTGGATGATCTGCGGCATCACTTCCTTGCCGCTGCCGCTCTCGCCGGTGATCAGCACGCTCAGGTCGGTGGGTGCCACCTGTGCCGCGATCTCTATGGCGCGATCCAGCAAGTGCGATCCACCGATGATGCTGAACCGCTGTTTGATGCTTTGAACGTTCATGCGCTTATCACTGTTTCTTCACAGAACGAAAGGAATTCAGCATGCAAGGTTCCTGCTGTGCTGCTCACAATATGGGCCATTACGAACATGCCCGGTTTCAATTCCCCGCCGTCATGCTGGCGAGGAACGATCACGATGGCGTTCTGGCTGTTGCGGCCGAACAGGTGCTCTTCACTGCGTTTGCTCACGCCCTCTAGCAGCACTTGGTGGATCTGACCCACGTAGCTCGTCATACGCTTGGCGCTGCTCAGTTTCTGGTTGTCGATGATCTCCGTCAAACGTCGCCCTTTCACTTCTTCGGGCACATCGTCCGGGTAT
>CAJDVJ010000018.1_pt1 | contig 11201 bp, 14 predicted proteins | sample 7391371 | NCBI WGS metagenome assembly CAJDVJ01 (sample SAMEA7055699, study PRJEB34461) | soil metagenome | biome: terrestrial ecosystem; feature: Peninsula; material: soil | place: Antarctica | collected 2016 | reverse complement strand
AGCTTGATCGTAGTGGCCGTTGGAGGTATCGTGGAAATGATGCCCACCTTCCTGGTGGAAAGCAACATCCCCACCATTGCCAGTGTGAAACCGTACACGCCGCTGGAACTTCAGGGCAGGGACATCTACGTCCGCGAAGGTTGCTACCTCTGCCACTCGCAGATGATACGTCCGTTCCGCTCCGAGACCGTGCGTTACGGTGAGTACAGCAAGGCCGGCGAGTTCATCTACGACCGTCCGTTCCAGTGGGGTAGCAAGCGTACCGGACCCGACTTGGCCCGCGAAGGAGGAAAGCGCCCGGACAGCTGGCACTACTATCACATGTACGATCCCACGAGCACCAGCGATGGCAGCTTGATGCCTCCGTACCGTGCCATCTACACCAACCGCATCGACACCGCTGTTACCGCGAAGAAGATCCGAGTGATGCAGCAGCTCGGAGTGCCGTACTACGAGGGCTACGATGCCGTGGCGAACGACGATCTGCGCAAGCAGGCGAAAGCCATTACCGATGGCTTGAAGCTGAACGAGATCGATGCGGATCCGAACAAGGAGATCATCGCAGTGATCGCGTACCTCCAGCGTATGGGCACCGACATCAATCGCGATCCGAACGACCATGCAATGGGCGTCGACAAGCCCTGATCCGCGTCCATGCTCAAGTTCATCAAGCACCATATGACCTCGATCTCGGGTATCGAGATATGGCCCATAATAGGCTTCGTGCTCTTCTTTACCTTCTTCATGGGCATGCTCTGGTACGTGCTCACCTTCAGCAAAAGGCATGTGAAACACATGGAAGAGATGCCCTTCAATGACAACGGAACGGCTTCGCTCGATAGCTCGGCCCACTGAAACAAGACCATCACCATGCGACTCCGTATCAACCGCATTTCAATGCTCGTCCTGGCTGCGACCATGGGCATCATTCCGGCATCCGCACAGTCCGGTGGCTTCCTGTCGCTAGTGGACAACCCCTCCATGGAGACCAACTATATCCTTCTGGGTATGGCCTTGCTCCAAGTGATCATCATCATCACCCTATCGGGGATCATGAAGACCCTGGGCGGTAACGGTCAGGTGTGGGTGGACTACCTCAAAGGCAACAAGGCCGGCATGGCGCTATTGGCACTCTTCGCAGGTCTTGGACTTGATGCACAGGCTGCTACGACCGCAACAACTACCATGAGCGCACATTCGCTGTTCTGGTGGCTCTTGATCGCCAACCTGGTTTTCTTCGTGATCATCATTGCCCAGTTGGTGGTGCTGAAAGGCTTGGTGCGCAGCTTGGCAGGCGAACCTGAAAAGCCCGTACTGGTAAAGGCCGAAGAGCCAGCTTTCGTCGATACCATCCTGAGCAAGCTTACCAAACGCGTGGAGCCGGAGCAGGAGAAGGATATCCTGATGCACCATGAATACGATGGGATCCGCGAACTGGACAACGTTCTCCCTCCTTGGTGGTTGTGGTTGTTCTACGCGACCATCGTTTGGGGCGTGGTGTACGTGGTGAACGTGCACGTGTTCAGGATCTGGCCGGATCAGGATACCGAATATGCACAGGAGATGGCACAGGCCGAGGTGGATATTGCGGCCTATGTGGCATTACAAGCAGCGGCCGTGGATGAGAACACCGTAGTGGCTCTCACCGATGCGAGCGCGATCGGTTCCGGAGAGAAGATCTTCCAGGAATTCTGCAAGGCCTGCCATGGTAATGCCGGCGAAGGCAATGCCGTTGGACCCAACCTCACCGATGCCTATTGGCTGCACGGTGGCAGCATCAACGATGTGTTCCGCACCATCAAGTACGGTGTAGTTGAAAAGGGTATGCAGAGCTGGAAGGCCGAACTGAACCCGGAGCAGATGCAGGCCGTGGCAAGCTATATCTTCAGCATTCAAGGCAGCAATCCGGCCAATGCCAAGGAGCCACAAGGCGAACTGTACCAACCTGCCACGGAGGCTCCTCAGGAAAGTCCTGCGGCCAGCACCAAGGAAGGCGAGGTAGCCGACGTTGTCTCATGACCCCACTTCTGCACATGGACAAGGTCTGCCATGTGTCATGTTCCGTTGAAGACCCATCGTAATGAGCACTCTCCAAGACGATCCCATCGGTAGTTATCGCGACTCCATCGCTACGGTGGGGAAAGATGGAAAACGCGTTTGGGTCTATCCCAAGAAACCGGGAGGGAAGTTCTATCGGTGGAGGAACATTCTCGGGCTGTTCCTGCTGGCATTCCTGTTCGTTGGGCCGTTCATACGCATCGGTGGCGAACCGCTGCTGATGATCAATATCATGGAGCGCCGTTTCGTGCTCTTCGGACAGACCTTCTGGCCGCAGGATATCCACCTGTTCGTTCTTGCCTTCATCACGCTCATCATCTTCATCGCACTGTTCACCGTGGTGTTCGGGCGTCTCTTCTGCGGTTGGGTCTGTCCACAGACCATTTTCATGGAACTGGTGTTCCGTCGGATCGAGTACTGGATCGAGGGTGATCGCAACCACCAGATAGCGCTCAATAAGGCGCCATGGGACGCCAAGAAGATCGGGAAGAAGACGGCCAAACATGCCATCTTCCTGTTCATCTCACTGCTCATCAGCCACACCTTCTTGGCCTACATCATTGGCACTGATGCCCTCTTCGATGTGATCACGAAGTCGCCGGCCGAGAACCTCGGTGGCTTCATTGCCCTGATGGTGTTCACCGCGGCCTTCTACGGTGTGTTCGCCTTCCTGCGCGAGCAGGTCTGTACCACCATTTGCCCCTACGGTAGGTTGCAAGGGGTGCTGCTGGATAAGGATTCCATTGTGATCGCTTACGACCGGGTGCGTGGAGAGGAGCGCAGCAGCTTCCGCAAAGGGGAGGACCGCGCCGCTGTGGGCAAGGGGGATTGCATTGATTGCAACGCCTGCGTGGTAGTCTGTCCCACGGGGATCGACATCCGCAACGGCACCCAGCTGGAATGTGTGAACTGCACGGCATGCATCGATGCCTGTGATCATATCATGGACCGCATCGAAAAGCCCCGTGGCCTGATCCGGTATGCCAGCGAGAACGAGGTCGCGGAGAACATCCCCTTCCGGGTCACCATGCGCATGAAGGCCTATTCGGCTGTGCTGGTGCTTCTGATCGGTATCATGATAACGCTGATCGCAACGCGTACCGATGTGGAGGCCACCGTGCTTCGTACACCTGGTACCTTGTTCCAGCGTATGGATGATGGCCGCATAAGCAACCTGTACCAGTATCGCTTGGTGAACAAGACCTCCCGCGATATGCCCATACGACTGGAACTCCTGGACCACAATGGCGAGGTGAAGCTCGCCGGACGGGATATCGTTCTGCACAAGGCGAGCCTTTCAGAAGGACAGATGTTCATCATACTCGACAAGAGCCAAGTGCAAGGAACCAAGACAAAGCTCCGTGTTGGCGTATATTCAGGTGATGTGCTGTTGGAAGAGATCTCAGCACTGTTCACAGGACCAATGCCAGGAACATGAAGAAGCTCCACGCAGGACATGCTGTGATCGCCGGGATGGCGGTCTTCATTCTGATCATGACCCAGTTCATGGTAAGGGCTTACTACAACCAGGAATCGCTGGTCGCGGAGGACTATTACGCCAAGGAGCTCCGTTTCCAGGAGCAGATCGACAAGATGCACAATACGGTGGCCTTGGAAGAGGGCGTGACCGTTTCGCCATTGACCGGCCGTTTGGTGGTGGACCTGCCCGAGGTGTTCTTGGGAAAGCAGGTCACAGGCGAACTTTTCCTGATGCGACCTTCCGATGAACGCAGCGATCTGCGTGTGCCCTTCCGAGTGGATGCCGATGGTCGGTTCACCGTGGACACTTCCAAGCTCCTGAAAGGTGCGTACAAGCTCCAGTTGGAATGGCAGGTGGATAGCGTGGCCTACCTGCTGGAAGAGGACGTGTACCTGCCATGACCCCCATGCTGATCACCGCCTGGTTACTGGGGGTGCTCGGAAGTGCCCACTGCATAGGTATGTGCGGTCCCTTGGCCTTGGCGATCCCCTCGCCCAAGCATTCGTTCTGGGCGCGTCTGCGCAGCACTATGGCCATGAACAGTGGGCGTATTCTCACCTATGCGCTCATCGGTGCAGGCTTCGGCCTGTTCGGCAGAGGGCTTCAGCTCGCTGGACTCCAACAAGTAGTGTCCATCTCCTTGGGCGTGATCATCCTACTGGGACTCCTGCTCCCGCGTGCTTTCGCGAAGCTGGGTGTTGGCTCAAGAATGGGCACTCTGGTCATGCGCGGACAGAGCATCATGGCGCGGCAGATGAAGCGCACCTCGCTGCAAGGGCTCTTCTTCACGGGTATGCTGAACGGTCTGTTGCCCTGCGGACTGATCTACTTGGCAGCCGCGGGTGCCATCGGCTATGGCGGTTGGGCCAATGGCGCCCTCTTCATGCTCTTCTTCGGGCTGGGAACTTGGCCAGCTCTGATCGGACTGAAGCTCAGCGGTTCCTACGCTGGTCCCCAGCTCCGCGATACACTGCGCAAGCTGACACCCTACGCCTACTTCGCCATGGGGGTGCTGTTCATCCTACGCGGATTGGACCTCGGTATTCCATACATAAGCCCGGACCTGCCGGAGCCGAACAGCGTGTCGGTGGAGTGCGCTCCAACTCCTTGAGGAGCGAGCTTCAGAGGACCAATGAGCCCAAGGCTCACTTCACCGTCTGCGCGGCCAAGGCCTTCTTCGCCTCTCGGTAATACTTGAAAGGCACCACCAACATGCCGAAGCATTCGCCGTGCTCTTTCCCAAGATGCTTGTGGTGGATCTTATGGGCTTTGCGGATGGCCAGGAAGTAGGGGTTCTTGGTGTTGCGCAACCATTTGATGCGCTGGTGGATGAACACCTCGTGTACGAAGAAGTACAGTAGGCCATAGATCAGGATGCCCAGACCGATCCAAAGCCAAGGCGTGTGCAGGCCGAGTATGCTGCCTACTATGAACAGACCCATGGACGGTACCGCGAAGATCAGGAAGAAGGCATCGTTGCGCTCCAGAAAATCGTAGTGGTCCTTCTTGTGGTGGTCCGAGTGCAGATACCAAAGTGCACCATGCATCACGTACTTGTGTGTGGCCCACGCCACGAATTCCATGAAGATCGCGGTGGCTACCACGATGGCTACGATCACTCCGGTGGTCATGCGTTACTGCTCTGAGCGTGCGTGGATGAAGTGCTTTCCCGGTTGCCGAACATGCGCTCCAACGTAGCGTTCCGGAATTCGAAAATGCTGTTCAGTTTGTGCTTCACAAAGATAGAATGGGCCAGATCGCCCAACGGACCGAAAGGCAGTTCATACTCCAAGTGATCGCGCATGAGAACACCACCTTCCACCGCGTCGAACGTGTGCTCGTGCCACCAACGTTTGTAAGGGCCTTTCAACTGGGTGTCCACAAAGCGATGTGGAGCTTCAACGCCTTCGATCAAGGTCACCCAGGTCAAGGGAACTCCCAGTACCGGCTTCACGGTGTAGGTGATGCGCTGCCCAGCATAGGCGTCCCTGTCATCAAAAGGCTGCTTGATCACGAAGCCCATTTCGGGCGGTGTGATCACGGAAAGATTGCGTGGTGAGCTGAAGAATTTCCAAGCCTCCTCCAAAGATATCGGCAGGAATTGCTCGCGTTCCAGAACGTATCGGGCCATGGTCCATCAAGGGATCACTTCGAGCTTCGGGTAGCGTGTGCGCCAAACCTCGATCGCCTTCTTACTGGAAACGGTGATGATGGTGCGCGAGTCCAAACGCACCTTGATCTCTTTCACGCCCGGCTTTATCGGACGCTCGAAAATGAGCTTCGGTTTTCTGCGTGCCATGGTGATCGGGATCAGTTGATGATCTCCAGTTTGGGATAGCGCTCGCGCCAGAATTCCAAGGCCTTCTTGCTGGCCAAGGTGATCACCGTGCGTGCGTCCAAACGGACCTTGATGGCCTTCAGGCCTTCCTTCACCGGTTGGGTGAGAATGAGTTGCTTCTTCTTACGTGCCATGTCTATGAGAATAGGTCAGGTTCAGGTTTCGTTCTGGCCGCTGTGCCACCCAGACCTGCTTTGTAGGTCTCGATGGCCCTATTGCGTGCCATTTCATGAACGACCATCGCTTGCACATAGTTTGCCGTACCGTACTCGGGCACCCACCTTTTCACATAGTTTAACCCTGCATCGAATTTCTCCAGTTGCAATCGCGGATTGAAAACCCTGAAGTAGGGCGCCGCATCGCAACCGGAACCGGATGCCCACTGCCACCCTCCGTTGTTGCTGCTCAATTCGAAATCCAGCAGCTTGTCTGCGAAGTAGGCCTCGCCCCAGCGCCAGTCGATGAGCAAGTGCTTGGTAAGAAAGCTGGCCACCACCATGCGCACACGGTTGTGCATCAGTCCGGTTGCGTTCAATTCACGCATGCCGGCATCCACCAAAGGGTAACCGGTACGCCCTTCGCACCACGCCTCGAATTCTTGTTCGTTGTTGCGCCACTCGATGCCATCGTAGGCCGGCTTGAACGCCTTGTTCACGTTGGGGAAGTGCCACAGGATCTGCATATAGAACTCGCGCCAGATCAGTTCGTTCAGGTACTTCGGACTGATGTCCATGCTGCGACGCACAAGCTCGCGTGGACTCACGGTTCCGAAGCGGAGGTGCACGCTCATGCGGCTTGTGCCCTTCACCGCGGGTAGGTCACGGGTGTCCGCGTAATGCAGCAGGAGTTCGTCGCTGAGCGAGGTAGGAGGAACTTCCAGATCAGTGAGCTCGAAGCCGAGGTCTTCCAAGGACGGGAAGGGTAGTGGATCGGTCTTCCAAAGGTTCGATAGATGATCATCGCTCGGGAAGGCATCTGCCATTTCCGGCGTGAACTGTGCACGCCATTTGCGCATGTACGGGCTGTACACGGTGTAGGGCCCGCCGTCGTCCTTCAGCACTTCGCCGCGCTCGAAAATGCTGATGTCCTTGTAGGTGAGGAAGGGAATGTTGCGCGCTGCCAATAGGGCAGCGACTGCAGTATCGCGTGCAATCCCATAGGCCTCGTGGTCATGGTTCGCGGTAACAAGGCGCACATCGTAATGCTCCAGGATGCGCTTCCACACATCGAGCGGAGAACCGTGTTCCACCAGGATGGAAGAGCCCTGTTCCGCCGTTGCGCTCCGCATCTGCGCCAAGCTGCGGTGGATGAAGTCCACCCGCCGATCGGCCTTGTCGTCCAGCTTGTCAAGTATCTCGGTATCGAAGATGAAAAGCGGGAGCACAGGTAGTTCGCCGCTCAGCGCTTGGAACAGGCCGTGGTTGTCCTCCAGACGCAGGTCGCGCCGGAACCAGTGGATCGCTATGGCTTGTTTGGCGAGCACTACTTGCGCATGTAGGTGAGGAACTCGCTGCGCACGGCATCGTCCTCGAATTTTCCGCTGTAGTGGCTGGTCACGGTGCTGCTGCACTCGTCCTTCACGCCACGCAGTTTCACGCACATGTGTTCCGCGTCGAGCAGCACCGCCACGTCGTCGGTCTTCAGCACCAGCTTCAGTTCCGCGGCGATCTGTTCGGTAAGGCGCTCCTGCACTTGTGGCCGTGCTGCGTAGTACTTCACAATGCGGTCCAACTTGCTCAGTCCGATCACTTCGCCGCTGCTGAAGTAGGCCACCGTCGCTTTGCCGATGATGGGCACGAAGTGGTGTTCGCAGAAGCTGTGAACGGTGATGTCGCGCTCCACTAACATGCCCTTGTATCCGAACTTGTTGGCGAAAAGGGTAGGGGTGGGCTTGTTCTCCGGATCGAGTCCGTTGAAGACTTCGTTCACGAACATCTTGGCGACGCGATCGGGTGTGCCATGCAGGCTGTCGTCCTCCAGATCAAGGCCCAAGGTCTCCATGATCACCTTGAAGTGCTGGCTGATCTTCTGGATCTTCTTCTCGTTGCTCGGCACGAAGGCATCGTCGCGCATGGGGGTGTCCACGGCCTGAAGGAGAGCGAGCTGCTCCAACATATCGGCGTGGTCATTGAGGGCGATGTGAGCGCCGTTCTTCTTCATCAAGATAGTTGAAAGGGGCTATACGGGACTAACGTTCCTGTGACGACGCTGTTCGCAGACCTCGTTCCAGCAGGTGCGCAGCCAGATCGTGAATTTCTCCGGATCCCGCTCCATGTCGGCATCCAGTTCGTCGAGAGTAATGTATTTCCAGTCCTGCGCCTCCCGAGGGTCAGGCTTCGCGCCGCCTGACCAGAAGCCGAAGAGCACATGGTCCAGTTCATGCTCTGTGAGTCCGTTCTCGAACTCCGCTTTGTACACAAAACTGAACTTCTGCTCCAGTGGGGTGTCTATCCCCATTTCCTCGATCAAGCGACGTTGTGCGGCGTCCAACACGGATTCATCGGGTCGCGGATGGCTGCAACAGGTGTTGGTCCAAAGGCCGGGGCTGTGGTACTTGTCGTCAGCACGCTGATGTACCATCAAGCGGCCTTTTTCATCGAAGAGGAAAACCGAAAAGGCACGGTGGAGCGCTCCTATCTGATGGGCCTTCAGCTTCCCCATGGTGCCCAGGTCCTCGTCGTGCTCGTTCACGAGTACGACCCGTTCCTCTATCGCGGTCTTGATGGACATGGTTCAGAGCAGCCCGAAGCTGTGGCGTACATAGCTGGTGGTCAACAAAAGGAACTTGCGTCGGTTGCGCACGCGCACACGCTCCTTCATGATACGGTCGCAAGGGAGTGCCTTGATCTTGCGGAAGAGGTTCAGGTAGTACACGTAAGCGATGTAGACCCCGAAACGCGATCCTTTCGGAAGCTGGCGAATGCCGATCAACGCCTCGTCGAAGTCGTGTTGGATATCCTCCTCGATCAGCGCCTTGGTCTCGGCGTTCATCTCGGCCACATCGATGCCGGGGAAGTAAGTGCGTCCCAGATTCTGGTGGTCGTCCTTCAGGTCGCGCAGGAAGTTCACTTTCTGGAATGCCGCGCCCAGCTTCATGGCAGAAGGCTTCAGGCGCTGGTAGTTCGCCTCGTCGCCTTCGCAGAACACGCGCAAGCACATCAGTCCCACCACTTCTGCACTGCCCAGGATGTAGGTGTTATAGCTGCCTCGGTCGTGCACCGTATCGGTGAGATCCATGGCCATGCTGTCCAAAAAGGTGTCGTACAACTCCTGCTCTATGGAGGTGCTGTTCACCACATGTTGGAAGCTGTGCAGAATAGGATTGAGACTGATGCCCTCAGCTATGGCGCGATAGGTATCCTCGCGGAAGCGTTGAAGCAGTTTGTCCTTGTCGTAGCCATGGAAGGTGTCCACGATCTCGTCCGCAAAGCGAACGAAGCCGTAGATCGCATGGATGGGCGCGTGATAGCGCTTGTCCAAGGAGCGGATGCCCAGCGAGAAGGAAGTGCTGTAGCTGTAGGTGGTGTGCCTACTGGCCTTCTGGCACACTTTGTCGTAAAGCGCCAAGGTATTCATGCTGTGGCGGTTTTGGTGGCTCTGCTGCGGATCGGATGTTCCTTCTCGATGAGGTCCGCCACCACTTGGCCGCTGATGATGGCCGGAGGCACGCCGGGGCCGGGCACGGTGAGCTGACCAGTGTAGTAGAGGTTAGCTACCTTTTTGCTTTTCATACTGGGCCGCAGCGGGCCGGTCTGCATGATGGTGTTCGCCATGCCGTACGCGTTACCGCGGAAGGCGTTGTAGTCCGACTTCAGGTCGTTGATGCTGTAGCTCCTCTTCAGCATCACATGGGGCCTGGGGTCGAAGCCGAGGTGCTTGCCCAAGCGGTCCATGACCACATTGAAGTAGGCCTCGCGGGTCTCGTCGCGGTCGTCCAGTCCCGGAGCGATGGGGATCAGGATCACCATGTTCTCATGCCCTTCGGGTGCTACGGAAGGATCGGTCTTGCTGGCGCAACTGGTGTAGAACAAAGGCTTGCTCGGCCATTCGGGCTTATCGTAGATCTCCGTGGAATGCTGGTCCAGCGACTCGTCGAAGAAGAGCGTGTGGTGCTCCAGATCCGGCAGCCTGCGATCGAACCCAAGGTAGAACAGCAGGGCCGATGGTGCCATGGTGCGGCCTTCCCAGTAGGTATCGCTGTAGCTGCGTGAAGCATCGGGCAGTAGGTCCTGTTCCACGTGGTGGTAATCCGCACCGGCCACCACCACATCGGCGCGCAGTATGCCTTTGCTGGTCTGTACGCCAACTGCTTTACCGTTCTCCACCACAATGCGTTCCACCGCTTCGTTCAAGCGGATGGTGGCTCCTTGCTTCTCTGCAATGCGCACAAAAGCGTCAACTACTTTACCCATCCCGCCCATGGGGTACCACGTACCCAATTCCATGTCGGCATAGTTCATGAGACTGTACAGCGCAGGTGTATTCTGCGGAGCGGCACCCAGAAAGAGCACCGGAAACTCCATCAGTAGCCTCAAACGTGGGTCGTTGAAGTGGGCTTGAACGTGTTTGCGGAGCGAGCGAAAGACCTTGGTCTTCAACAGGCCACCTATCAGCCCTGGATGCATGTACTCGCTCCAGGAAAGTGAGGGCCGATAGACCAATTCGCCCATGCCCAGATCATACTTCACTTTGGCCTCGGCCAGAAAAGCATCCAACTTGGCGCCGGCACCCGGTTCCTTGCTATCGAAAAAAGCGCGGAGTGCGATCGGGTCCGCGGGTAGCTGCCATTTTTCACCCGGACCGAACACAACGCTGTAAGAGGGGTCGAGGCGTTCCAAGCGGTAATGATCGCTCACGCGTTCGCCCACAGTGCTGAAGTACCGCTCGAATACCTCGGGCATCCAGTAGAAGCTGGGTCCCATATCGAACGTGAATCCTGCTTCGCGCCAAACGCGGGCACGTCCCCCGGGTTCCGCGTTCTTCTCCAATACGGTCACGGAGTACCCTTTCCGCGCGAGTTCGGCCGCGGCAGTAAGACCGGCAAAGCCGGATCCGATGACCAAGGCGCTTTTCATCAGTTGGCGATCTGCTTGTCGCTCAGCATGGCCATAAGGCGCTGGCGGGCTTGAAATATGCGGCTTTTCACGGTGCCGATCGGTATGTTCAGGTGTTCAGCGATCTCCTGGTATTTGTAGCCTTGGTGGTGCATCATGAAGGGCTCCCGGAAGGCTTTGTCCAGTCGCTCTAAGCTACGGTCGATCTCGTTCATCTTCACGCTGGCCTCCGCACTTGCAGGAGTTTGCACCATGCGTACTTCTTCGCGCT
>CAJDVJ010000117.1_pt1 | contig 11245 bp, 10 predicted proteins | sample 7391371 | NCBI WGS metagenome assembly CAJDVJ01 (sample SAMEA7055699, study PRJEB34461) | soil metagenome | biome: terrestrial ecosystem; feature: Peninsula; material: soil | place: Antarctica | collected 2016 | reverse complement strand
CATCAGCACCATGCCGACGATGGTCAGGGCCACCATCAGGACCAGGAGGGGAACCTGGCGGCGCAGCGCCTCTTGGGGCGCGATGTCCCTCAGGGCTATGTCATGGGTCACGAGAGCTTCCGTAGTGGCAAGTACGACACCCATTTTGTACGCGATCACTTCACCGCGGAAAACCTGTTGGGTACCGATCCGGACGAGGCTTTGGCCGCGGCACTGGTGGCCGGCATCCTGGAGCAGGATGGAGAGAGCAGACCTCTAACGAACACGGGTAGCGCACATTTGCCAAGTTCTTGGAAACTGGCGAGGCGTTAATGCCGTAAGAGCGGATCCTCGGCACGCGTTTCGCGTTGGTATCTTCACGCCTGCCGAGTGATGTCCATGTACCGCAGAACAAGAACGATCCACGCACTGATGGCCATGCTACTGGCCAGCGCATCCTATGCGCAGTCGGCTGGGTCATCGAACGTGGTGCAGGCCAAGGTTGTGGACGGCGATACCATCGCGATGGTGCAGCTGCCCGAAGCACTAGTGGTAACACGCTGGAAGCCGCGCGATCGCCGAGAGGCACAACGCTACGACAAGCTCACCAAGAACGTGCTGCGGGTTTATCCCTATGCTCACATCACCGGCCAGTTGCTCCGCGAATACGAGTACGACCTTTCGCGCATCGATCGCGAAAGCGATCAGGAGCTCTACATCAAATTGGCGGAAGCCGAGCTCCGCGCGGAGTTCGAGGCCGAGGTGAAGGATCTTACCATCAGCCAAGGTGAGGTGCTGATCAAATTGATCGATCGCGAGACCGGCAGAACAGGATACCAACTGGTGAAGGACCTACGCGGTGGCTTCCAAGCGTTCGCTTGGCAGGGCCTCGCTCGTCTGTTCGGGCAGAACCTCAAGAACGGCTACGATGCTCAAGGTGATGACCTTCTCGTGGAGGTGATCGTGGAACGCATAGAGCGGGGCGAATTGACGTTGCAGCCGCGTCCGGCGCGTACCGAGAAAGCCCAAGCACGCTTGGACAAGCGCAAGTCCAGACTCTATCGCAAGTATGGTATCGTTGGACAGCCGGGGCCTGATACCTCGCTGAACCATTGATCATGAGCCTGATATAGGTGAAGGGACGGAAAGCTACCTTTCCGATGCACATACCCCTTTCCCTTCCCATGAGACAGGTTTTCACATTGGCAATTGTCGCCGTATTGCTTTCCGTAGGTTGTAAGAAGGACAGGGATGGAGATGATCCGCAACCGACAGGGAATTGCGGTGGCAACGGAGAGGTGTGCGATAACAGCTACCTCCCGATCCTGATGTTACATGGAACGCTCGCATCGGGAGACACCTATGCCTAGCAAGCGCAGCGTTTCGCACAGAACGGCCAGTGCAACGCGCGCATCTTCGTTATGGACCGTAACACCTTGGGCCAGGGAGATCTGGTTACTGCGCTGGATGCGTTCATAGACAACATCCTTCAGCAGACCGGCTCTTCCCAAGTGGAGCTCGTGGGGCATAGTGCTGGAGGTGCCCTCGGGTACGATTACCTCAGCGATGCTGCTCGTGCGGCCAAAGTGGCCCACTACGTCCAGATCGGAAGCAGCGTTCAGCCAGGCCCCGCTGGCCCCAATGGCGAAGTGCCTACCATGAACATCTGGTCGCCCTATGATGCGATCGCCAATGGAGCTGATATACCAGGTGCGCAGAATGTGGAACTCGCAGGGCAGGACCACTACCAGGTGGCCACCGGTGAGGTGGCTTTCACGGCCATGTGCACCTTCTTCCGAGGTATGCCACCTGCAACTGCGACAATCGCTCCTGATGGACGTCGTAACGTTCAAGGCCGCGCCGTTAGTCTGGGCGAGAACGTGCCCTTGGAAGGCGCGCAGGTGAATGTTTATCCGGTGGATGCGGGCACCGGTTTCCGGACCACGGCCCAGCCCGCGCACAGCTTTACCACTGATGCGCTCGGCAATTGGGGAAGCTTCAACGCCACTGAGAACACCTACTACGAATTCGAAGTGCTGCCTTTGGTCGGGAGAAAGCTCCATTACTACCGCGAACCATTCACTGCAAGCGACCGCTTCGTATACCTGCGTTCCTTGCCCGGGAGCGGTTCCATTGCCGGGATCCTGCTCGGCTCACTTCCTTCGGACGATGCACAGGCGGTGGTCACAGTGTTCACCGCGAACCAGGCGGTGATCACCGGCCGCGATGATCTGCGCGCCAATGGCTTCGAGCTTTCTACGCCGGAATTCGCCTCGGCGGAGAATACCACGATCGCATTCTTCCTTTACGACGGTAATAACGATGCACAGACCAACGGGAATGCCGTGGGCCTCTTCGGCAACTTCCCTTTCTTGAGCGGGGTGGACGTTTTCTTCCAAGCAGCGCAACAGGAGAGCATCGAACTCACTTTCGCGGGGCGTAGCATGCACGTGCGCAACTGGCCATCCGCTTCGGAAGGTGTTACGATCGTGGTGTTCGATTAGATCCGGATGCTTTTTTGGAAGCGCCGTTGAAGGTCTAATTCAGCGGCGTTTTCGCTCCGGACCACAGGGCCCTCGTCCTCAGTGCAACGGCTCCAAGGCGAGGACGTGGTCGTCCATCACAAAGTCGCCACCGATATCTATCACTTCGTCGTATACGATGCGAAATCCTTCGGACCTATAGAAGTCCAGAGCCTTGTTGAAGCGGTTCACGTTCAGTTCCAAGCGCTGTGATCCGTGCTCGGCCGACTTTCCGATCACCCATCGGAGCAACGCTTTTCCAAAGCCTTTGCCTTGAGCGGAGGGTAGCACATAGAGCTTGTGCAAGCGGCTTGTTCGGCCATCCTTGGTGCCATGCTCATAACTGGCGAAGCCCTGCCATTCAGCCGTGTTACCGATTAGAACGAAGACATGTCCCTGCTCCATCTGCCGGCTCAATGCCTCTGGGCTGTACATCAGGTCCAGCATGTACCGGAGCTGCGTTCCACTCAGAATGCTGCCATAAGCTTCTGGCCACGTGCGCAGGGCAATGGAACGAACGATATCGAGTTCTTCCGCTGATGCCAGCTTCGGATCGACCACGGTTCAGAGCGTGAAAGCAGGGGAGACCACAAGCTCCTTACTGCCGGGAGTGTGGACGTAGAATCCTTCGCCACTCTTCACGCCCAGCTTGCCAGCACTTACCATCTGCACCAGCAAAGGGCAGGGGGCGTACTTGGGGTTTCCGAAGCCTTCATGCAATACACGCATAATGGCGAGGCAAGTGTCCAAGCCGATGAAGTCGGCAAGTTGCAAAGGGCCCATCGGGTGCGCCATGCCAAGTTTCATGATCGTATCGATCTCGGCCACGCCGCCCACGCCCTGGAACAAGGTCTCAATGGACTCGTTGATCATCGGCATCAGGATCCTATTGGCCACGAAGCCCGAGTAATCGTTCACCGCGACCGGTACTTTGCCGATGGCGCTGCTCAATTCCATCACTGTGTTCGTGACCGCATTGCTGGTGTCGTATCCGCGGATAACCTCCACCAGCTTCATCACCGGGACCGGGTTCATGAAGTGCATGCCGATCACCTGAGCAGAACGCTTGGTGACCGCCGCGATACGTGTGATACTGATGGACGAGGTGTTGGTGGCCAGAATGCAGCCTTCCGGCGCAGCGGCGTCCAGATCACGGAATATCCTGAGCTTGAGGTCCACGTTCTCCGTGGCGGCCTCTACCACCAGTTCGGCACTCTTCACACCAGCCGCCATGTCGGTGTTGGTGGCGATGTTGTTCAGGGTATTCGCCTTCTGTTCTTCGGTAAGGAGCCCTTTGGCCACTTGGCGGTCCAGATTCTTGGAGATGGTGGAAATGGCTTTTTCAAGTCCTGCGGGAGCGATGTCCACAAGAGTGACTTCATGCCCGCTCTGGGCAAAAACGTGTGCAATGCCGTTGCCCATCTGGCCGGCGCCGATAACGGAGATCTTCATGATGCGAATTTAGGGGCGAAGGAAGAAGAGGCGATCAAGGTCAGCCTATTTGCCGTCGCCTTTCAGGATGATGAGCACGGTGTAGGCCAGGATCTTCAGATCCACTGCAAGGCTCATATTCTCGATGTAGAGCACGTCGTACTTCAGCCTACGCACCATCTGGTCCACGTTCTCGGCATAGCCGAATTTCACCTGACCCCAGCTGGTAATGCCGGGCCGCACCTTGTGCAGGTGGCGGTAATGGGGCGCTTGCTCGGTGATGGCGTCGATGAAGAACTGCCGCTCAGGCCGCGGGCCCACCAAGCTCATATCGCCCTTCAGAACGTTCCAGAACTGGGGCAGCTCGTCCATCCTTGTGCGCCGAAGCCAACGACCGATGGGAGTGATCCGTGGGTCCGATGTGCTGCTGAGTTGGGGGCCATTTCGTTCAGCATCCAAGCACATGGTGCGGAATTTATAGATCATGAAAGGCCTACCGAACTTGCCGATACGCTCTTGGCTGAAGAAGATGGGCCCCGGGCTGGAAAGCCTCACCAGAACGGCGAAAACAAGGAGCGCCGGAGTTAGGATGAAAAGGGCCAACGCGCTGAATGAGATGTCCACGGCGCGCTTCAGCGAGAACTGCCATGCGGGCATGATCTCCGGGTTCACCTCGATCAGTGGCGTGCCGAAGATGCTGGTCATCTTCACTGAGCCGGCCAGGATATCGTACATGTCCGGAATGATCTTGATCCGCACTCCACTGCCTTCGAGCTCGTTCATGATCCGGCTGATGTGATCATGCTCGCCGGACTCCACCGCAACGATCACTTCCTCCACGGCATGTTGCTGGATGATGGACGTAAGCTCGTTCCAAACTCCCAGTCTGGGCAGGCCCACACTGCTAAGCTGCTGGTCGCCTCCGTTCACGTTGACGAAACCTATGAAGCGATTTCCGGGCGATTTGTGCATGGACACGATCTCTTCATGGATCGCCATGGCACGTTCGTTACCTCCTACAAGCACGGTATTGAAGCCGATCTTGCCGCTGTGGACCTTACGCACAGTACTGCTCGTGAGTGCGAAGCGCAATGGGAAGGTGATCCCGAAATGCAACAGGAACAAGGCCATGAAGGATCGGTAGTAATACTGATAGCCAGCCACTTCATCGTCAAGCAGCAGAACGAAGAAAATGACGACGACCCCGATCAGTGAGATCAGCAGGGTCTGCCCCAATTCCTTGATACGGTAGCGGCGTAGAATATCGCGATAGCCACCCACAATGGTATAGAGCCCGAACCAGAACAAGGGGATCACCACAAGTCCTTTGTAAAAGTTCGCATCGAGCGTCAGCGGCACCCAGCAGGTCCGCCGTAACATACTTCGCTACCTGTGTACGGCGATCGATCATGGCGCTATGCGCAACAGCTTGATGTTATCAAAGTACACTGCAGCGCTGGTGACACCATCCGGCAAACGCGCTTCCAGGAAGAAGTCGCGCTGTGAAATGACCGTATTGAAAACAGGGGAGAGGTCGATATGGATCTTGTTCCATTGGGTTCCACCCGCTGCGAGCGTGGTGGGGGCCACGTATACGTAGGGGATGGCAGTAGCGATGCCGTTCAAGACATATTGCGCACCCACGGTGAACTGGATATCGGCACGGTAATCCAGCTCCAAGAAAACCGGCCCGCCGAACACGTCGAAATTTTCATCGGTGTACACCCGTATATAGCGGTGCTCCTGATCAAGTATGAATGCGCCACAAGGTGTGTTGTCCCGCACAATATCAGGGTTTGCCGTAGGAGTGAACCTCTGTAAAGTAGTGTCGCTGGCAGGGCTCAGGTTCAGCAGGGTCCCGGGATCATCGAAGGATTCGATCCAGAAGGTGGTAGCGTCCTCATACTCCACAACGGGCTGAAGGATGGTGGAGGCGTTCTTATTGAGAGTGACCGTAGTGATCAAGGGCTTGTAGAAGGGGTAACGAAGCCGGTCATCGTACATTCCGTTACGCTTTATCGCAGGCACCACGCGCACTTCCACATTGCCTTCGTATAGCGCTGGTATCCGTGCTGGCAACTCCCATACGCCGAGCAACTCATCGTTCACCGACACCCAAACATCGGTGATATTGCTTGTGGCCGCGCCCTGGGTAGCGGTGGTGGTGAGTCCTACTGCCGGGATCTCCAGATAAGAAGGGATCTTATCACCCTTGCTACAAGCCGCTCCCAAGAGCATGACAAACGCAGCTTGGAGGGCTCGAGTAGATATCATATGTCCGTGGCAACGCATGTTGTAGGGTGATCAGTATGCCAGAGATGAATTATTCCGCATCATCTCTGCAAGCACCCGGTGCGCAGTGTCCAGCGCTGCTGCACCATCGGCAATGCTCACAACAGCACGTTTGCCGTTGGTAATGGAATCAAGGAATGCCCGCAATTCCTCTTGAATAGCATTGGTGGGAGTGACCATAGGTTTTTCGAATTCTATCTGGCGCTGCCCTTTGCCTTCGCCGAGGTCCAACGTGATCCCGAATGGATCAGGCTCGCCCTGCACATCATGCATTCGCACGATCTCTGTTTCCTTGGTCAGCATATCCACAGCGATGTAGGCATCGCGCTGGAAGAAACGGCTCTTCCGCATGTTCTTCATGCTGATCCGGCTTGCAGTGAGGTTGGCCACGCAGCCATTGGCGAACCGGAGCCGTGCATTTGCGATGTCGGGCGTATCGCTCACCACGGCCACTCCGCTGGCGCGCACTTCTTCGAGCTCACTGTTCACCACATGAAGAATGATGTCTATATCGTGGATCATAAGGTCAAGAACCACACTTACATCGGTCCCTCTCGGATTGAACTGTGCAAGACGGTGCGATTCGATGAACATCGGTTGCGCCAGAAATGGACGTGCAACCTGAAAAGCTGGATTGAAACGCTCCACGTGGCCCACCTGTACCAAGCGCCCGGAAACTTTGGCCCTTTCAACAAGGTCCTTGGCTTCTTCGACCGTGTTGGTCAGAGGCTTCTCGATGAAGACATCCTTGCCCAGATCCAGCGCACGGCAAGCCAGCGCATAATGGCTAAGGGTAGGAGTAACGATATCGACCGCATCCACTTGTGCCATCAATTCTTCCACATCCACGAAGCTGCGCACACCGAACTCCTTGGTGACCAGTTCCTGTCGTTCTACACTAGGGTCATGGAATCCCACAAGTTCACAGCCGTCCAAGGTCAGCAGTTGCTGGATATGTATGCGACCCAAGTGCCCGGCACCAAGAACACCGATACGGATAGGAGAGGACATGGTCGATCGCTAACAGCTCGTTCTGGGGTGGCTGCAAGGGGCGGCAAAAGTAGGTATTGGGCCTTTGGGCGCTATGTGCGGATTACCTTGGCACCCACGATCATGGACGACAGCTATCAGCACAAAGGCCTGCGCAAGCAACTGGTGGAGGTGCTCCGCAAGAAGGATATCTCGGACGAGCGCGTACTGGATGCCATTGCTACCATTCCGCGCCACCAGTTCATAGATGATACGGCCTTTCTACAATTGGCCTATGCCGATGTGGCCTTCCCCATAGGATGCGGGCAGACCATCTCCCAACCCTTCACGGTGGCCTTCCAAACTACTCTCCTGGATATCAAGCCGGGTATGAAGGTGTTGGAGATCGGTACCGGTAGCGGCTATCAAACGGCAGTGCTCGCTCTCATGGGCGCCAAGATCTTCAGCATAGAACGCCACAAGCCGCTATATCTGCGCACCAAGGAGCGGCTGCAGCGCATGGGCTACAAGGCCAATCTGTACCACGGCGACGGCTTCAAAGGACTTCAGCGCGAAGCGCCTTTCGATAGAGTGCTGGTTACTTGTGGTGCTCCTTTTGTACCAGAACCACTGGTGGAACAGCTCAAAATGGGCGGAAAACTGGTGATCCCGGTGGGCGATGGACCCGTGCAGACCATGGTGTGTCTGCAACGCAATGGCCCTGAGGATCTGGTTCGTACGACACACGGCGACTTCCGGTTCGTACCTATGCTGGAAGAGAAAGCATGATAAACTTGTGGCATGTTGTAGGACTTTCATAGTTTTGCGCCGGCTTTGAAAGATGGAGTGCTAGAAACGGTCCAATGAGAGACCGGAAGTGCTTCTAACAAATGCCTGTTGAGAACGCATCGCCGACGAGAGTAAGGTTTCCAGCTGCATAACTACATTTGGCCCCTAAGTGCCATATCATCAACCTGAAAGCACGCTAACCAAAAACGTTTAACATGAAGAAGACTGTACTTTTCGCAGCCGCGATCATCGCCGCTTCGGCCGTGTCCGCACAGACCGGTGAGATCACGAGCAACCGTGGTGAGAACTGGTTGTCCCAGGATGGTGATTGGGGATTGACCTTCGACGCTACCCCGATCCTGGATTACACGGGTAACCTGTTCAACGGAACTTCCGGTAACGGTGGTGCCGCTCTTGACTGGGCCAACCCAATGTTCGCTATCCAAGGTAAGAAGTTGATCGACGCGAACACTGCATACCGCGGTAAGCTTCGCATCGGTTTCGGTAGCGACAAGACCACTACCCTCGTATCTGACCTCACTTCCGGTGCAGCAGCAGACGCAACTGTGGAGAACGTGAACAAGGTGAGCGGCTTCAACCTCGTCCTCGGCGGTGGTCTGGAGAAGCGTGTGGGTAGCAGCCGTGTTGTTGGTGTTTATGGAGGTGAGGCTTACATCAGCCTCGGTAGCTCCAAAGTGTCCGACGAGTACGGTAACAACCTGACCGCGACCAACACTTTGCCACGCAACACCGAAGTTAAGGCCGGTTCTACTTTCGGACTTGGTGTAGGTGCATTCGCAGGTGTGGAGTGGTTCGCAGCTCCTAAGCTCTCTTTGAGCGGTGAGTACATCTGGAGCCTGATGCTCGAGAGCCAGGGTTACGGTGAGACGACCACCGAGAGCTGGGATGGTGCGAACAACTCAGTGGTCACTACCACTGTTGAAGGTCCTTCCAAGACAAGCAGCTTCGGTATCGACACCCGCAACAGCGGTTTCCGTCTGAACCTGAACTTCTACTTCCAGTAATCTAACTGGTCCAATTCTGAAAGGCCCCTCGAGCAATAGCTCGAGGGGTTTTTCTTTTTATACCTACCTATCTTGTACGCATGTTACCCGTGTTGAGCGCGGCGCAGTTCCGCCAAGCGGAGGTGCACCTTCAAGCCAATGAACCGATCAGCTCCATCGATCTTATGGAGCGAGCGGCCGCACGTTGCGCGCAACGCATTCAGGAACTGCAGCGAGAAGGACACTTCGGCCCGGTGGCCGATACCTCCTTCCTGGTGCTCGCAGGAATGGGAAATAATGGCGGCGACGGTCTGGTCATTGCCAGACTACTCCAAGCGGCGGGGCTCCAAGTGCGAGTGCTACGTGTGGAGCATAGTTCCGAGGCATCCCAAGATAATCGTGTGAACTGGAAGCGCTTGGTCGATCAAGGGGTGAACTGCGAGAGTATCGCACTCTCCACACCTGATCTGGAAATTGGCCCGAACGAGGTGGTCATTGATGCTCTTTTCGGGATCGGGCTTTCTCGGGCGGTACCCGCCCAGGTGGCATACATCATAGAACGGGTGCGACTCAGCCAGAGACCTGTCATCGCCATTGATCTACCTAGCGGTCTCTTCGCGGACGACAACACGGCCATGGACCCCAAAGGCGTGATGAGGGCATCGCTCACCCTCACCTTCGAGTTCGCTAAGCGTTGTATGCTCCTGCCGGAGAACGATCGTTTCGTAGGCGTCTGGGAGATCATCCCCATCGGGCTGGATCACGAATATTGTTCAACACTGGGGGCCGGGGCGTTCATGGTCCAAGAGCAGGATGCCGTCGCAGTATTGCGCCCCAGGCCTCATTTCGGCCACAAAGGAACATTCGGCCATGTTCTCCTGATCGCTGGTAGCGAGGGACGAGCAGGAGCAGCGGTGCTTGCCACGCGTGCCGCACTGCGGAGCGGAGCAGGATTGGTATCCACCCATGTTCCGAAAGGTGCATTGCACATTCTTCAGACCGCCTGCCCAGAGGCGATGTGTTCAGTGAGCGACCATTCCGCGTATGTGGATACCATGCCGGATCTGTCAATGGCTAGCGCCATCGGGCTTGGACCAGGACTTGGATCGGACCCTGATACTGCCCTGATCATCAAGCGGTCCATACAGGATTCGACGGCGCCGATGGTCTTCGATGCCGATGCTTTGAACATCCTGTCGGAGCACAGGACCTGGTTGGCCTTCCTGCCTCCAGGAAGTATTCTGACCCCACACCCGAAGGAGTTCGATCGTTTGGTAGGAAGCGCGTATACAACGGGGCATGAGCGGGGTTTGGCTGCTCAGGAATTCGCTCAGCGCCATCAGGTCATCATTGTTCTGAAGGGTGCGTGGACAGCGATATGCCCACCATCGGGCCCTGTGCTGTTCAACACCACGGGCAACCCCGGAATGGCCAAAGGCGGCAGCGGTGATGCCTTGACCGGTCTTCTCACAGGTTTATTGGCCCAAGGCTACGAACCTATGCAGGCCGCTTTACTGGGAGTGTATTTGCATGGCATGGCCGGTGATGCTGCCGCGCGGCATAAGGGGATGGATGGAATGCACGCCGGAGACCTGATCGAAGCGCTGCCCGAAGCATGGCAGAATTTGCGCAATGCGCATTACGAGATACAAAGGCCCGGATCGGTCCCGGTCAAGGACGATGCGTCGCTCTGACCGCGTTCCGGTATTGCACACAATCCTTTGAGCTATGGCCGAGACCTGCTCAAGCAACAACTTATCGTCAGAAAAGGCCCTCGATAGGACCCTTGCCTGAACGCAGCACCTCCGGCTCATCTCCGCTGAGGTCGATCACCGTGCTGCCTTCAAGGCCACCAGTGCCACCGTCCACCACAAGGTCCACTTGGTGGCCTACGTTCTCCTCGATGAGGGAAGCATCCGTGGTGTATTCCATCAATGAATCGTTGTCGTGTACGCTGGCCACCACCAGAGCGTGGCCCAACTCCTTCACAATGGCCACGGGTATGGCATGGTCCGGAACCCTGATACCGACTGTGCGCTTGTTGTTCTTGAACAACTTGGGGATCTCGCTGCTTGCCTGAACGATAAAGGTGTAGGGGCCGGGCAGGGCCTTCTTCATGGTGCGGAAGGCCGGTGTGCTCAGCTGACGGCTGTAGAGAGCCAATTGGCTCAGGTCCGAGCACACCAAACTGAGGTCCGCCTTACCGGGTTTCGCTCCTTTTAAACGCGTTACCTGTTCGATCGCCCGGGCCTGCTCGGA
>CAJDVJ010000234.1_pt1 | contig 11486 bp, 8 predicted proteins | sample 7391371 | NCBI WGS metagenome assembly CAJDVJ01 (sample SAMEA7055699, study PRJEB34461) | soil metagenome | biome: terrestrial ecosystem; feature: Peninsula; material: soil | place: Antarctica | collected 2016 | reverse complement strand
GCCTTGCTGTAGGAATATGATCGCCAAGAAGAGCAAATGCAGCCCGATGATGCTGCCGCGAACGAGCCCGGGATCCGGCCGAAATGCATGGTGCGCTGGCATGTGACCAAAAGTAAGTGCGGTTATCAACACTTGTGGATGATCCGTGGGTACTCCTTGGGAAGCGCGCGGGTATCTTTGCGGCAGCAAACCAAAGTATCCTCAACCATGCTTGTAAGTCAGCGCCCCGAAGCCGTCCTGTTGCTCGCCGATGGAACGATCTTCCGGGGAAGAGCCATCGGTGCGTTGGGGGTCACCGTGGGCGAGATCTGTTTCAATACCGGAATGACCGGTTACCAAGAGATCTTCAGCGATCCCAGCTATACCGGCCAGATCATGACCATGGCCTCGCCGCACATTGGCAATTATGGCGTGAAGGAAGGAGAGGAGGAGAGCTCGAACGTGAGCATTGCCGGTCTGGTGGTGAAGAAATTCAGCGATGTGTGGAGCCGCCCGGGTGGTTCCGGCTCTTTGGATGATCACTTGAAAGCGCAGGGCGTTACGGGCATCAGCGATGTGGATACACGCATGTTGGTGCGGCACATTCGGGATCATGGCGAACAGAACGCACTGATCAGTAGCACCGAGATGGACCTCGATGTGTTGCGCGCCAAGCTGGCGAAAGCACCCAGCATGAAAGGGCTGGAATTGAGCAGTGGTGTCAGCACCAAGGAAGCTTACGAAGTGGGCCCTGCAGATGCCACCTTCCGCGTTGCCTTGCTGGACTTCGGTGCGAAGCGCAACATAGAACGCTGCCTCTTGGAGCGCGACTGCAAGGTGCGCGTGTTCCCCATGAGCACCCCTCTGGAGGAGATGCTGGCCTGGAACCCGAACGGCTTTCTGTTGAGCAATGGCCCCGGTGACCCGGGGGCTATGAGGTCCAGTATGGCACAGGTGAGGTCGATCGCGCAAAGCGGACTACCGGTGTTCGGTATCTGCTTGGGCCATCAGTTGCTGGCCGAGAGCATGGGCGTGGGGACCGAGAAGATGCACCACGGTCACAGGGGCATCAACCACCCGGTGAAGGACCTCACCACCGGACGCTGCGAGATCACCTCGCAGAACCACGGCTTCGTTGTGAAACGCTCGGCGGCAGAGGCGCATCCTGATGTTGCCATCACCCATGTGCACTTGAACGACGGCACCGTGGCGGGAATCGAACTGAAGGGCTTTCCGGTGTTCAGCGTGCAATTCCACCCTGAGGCAGGACCCGGTCCTTTGGACGGTCGATACCTCTTCGATCGCTTTGTGGAGAACATGCGCAAGCATATCGGCGTAGAAGGGTCCCTGATCCAGAACTGAACATTATTACGATGAGCCTGATCGCCAAGATCCAAGCCCGCGAGATCCTCGATTCCCGCGGCAATCCCACTCTTGAAGTGGATGTGTACACCGACACCGGCCACATGGGCCGTGCTGCTGTACCGAGCGGTGCCAGCACGGGTGCGCACGAAGCCGTTGAGCTGCGTGATGGCGATGCCAAGCGCTATTTGGGCAAAGGCGTTACCAAGGCCGTGGAGCATGTGAACAACACACTGAACAGTGAGTTGAACGGAGCATTGGTCACCGAACAGGCACTGATCGACAGTGCGATGATCGAACTGGACGGTACACCCAACAAGGCGAACCTGGGTGCCAATGCGATCCTGGGCGTTAGCCTGGCCGTGGCCAAAGCGGGTGCCAGCGCGAGCGGCCTACCCCTCTACCGCTATGTGGGCGGTGTGCTGGCGAACACCTTGCCCGTGCCCTTGATGAACATCATCAATGGCGGTGCGCATGCCGACAACAAGGTGGATGTGCAGGAATTCATGATCATGCCCGTGGGCGCGTCCAGCTTCGGGCAGGGGCTGCGTATGGGAGCCGAGATCTTCCACGCCTTGAAGGCTGTGCTCAGGAAGAACGGCCTAAGCACCAATGTGGGTGACGAAGGCGGCTTCGCTCCCGATCTGGGCAGTAACGAAGATGCGCTGAAGCTTGTGATGCAGGCCATTGAGGAGGCCGGATACAAGCCAGGTGAGGACATTGTACTCGCCTTGGATTGTGCCAGCACCGAGTTCTACAACACAGCAACGCAGCGCTACACCTTGCAAAGTACCGGTGATATCCTCACCAGCGATGAACTCGTGGCCATGTGGGCCGATTGGGCCAAGCGTTACCCCATCGTGAGCATCGAGGACGGCATGGCCGAGGACGATTGGAGCGGTTGGAAGAAGCATACGGATTCCCTTGGCGATAAGGTGCAATTGGTGGGCGATGATCTCTTCGTTACCAATACGGAGCGCTTGTCCAAAGGCATCGACGAAGGCATCGCCAACAGCATTCTGGTCAAGGTGAACCAGATCGGTACGCTCACCGAGACCATTGATGCTGTGGAGATGGCGCACCGTGCGGGCTACACGAGCATTATGAGCCACCGTAGTGGCGAGACCGAGGACAGCACCATCGCCGATCTGGCCGTGGCACTGAACTGTGGCATGATCAAGACCGGAAGTGCGAGCCGTAGCGATAGGGTCGCGAAGTACAACCAGTTGTTGCGCATCGAGGAGCAGCTCGGCCCTGCGGCCCGCTATCCCGGTCGCAACCTGCTGTATGTGAGCTAAGGACCTGAAAGTCACTGTGAGGGGCCGTACCGAAAGGGACGGCCCCTTTTCTTTTTCCGGAACACCATGCCCTAGCAACGCTCAGTAGCTCTACCAAGCGCTAGGCAGGTTGGATCCGACCAAGGCTCGAATGCAACGCGCCTATCGCACCAGCACTATACGGTCCACGGTCTTCACAGGCCCTTTGCGGGGGAAATGAAGCACGTGGTAGGTTCCTTCGGCAAGGCTGCGGACATCCACTGATGTAAGGTTTCCTGTGCATGGCACTTCCATCGCGATCCGGCCTTGCATGTCGATCAATCGAAGGCTACCCTCCTTGGAGCCCTTGCCCTTCCAACTCACCTGTAGAACATCGTTGGCGGGGTTCGGGTAGAGGTTCCATCCATTTTCGCTCGCGATGTTCTCGCCAATTCCAGTGGCGCTCTTCCTCCAGCCCATAGTGTATTCGCCTTGGCGAAGTCCATTGAATTCTATGCGTCCGGAGCGATCGGTAGGGTTGCCCACCACGTTCACGCTGAAGTCCGGGTACACGCTCCAAAGACTACGTTGGTCCGGGCGGTAGAGCAGCACAAGACTGTCCTCATTGAAAATGAGACCGGACAGGTTCTGCATCAGGCCGATATCCATGCCACTGCTGTTGTTGCGACCATCGTAGATGATGCGGCCCATGATCTCCGTACCTTCAGGAATATCCGCGATCACACGCCACCAGCGGTCGGGGGATACCACGAAAGCGAAGTTCTCCTCGGAGCCTTCGTCGGCGGCCACCCAATACTCCTCCACGCGAGCTTGGAACGGTTCAACAAAGCTGTTCACCGTAAGACGTAGGTCGGCAATGTTGAAAGTGGTGCTTCCGGACTGTGATATGGTGGTGCTATCGGTGGTGATGGCGAGGCTCAGGTCTCCGTCCGTGTTCAGTAGGATCTGCGCGGGTGCGAAGGGAGGCTCAACGATGAAGCTGGATACTTCGCCACCTACTGTCGCAGTGCTTGGCGCATCCCAGCGTAGACCATCGGCCGCAATGCACGAGACCTGGATCGGCACGTTGTTATAGAACGCGGCCGGTCCGCGCATCTTCTGTTGCACATGTACAATGGTGGGGAAGAGGTTCCCGGAAACCGAGGTGTTGAAGGAGTCCACTTCGAAGGAAGCCCAGCCCGGTTGCAGGATCCAGTCCGTGAAGAAGTCGTTCATGTCCACACCGGTGCTCTGTGTGAGGTGGTCGCGCAGCTGCGCCGTGTTCACTGAACTGAAGGCATGGCTTTCGATGAAGCTGGTAAGGCCGTTGCTGAAATTCTCATCTCCCATATAGGCGCGCATGCTGTGGATCACTGCAGCAGCTTTGTTGTAGGAGTGTTCGCCATAGTGTTCGCCATAGGTCCACTCCTGTGGAACGTCGGCGAGTGCCCACCAGCCCTCGTCGGTGATGTGTGCGCGCAGCAGCATGTTGCGGTGGTTCGTTCGCATCAGGCTCATGTACCGTTGGCGTCCATAGACCCGTTCAAGGAAGAGGTAGCTGAGGTATTCCGCGAAGCCTTCGTTGATGTACATCTCCTCGGGTCGCTCGCAGGTGATCACATTTCCGAACCACTCGTGCGCGAGCTCATGGGCCATCACATCTTCACGCGTAAGTGTGCCGTTCACGATGGATCTTGGGTAGTGGATACTCGTAGTGTGTTCCATGGCTCCCAATGGTGTCAGCACATATCCCACCTTGTTCCAGTAGAAGGCTCCGAACCAATCCTCATAGCAACTGAAGGCGATGGGGAGGTTGGTGAAACTGGCGCGCATGTTGGACGTATCGGCCGGTAGTGCCACCAAGGCGACCGGCACTTCGCTTCCATTTATGCTGGTGAACAGGTCCTGCATTGTGGTGTATGGTGCAGAAGCGATCGCTGCCAGATAGGCCGGGATCGGCTTGTCCAAGCGCCATGTGCGGGTGCGTTCGCCGTTCGCTTCCACATCATCCACCAATTCGCCGTTGCACCAGGCGTTGTTGGGGGAGGTGGTGCGCACTTCGAACTCGTAGGTGTTGCGTTCCGTGAAGTTGTCCACGCAGGGGAACCATGCACGGCCGTAGGAGTGTGGAATGCTGGTGAACGCCACTCCGAGGTTGTAGGTGTAAGCGCCGGAGAAGTACAAGCCACCAAAACCACTGGGGTCCAGTCCGGGCGTTCCGCGGTAGTGTATGGTCAGTGTGATGGTATCTCCCGGATCGATCGCGCTACCGAGCTCGATGTTAAGAAGTTCTCCCACGTGTGAAAAGGTCACTTGCCCATTGCCGTCGGTGATAGAATCCACAATGAGCTGAAGCAGGTGTGGAAAATCTCTGAGGCTAAACCATCCGAAATATCCATCATACTCGTTGGAACCACTTGCAGTTCACGAAGCTCATGAATGATGTCCATTGGCCAGGTCGCAGCAGCTCCTCCGCCCTTCAAATGGCCCTTATGATCACCCTGTTTGCTCTGCTGGCAATCGTGCTGTGCGAGAGCGGTATTGGAAAGGAAGAGTGCGAGCAGGACAAGAACGGGCAATGCGGTTCGTGGCAACATGGTCTGGTGGTCGGTTCTGTCCAAATGTAGCCCAGTGTGGGTCTTTGGCCCGGCGCTTCGAATTCAGCGATAGGGAACCTACCTTTGATTTATTGGTTGGAATCCTAAAATGGCCAAGTCGCACTCATGAAGCCGAGCACAGAGCTTTTCGATCTTATCAGATCACTGACGAAGTCGGAGAAGCGCTTTTTCAAGTTGCACTCTTCTCTTCAGTCGGGAGACAAGAACTACCTGCGTGTATTCGATGCGATCGATAAGCAGAAGGAGTACGACGAGGAAGCCTTGAAGAAGCAGTTCGCCAAGGAGACCTTCATCAAGCACCTGCCCTCGGAGAAGAACCATCTGTACAAGTTGATCCTGAAGTCGCTCCGTGCCTTCCATGCGGAAAGCAGCGTGAGCGGGGTGCTGAAGCAGGAGATCAAGAACATAGAGATCCTCTACCAGAAAGCGTTGTACGTGGAGTGCAACAAGCTGCTGCACCGTGCCAAGCGGATCGCCCGGGAGAACGAGCGGTTCTACTACTGGTTCGAGCTGCTGAGCTGGGAGAAGATGCTGTTGGAAGAAGCCTATGAGAGCGGTGAGTTCACAAAGGACCTGGACGCGTTGATAGAAGAGGAGCGCGAGGTGGTCGAAAAGCTGCGCAATCTGGGAGCGTACCACATCCTGTATTCCAAGATCAATTATGTGTTCCGCAGTGGAGGATATGTGCGCAATGAAGAGGAGCACCACATTGTGGAAGAGATCGCCCAACACCCCTTGATCAAGGGCAAGAACACGGCGCTTTCAACACGGGCGGCCACTATCTGCTATTATACCCAAGGCTTCTGCTGTTGTGCCACGCGCGATTGGAAGACCAGTCTGGAAAAGTTCACGCGGGTGAAGGAGATCCTGGACAACAATCCCACCATCAAAGCCGACCTGCCCAAGCGTTATGTGCGCACCCTCCATTATATGATCAATGGTCATATGGAGATGGGTGATATGAAGAGTGCGAAGGCCACCATCAAGATCCTGCGCGAGCTACCCGGGAAACCGGGCTTCATGGGGCGCAATATCGAGACGCAGATCTTCATGGCCAGCTACCTCAGCGAGTTGCGTTTGCTGGACCGGACCGGCGAACATCAGAAAGCTCTTCCATTGGTGGACGAGGTGCTGGAAGCGATGGAGGACAAGGGCCTTGGACTTCAGAAGGAGCACGAGTTGGAGTTCTTCTTGGCGATCGCCTGTGTTTATTTCGGCGCCGGTGAGATGAACAAATCGTTGTTCTGGCTGAACAAGGTGCTCAATGACAATGAGCCGACCTTGCGGCAGGACATCTTCACCTATGCACGCCTCTTCAACCTTGTAGTGCACTACGAACTGGGCAACTTCGACCTGCTGGAGTACATCGTGCGTTCCACTCAACGATTCCTCACCAAGCACCACAGGGCCTATCAGGTAGAGACCACGTTGGTGGAATACATCAAACGCCTTGCGCGTGCCACCGATCCGGAGCTGAAACAGGAGCTCTTCAAGGATCTTCGCAACGAGTTCGTCCAGCACTTCAAGGACCCCAACGAGAGCCTGATGTTGAAGTATTTCGATGTGCTTTCCTGGGTGGATTCACACATCCAGAAAAAGAGCTTCAGCGAGATCGTGCGTGCTAAGAGCGCTTGAGTTGTACTCCTTGTCAAGGTGTCGCGCTGTTCACTTTGGTCACCTTGAATTCGGTGCGACGGTTCTCCTGATGCTCCTCTTCGCTGCAGTCCACATCGTCCTTACAGTGGTTCACCAAGCGCGATTCGCCGTAGCCACGTGCGGTTATCCGGTTCGGATCCACACCGCTGCGGATCAAGTGGTCCACTGCGCTCTTTGCGCGTGCATCGCTCAACATAAGGTTGTAGGTCTGTGAAGCGCGGCAGTCGGTGTGCGAGCTCAGCTCGAAACTCAAGTTCGGGTTGTCCATGAAGATCTGCGCCAGCTTGTTCAGCTCGAGTGCGGCATCCTCACGAATGTCCCAACGATCGTAGTCGTAGTAGATATTCTCGACGAGGATCGGCTTGTCCACGATCACCTCCTTCAGGTTGAAATCCTCGGTCCAAGTGCGGCTGATGCGCTGATCGGCCGTGCTGAGCTTTCGGGTCTCGGTGAACATTCCGTTCTTACTTCCCGATATGCGGTAGCTTCTATCGCGCTGCAGATCGAAGCGGTAGCTGCCGTCCGGCCCGGTGAACACGGTGATCTCCTCTCCCGAGACCAGGTCGAGGAGCTTCACTTCCACATCGGCCATGGGCTTGAAATGCTCCTCGTCGGTGAACTTGCCTTGTGCGATGAGTGTCGGGTCGTTCACCTCGAACATGTGGATGCGGTCGCTTCCGCTGCGGTCGCTGCTGAGGTAGCCGCTGCGGGCATCAGGCATCAGCACTAGCGAGAAGTCGTCATGCGGGGTATTGATCGGATAGCGCAGGTTCTCCGGCTCGCTCCATTCGCCATTGATCGACGTTGTTACGAACAGGTCCAGTCCTCCCAAGGTGCGGTGACCGTTGCTGGAGAAGAAGAGCGAGTCGCCGAACAGGGTAGGGAACATCTCGTTGCCGGCGGTATTCACGGTGGCGCCGAGGTTCTCCGGTGTGCTCCAGCCCTCATCGGTCCTGATGCAACGGTAGATGTCAGTACCGCCGAAACCTCCGGGGCGATCGCTGATCAAGTAGAGCATGGTCCCGTCGGCACTCAAGGCCGGGTGGCCGGTGGAGTGATCATCTCCGTTGTGCGCGAAGTCGTGGATATTGCCCCACTCGTTCTTCTCGTCGAGCTCGGCGCGGAACAGTTTCAGGTGGCTCATGGAGCTGCCGTCCTTGTTCAAGCGGAACTTGTAGTAGTCGCTTCGGGTGAAGTACATGCTACGTCCATCGGCACTGAAAACTGCGGGCCCTTCATGGAACCGTCCGTTGACCTGGCCAGGCAAGGGCTTTGGCATTTCCCATGTGCCGTTCGAACTGGGAACGGTGCTGTACAGGTCCAGGGTACCGGGGTCACGGTGAACAGGGTGGTGTCCACGAAGAATACGTTACGCTCCGCAGTGGCATCGCGCAAGGCCTTGGCCATGCTGTCGTCCGGCTTCTGGGCAAGTACTCTGTCGAACTGGGCCATGGCTTGTGGGGTGCGGTCCAGGCTCTGGAGCACTTGGCCATACCGAAGCGCTTCATCCGCAGATAGCGGAGCCCTCTTTTCGGCATAGGCATACCACTCGGCCGACTTCGCGGCCATGTTCATGCGCTGGTAGGAATCGGCGGCACGCAATGCAGCATCACGGTCCTCGATCTTGGACAATGCCTTCTCGTAGCCTTTCACCGCCTTGGCGTAGGCCAAGCGTGCATGGTCCTTGTCCGCCGTGGCAAGTTGGTGTTGCGCACAAGCGCTGAGCAACACAACGGGTGCTATGATCAGTAGGATCTTCTTCATGGTCAATGGCATCAGAAGTAGCGAGGGGTCTTGATCTTCACCAGTTCGCGGCCGAAGTCCATGCCCAGCATGATCTCGTGGCTGCCGGTATTGTAGGTGCGCAGGCGGGAAGTGTTCATGTCATAGGCATAGCCGATGCGCATCTGTGGCGTCACTTGGTATTCCACCATGGCCACGATGGCATCGCCCGTGCGGTAGCCTGCACCGAACCAGATGCGCTCCTTGTAGAGCAGGTTGCAGTTCACGTCGGCCTGCACCGGTGCGTTCGGCATGTATTTCACAAGCACACTCGGTTTGATGTCGAACACTTCGTTCAGTGGCCACACCTTACCGGCATGGAGGTAGAAGTGTTGTGTGAAGTAGTGGTCAAGCGCGCTGCCCACATCGGTGCTCACTTTTCCATCGGCGGCATAGATGGTGGGAACGGACAGGCCGATGAAGGCGCTGCGATCGTACCAGTACACTCCGAAACCGAATTTGCCCACCGCTTGGTTCTTGATGTCGGACTGGAAAACCTGGTCGCTGGTGTCCCAGTACAGCAGGTCCGTAAGGCGGGCGCTGTACACCGAAAGTCCCGCACGGAGTCCGAACGACAGTCGGCTTTCGTCGTTGATCTTCAAGTGGTAGGCATAGTGGCCGGCCATGTCCAGATCCCGGCTCACACCGATCTGGTCATGTACCATGCTGAAGCCGAGTCCCATCTTTCCGTTCATCACGGTTCCGTCAAGAGCGAGCATGCTGGTGCGCGGTGCTCCCTCCATCTGCACCCACTGTGCGCGATGGAGTAGGCTGCTGCTGAGGTAGCCATGGCTGCCGGCGTAGGCAGGGTTGAGGAAGAGCCCGTTGAACATGTACTGGCTCACCATCACTTCCTGCTGTGCATTGCTCGCACTGCCGAAGGCGGTGACGAGCACAACGAGGATGATCGTTCGAAGGTGCATCATGTGCGTAGTGCCTTTGTTGGGTGTGATCATTTTCCGGAGGTGACTATCGGCGTAGGTCCACATAGCCTTGCAGTGTGCGTTCGCCATTGTTCACGGTGAGGATCACGAAGTAGGTGCCGTTGGGCAGTGTTTGGCCTTGGATGTTCTCGCCACTCCAGTCGTTGCGGTAGTTGAGACGATCGTACACCACGTTGCCCCAGCGATTGAATACCACGAAGGTGTTGGAAGGGTATGCATCCAGTCCACGGATGAAGAATGTGTCGTTCGCACCGTCGCCGTTCGGGCTGAAGCCGGTGGGCATGACCAGGTCATCAGGCTGGGTAACGGTGATGATGAGGTTTGCAGTGCACCCATTGGCATCGGTCACCTCAAGGGCGTAGTCTCCGGCGACAAGACCGTACAAGTTGCTGCTGGTGCTACCGGTGGACCAGATGTAGGTGTAGGGTGCGCTACCTCCGGTCACAGTGGTTGCGATGCTACCGTTCTCGCCGTTGTAAGTGCTCACGTTGTAACCACCGCTGTAAGTGGACAGCAATACATCGATGTTGATCGCCTGAGGTTCCAGCACATCAAAAGCCAAGGTTCTGTTGCAACCGTTCGCATCGCTGATGACCACAGTGTAGATATCCGCTGCCAGGTCGTTCTGGTCCGCAATGGTGCTGCCATTGCTCCAGTTGTAGGTGTAGGGAGCGGTGCCGCTGGTCACTTCCAGCGTGATGCTTCCTTCCTCCGAACCGTTGCAGAGGTTGTTGGTTGCAATGCCAGAAGCAATTACGGCCGGCGTTCCATCCACGATCGCACTTGCCGTAGTGGTGCATCCGTTGATATCCGTGACCAGCACATCGAAAGTGCCCGGTGCGAGACCGCTGATGTTCTGCGTGGTGGCTCCGTTGGACCACAAGTAGCTGTAAGGTGCGCTTCCGCCGTTGAGGCCGAGCGAAACGCTGCCGATATCCTCACCGCAAGCTGCTGTAGCCGGGCTGGCCGAAGCGCTGAGCAGTTCTGGCTCCGTGATCTGGATGCAGGTCTGCTGCGTGCAGCCGTTCGCGTCTGTGATGCTGAGGCAGTACTCTCCGGGAACGAGTGCGCTCAATTGTGCATCGCTGCTGCTGAAGCCGTTCGGACCTGCCCAGTTCAGGACATAGGCTGCGGTGCCGCCAGTGATCGTCGCAGTAATGCTTCCGTCGTTCGCGCCGTAACACGAGATGCCTGTTCCGCTCGGGAATTCAGCTACATCCAAGTTGATCACGATCGGCTCTGGTGCGTTCAGCAGAACTTCCACATCCAGCACGCAGCCGTTGATGTCGATGATGCTCGCGGTGTAGCTTCCCGCGTTCAGATCTGCGAGCGTTGTGCCCGTTGCGCTGAAGCCGTTGGCCCCGCTCCAGTCCACGGTGTAGCCTGCGCTTCCTCCAGCGATGTCCAGATCGATGGAGCCATCGTTCGCTGTGACGCAGCTCACTTGCACTCCGCCCTCGTACAGTGAGGTCGTTGCGCTCGCGATCAGTGCGCTATCGGGCTGTGTCAAGGTAACTTCGGTGAAGAAGGAACATTGGTTGGCATCCACCACCACCAGTTCGTAGGCATAGTCGCCAGCAGGGAGTCCGGTAATGTTCGGAGTGTCGAACTCCAGGCTATCGGGACCACGCCAGGTGTAGGAATAGGAACCTGCGCCGCCGTTCACAGTGGCCTCGATCCAGCCGTCGCTGCTTCCGAAGCAGCTCACATTGGTGCCACTTGGGTAGATTGAAACGGTGAGTTCCACGTCTATCGCCAGATCCGGCTGGGTCAATGTGATCACGGTGTCCATTCTGCAACCGTTCGCATCGATGATGGTTACGATGTAGTCACCCGCAGTGAGTCCAGAGTAGCTAAGTGCGTGGTATGAGTTGCCATTCGGTGTGGTA
>CAJDVJ010000066.1_pt1 | contig 11556 bp, 12 predicted proteins | sample 7391371 | NCBI WGS metagenome assembly CAJDVJ01 (sample SAMEA7055699, study PRJEB34461) | soil metagenome | biome: terrestrial ecosystem; feature: Peninsula; material: soil | place: Antarctica | collected 2016 | reverse complement strand
CACTACCGCAACAAGCTGGAATTCTCGTTCTGCAACGCAAGGTGGTTCACCAAGGACGAGATGGACGCTTCGGCAACGCTCAGCGAACCATCCGAAGACGACGGGAGGGATACCGAAATGGCAACGGACGACTCCGGCCTGCCTGCGGAACGGGCAGAGGCCATGCCCTCTCCAGTGGCAAGGCCGGTGACGGAGGACCGCAATGCCTTGGGCTTCCACATCCCCATGCGCTTCGATCGTGTCCTGGATCTTACCGAGTGCCATCTTCAGCCCGAACCCAGCGATAGCATCCGCAACTTCTTCCGTGCACACGCTCGTGTGCATGGTCTCAGTTTCTACGATCCCAGAGCACACGTGGGCTTCTTGCGCACGCTGCTCATCCGCACCACCACCACCGGCGAGTGCATGGTGTTGCTGTCCGTGGGACACGAGGACTTCGAGGCTCGCGAGCGGATCCTGAGCGAACTGGTCTCTGCCTTTCCACAGCTCACCAGCGTGATGTGGACGGTGAACCAGAAGAAGAACGACACCATCTTCGACCTGGACATCCATGTGTTCCATGGTCGGGACCACCTGATCGAGGAACTGCCCGACGGACCTGGCGGCAAGCCGCTGAAGTTCCGTATCGGCCCCAAGACCTTCTTCCAGACCAACCCGGAGCAGACCATCGCCATGTACAGGCTAACGCGCGAACTGGCCGGCCTTACTGGGCAGGAGAACGTGTACGACCTGTATTGCGGTGCGGGCAGCATCACGCTGTACCTCGCTGCCGCAGCAAAGCACGTGGCCGGTGTTGAGCTGGTGCCCGAAAGCGTTGCCGATGCCCGCGTGAACGCAGAGTTCAACGGCATCACCAACGTGAGTTTCGCATCGGGCGATATGAAGAAGGTGCTCGATGCGGCCTTCGTGCAACAGCACGGCAAGCCGGATGTGGTGGTGACCGATCCGCCACGTGCCGGCATGGACGAGCCAGTGGTGCGCCACCTGCTGGAACTGGCCCCGCCGCGCATCGTTTACGTGAGCTGCAACCCCGCCACACAGGCCCGCGATCTCGCCATCCTGAACGATCAGTACAGCATCGACTTCGTGCAACCCATCGACATGTTCCCACACACCTACCACGTGGAGAACGTGGTGCGCTTGGTGAAGCGATGAGCCGGGAGGAGTCGACCATGGTAATAGATCAGGGACCATTCTTCCCGAGCACAATGAGGGTGCTTTTCTATTTCTGGGGGACTGTCTTGAGCATTACCATCATCGGTCTCCCATTGGGATTACCGCTCCTGGCCATGGCGATGTACCGCGTAGGCACCCAGATCGATACTGAATACCTTCGTGTTCGAGAATATGGTTTGGTGTTCGGTTTGACGCGTGGCGACAAGTGGCAAGCATTAAGCACCTTCAAGGCCATTGTGATCTTGGGAAACCGCCGTGTAAGCACTATGTATTCACGAGGGCAAGTGGCACTCGACGATGTGCAGCGGAACCACGATGTGACTCTCGTAAACGCGACGCATCGCAAGAAATTCCTACTAAAGGCCTGTGACTCGGTGGAAGATGCTCGTTCTCTGGCTGAGAAAGTAGCTCAGCTCACAGGACTACCGATCCAACGCTATGCTCCACAACAGATCAGCACATCCCGGAGGTAAGTATCTTCTCGATCGCTACCACTGCTTCAGATGGATACGTCAGTGCGCTCGGTAAAGTACTGAGCCTACTCCACCACCTTGTCGACGTAGCGGGAGTTCATGATGCTGAGGGCGCCCATGTACTTCAGGGTGAAGCGGATCTCGTCACCCACCTTGTATTTGGGTTCGCTCTCGCCAAGGTCGACCACCAGCATATCACTGCTGGCTTCGATGATGGTGACACCCGGGTCTTCGGGGATCAGGAAGTTGGGGTGCACATCCAGCAGGCCGATGTCGATGATAGCACGGTAGGTCTTGCGGTCGCGATCGGCGTCGTCGAACTCGTGGAGCACACCGGAGGGATTCTCCATCTGGACGCCTGTTGGCACTACCGGCTTTTCGTGCAGTTCGATCACCTCGGTGTAAAGCGTAAACACGTCGGCCTCCATGCCGGGAAGCACGCCGCCCTTGAACAGATCGGCACCGAAGAACAGCGCCTCGCCGATACGGAAATGGTTCACGCCCTTGGGCAGTTGCTTGTTCAGCAGCAGCGGTAGAGCGACGGTGGTGCCACCGCTCACCCACGGGATCACTTGCCCAAAGCGCATTTCGATCAGTTGTTTGTACAGACTGAGCTGGATGAGCTTGTCCGTGGATGGCATGATGCCGTTGAGGCAGTTCAGATTGGTGCCGATGCCGATGATGGAGATGTTGGGCAGCTGAAAGACATGCGCATAGAAATCGCTGAGGTGCTCGCCCATCACGCCTTCGCGCAGATCGCCCATCTCCACCATGATGATCACTTTGTGCTCACGACCCTGCTTCACTGCCTCGGTACTAAGCCCTTGGATGGTGGCCAGTTCCGTGTTGAAGCTCACATCTGCATAGCGCACCACGCTTGCCCAACTCCGCTTTGCAGGCGGCTTGATGTACACCGTCTGAACTTCGGGAGCAATGGCCTTGATGGCCTTCAGGTTGCTGATCCGGGTATCGTGCATCTCGCGCACACCGAGGTCCACAAGTTCCTGCAAATAGGTCCTGTTGCCGCATAGCAATTTGGTCACCACGCCCCATTCAATAGATGGCCCGCTGAACCACTTCTCCAACTGGGCGTGGTTATTCCGGAGCTTTTCGCGGTCCAACTTCAGGTATGCCATAGTTCAATCGATCAGGGTGCGTGGTATGCTGGCCGGAAGTCGGGTGAGCAGCTCGTAGTTCAGCACTTCGCTCATTTCACTGAAGGACGACACGGTGATGCATTGTTCGCCCTGCTCGCCGATCAACACCACCTCATCGCCTTTCTCCACGCCTTCTATGTGGGTGACATCCACGCTTATCGCGTTCATGTTCACGATGCCCGTGACCGGAGCCTGTTGGCCACGCACCAGAACTTTTCCGAAATTACTGAGGCCACGGCTGAACCCGTGGGAATAGCCCACCGGCACCACAGCGATGCGCATATCTTGAACGGCTTCGCAACTGCTTCCATAACCGATGTGTTCGCCAGCTACAACTTCGGTGATGGCCATGATGCGGCTCTGCCAAGCGATGATCCGCTTCAGGGGATCGACATCCACACCGTTGGCTGCGCTGTAGCGGAACCAGGTCTCCTGGTTGGGCCAGAAGCCGTACTGCATGATGCCGATGCGTGCCATGGACCCAACGGTTTGCGGGAAGTTCATCATGGCCGCAGAACAGGCCTGGTGGGCGTAGCGCGGCTTGAGATCCGCTCTATCGAACTGATCCTGCGCGGTCTGGAAGCGTGCGATCTGTGCCGTTACTCGCTCATCGTTCGCCATGCTCTCGGCTCCGGCGAAGTGTGTGAAGAGACCGGTCAGTTCCAGCTGCTCTTGGTTGGCGACCAAGCGCTCGATGGCTGCAGGAAGCGACTTGTGATCGAATCCGGTGCGGTGCATTCCGGTCTCTACTTCGATGTGCAGCCGTGCCTTACGCTTCAGCTTGGAGGCGAATTTCAGAGCTTGCTCGAGGCGGTCGGCATCGTGTATGCAGCACTCCACGCCGTTCTCGATGGCCCATTCAAGACCATCACCCTCGACCATGCCCATGATGAACAGGTCGGGGCGCTTATCCAGTTGTTGCACCACGTTCAAGGCTTCATCTGCCGAGTACACTCCGAAATAATCCACGCCCATTTCCATGGCCAAGGGGATGAAGGGATCGAGCCCATGGCCGTAGGCATTGCCTTTCACCACGCTGCAAAGACGCGCTCCGTCCAGCTGCTGCCGGAGGAGATCGATGTTGTTCCGCAAGGCCGAACGGCTGATGCTGATGGTGGTGGGTGAGAACATTCAGTGGCTATCGCGGATGATGCGCTCGAAGACAGCAACGCCTTGGGGGATGAGCGCATCGGGAAAATCGTAGTCGGGATTGTGCAACGCGGGGGCATCCTCTCCGGAACCCAGGCCGAACATGCAGCCGGGATAGCGCGCGGTGAAGAGACCGAAGTCCTCGCCGAACTTGAAAGGATGCGTGGGTTCGAGATGATCGATGCCCAAGGCGCCGACCGCTTTCCGCACCTGGTCCACCGTAGAAACATCGTTCCGGTTCGCGTGGAAATGCTGGGTGTATTCCAAGTGAAGCTCCAGACCGTGACGTGCCGCCACTTCACGGGCAACGCTCTCAACGTCCTGCTGAAGGCCATCGAGGTCCTGATCGGACCAGCATCGCAAGGTGAGGTGTACTTCGCCGCTGCCCGCAGAAATGCCATAGTCCTTGCTTCCGAGGCGCGCATACACGGGTGTTACCACACGCATATGAGGATCGCTGGGCACATTATTGTCAAGCGCCAGACTACCCGCGATGATCTCGCCCATGGCCACCGCCGGATTGATGCCGTGCTCCGGTTCGGCGGCGTGCGAGGTCTTTCCCTTCAGGGTGATGATCACACTGTTCACTGCTGCAGTGAAGGTGTCGTCACGCAGGACCACGGTGCCCAAAGAGATGCCCGGCAAATTGTGCAAAGCGAAGACGCGATCGAAGCGCAGGGATTTCACGCGCTCATCGGCCAACACGGCCTTGGCTCCTTCGCCATTCTCTTCAGCCGGTTGGAAAAGAAGCCAAGTGGAACCCTTTACTGGACGCTGCTCTGCGAGCCTCTCCGCAAGACCGCATAGGATGGTCATGTGGCCATCGTGCCCACATTTGTGCGACTTACCGGCAATGGTGGAGCGGTATGCGAAATTGTTCTCCTCCTCGATCGCCAGTGCATCCAGCTCGCAACGGAACAGCAAGGTGGATCCTTCACTCGCGCCATCAAAACGTGCCATGACACCCGTTCCGCCCACGCCGGTAAGGATCGCATCAGGCTTCAGCTCTTCCAGGTATCGCGTGATCCGCTTGGCGGTCCACTCCTCCTCCATCGCCGTTTCGGGATGGGTGTGCAATTCGCGACGCAAGGCCACGAGCTTCTCAAGAAGTTCAGGCGATAGCGCGGTCGCTATGGTTTCTGCATTCATCGGAGCAAACGCATTTCGAGGTACTTGTTGGTGAAGCCAAGCGATTCGTAGAGTTTCCGAGCAGGGTTGTCCGGCTCCACGTGGAGCGCTACGGAACCTTTGGCCTTGGCCATGGCTTCATGCATCAGCTGCTTGCCTACACCCTTGCCGCGCTGGGACCTGTCCACCGCGATGTATACCAAGATGTTCTCCGGGATGAAGCCACCCATGCCCGTCTCGTTGACCACTACGGCACCTTGGATCAATCCTGCTTCCACGGCAAGCACAACAAAGCCGCCACGACGCTGATCGAACGCGTAAGCAAGGCACTTCAGGATATCCTCCTTCTTATCGCCATACTGGTCCAGATGCAACTCCAGAAAGCGAGCGATATGGTCGTTGGTGAACTGCGGATGCGGTCCGGTGGATGTATCGATGTGGATGTAGTCCATGTTCAAGCAAGTGTGCGGGGTGCAGTGCGCATGGGGAAAACACGCAGCACTGCGAAAAAGCAAAGAGCGGACGCGGTGATGCCGAAGATGTTGGCATCGAGGCCCAAGGGCAATTGAACGCCCAGTGTAGTGAGCAACAAGGTAGTACTGCCTCCTACCACCATGGCCGCAAGCGCCGCTGTGGAATGGCGTTGACCGAAGAACACAGCTGCCAGCAAGGGGATCAGCAGGCCGCTGACCATGAAGGCGTAGCTGTGCAGCATCAACGAGAGCACATTCTCCATGCCGGCCGCAATGGCCAATGCGACCAGTCCCAGCACCAAGGTGAACAGCTGGGAGGTGCGCAACTGCTGCTTGTCGGTACCCTTGGCTCCTTTGCGCTGCACGATGTCCGTGAGCAGGTTGCCACTGGCGGCCATGAGGCAACTATCCGCCGTGGAAAGGATGGCACTGAAGTATACCGAGAGCATCAGGCCCATCAAGCCAACCGGGAGAATGGTGCGCAGAAGCATCGGCAGACCGATCTCGGGGTCCATACTCATTGCGCCACCCGGAAATGCTTCCAAGAACATGCCCTGCTCTGCTGCCACGCGTGACAACAGGCCCAGCGCCACGCCCAACATGGCCATCACAGGCCATTCGAAAAGACCGGCGATGAACCAGGCCTGCTTGGCATCGCGCTCGCTACGGCTGGCGTAGATGCGTTGATAGAGCGTCATGCCCACGAACCAGATGGGAACGATGGTGACCGCCCAGTTCACGATCTGCGCTACGCCGATGTTGCCGAAGCCAAGCATTTCGGGTGCTACCGCAGCCTGGATCGCGGGCCAGCCTCCTACGGCCCACCACGATAGCGGCAGGCCGACGAACATCAGTCCACCGACGAGCACCGACCACTGGACCACATCGGTATGGATCACAGCGTTCATGCCGCCGAGTACGGTGTAGAGAATGGTAACTCCACCCATAACGATGAGCGCGGTCTGGATATCGAGGCCTTCAACGGCGACCGAAGCCAGTTTGGCACCGGCCAGGATCTGCGAGCTGGCGAATCCCAGATAGCCGATCACTGAGATGATGCCCGCCACAAGCGCAACGCGATGATCATAGAAGTGGCCGAAGAGCTGTGGGAAGGTGAGCAGCTTCTTGGTCCGGCCCAAGGGATAGACACGGGGGATCAGGAGTACCGCGGCGGCCCATGCACCGATCAGCCCGGTGAAGAGCATCCACGATCCGCTCATGCCGATCATGAAACCAAGTCCGCCAAGTCCGATAGAGAATCCTCCGCCTACATCAGTGGCTGCTACCGACAGTCCGATCTTCCATTTCCCCAATCCACGGCCGCTCACGAAATAATCTTCTGCGGTACTGTTCTTCCGCATGAAGTACACGCCGATGGCGAGCAAAGAGATCAAATAGAGAATGAAGATAGAAGCGTCGATCCAGTGCAAATCAGAGCGGTAAGTTGGGCGGCGTCGCAGGGGCCCGAAGGGCGAGGAACAAGCCGCAGTGATGAGCACAGAACGCGCTCCAAAGAGGGACAAAGGTAGGCAATAAATCCCGGACGGTATTTCGCAAAGCCTTGATGGACGTGGCTTGCAGTGTAGGCGAGGCCTATAGAGCAACAGCACAATGGCCGACATCCCCACAGAACGCACGACCTTTGTGGGAAAGCCGCTATCATTCCGGCGAGACGGGTTGGGACCTCGGAGGCCCGTCCACACCGTTGAAGGAATACATCGATCAGATCAGCAACAAGGACCTGAGGATCCTGATCCCCGGCGGCGGAAGATCCTGGGAGGCCGAGTACGCCCATCGCCAAGGATTCCGCAATGTGTTCGTGATCGACCTGAGCGATGCACCCTTCAAGGACCTTCTGGAACGTTGTCCGGATTTCCCGAAAGAACACCTGATCGTGGGTGACTTCTTCGAGCACGACGTACGCTACGACCTGATCCTGGAACAGACCTTCTTCTGCGCGCTGGACCCGGCCTTGCGCCAACGCTATGTGGAGCAGATGAGCAGGCTCCTGAAGCCCGGTGGCAAGCTGGTGGGCGTACTCTTCAACGACACACTGAACAGCGACCGCCCCCCATTCGGAGGCTTTCGGGAGGACTATCTGCCCCTGTTCGAAAAGCACTTCGCACAGCTGTCCATGGAAACGTGTCACAATTCCATAAAGCCCCGTGCCGGTCGCGAACTCTGGCTGGTAGCCAGCAATATCAAGCCTTACGCACCGATCGACTGTTCGCTTCACGACCACTACGAAGCAGCGGCCACGCTGAGGCAGAACGTTCGCTTCACCATGGACGATGGCGCTGTGGTGGAAGGTGTGATCGTGGACTTCTTCCACAAGGACAAGGCCGAGTGGTTGCGGATGAAGGACGGACAAGAGCTGAGGCTCGACCAGATCGCTGCCTTCGTGCTGATTTGAGATGGATCACATGTTTTCCCATCCGGAAACACGACCTTCATCGCATCACGTCACCGTTCAGCAATGAAGACCACAGCTATCAGCGCACAGGACTATTTCGAAGAAGTGCCTGACGACAGGCGCTTTACGCTGGAAACGGTCCGTCGCATCGTGCTCGATACTTGGCCGACGATCGTGGAGGATATGCACTTCGGCATGCCCACCTACCACCTGAACGGCCATCCCTTCTGCGCGATGGCGAACCAGAAGCATTTCATGGCGATCTACATCATGCCCTATGATCTGCTCAACGCCTTCGTCCACGATCTGCGGATCCATGATACCGGGAGATCCTGCATCCGATTCAAACGCTTGGACCCCACGATGGTGGAGCTTTTCGAACGCATCGTGAAATACACGGGAAGCCAGCATTCCACCAGCAAGTTCTACGGTAAACCGATCGTTTTCCGCGTGAACAGCAGGATGAAGTGAACCCGTTACGGACCCGATGGTCAGGCGATCCTTTCCGCTTCGCGAACGCACTTCCCTCCACTACCTTCGCTGCCATGGCGCTCAGCAAGAAGACCATCGTACTGGACCACCAACAGGTGCAACGCAAATTGAAGCGGATCGCACATCAGTTGAACGAGGAGCATTTTGAACAGAAAGGCTTGGTGATCGTGGGCGTGGCACCGCGAGGAACGGTGCTCGCCAAACGCCTTGCTACGCAGTTGCGTGCCGTATCCGATCTTGAAGTGGAGCTTCTCACCTTGACCTTGGACAAGGATGAGCCGCTCCTACGCCCGGTTGAACTTTCCGCTGATCCCGCTACGCTGAAGGATCGCGTGGTGATCCTGGTGGACGATGTACTCATGAGCGGTCGCACACTGATGTACGCCGCTGCGTTCCTGGTACAAGCCTCTCCCGCCCGCCTTTCCACCGTGGTGCTTGTGGACCGCTTGCACCGCACCTTCCCTATCCGTGCGGACATCGTAGGGCTTACCCTGAGCACGACCGTCCAGGAACACATCAGCGTGGAGCTGGGCAAGGAGGATGTGGTCTACCTGACCTGATCCAAGTTCAGCGCTTGCACGATACGCTCTGCTACCGTGGCCGGTGGTGCTGTGGCCTGAACGATCACATCAGCTTCGGCATAGATCGGTAAGCGCGGTCGGAGCAGTTCTTCCACACGACTGCGCAAGGCATCACCCTTCGATCCCAGGAGCAGAGGGCGATCACCACCGGAACGTATGATGCGTGGCATCAGCGCTTCCATCGGCACATCCAGCCATACCACACGGCCACCATCCTGCATGCGCTTCAGGTTATCGCCTTCGCAGGGAGTACCTCCACCGGTGGCGATCACACAAGGCGGACCTTCCAAAAGCTCGCGCAACACTTCCGCTTCGAGCACACGGAACGCATCCTCGCCGTGATCCCGGAAGAAAGGCACCAAGGGCCCCACGCGCTTCTCCGCTACGCGGTCCAGGTCCGCAAAGGGCATGTCCAAGAGCGGTGCCAATGCACGGCCCACGGTGGATTTGCCGCTGCACATGAACCCGATAAGGATGATATGGACCTTGCCTGTATGCATCGCTTTGAAGGGCAAAGGTGCCATTCGCGGGCGGAACCGATCCACTCGGAACGGGAATAACTTTGGGCGAAGGGAGCATGGGCATACCCGCGACAATGCGCAACTTCGCGGATCATGAAGTTGATCGAAGCAAACGACGAGCGTTCCGTAAAGGACTGGATGCAGCTGCCTTGGAGCATCTACGCCAAGGACCCCAACTGGATCCCGCACCTGAAGCAGGACGTGGTGAAAGTGTTCGACCCGGCCACGAACAAGTTGCTGAAGGAAGGGCAGATCGTACGCTACGTGCTGTACGATGCCCAGGGCAAAGCGATCGGCCGTGTGGCAGCGTTCATCAATCCCAAGACCGCACACACCGAGGCGCAACCCACGGGCGGCATGGGTTTTTTCGAGTGCATCAACGATCAGCAAGCCGCGAACACCTTGCTCGACGCTTGCCGTGACTGGCTGAAGAGCCGCGGCATGGAGGCCATGGACGGCCCCATCAACCTAGGCGATCGCAACATGTTCTGGGGTCTGCTGATCAAGAACTTCGTGGACCCACCGATCTACGGCACCAACTACAACCCGTCCTACTACAAGGATCTCTTGGAGAACTACGGTTTCCAAGTGTGGTTCGAACAATTGTTCTTCAAGCGTTCGGCCTTGGAACCTGTGCAGCCCATATTCCACCGCAAGTTCAAACAGCTCGCGGACGATCCCCGGATACGGATGCACGACTCCGTAGGCCGAAGCGTGGAACAGATAGCACAGGACTTCTGCACGGTGTACAACGATGCTTGGGTGGACCACGAGAACCACAAGCCCATGGAGCTGGCCACTGCGTTGAAGATCGTGAAGTCCATGAAGCCCGTGATGGATCCGCGCTTGTTGATCTTCATCCGATACGACGATCGCCCGATCGCCATGTTCATCAGCCTGCCGGAGCTGAACGAGATCTTCCGCTACGTGAACGGCGATCTCAACTGGATCGGTAAGCTGAAGTTCCTGTGGCATAAGAAGCGTGGAACCGTGCAGAGCATGACCGGGATCGTGTTCGGGGTGGCGAAGGCATGGCAAGGTAAAGGCATCGAAGGCGCCTTGATCGTGTTCGGTGAGAAGAACATCGTGGACAAGAAGCTCTATAAGGACACCGTGCTGACCTGGGTGGGCGATTTCAACCCCCGCATGGTGAAAGTGTGCGAGAATCTGGGCGCTACCAACTACCGCACCTTGGCCACTTACCGCTATCTGTTCGACCGCACGAAGCCATTCCATCGTCACCCGATGATCGAGAAGAAGTAATAACAATGCGGTTTCATTTTGTCGTTCGGTCCGGATGTTTACTTTTGCGCTCCCATTGTAACGGACCCTCGGGTCGGAAGTAGTGGAAACGATCCTGTAGCTCAGCTGGTAGAGCAATACACTTTTAATGTATGGGTCCTGGGTTCGAATCCCAGCGGGATCACCAAGAAAGCCTCAGCGAAAGCTGGGGCTTTCTCATTATCAGGCACTTAGTTCGGAAGGTTCGTCCCGAATGAACCCGAACTCGATCCGGCGGAAGATGAGCGAAGCCTGAGCAGGATCACTTTTTCAACGCCTTGGCCGGTTCCTGGGCACTTCTCTTCCAAGGCGTTCTGTGCTGATCATTCAACCGGATCCAGCCTCGATCAGCCCTCGGGGAAGACACAACAAGCATCCGAAATGCCACAGAAAGAGCCTTTCGTCACTGAAAAAAGAAGGCATTTAGCGAGGTATTCGAGAATTATGCCACCCTTATAGAGGCTCCAAGCGACAAGAGTTTTGCAGTATCCTCAACAGGTGTATATTTGCCGCCCCTTACCAAGTAGTAGCAATACTGCAAACCTGCCCAGGTGGTGAAATTGGTAGACACGCACGCTTGAGGGGCGTGTGGCCGAAAGGCTGTGCTGGTTCGAGTCCAGTCCTGGGCACCGAAGGTGCGAAAAGCCTCAGCGAAAGCTGAGGCTTTTCCATTTCTTGCATAGCAAGGAATGGGACTGGCGAGAAGTTCATC
>CAJDVJ010000177.1_pt1 | contig 11583 bp, 12 predicted proteins | sample 7391371 | NCBI WGS metagenome assembly CAJDVJ01 (sample SAMEA7055699, study PRJEB34461) | soil metagenome | biome: terrestrial ecosystem; feature: Peninsula; material: soil | place: Antarctica | collected 2016 | reverse complement strand
CAAGTAACTGGGAGAGCGATCGTATCGCACTGAGCGATATGATCCTGATGAAGATGGCCCTTGCGGAAGCGCGCTACTTCGAGCAGATACCGGTGAAGGTGACACTGAACGAATACATCGAAATAGCCAAGGCCTACAGCACACCCAAGAGCAAGAATTTCATCAATGGGGTGTTGGACAAGCTCTTTGCGGAAATGCGCGCCGATGAGCGTATCCGTAAGGTGGGGCGTGGCCTGCTCGAAAGCTGAGGACATGTCCATGGATCGCAATAACCTGCAACGTACCGGTAGATGGAGCTTGGCCCTGTCGGCTCTGGTCCTCGTTCTTCTTGGTGGATGTCGGATCACCGACCATTCCGAGGCTGATGGTGATATCGATCCACGACATATCACCTTCCCTTCTTCGGGTTACGAGAGTGTGGACCTGGACAAGATGCCGGTCCTCGCCATGGACCAGATCCACTTGGACATGGGACAGATCGTACAAGGTAGTAAGGTCGAGCACCGGTTCACCTTCACCAACACCGGTGGAAGCGCTTTGCTGATCACCGATGTGCGAGGCTCCTGTGGCTGTACCGTGAGCAAGGATTGGCCGCGCGAACCGATCGCCCCCGGAGCAACGGGTGGAGTCACCGTGACCTTCGATAGTGAAGGCCGTGATGGAAAGCAGACCAAGACGGTCACCATTGTGACCAATAGCACTCCACCCAGTACCGTGCTCACGTTGGTAGGGGAAGTGGTGGGAGTGAAGGGCTTGGAGCCTTTGGAACGATAACAGAACAACACAACACGAATGATCAACGCAACTATCCTACTGCAAGCACAAGGTGAGAACCCCATGAGCTTCTGGATCATGATGGGCCTCCTGATGGTGGTATTCTACTTCTTCATGATCCGCCCTCAGCAAAAGAAGGCCAAGGATGCTCGCAAGTTCCGCGAGTCCTTGGAGAAAGGCAGCAAGGTTGTCACCATCGGTGGCATCCACGGCAAGGTGGTGGAAGTGAGCGATGCCACTGTTGTGCTCGAAGTGAGCGACAATGTGAGGCTTCGCTTCGAGAAATCGGCTGTCGCCATGGACACGTCCATGCAGTTACCTGAGACCCCAGCGAAAGCCTGAGAGATCATCTGAAGTCATGGGATCCAGAGGCCCAAGACATGATCAAAGTAGCCGTTACCGGAGGTATTGGCAGCGGTAAAAGCACCGTGTGCCGCATGTTCGGGGTACTGGGTATTCCAGTGTTCGAAGCCGATGTGGTCGCGAAGCATTTGATGATTTCGGATCCTGCACTACGCGCTGCTCTGAAATCCCGGTTCGGGCACGAGGTCCTTACCGAGCAAGGGCTTGACCGTAAGCGTCTTGCAGCCTTGGTGTTCAATGATCGCGCAGCCCTTTCGGACCTGAACGGGATCGTACATCCTGCGGTACGCAAGGCTTTCCTGAAGTGGAGCACAGAGCAGAGCGCTCCCTATGTGATCATGGAGGCCGCCATACTCGCCGAAACAGGCGGGCATGGCGGCTTCGATCATGTGGTGCTGGTGTCCGCGCCGGAAGATGTGCGCATCGCTCGTGTGATGCAACGTGATAGCGTGGGAGAGGAGGCGGTACGGGCACGGATCCGTAACCAAGCCTCGGATGCGGAACGGGAGCGCATCGCACACCACGTGATCGTTAACGACGGCAGGCACTTGGTGATCCCTCAGGTACTGGCACTTCACGAACTCCTGCTGGCATGACCGAGAGTGCCGAGACCAAGCGCGCCATGCCCGGTGCCACCACCGCACTGGTCTTCGCCAACATGGGCATCGTAGCTTCCTTCATGGGTCATCTGGTATCCATGGCCGTAGTGCTATCCGCACTTGCACTGCTCTTGGTGGCCTTCGGTCGGTTCATGCAGCAGCGCTCGGCAGTGCAGTATACCGAAGCATCGTTGTTGCGCGCCAGATGGGCCATGCGCTTGGGCATAGTGGGCCTCGTACTCGGTACTGCTATCTGGCTGCTCTGGAGAACAGGCGTACTGCCCTTTATGGCTGCATAGAGCCGGAAATCGGGAGTTCGTCCCGTATCGACCCGTTCAAGCGTCCAGTGCCTGCTTCCAAGTGGAAGCGCATTCAAGCACGGCTTCTTCGCCGAAGTTGTCGATCAGCTTTAGGAGTAGCCCTGCGGTAGCCTCCGCGTCGATACCCGCCCGGTGCTTGCCCTTCATAGGGATACCTAAGAAAAGGCAAAGACTGCCAAGATTGTAGTGGCTCAATCGGGGCAAGAATCTCCTGCTGGCACGCTCGGTACATAGCGTTCCGCGATCGAACACCAGACCGGTCCGTGCGAACTCATGCTCCAAGGAGGTCATATCGTAGCGCACATTATGGGCCACCACGATCCGGTCCTGCGTGAGCGTTTGTAAGGTGCGCACCACCATGGGGAAGGTGGGCGAGGTGTTGATCATTTCCTGGGTGATGCCGGTTAGCTTCGCGATGAAGGGCGGGATCGTGGTACGTGGATCGACCAGGGTCTCCCAGCGTAATCGTTCCTGATCACCATCGAAGGCGAGCACCGCGACCTCCATCACCCGGCCGACCGTCGGGTCGCCGCTGGTGGTCTCCACATCAAGGATCGCGAATTTCGGCACGTTCATGAAGGGCCGTCCTACGTTCAGTGCAGGGCCAAGGTTGCTTCGCCTTCCCGCTCTGCTCCAATTATCGATCGGCATTCCTGATCAGAGGCCAGCGACCACAAGGCCTTGCCGATAACTTGAGCCCAACTCAAGGGATGGTCATTTATTCCGATGAAGTATACTTGGACCGTGTTCCGAACAGGCAGCCCCCTTTCGCGCAGTGTTGCGCGGGAAGCGATGCGTTGTATGCTCGGAGCGAGGAACAGTTGCACGCATCGACCCACAGCAAAAGAATGAGGTGCCTCTATCATTTTTTCTTCCACACCGTGGCCGGTTGGCGTATCGAGAGTGAGCTGCCGATGGATCTGGAGCGCTACATCGTGCTCGTGGCACCCCACACCAGCAATTATGATTTCTTCCTCGGAATAAGCTGCCGCAGCCTGATCCCGATGGGGAGATCCACAAGACCACCATCACGCCAGAAGGCACGCGGAAATACCAGCCCAAGTGGAAGACGGGATTCCATTACATCTCCCGCAAAGCCAACGTCCCCATCATCTTATGTGCCTTCGACTATCCGAATAAACGGGTCGTCGTTTCGGGCCCGTTTCCTCTTACGGATGATCTGGAGGGCGATATCGTACGGATCAAGGAATGGCTCAGGCCTTATAAAGGACGCAACCCCGAGGATGGCATACGCTACTGATCGGCACGAACTTCGCTAAGCACGGACATGCAAATGAAGATGCGTACGCTGATGCCACTCGTGGCATTCCTGTTCCTGGTGCTGAGCGCGCATGCTCAGGTCAAGAATTTTCCTCCATTGTTCGGAGAGACCGCCCAAGGAGCAAGCATCGAACTGCCGAACCCCGGTGGTGCCAAGTGGACCCTTATCGGTATCGCATACAGCCAGAAGGCATCGCCGGTGCTGGAAGAGTGGTACGAGCCGGCATACCTGCGTTTTGTGGCAAAGCATGGGCTGTTCGCTGGGGAGTACGACGTTGATGTGTATTTCGTACCGCTCTTCACGGGGCTGAACAAAGCCGCCTACGAACCCAGTATGAAGAAGTTCCGCAAGAGCGCTTCGCCGGAGATCATCGACCACGTGCTGTTCTCCAAGGCGGATCTCGATCCACTGAAGTCCGCTCTGGAGATGAACGACAAGGACACTCCTTACTTCTTTCTTGTGGACCGCAGCGGACGGATCGTTTACCGCACCGAGGGTCGTTTCTCTGATGATAAACTCGAGGCGATCGAAGATCTCCTGATGGACTGATCACATCGCCGTATTTTCGCACACTTTCAACACCAACATGCACATGCTTTTCTCACTTCCTCTTACAGCCCTTATGGGTATGGCCTTGGCATCCTGCGGCACGGGTAGCACATCCGATCCTGTTGGCACCATGGCGAGCACAGAACCTACTACCATCGAGCAAACAACCCAGAAACCAGTGGAGAATACGAACGAAGGGCTATACGCCATCATCACTACCAGTAAAGGAGTGATCAAGATCAAGCTCGAATACGAGAAGGCACCCATGACGGTGGCCAACTTTGTGGGGCTTGCAGAAGGAACAGTGAAGAACACCGCCAAGCCGGAAGGTACGCCCTACTACGATGGGCTGGTTTTCCACCGCGTGATCGCCGACTTCATGATCCAGGGTGGTGATCCCACCGGATCTGGCATGGGCGGCCCCGGCTACGCTTTCGCCGATGAGATCCACCCGGAACTGAAGCACAGCAAACCTGGTGTTCTGAGCATGGCCAACTCTGGTCCTGCCACCAACGGAAGCCAGTTCTTCATCACGCACAAGGAAACGGGGTGGTTGGACGGCCGCCACACCGTGTTTGGTTATGTGGTGGAAGGTCAGAACGTGGTGGATGCCATCGCGCAAGGAGACAAGATGACCACCGTACGCATCGAGCGTGTCGGCGATGCTGCCAAGAAGTGGGACAGTGGCAAGGTGCTCGCGGAGAACGCATCCAAGTTCCGGGCCAAGTAGATCCCGTGACCTCGAGGAACCGAAAGGGGGAAGCCGAAAAGCTTCCCCCTTTTTAGTTTCGTTGAATGATGCCGGATCGTATCAGCCTCTGCGCTGGTCACCGCCAGCGCCGGACCTTCCGCCTCCTCCGCCACTCGGCCTTCCGCCTCCGCCACCATTGGGACGACCACCGCCGCCACGCCTGCCCCCACCTTCGGACTGCACACGTGCTTTAGGATCGTAGCGGGGTCCTTTGCCGATATCATCGGGCATGGGCATCTTCTTCACTTCGTAGCCGATCAGGTCCTCGATACGGCCGAATTCGCGCATCAACGTCGGTGGCCACCAGGATCCGCAGTTTGCGGTTGCGGAAGTCGAGCATCACCTGCTCGCGTTCATCCTGTTCCAGATCACTGTGCATGCCGTTGGCGTTGAAGCCTTGCTTGCGCAGATGCCGAGTAAGGTTGCGTACCTCGATCTTGCGGCCAGCGAAGATCACGATGCTCGTACCGGGATTGGTGTTCAGGATATGCTCCAGTATCCGGGCCTTCTGCATGTCGAAGATCACATAGGCCTGCTGATCAACACCTTCGGCAGGTTTGCTCAAGGCGATGGAGATCTCTTCAGGATCGTGAAGGATGGCCTTGGTCAGTTCACGGATAGGCGGTGCCATGGTGGCACTGAACATCAAGGTCTGTCGGTCACTGGGTAGGAATCCTATGATCTTCTTGATATCGTCCACGAATCCCATGTCCATCATGCGGTCCGCTTCATCCAGGACCAGGAATTCCAAGCCCTCAAGTTGCACATAGCCCAGGTTCAGGTGGCTGATCAATTTGCCGGGTGTGGCAACAACCACTTCCACACCACTGGTGAGTGCTTGCTTCTGCTGATCGAACGTTGAGCCGTCGCTACCCCCGTAAACCGCCACCGAAGTGATGGGCGTGAAGTAGGCGATGGCCTGCATCTGCTGGTCGATCTGAAGAGCCAACTCACGTGTGGGCACTATGACCAATGCACGGATGGAACCTTCTTTCTTCGGCTTGTAGCCGGTGATGATATCGATGATCGGAAGCAGGAAAGCCGCGGTCTTTCCTGTGCCGGTCTGAGCGCAAGCGATAAGATCACGCCCATCCAGCGCCAATGGAATTGCTTGCTGTTGAATAGGAGTAGGGGTCTTGATGTTCATCGCATCAAGACCTGCCAACAGCTCTTCGCTGAGGCCTAGTGAACGGAAATCCATGTTCGAAATACGGGGGTATTCAGGTGGCAGGGTGCATACCCCGCTACGGTTGTGGTGCGAAGATAGGTCGGGTACGGCTTCGGGATCGGAGCCTTTCGAGTGCAAATCCCATTTCGCACAATTGCTTGTTAGCGCTTTTGGTGCTCTGGAAACCAAGGGAGCACTTTTACAGATATGTGTGGCGGCGTCAGTACTGGGTAGCGCACTTACATTTGTTCCACTCACCAATTCCCTTTGAACATGAAGTCAATCCTACGAAGAAGGTCAATACCACTGCTCGCAGCAACGCTGCTCTTGGTGGGTGGCGCCAGTGCCCAAGCTGGTTGCTTGAACACCTCCAGTTATCCCAGTAGCGCAGTGATACCGAACTCGAACGGTACGGTCACGGAGATCAGCACCTGCAACTGGCCACAGGAATATGCTTCTATCGGTTCCGTTCTGGCTGGGGCGAACTATGAGTTCACCATTTCGCCCGATGGCTACATGACCGTGCGTTCGGGGACATTCGATGGCCCTGTGCTCGGACAAGGTGCCAGCCCTCTTCAAGTGACCACAGTGACCAACGATGACCTGTTCGTTCACTACACCTTGGATGCGAACTGTCAAACGGGATCTTCCGGATGCCGCACCACTACCGTTCAGATCCTGCTGGACTGCACCCTTCCTACTGTGTCATTTACCGTGGAGCCGGATTGCGACAACCAGCAGTTCTTCGTTTCCGTGGACGTGACCGCCCTTGGCGATGCACCTACGGTGGATATCGAGAATAACGGANCATTACCGGTGTTGGCGTTGGGACCTACGTGGTGGGGCCGTTCCCCGAGCTGGTAGGTGTGCAGATCTTCGTACGCCACAACGGCGATGTGCTGTGCTCTGTTCAATCTCCTGTTCTTGTGAACGTTCCATGCCCTGTGGTGGGCTGCGGACCCAACGAGTACACTTACTGCTTCGGTAATGAAGAGAACCAGTTGTTCTTTTACTCGAGCGGCAACGCCTTCCCACTGGCCACCCAGTTCCTTGGTGGCACCTTCGACCTGTTCGGAGATGAATTGACCATCTATAATGGTCCCGATGTGAACTCACCAGTGCTGTTCCAAGGGAATAATAATGGTGATATGGCCGGAGTGATCGCCATCTCGAACAACCCGGATAACGCGCTCACCTTCCAGCTTGTAACGAGCTTCTCCAACTCTTGTCAAGATGGTGTTCACCAAGCTCTCCAGTGGGAAGTCCTTTGCTTGGAGTGCCTGCAGGCAGAAGCGACCTACAGCGTTGTTTCCGATTGCGACAACTTCCAGTACTTCGTTGATGTGAACGTTACAGATCTCGGTTCCAGCAACTTGCTCGGTATCGTCAACAACCAGAATGCAGACGTGGTGACCGCCAATGCTGTAGGTGTCTATCAGGCCGGACCTTTCGTATCAGGACAGCCGGTGATCATCACGTTGGCGAACGACCAGGACGACCTGTGCAACGTTTCTTCGGACGTGTTGGTGAACGACCTCTGTTCACAGCCGATCGTTTGTGGAGCGCCTGCAGTGCAGACCACGTATTGCTACGTGGCCAATGACAACACCGCTTGGTCATACAGCAGTGTCGGCGCTGGCACCCTGCGGCTCACCTTCCTCCGCGGTACCATCGAGAGCAGTAGCTATGATAGGATCAGTATCTACGATGGTCCGAACAACACTTCCCCGCTTCTCTTCGCACACACCAATGGGAGCACTTGGAACCTGGGGCCTGTGGGAAGCGGTGTGCTCACTACCTCTACCAATTTTTATGGCGTGGAGGTATTCTCTACCAGCGGCAGCCTCTATATGGAGATGGAAAGCGAAGCTTCGGTGCAGTGCGCTACCACTACCAACTTCGATCCCTGGGAATGGGATGTAGTTTGTCTGGATTGCACGCTCCCTATCGTAGGAGCGAGTGTGGTGGATGACTGCGAGAACAACGCCTTCAGTATCCCGGTCACCATTGCTTCCACGGGTGACGGTGCAACGGTGAACATCGTTTACTCTGTGAACGGTGCTTCACCCGAAGTGATTGTTGGTGTAGCGGTCGGGCAGACCCTCATTGGTCCCTTCTCGATCAACGATGTGGTGAACGTGGTGGTGGAACATGAGAGCAACGCCCTCTGCAATGTGAACCTGGGTAACCTTACCGATACCGGTACCTGCCCGACATTGGTGATCTGTGGTACCGAACTGAACGTGACCCACTGCCCGGCCAACTCGGCCAACGACATTTTCTATTATGAAGGAACCGGTGCATTCCCATTGGCACTGCTGTTCAACTCCGGCACGCTGGAGTCCTGCTGCGATAGGCTCTATGTGTATGACGGTCCTGACGAGAACTCTCCGCTGCTTACACCAGCTGGTGGTGTAGGAGGTCCTGTGGCCGGCTTGTTCTTCTCGGCCTCCAATCCCCAGAACCGCCTTACTGTACGCGTCACTACCGACGGCTCCGGTTCTTGCGCCAGCGGCGGTTACGATCCGTTGGATTGGACATTGAGCTGCTTGGATTGTGTTCCACCAGCCGCCACCTTCGTGGTGGTACAGGATTGCGAGAACTTCCAATATTTCGTAGATGTGGTGGTTACCAGCCTGGGTAGCGACGACGAGATCGAACTGGTATACTCGGCCGGCACCGGTACCTTGGCGATCACTGCTCCCGGAACTTACCAAGTAGGGCCTTTCGTTTCGGGTGTTCCCAACCAGTTCACTTTGGTGAACGATGCGAACAGCCTCTGCAACTTGGCTTCCCCGACCTTGGTGAACCCGCTTTGTCCACAGATCCTTTGTGGTGCGAGCGTGCTCGAGGAGACCTATTGCTACGTGCCGAGCGATTCCAAAGCATGGGCCTATCAACTCCCCAGCCCCGGCACGCTTCGCTTGACCTTCCTGCGTGGCACCATTGAAAGCAATTCATGGGACCGCATCCGCATCTACGATGGCCCCAGCAACACCAGCCCGCTGCTTTTCACCCACAACACCGGTACGACCATGAACCTTGGTCCAACGGGAAGTGCCGTGAACGGAACTGGTTACAACTACTACGGTGTGGATGTGACCGTAACGGGGTCCAACCTGTACATGGAGATGGAGTCCGACCCCTCTGTTTCATGCACCAGCAGTTCGAATTTCGATCAGTGGGATTGGATCGTGTTCTGCGAAGGTTGCCAGATCCCCGGCGTTACCTATACCGTTGTGCCCAGTTGCGTGGATCGTAGCTATACGACGGAGGTGGCCGCAAGCTCTGTTGGTACTGCAGGACTTAGTGTGCTGAACACCATCACCGGTGAGACACAGACCGCCACAGCTGCTGGAACACTCACCTTCGGCCCTTACGATGTGGACGAGCTCAGCGTTTTCGAACTGATCGACCTCGAGACCCCGTCTTGCTCGTACTTCAGTGATACGCTCACCTACACAAGTGATGATTGCATCATCGTATCCTGTGGTGTGGACAACTACGACTATTGCTACGGGAATGATGAGGACCGTTGGTACACTTTCCAGGCTGCACAGAGTGTTCCTATCACCATTTCTTTCATGCAGGGCCAGATGTTGACCGGCGACCGCATCGCACTCTATAACGGCCGCGATGAGAATGCACCTGTCATCTTCCAAGGCAACAACGGAGGTAACCTCACCGGATTAGCTGTCAACTCCACCAACGCGACCAACACCCTTACCCTGCGTGTACAGTCCAACGGAGCTGGATCCTGCGAGACCGGCGAATCCACCCTTCCACTGCGTTGGGATGTTGCCTGTGGAGCTGTTGGTATCAATGAGCTTGCACAAGCTGGCTTCATGGCCTTCCCGAACCCTACCACCGGTCTGTTGACCTTGGATCTCGGAGCCGATGCGCTGGGCAACGTCAACGCCAAACTCTACGATCAGAGCGGACGTGTGGTGATGGAAGAGCAGTTCGCAGCGCAAGGCGGAGTCCACACCATGGACATCGGTGGCCTCACAAGCGGCCAGTACATGCTGCAGATCGCCACTTCCGACAAGTTGATGAGCCAGCGTGTGCAGTTGATGCGCTGATCTCCTTTTGCTACCAATTGAAAAAGCCCTCGGCATTCGCCGGGGGCTTTTTCGTTTGCAGTATGCGGAAGTCCTGCAAGCGTGCTGTTGGTCAAGCGCTACTGCCCTGGTTCTTCCGAATGAAGGTGACACTCGCTCGAACGCTACGACGAGCTCTTGTTCACCCGGACAGCTTCGTTCACTCCAGGTCGAAAAGGATCTCGTCAGCGAAAAGAAAACTGCCCTTGCCCGCTCCTGGATGCCATTCCGGACAAGGACCAAGACTTCGTACGGTGACCTCGATGTAGCGCGCCCGCTTGTTGATCCGTTCCGTCCAAAGGTCCTGATGCTGTGCTCCCGTGGAATCTGCAGGGACGATGTTGCGCACAATGGTGCTGCTCCACTGCCGTCCGTTGGTGCTGGTGTTGAATTCCACTTCCACAGGATACCAGATCCAGCTGCGGATATCCTGAAGCACACCGATGCCCAAGCGGTTCACCCGCTTGGTACTTCCCAGATCCAACGAGGCCACGATATCCTTGGCGTAAAAGCCTTGCCATTCGCCAGTGCGAAAATCATTTCCACCTCTAAGGCCGTCCAACAAAGCGTCCTCCCCATCGGCGGCGTATCCCGGATAGTAGGTGCTTTGCAGATCCATGCTGATGGTACTTGTCAACTGCACGAAGTGCGCCTTGGTAGGCATGGACAGGATAACACGGCCGTGTACGCCCGGGCGAGATGCTCGTGCGCTCAACTGCATGGAGTTCAGCACGGTGATGGGGCCGGTGTAGGCCTGCCATTCCGCACTGTCCTTGCGGTATTCCAAGTGTGCTGCCGGGTCGCTGCACCCAATGGATACCACCAGATCATCGGTGAAAGTGCGTCCCTTGGCTTGAATAAACGGGACGGGAACCCAGTTCACATCCTCGGGCATCTCATCCATACCGCCCAAACGTGGGGCAGAACCGGGCCGTGGCCCCAGTTCAAAATTCAGGTGACCACCTTCGATCAATGCTCCATGATCGATCACTCGATAGCGATCGTGTTCTCCACCATTCCAAGTGGAATTCTCGAAGTGCGAACGGTCGCCGGTCTCGGAAGTGCCTGAGATCCGCAGCGTATTGCCATTCGTGAGCTTCACGGTTGCGTCCTTGAACAAGGGGAGTCCAAGGCTGTATTCCGGAATGCCGGGCGCGATGGGGTAGATGCCCAATGCGCTCAGCACGTACCATGCGCTCATCTGTCCACAATCCTCGTTCCCGGAAAGACCATCGGGGCGGTCGCTGTACAACTCGCGCATGATCTTGGCCACGAACACATCGGTGCTCAAGGGGCGATCGCTCAGGTTGTACAGGTAGGCGAAGTTGTGGCTGGGTTCGTTGCCGTGAGCATACTGCCCGATCAAGCCGGTGATATCGCTTTGCGTGCGGCCGCTGGTGCTTGCACTCGCACCGAACAAAGCATCCAGTCGGTTGGTAAGGCCCGATGCATTGCCCAGTAGGCTGATGAAGCGATCCATATCGTGCGGCACGAAAAGGCTGTAATGCCACGCATTCGCTTCGGTGTAATGGAAATTCACCTCGTGTGGATCGAAGGGCTCGATGAAACCTCCGTTCCGGCGCGGCCTGAAGAACTTGGTGGCCGGATCGTAGAGGTTCTGCCAGTTGCGGCTGCGTGTGTGGAAGCGCTCCGCGATGGCCTGTTCGCCAAGAGCAT
>CAJDVJ010000017.1_pt1 | contig 11659 bp, 5 predicted proteins | sample 7391371 | NCBI WGS metagenome assembly CAJDVJ01 (sample SAMEA7055699, study PRJEB34461) | soil metagenome | biome: terrestrial ecosystem; feature: Peninsula; material: soil | place: Antarctica | collected 2016 | reverse complement strand
AGGGATACTGGGCCTCTACTGAGGGGAACTGCGCACTGTCCCAGAAGTCGCCGTTGGTATCGATGAAACTACCGAAGCTCATGCGCTCGCCGGTGCCGGTCTTGGTGGGTTTGATGTGGACCACATAGCCGAGCATGGTAACGCGCTTGCCGATGTAGCGTGGCATGTCGCGGGCAAGGATGTTCGGATGCGTTTCCAGCGGTGCCAAGTTGGAAGTCTCAACTTGTAGTTCGGAAGCGGACCCCACCAACAGAAAAGGATCGCAGAGAGGGAAGCCCAACAGTTCCAGTTCGTCGTAGGCATCGCTCAGGTCGAAGTGTTGGAGCTGGGGCAGTTTGTTGGCCGGTGGACGGGTAACGAACAGGTCGGGCACATGCTCCTGCACTTTGGAGCCGGGGTGGAGCAGGGTAAGGTCCCAGAGCAGTTCGGGTTTGTCTTTTCCGGTGAAGCGCAAGGCTCCTACACGGATCAGTATGCGTGCCTGTTCCACAGCGATCGGTATGCGCTTCAGCAGATCGGGCAGGTCGGTGAAAGAGCCGTTGCGACGGCGTTCGATCAAGATGCGTTCGATGGTGGCGTTGTCCAGGGACTTGATGTTCTGGAGGCCCAGGAAGACGCTTGCCCCTGCCTGCTGGCTACTGGCTGCTGGTCGGCCCGTGTGGCGGCCAGGGGCCAAGGGCCAGTGGCCAGCAGCCTGCAACGTACACAGTTCTTGGCTGCGGTTCACGCAGGGTGCTTCGATCAGGGCTCCGGCGCGCTTGGTTTCGTGGAGGTAGAATTCGGTGTGGTAGAAACCGCCGAAGTTGTTGGCCACGGCAACCATGAATTCCAGTGGGTAGTAGGCTTTGAGGTAGAGGCTCTGGTAGCTCTCCACGGCGTAGCTGGCGCTGTGGCCTTTCGCGAAGCTGTATCCGGCGAAGCTCTCGATCTGCCTCCAGATCTCGGCGCTTTCGTTGGCCGGGTAGCCCTTGGTCACGCAGTTGCTGAAGAAGCGGTCCTTCACCCGCTGAAATTCCAGCCTGCTGCGGTATTTGCCGCTCATGCCACGCCGCAGGATGTCGGCTTCTGCCAGTGTAAGTCCGGCATAGAGGTGCGCCACTTTGATCACATCCTCTTGGTACACCATCACGCCATAGGTGTCGGGCATGATCTTCAGCATTGCGGGGTGCGCCTGCTTGCGCCGTTCCGGGTGGCGGTGGCGTAGGATGTACTCACGCATCATGCCGCTTTGTGCCACGCCGGGGCGGATGATGCTGCTTGCCGCCACCAGCGTTGGGTAATCCTCCACGCTCAGCTTTTTCAGCAGCATGCGCATGGCCGGGCTTTCCACATAGAAGCAGCCGATGGTATCGCCCGTGCGCAGCAGCTCCTTGATCTTGGTGTCGTGCTTGAATTTTTCTATTGCGTGGATATCGAGCTTTGCTTGTCGACCCATGGGGTCGACGGTACAGGTGCTTCGATCGGATATTGTTGCCGGCGCTGCCGGTTCGCAGGCCATCGAGATCAAGGCGCATTCCTCATTTTCTGATCTTCTAATTTTCTGATTTTCTGATCGCCTTTCCACCATCTCCACCGCATCGCGGATATGCCCCAGGCCGCGCTGGCTCAGGATGTCGAATTTGTGCAGCCCCAGGTCCTCGGCTTCCAGCATGCTGAATTGCGTGGTGGCGAAGCCTTTGGGCGGCATGTGCAGCGCAGTGTAGTAGGTAAGTGGCTTCTCGCTGATGAGCACGCCACCCACGTGGATGCTGAGGTGGTGCGGATGCTCGTGGAGATAGGTGCTGTAGCGCAGAATGCTCTTCGCCACGCGGTCGTTCTGGGAGAGCGTGGTGAGGGTCTTTCCCGGTCCAGCATTCTCGTGCCTTCCGATCCACTTGGAATGGCCGGAGTCGCCCTCGGCCAAGGCATCGATCTCGCTCGGTGGCAGGCCGAACACCTTGCCCAGTTCGCGGATCACAGCTCGGTACTGGTAGGTGCTGTAGGTGGCCAAAAGTGCCACTCTTCGCTGTGCGCCGTAGGTGTCGAAGAGATACTTGGTCACATGATCGCGGTCCTTCCAACTGAAGTCGAGGTCGAAGTCCGGCGGGCTGCTGCGGCTGGGGTTGATGAAGCGCTCGAAGTAGAGGTCCAGCTCGATGGGGTCCACGTCTGTGATGCCCAGACAATAGGCCACCAAGCTGTTGGCCCCGCTGCCGCGTCCCACGTGAAAAAAGCCTTTGTGCTTCGCGAAACGGATCAGGTCCCAATTGATCAGGAAGTAGCTCACGAAATCCTTTTGGGCGATCACGGTGAGTTCGCGTTCCACACGCTCCATCACCTTCTGCGTTAGCATGGCACCTGCACCCGGAGAAGTCGCTGAGTACCGGCGCTGAAGCCCTGCGTAGGTCTCTCGCCGCAGGAGTTCCAGATCCGAGCTGGGGTCGGCGCTCCAGGTCCTACGGTTCTTGCTCTTGCCGTGGGCGAAATGCACATCGCACTGGTCCATCAGGCGGCGCGTGTTCCACACCAGTTCCGGCACATCGGCGAATGCGGCACAGATCCGTTCCTCGTTCAGAAAGCACTGGTGGGGCGCCGCAACGTGCTCCGGCGGCGTGGTGCTCAGGAGCGTGTTGGTGTCCACGGCACGTTTCAGACGGTGAACATTGAAGTCGCGCTTGGCCAGTTGTGCATCGCTGCGGAAGGTGGCGGGAGCTACTGCCAGCAGGCGGTCCTTGCGTGCCATCAAGGACGAGAAACGCAGGCGGTTCACATCGCCGGGGCGTATGCCGATGAACTCGTTCGGCTTCAGCTTGGCCGGAATGTTGGGCGATCCGTAGGGGTAGATGATGAAGGCGTCGGGCAGCTCTGGCGCTTGCTCCGGAAGTGCTTCGCCCTCCAAGAGGCGATCGGTGAGCAGCGAGGCCAATTGATGCACGCCCTGCTCGTTGCGTGCGATCCCGATGTACAGTGTTCGGGTGCTCACCTTGAACTCGATCCCTGCCAAAGGGCGCACCTTGTACTTGTCCGCCAAGCGGAAGAAATCGCTCCAGCCCGCAGTGGAATTGATGTCGGTAAGGGCCACCTGTTGCAGGCCCAGATCATGCGCTTCCTGCAGCACTTGCTCCGGAGAGAGCACGCCGTGGTTCAGGCTGAACCAGCTGTGGGTGTTGAGAAGCATCCGTCCGTTGTTCGGATCGACGAAAAAGATGTCGATCCGCGGACAGTAAAGTAGTCGATCATGAGGGGTCCGCAAGCAGTTGTGCGGAACTCAATGCAGCGGCTCACAATTGTCGGGCGGGCGATGGGATGATCACATGGACCATCCCATCGCCCGGTCCGGTTTATTCCACCTTCTTGCGGTTGTCGGCAGGCAGGCGATCGAAGAAGAGGTGATCGGGATCGATCTCCACCGCGCTCGGTTTCTCGCTTACGCGGAAGGTGAGACGGTTCTCTCCGGTGCTCAATTTCACGCGCTGCCTTGCGAGCGGTTCATCGCCTTTCTCCTTGTCCTTTCCGAAGCGCATCTTGGGCATCACGGCCACGTCCATCCAGTCGGCCATGGGCGCCGGGGTCTCGCGTCCCAGGCTGTCGCTGTGCATCTTTTCGGCGGTGATCAGCACTTCAACGGTCCAGCTGCTGTCGGCCTCCATGCGTGCGGTGGCTTCGGTAACGGCGTTGTTGTAGAGCGTGATGTACTTGATATTGTCCTCCAGAAGGTAGCGCAGGCTGTCCGGCGTTACGGCTTCCATGGCGCGGTACATGTCCAGCGAAGTAGGGTAGGGCGGCTCGGCATATCCGAAGCTGTCCACCATGTGCCTGAAGGCTTGGTTCATCCGGTCCTCACCGATGAATTCGCGCAGTCCGTAGAGCATCACGCTACCCTTGTTGTAGTGGATGTAGCCTTGGTTCTCAACCGTCAACAACGGCGATTCGCCAATGGCCTCACTGCTGCGCGCATTCTGGTACTTGTCGGCCTCGTACTTCATGAACTTACGCATGTGCGGCTTGCCGTATTCCTGCTCCATCACCATCAGCGCGGTGTATTGGGCCATGCTTTCGCTCAGCAGCGTTGCCCCCTGCATCACGGCACCGATCACTTGGTGTGCCCACCACTGGTGCCCCATCTCGTGCGAGACCACATAGAACACCGGATCGATGTCCTCCTTCTTGCGCAGGTCGGTGATGAACCCGATGCCCTCGCTGTACGGCATGGTGCCGGGGAATGCCTGCGCAAAGCTGGCGTAGCGCGGGAATTCGATGATGCGCGCCTGCTTGTGCATGTACGGCCCGAAGTTCTCGCTGGCGTAGGCCAAGGTCTGCTTCATGCTGTTGAGCATGCGCGGCACGTTCACGCCGTGTTCCTTCTGGTAGTACACTTCGATATCCACGGCTTCCGAACCGTCGGCAGGGTTCCACTTCTCGCGGGCCACTTCGTAGTCGGCGCTCATGAAGCTGTAGAAATTCATGGAAACATGGTCCACTTCGTAGCGGAAGTAACGTCGGCCGTTCTCGTTCCATTCCTTCACCAAGCTGCCCGGAGCTATCGCGATCTGGTCCGGAGCCGTGCTGATCGTGGTGTTCACGGTGACCCAATCGCTGTGACGCAGGAGGTAGTTCTGCATGCGTTGCGCAGGGTCTTCGGTAAGCAATGGCGTGCGGCGGTTGGGCGGCAGCTCGTACTTGCGACGATCGTTCTTGTCGGTCAGCTCGAAATCGGCCTGATATCCGAGTGCGGGCAGCAGGTCCATGTTGTTGAAGAAGCTGCCGTTCTGCACAATGCCGGTGAACGATACGCGGTTCTCGAAGCCCTTGGCCGCATAGTTGCCGTTGGCCATGATGTGCAGTTCGGCGCCCGGTGCCAAGGGTGGGCTCAGGCGGTACATGCGCTGCTTCATGTCCTTATCGTCCAGGATAACCGTTGCGCCGGGGATCTCCAACTGGAGGTCCATGCGTTCGGGCAGGCTCATGTACAGCGTGTCGATCGGGCTTTCGCTCTTGTTGCGGAGCGTGATCGCAGCGGTATAACGCATGACCCGGTGTTCAGGCACCAGATCGATGGCGAACTCCACGGCCGTGTAGTGCGGCTGCGCCATTCCCTCGAAGCGCTTGTAGGCCTTCTCGTAGTCCACCTGCTGCTGCTCCGTTTCGTCGCTGGTGGAGTATTCGTTCAGCACCTTGGTGTTGTAGTAACCCCAGCCGGCCAGTGCCGCGAAGAGTGCCACGAGTGTGAAGGCGGGCAGCTTGGCTGAAACGAGGCGTTGTTTGGCATTATGCAAGCGCCACTTCATGGCGTTGTCGTTGCCACGCACCAGGAAGAGCCACGAGATGAACAGGAGTATGGCGGCGAAGACGCTCCAGTACACGCGGAAGAAGGCCCAGCCGGGAAGGAAAGGACCGAATCCGTTCATGTCCGAGTAACGCAGTCCGGACGAACCGTTGAACTTGATCAGGTTCGATTCCACATCCAAAAGACCCCATCCGAAGATGTTGAACGCGATGAGCACGATGAATACGAAGTAGCCCACGTACTTGTTGTTCACCAGCACGTGCACGGTGATGGCCATGGCCGCCAACACAGCAAAGCTGAGCGTGGCGGGAATGATCATGTACGTGAGGTACACCAAGGGTTGTATGCGGGTATAGCCGTTGAAGAGCTGCGTGAGAATACCCGCGCCGGTGGCGATCAGCATCACAGCGAGCACGATGGTCACCAAGGCCGCGAACTTGGCCAGCAGCCCGGTGCTGGAAGCCATCGGCAGAGCGTTGGTGATGCCGTCGAAACGCGGTTCGCGTTCCTTCCACACCAGCTGACCGCCGTAGAAGACCACCACGATCACCAGGTAGATGAAGAGCGAGCTTTGGATCACATCGGCCACGTTGTAGGTCACCGGGTAGGTGGTGTTGCCGTAGAGCTCGGTCACGAAGGCCAGCGAGGTGAAGAGCTGGATCAGGCCCAGGGACATGATGATGATGAAGGGCGTGCTCTTCAGCATGCTCTTCACATCGCCCCAGTAGAGCGTTGAGAACCAGCTGCGCTGTGCCTTCGCATCGAAACGCAGGGCCACCTTCGGCAGTGCCACTTGGGCGAACGAAGGCTTCTTGCTGGTATCCGCATCGAGAGCCTTGCCCTTCTGCACCCGGTCGGTGAAGGAGAAGCGCAGGTAGCCGAATAGGAAGATGACGATGGAGACACCGATCCAGAGCAGACGGTTCCACAACATCACGCCGGTAGCGGGCAGTACCAGCGTGTTCTTATCGTCCACGGACCAGTACTTGGTGATCAGTTCCATGGCCGAACCACCGAAGGGATCGAGCATGGCGCCGAGGGTCTCGTTCTCCATGTCGCTGGTGAAAGAGCCTGCCACGGAGTAGCCCACGATCAGTGCGATGGCCGTGATGAAGGCCGCCATGGTGCTGCGCATCAGCACGGCAACGGCGAAGATGATGCTGGCGCTGAAGAGCACGTTGGGAAGTGCGAAGAGCAGGAAGGCCTGCAGATGGTGCACTGCCTCGTTGGGGCCGATGCGTACCTCGTCGATCCAAGGCATCCAGCTGCCGATGATGAAGCCGAGCGAAACGCCCAGCAAGGGGAGCATGGCCACGAAGGTGCTGCCCAGGAACTTGCCGATCAGATAGGAAGCCTTGGATACCGGAGTGCTGAAGACGATCTGTGCCGTGTTGCTTGTGAAGTCGCGGATCGCCGTGGCGTTCACGAAGGCGGTCACCATCAGCAGACCGATGAAGCTCATCACGTTGTACCACAGGTAGACGAGGTACGGGGCGTTCTTCAGGGTGTTGCCCACTGCGGCACCAAGCTGCACGTTGTCGCTGGTGACCGCGCCGAAAACCAACAGCGCATTGATCAGCAGGAAGATGTACACCATGGGCTGACGTAGCCAATAGCGCACTTCGAAGAGGAAGAAACGAAAGATCATGCGGCTACGGTTTCGGCATTGCTGCGGTGGATGGCGCCGAAGAACACGTCCTCCAGACTTGGCTCCATGCTGGAGAATCCTTCGCCCGGTTTGCTGTCGCTCATCACGTGGATGATCGGCGTGCCAGCGACCAGCTTATTGCTGATCAGTTGATGGGTGGTGGCGTAATGCTCAAGCTCCGCCTTGGTGATGGCCTTCTCCCACACTTTGCCTTTGAGGGCACTGAGCGCATCGCTCGGCGCACCGGCAAACAGCAGGTTCCCTTTGTTGATGATCGCCATGTTCTTGCACAGCTCCTGCACGTCCTGTACGATGTGCGTGCTCAGGATCACCACAACGTTCTCGCCGATCTCGGTGAGCAGATTGTAGAAACGGTTGCGCTCGCCGGGGTCGAGGCCTGCGGTGGGTTCGTCCACGATGATCAGTTTCGGCTCGCCGATCAGCGACTGGGCGATGCCGAAGCGCTGCTTCATGCCACCGCTGAAACCGCTGATGCGACGCGTACGATGTTCCCAGAGGTTCACGCGCTGAAGCAATGCTTCCACCAGCTCTTTCCGAGGGCCTTTCGCCACCACGCCTTTCAGCAGTGCGATGTGGTCCAGCATCTCGTAAGCGCTCACCCGCGGGTACACTCCGAATTCCTGCGGCAGGTAACCCAGCACCTTGCGCACGGACTGCTTGTCGTTGAGCACATCGATGTTGCCCAGCATCGCCGTACCGGAATCGGCTTCCTGCAAGGTGGCCAGGATCCGCATCAGCGAACTCTTGCCCGCGCCGTTTGGGCCGAGCAGACCGAACATGCCGGTTGGAATGTTGAGGCTGATGTTGTCCAAGGCCTTTACGCCGTTGCCGTAAGTCTTGCTGAGTCCGTTGATGATCAGGTCCATGCCGAAGTGTTTTGGGGATGGCGAAGATGCGAAAGGGATACGGCCGAGCATCTCCGATCACACGAGCGGTGAAGAGGGCTGGTAATTGGTGGGGCGAATGGTTTCGGCCAGCGTTACAGTCTGGATCATGACCTTTGTGGCATGCGCCATCTTTTCCTCGCTCTTTCATGTTTGTTCATGCTTTCCATCAATGCCCAGCAATGGAACTGGGCGGTGGATGCGGGCGGTGGCGGCAATACCGACTTCTGCTACGGCATCGCCACCGACAGCCAAGGCAATGCTTACTGGGCCGGTAGCGTTAGCGGTACCGCCGATTTCGGTTGCGGTACCTTGACCGTAGGAAGCACCATCGCAGGCTTCGTTGCCAAAGTGGACCCCAACGGCGTGTGCCAATGGGTGCGCGGCATCACCGTGGGCTTCAACGATGCGCATGTGTATGGCATCGCGATAGATGCCGATGACCGCATCTACGTAACGGGCAGCTACGATGGCAACGCCACCTTCGGGAGTGGCATCACACTCAACTCGCTCGGTTCCGACGACATCTTCCTGGCACGCTACGATGTGGACGGCAACTGCCTCTGGGCGCGCCGGGCCGGCAGCAATGCATCCAACGATGAGGCACGTGGCATCGCACTTTCACCCGATGGCGGCGTGTTCATTGCCGGCTTCAGTGGCGGCACCACCATCGGTTTCGATGGCATCAGCGTTCCGAATCCCGGCAACTACCGCCAGATCGTGGTGGCCCGGTACGATAGCACCGGAACCGTGCAGTGGGCCAAGGCAAGCACCGGTAGCGGGCAGTACAAGTCGGCGCGCGGCATCTCGGTGGCCAATGGTCGGCTGTTCGTCACTGGTCAGTTCAGTTTTATCGCTGGTTCGTTCGATGGCATCCCGATCTCCACCACCACCGTTGGTGGCAAAGCCTACGTGCTGGCTTGTGATCTTGATGGCAATGCCCTTTGGGCGAAGAGCTACGGCAGCGGCGACCACGAAGGCATGGCCATCGCTGCGGATACACTCGGCAACGTCTTCATGGTAGGGCGTATGTCGGGAAGCCTCTTTCTGTCCGATGACACCTTGGTTTCGGCGAGCAGCAACGACGATATCATGCTGCTGAAGTTCGATGCGGATGGCAACTATCAATGGGGAAGGAGCACCGGTTCCGCGAACCGCGATCTGGCATGGGGCGTCACCGCCGATGGGAAAGGCAACGCGTATGTGGCGGCACAGTTCAACAGTACCGTTGACTTCTTCGGCACCTCGTTGACGAGCTCCGGCGGAGAGGACATCGCGATCCTGAAAGTGGACGGCGCAGGGAACGTGGTCTGGGCCGCCAAGGCTGGTGGCGGTGCTCGCGATGTGCCACTGTGCATTCACCGCCAAGCTGCAGCACCACACAAGCTCTACTTCGGTGGTTACTACTGGGGAACGGTGACCTACGGCAGCACCACGATCACCCACAACAGTAACGGCGATGCCATGCTCATTTCAGCCACGGACAGCACCTTCGATGTGAGCCTCCATGCCTCTAGCGTATGTCCCGGTTCATGTGATGGCGAAGCGATCGCCTTTACCAATGGCCTCGAGCCTTTCACCTATCTGTGGAGCAACGGGGCCAACACTTCCGCGATCACGGGTCTGTGCCAAGGCGAGTACATCGTAGAGGTGACGGACGCATCGGGTAGCGTGGAAGTGGATACAGGGTATGTGATAGAGTATGACTTGGTCGCGTTGAGCATTCAGCAGTACGGCGATTCACTTTGGGTTGAAGGAGCAGGTAGTGTATGGTCCTGGCAACTGGACGGGTCCACTGTTTCGACGGGCCAGCCCTATCATATTGCTTCGGCAAGTGGCACCTACATGGTGCAGTTCCTGGACGAGCACGGTTGCTTGAGCGGCTCTAACACGATCATGGTAGTGCTGAATGTTGGCGTTGAAGACCAGTCCGCCAGCTCTCTGCGCGTTTGGCCGAACCCAGCACATGGCACGCTCTACATCGAACTGATGAACGACGTTCCATTGCAAGCGGAACTGCTGAATGGTGTAGGGCAGCGTGTGCGGTCCTTGGTCCTTCAGCCCAGCATGAATACCGTGGACCTGAAAGGAGTTGATGTCGGACTTTACGTGTTGCTGTTGGAAGATGGCAGGACGGTTCGGGTGGTGGTGAAGTAGGCATGGCCGGGTTTCACGTAGAGGGAGAGGAGCGGCAAGCACAAGTCGTCGGATTGTAGGTCGACCCAGTGGGTCGACGTTACAGGTATTCCATTTTCTGATCGTCTGATCAGCATTCAAGTCCGCCTGTTCGCCAACAACACCGGCGCCTGCCCATCAAAAGGGTTGTCCATCCTTCCGATGCTTTTGGCGCCCATGCCAGCGGCGCGCATCACGGTGCGGTCTCCGAAACGTTTGCGGATCTTGTCCATGGCCTGGTAGAGTGCCATGGCCTCCTCGGTATCGGTGAAGGCATCGATCTGGTGCCCGCCGCCCACCAAGTGGCTGAAGCGGATGCCGACCAAGCGTATCCGCTGGCGCCGATCGTACAGCTTGCCGAACAGCTCCTGTATCACCGGCAGCAGCAGGTGGTCGCAGGCCGTGTAGGGAATGCGCAACTGCCGCGTGTGTGTGTTGAAATCGGCATAGCGGATCTTCACCGCCACGCAGCTGGTCAGCTTGCTTCCCTTGCGCAGTTGGAAGGCCAGGCTTTCCGCCATGGCCGTGAGCAGGCCGCGCAGCTTCACCACATCGATGGTGTCGCGCTCAAAAGTGCGTTCGGTGCTTATGCTCTTGCGTTCGTGCCAAGCCACCACCGGGCTATCGTCCACACCGTTCGCCTTGCGCCACAGCACCGGGCCATGCTCGCCCAGCAGGCGTTGCATCAGGCTCACCGGCACCTCTTGCAGCGTCTCTATCCGGGCCACGCCCATACTTCGTAGCAGGTGTGCGGTCTTCTCGCCCACGCCGGGTATCCGCTCAATGGGCATGGGCGCCAGAAAAGGCTTCTCCGTGCCGTTCTCCACGTACCATTCGCCGGGCCCCTGTTTCGCCTCGCCCGTGGCCACCTTGCTCACCGTCTTGTTCGTGCTCAGGCCAAAGGCGTTCGGCAGGCCGCTCTCCTTCAGTATCCGTTGGCGCAGTTCACTGGCCAGCTTGCGGCTACCGTGGAACTTGTCGGTGCCGGTAAGGTCCACGTAGAACTCGTCCACGCTGCTCTTCTCGAAGAGCGGCACACTGGCCCGGATGATCTCCGTTACCTCATCGCTCTTGCGCAGGTATTCGCCACTATCGCCTCGTAGGATGATCGCATCCGGGCATAGCTGCTTGGCCATCTTCATGGGCATAGCACTGCGCACGCCGAAAACGCGCGCCTCGTAGCTGCAGCTCGCCACCACACCGCGGTCGCTATCGCTGCCGATCAGTACGGGCTTGCCGTTCAGCCGAGGTTCGCGCAGGCGTTCCACGCTCACGAAAAAGGTATTCAGGTCCAGGTGTAGGATGGTGCGTTGCATGGGGTTGGGATTGGTCGACCCAATGGGTCGACGGTACAGGTACAGAGGGGGGATTTTATCTGATCATGGATCTCTATCGGTCATCGCGAGCGTAGCGAAGCAAGGGGCCGCCTTAACGGGCTGGGAGTTTATCCCGGCCTCTGAGCCGGGGCTGTAGTTGCCTTGTAGGGCCGGGTGCCACTGCCGCTCCGGTGGCTTCCTTCGGTCGCCTCCCTGCCTACCGCAGGCAGGCTCGCTGGCGTTGCACCAACGGCCCGCCATCGGCAAGCTGCCGCTTCCATCCCTGGCGGAGATCCCGTTCCATCAACCATTCTGTGTTGACAATTTATCTGTCATGTTGTGGTTGGTA